>Ga0172377_10002191_pt1 | contig 20008 bp, 16 predicted proteins | sample Pumphouse3metaG_FD_119749 | JGI IMG/M metagenome (GOLD analysis project Ga0172377, IMG submission 119749) | Leachate microbial communities from a municipal landfill in Southern Ontario, Canada - Pumphouse #3 metaG | ecosystem: Engineered > Solid waste > Landfill > Unclassified | place: Canada...
AAGTATCTCGGGCTCATGGCGGTCGTGGCGGTGCATCTCACGCTCCTCACCGGCGTCTTTTACTTGATCCTCGCGATTACGCATTCCGGGCCGGACCTCGGACTTCTGAAGGCCGTGTATCTCGTGTTCTGCGAGATGGGCGTCATCGTCGCGGTGGCGCTTCTGTTCTCGAGTTTCAGCTCGCCTGTGCTGAGCGCGCTTTTTACGCTCGGCGTTTACCTTGCGGGTCACCTTTCCGATGAACTTTTGGAACAAGTGAAGTTCGTGCGCAGGGTGGGCGAGGTGGATGGCGTCGAGAGTGCGATGATGGAAAAAATAGCGGTCGTTATCCATGCCGTGTTCCCGGGGCTCTACCGGTTCAATGTCACGTCCTACGTGGTGCATGCGGTGGCGCTCCCGGGCCATTATATGCTTTGGAACAGCCTTTATGCGCTGGGCTACATCGCCGTGTTTCTCGCGATCGCTTCCTGGTGGTTCAGCCGGAGGGATTTCCTGTGAATAATCAATTGATGGCGCGCGTCCTTTTTTCGAACAAACTCGTGACGGAGGCGCAGATCGAACAATACTGGGGAAGCGTCACTCCGGACAAGGACATCGGAAAAATCCTGTGCAAAGCGGGTGTTCTTGCTCCGCAGATGTATGAACGCGTCGCGGAACATGTGATGCAGATGGAGGCGAAGACGGCGAAACCGGTTGCGGCACATGCGCCGCCTGCGGCGCCCGCTTCTGCTGCAAAGCCCGTCCCTGTCGTTCCGCCCGTGGTCCCGAAGGCTCCGGCGCCTCCTGAAGTGCCGCACCGTGAAAAAGTAAAGGCTGCTCCCGAGGCGATTGCGCTTGAGGGCAATAATCCTTACGGCGCCGTATCCGCTGATGTTCAGGTGGAGCAGGTCGTGGGTCTTGAATCCACGAGCATGGCGCCCGTTTCCGTTGTTCCGGTGGAGGAACCGGCGAAGGAAGACAAAACATCCGCTGCGTCGGAAGCCGCTCCTGATGCGACGCTACCGGACCGCTTTGCAGTGACTTCGGGCGAGGGAGACGTCAAGGCGCCCGATGCGGTCACTCCGGCGACTCCGTTTGTTCAGATGCTTGCTTTTGCGCGCAAATACAATGCGACGGACATTTATCTTCAGCCCGGATTTCAGATCATGATGCGCGTGGCAGGCACGCAGCATTACGTTTCCGACGCTGTGGTGGAAAATTCAAATTTGGATGAGTGGCTTTCCGAGGCGGCGAAAGGCTTCGCGGACGGTTACGTTCCCTTCGTCGGCCGGGATTTCAGCAAGACGCTTGCGCTCCCTGGCGCCGGCCGTGCGCGATTGACGGTCACCTGGGAGGATACGTCCCCGGCCTGTGCCATCCGGCTCATTCCCGCGGAATCGATGACCCTTGATAAATTTTACCTGCCCCCGTTCTGCAACGATTTCCTTTCTTTGAAAAGCGGGCTCGTGCTCATCGCCGGACCCTCGGGGAGCGGACGTTCCACGATGATGACGACGTTCGGCGAAACGATCGCCGCGTCTCGTCCCGTGTACATGCAGACGATTGAGAAACCGATCGAACGCCTTTTGAAAAATGCCAAGGGCATCGTGGTGCAAAAAGAAGTCGGACTCCATGCGCTTTCGGGCGAAGATGCGCTCCGCTGCGCCATCGCTGACGATGCGGATGTTATTCTTTTCGATCATCTTGAATCCGTCGATGAACTCTGGCTTCTGCTCCAGGCGGCGAGCGCGGGCGCTCTCGTTTTTGCGACTGCGTCTGGAAACAGCGTACTTGAAATGCTTACGCGCCTTCTGGACAGCGCTCCGGAAAGCCGCCGCAAGGCTCTCGCCTTTGCGATCGCGGAAGAACTCAAGGGCGTGCTTGCGCAGCACCTGATTCCCGTGGTGCAGGGACAGGGACAGATTCTCGCCGTCGAGGCGATGAAGGTGACGTCTTCGATTGCGAATTTCATCCGCCGCGGTGAACTGTCGCAGATTCCCGCCGCGATGAGCGCTTCGAAGAACCAAGGACAGACTTTGGACGATTCTTTGCAGAGCCTTGTGGAATCGGGTTATATCGAAGGTGTGGAAGCGTGGCAGCGTGCTACGGATTCCCGGCGTTTCATGGCTTATCGGCCGGATGCGCGCGGTAAAGGAGTTTAAAGATGGCTGCGGAAGTGGAAACTTTTTTGGACTATGCGCTTGAAGTCGGCGCGAGCGATCTCATTCTTGCCGAGGGTCTTGTCCCTGCGGTGCGCATTCTTTCGCGCGTGTGCGCCATTCCCGAAGCTCCGGCGCTTAAGTTCGGCGATCTGGAAAAATTGACGGGCGTCCTCAATGGGGAATCCGGCTCTTTCCGCGGAGGACCGTGGGGCGGTCGCCTTTGGTGTGTGCGTTATTCCCGTGAGGCGTTCGGCAAGATGGCGATGTTCCGCCCGATTCTCGGGGAATGCCCGGATTTTGCGGCCATCGGCGCTCCTGATGCGGTGTCCGGCCTTCTGCGGCTGGATACGGGTCTCGTGCTCTTCGCGGGCCCGGCGGACTCCGGGAAGACCACGACGGCTTCGTCGTTCGTGTCCGGAATCTGCAAAAAAAGAATTTGCCGCGCCCGTTTCCTTGATCCCGTCCCTGAATATGACATCGCGCCCGGGGAAAGCCTCGTTCATTACAAACGCGCGAAGGTGAGCGTCGAACAGGAAATCGCCCAGGGCATCGCCGCCGGGACGGATGTGTTCTGGCTTGGTGACATTTCTCAGAAAACCGTGCTTCCCATGCTCCGCGCAGCGGAGGCTGGTTCTCTCGTAATCGGCTGCATGACCGCCGGGAACGCCGTCGGAGTGCTCGATCATTTGTTCGCAGGGCAGACTCCGGCAAATGATGCGCTCTGTCGCACGCTTTTCGCATCGAATCTGAAGGCGATCATTTCTCAGAAACTCATTCCTGCCGCGGATGGCAAGAGCCTCGGCTGCACATGGGAAATCCTGTTCAATAACCAGGGCGTCGCTTCCTGTATCCGCAGCGGGGAACACTTCCGCATTCCGTCCCTCATTCAGGCCGGGGCCCCGGAAGGAATGATGTCCTTTATGCTTTCACCCGGAGCGTGAACAGATGCCATTTCCGCGACGGAACATTCTGCCGGTGTGCGCGTTGTCGCTTTTCTGCGCCGCGCATGCCTTTGCCCAGAGTTCAAGTTCCGCTGCGGTTCCGCAGGATACATCCGTTTCAAGTTCATCCGTTGCGTTGAGCGTGCCACTATCGGGCCCGTCCGCGCTGCCCGTGAAAATGCAGCAGCCTTTGCGTTCCGTGCTTTACCTGAGCGGCGGGGAGAAATCCCCATGGTTCTACCTCGGCGTCCTTTACGCTTTCCGCGATTACCGTATTCCGGTGGATTCCGTGTCGGGCACGTCGTGGGGCGCGTGGATCGGTTCCCTGTGGACTTCGGGCTGGAATCTGGATGACATTCAGCGTCTCCTTACGGAAGACGATGTCGCGCCGTATCTTTCGGAGGACGCTCTTTCCCCTTCGAAAAAGGAATCCCGGATTGCGCCGCTTCCGATAGCTCCGGCAGGAAATTCTGCGCTTGAAATGCGTTTCTCGCTCGCAGTGGATACTGCCGGCAATGCGTCGCTTCGCTCCCGGTCGCTTGTTCCGGATACGGCGGCGCTCCGCTATTCTCTTTTTAAGCTGCGCGTGCAGGAAAGCCTTGACCGCGCAAACGCCGGTGCGGTCGTTCCCTTTGCCGCGTCTTTGTGCGGTAAGAGTCTTTCCGGTTCTCCGTCCGATGTGTTGCGCACGTTGCCTTTCAGGGGTAACGCGTCGGCGGGAGATTTCTGCGGAATAGTTCCTGATGTTCCTGCGGATCCGTCGGTGTTCGCAATCGTGGCGATGCCTTTCCCCGTGCGGAACGCGGTGCGGAACACGGATCCGTGGCGCTCGGCGGTCATTGATGCGGCGCTTTCGCGGCTACAGAAAATGCCGTCGCCCGGTGTGGTTATCCGTCCGCATTCCCTGATGAACTTGAAAACGCCTGCGGATTGGATGAAGGCCGGTTACAAGGAAGTGGAAGCGCGCATGGGCGATTTTTCGCCGGTAATGAACCGTCCCCGCATTTATGTCGCATCGAAGGACACGCTTTATCCCCGTTTCCGTTATGCACCGTCTTTTGACAGTTTGCCTTCGGAGGTCTATTCGCATGTAGCGGCGCTTTGGAATCCCGCGGATACCGGATTTTCCGCTCCGGAAAATTTTGCGCGCAGGCTTTTCGCGTCTCCGCTGTATGATTCCCTGCAGATGAATCTGGAGCGCGACGGTTCCCTTTCCATCATTGCGTGTGAATCTCCGATTTTAGATGTCAAGGTAGGCGGCTTCGGCTCCAATGTCACAGGAGCGAACGTTTATGGAAACATTCTTTTTAATTATGTGAATCAGTTCGAGTACCGCCTTTCCGCGGCGGGATTCGCCGGTGAGAATTCGTACGGCTTCTCTCCGGAGATGCAGCTTCGCGGAATGTGGCAGGGCAACGGAAATTTCTATGTCCGCGGCGATTTTGCGAAGTATGAACCTCTGCGTAGCTATTTCAGCGACGATTCCGTGAAACTTCGCATTTATAGGGAAAAACGGAGCGATGCCTCGCTCGGCCTGGATTATGCGCTGGATTCCATCCGGAATATCGGCGTGAAAGTCACCGTGGGCAATGGCAAGTTCGTAACGGCGCTTTCCTCGGTATACGGCGAGATGGAGACTCACTCGCTCGCCCCGGATTTAGTTTATACGGAAAGCTCCGCGGGATATGTTCCCTGGTTTGGATTTTCCGGGCATTCCATAAGCGGAAATGCCGGCTTCCGCTCCGTGAACCTCGCCGTGAACGGCATGACTTCCGCTCCGCTTTATTTTTCATCGTCCGTCGATGCGGGCGCTTTCGTTTCCCCCTGGCGCTATCTTACCTTCGGCGGCGGCGCCGCGGGCGGCGTGAACATCCGCCGTGAATCCGGTTATGGCTACGAATATCCGGAAACATTCAATGTCTCGGATGATGAAGAGGAATACGCCATCGAGAACCGCTATCGGTTGCATGAACATCCGACGCCGTGGAGCGAAGAATGGAATTTCACGGATTTGAGCTCGCACCATTACGGGCTTGTTCGCGCAAGTATCGGCCTGCATTCGGAATATTTCGGGGCGTGGATTTTCGGCGCTTACATCCGGGATTTCGAAGATAATCCGACGATAGATCTCGGCGTGAACCGGCTGATCCTGGAGCCTACGCTCCGCGCCGCATACAAGTCTTTGGAAGTCCGGGCGGGGATGAGCCGCCTCACGGATGTTGATAACGTTTCCGATTTCAAGAACTTCAAAAATTATCGTTACTTTGTTAAATTTGGCTCGTTCCAGTTCGGGAACTGATGTAGTTTTTCCAGCCGCCGAAAGCGGTGATGTCTTCCGCATCCTTTAAGGCGCAGGGCTCGCAGAGGAATCCTTTGCAGGTCTCTCCGCTTCCAAGCTCTATTGTCCCGATGGTCATCGGCGCGGGAATCCCGGCGACGAACATTCCGAATTCCGAAGGCAACAGGGACCAGATTTCCACATCGATGGCCGTTCCTTTTTCGCAGAAGACGAGTCCCGGTTTCGGCGGAGTCGTTCCTTTGATTCTATAGAGGCGGTAATGCGTACTGGTCTTCGCTTTACGTACAAATTCTGCTCCGTGGGAAATAAGTTCCTGATTCAGAGGGAGCCCTGAAAGGTGGGCCCCCGCCACCGCCACGGAAATGCGTCCCGTGTTTTTGGGGATGGCGGCGGCGGACGGTTCGCGCCGCAGGGCGCGCCCCGTGGCGCCTAGGGTCCATCCGAGAATGTCTTCAAGGCGCCGGCCCGCCCGGACGAGTTCCTTTTCGCGCCACGGCCCTGCGATGAGCGTTATCCCGGCGGGGAGCTCGTCATTCCGCGGAATTCCCGGTATGGCGAGCGCACAGCAATCGGCGAGATTTACGAAGTTCGTATAAGTGCCGAGCGAAACGTTGATCGCTACGGGATCGTTGAGAACATCGCTTATGGTTGGAAAGCGCGGCGCCGTAGGGACGAGAAGTGCCGTGTAAGGTTCTATGATCGTCCGTATCCTGAGGGCGAGTTCCGCGCGGCGGTATTCTGCGCGCCACATATTCGCCGCGGAGAATACTTTCCCCTGGTTCAGAATTTTCGCGATGACGGGATGAATGTCTCCGGGGTGTGCCGCGGCAAACGCGCCTATGGTCGCCGTCCGCTCCGCAATCCAGGCGTCACCGTACAGGATCTCGGCGAGTTCGTGCATCGGGGAAAAATCGACGGGTGTGAATTCCGCTCCCTCGGCTTTCAGCTTTTCAAGAGTCGCGATCCAGGCATTATGCGCGCATTCGTCTCCGAACCAGTTCGCTTCCGATGGTATCGCGAAGTGCAGACGCTTTGCCACTTTGCCTGCGCGGACATCCCGTTTTTCCCGGCTGTAGGGGTCTTTGGAATCGAACTCGCCGATGATGTTCCCAATGGTGTCCGCGTCATCCACAGTGAGCGCGAAAACGGAGACGCAATCGAGCGTTCTGCACGCGGGAACGACCCCGCGGCTACTCACGAACCCCCGCGTCGGTTTCCAGCCCACGATATTGTTAAAGCCTGCGGGAACGCGCCCGGAGCCCGCCGTATCCGTTCCGAGCGCGAAGGGCACTGTGCCCCGTGCGACGGCGACAGCGGAACCGGAGCTGGAACCGCCGGGAACGTAATCCGCGTTGAACGGATTTTCCGGTACGCCGTAAGGGGAGCGGACGCCAACGAGTCCCGTGGCGAACTGATCCATGTTCGTCTTTGCGATGACTATCGCGCCGGCTTTGCGCAGGAGCGCGACCGCGTGCGCGTCTTCTTTCGCCTCGTAAGCGAATGCGCGGCAGGCCGCCGTCGTAATGAATCCTTTTACATCGATGTTGTCTTTTACTACAAACGGAATTCCGTAGAGCGGTAGCGCGCGGGCCCCTTCCTTTTCTTTGGGGAGTGCGTCTATCTGTGAATTCAATATTTCCGGGGAAGCGATGCTTATCCAGACCGGATCGGAAGAATCCAGCGATTTTAAAAGCTCATTGAGAATGGCTTTCGGAGAGATTGTTTCTGCGCGGTATGCGTCTCGCCAGTCCTGCAATGTTGAACCGAATTGCATCATAGTTGATCCTCGTCTGAAATATTAAGCAAATAACGAGCCAACGGAAAATGGCGAAATTTGGAAAAAGCGGGGAGGTACTGCTGCCGGAAATTACAATTTTGAAGGCGTAGTCCTGGCAGAATTTACGGAAATGAATTTTATGTAAAGACGTTAAAAAAGCGCTCCGCGATGGCGGAACGCTTTTACCTATAAAATAAACACTACTTGCTGATTCCGAAATCCGAATCGCTCATACCGTAGAAACGGATGTCGTCAAGGTAGATTTCAAGGGAATCGTCGACGCTTTCTCCGTAATTTTGTCCGTTTGCGAATTGCAGATAGAATACCGCTTTGTCGTTGTCCGCCCATTTCGCACCATCGGTTTCAAGCTGAGAATACGGGGTGGGAACCCATTGATCAAACCAGATTGTGTCCGTTTTCCATTCGCTCGTGAGTTCGATGGATGTCTGGAATTTTCCCCAGTCGCCGGCGACGGAGGAAATCTTGTCATAATTCATTCCCCATGAAACCATGAACGTGCCATAGCCCTTGACTTTAAAAGTTAAAGCCTTGAGGTTGGTCATATCAAATGTTTTGGAACCATCGAAACTTGAGCCGAAGCCGATCCAGGGATAGCTATCACCTTTGAGGTGGAACTTGGCGTATAGTCCGTTGCCGGTGGCTCCTTTGTTTGAGATCAGCGTGCTGAAATTCGTTTTATAAGTGCTCGTGTCCAGCTTTTCGTAATTGATCAGCGTGCTTGTGATGATTGTGTCGCCGCTGATATTGAATGCGCGGGAAAGGGAATCGTTGTAAACATACCAGTAGCCATTGCCTGAGTCGAGACTGCCTTTTTGCGTTGCAATTTTTCCGGAGATAGCGTTCAGGTTGATGTATTTGCCGGTGTAGGAATCGAAATTATCGAATAGCACATAACCCAGTGTGTCGAGACTTGGGTAATTTGTGATTTTTGTAAAATCGACGCTTGGACGGAGGAGCGCGCTCATCAGGTATTCGTGCCATACGCCTGGGTCTTTATCGTTGTCGTAGACACCGAAGCCCGAGGAAAATTCCCAGTAAGCGCAGGCGAAACCATTGCTTGTAGCTGTGGTGCGCACAAATTCAGTCCACAGAGCCCGGGATGCAGAATCGGCCATTTCATAAGCGCCAAATTCACCCAGATAGACTGGAATATTGTTCTTGTCGGACCAGGCTTTTACTTTGGCGAATGCCGTTGTCACGGCGGATTGCTGCGCACTTGTCGCTGTCCAGAGCGTGCCTGTGGGGTACTGAGGTTCGGTGAATGTCGCTCCCTGATGCGTAAAGTTCATCGGCTCGTAATAATGGAATGTGGCGATGATATTTTTTACACTATCGGGAAGAGTGAGTGCCGTGAGGCCGGTGTAGGAATTCCAGTTGCCTCCGCCGATCATGATCACACGGTTCGGAGAAATCGCGCGGATGACTTTGATTGTCGTATCGATTAGGGATGTTAATGTCGTACCGGAAAGCTTTTCGCGCGGTTCATTTAAAAGTTCGATTACTAAGGAATCCGGACTGTATGTTTTGAAGTGTTCCATCATCTGGCGATAAACGTCGAGGTAACAGGGCTCCTGTCCCGCAGGGTCGGTGTACATATCCGCCCAGTGGTGAGAGTCAATGATCGCGATCATGCCGTTCTGCGTTACGATGTCCACGGCGTGAGTGATGCGTGCCATCCAGGCGGAATCGACCGTGCAGCCTGTCGCTGTGCTGTCGGAAAGATGAGTGTCCCAGCGCACCGGGATGCGGATGTTGGTGAATCCGGAATCCGCCAGAGCCTTCACTCCTTCATCACTGAAGGTTTCTCCCCAGGAGCCTTCGTCCGGCGCTTCGAATATGTTGCCCATGTTTATGCCGACACCCATCCGTTTGACGAGGGCCGCCGCGCCGATGGAAGCTTTTTCCACGAATGAAGACGATGAACTGGCTGTCGAATCTGCGCTGGATGAGGATATCGCACCGGAGGAGGAAGATCCATCATCGCTGCTGGAAGATGAGCCGTCGGAGCAGGCGGAGAATAGAATCGCCGCCGTTGCGAAACATAACGCTGATTTCATTTTTGTCATAACTGACCCCGGGAAGGAAAATGTCTCCTGAAAGTAAATTTTTCCGGGAGACTTGTTCTTTGCCGCTCATTACAAAGTCTTGTAAAAGACCTTGCAAAGGCGGGGATTGCAGCTAAATATAAACTTGAAAAAAAACAAAGGGGAACGATTCTCCTGAAATTCGCGTTCCCTGCTGTAAACGCGGAAAAGCGGGCCCCCGGAGGGGGGCCCGCTGCATTGGAGAATACGGAACTCGCTATATCAGCCGATCGCCTGCTCTCCGCGCTCTTCGGTGCGGATGCGGATTACGTCTTCGATCGGAAGGATGAATATCTTGCCGTCGCCGATTTCCTTTGTCTGCGCGGCCTTGATGATCGCCTTGACGGTCTTTTCCACGAAGGGCTCCGTCACGGCGATTTCGATGCGGACCTTTTTGAGGAGGTTCACTTCGTTCATCACGTTGCGGTAGGTTTCGGTGTACCCGCCTTGCTGACCGCATCCGAGGGCGTTCGTCACGGACATCTTGTAGATGTCCTGCTTGAACAGTTCCTGCTTCACGTCGTTCAGCTTATCAGGTTGAATGTATGCAATGATTAACTTCATCATATATTTATCCTCCCGCATTACATGTTAGAGAAGAACTGGAATCCGCTGTAGGCTTCGGAACCATGCTCGCCAATGTCGAGACCGCGCATTTCTTCCTTCGCCGGGACACGGAGTCCCATGGTCTTCTTCAGGATGAAGAACAGAGTGCCGGCAGTGAGCGCGACCCAGGCGAATACGGAAACCACGCCCAGGAGCTGTACTCCGATCATTCCCATGCGGGTGTGCATTCCGCCGAGAGCAGCGAGATTGCCGAATATGCCCACCGAGATCGTGCCCCAGGCCCCGTTCATCGCATGGACGGAGATGGCGCCCACCGGGTCATCGATATGAAGCACTTGTTCGAAGAACATCGCGGAAAGCACCACGAGCACGCCGGCGATGGCTCCAATGATGAGGGCAGCGCCCGGGCTTACGACATCGCAGGGAGCGGTGATCGCGACGAGGCCCGCGAGGGCTCCGTTGAGCGTCATCGAAACATCCGGCTTGCCGCCGATGATCCAGGAACTGAACATTGCGGTGATGGTCGCGATCGCAGCGGCGAGAGTCGTCGTCACAGCAACGTGAGCCATCGAAGCATGAGCGAGACCGCTCAGGGTCGAACCGCAGTTGAATCCGTACCAAGCGAACCACAGGATGAACACGCCGAGGGTCGCGAGAGCCATATTGTGGCCTTGGATCGCCCGGACGTGAATCTTGCCGTCTTCGCCTTTCACATACTTACCGATGCGCGGACCGACCATGATGGCGCCCATCATCGCGGACCAGCCGCCCACGGAGTGCACCACGGTGGAACCGGCAAAGTCATGGAAGCCGAGCTCGGAGAGCCAGCCGCCGCCCCAGATCCAGTGACCTGAGATCGGGTAGATGACCGCGGAGATGACGAGTGAGTAGACCAGATACGAAGTGAATTTCGTGCGTTCCGCCATGGATCCGGAGACGATCGTCGCCGAAGTCGCACAGAAGACGACCTGGAAGAACCAGCTCAGCATATCGCCTGAATTATGCATCATGAAGTCGCTGAAGCCGATAAACTTCCCGGCTTCGACGCCCATTTTGCCGTACATCAGGCCCCACCCGATGAAGAAGAACACCACCGACCCTATGCAGAAGTCGAGCACGTTCTTCATCAGAATGTTGTTCGCATTCTTCGCGCGGCAAAGTCCGCATTCGACCATCGCGAATCCGGGCTGCATGAAGAACACGAGCGCGCCGCATACGAGAAGCCAGATTGCGGTAAGACTGTGGCTGAAGGTATCGTTCTCATCCTTCTGCGACACGGTCGTTCCGTCTCCGTTCGTCTCAGCGACGATTTTCTCCGCCGGGAGGCTCTTGACCTCCGGCGGAGCCTGGGTTGCAGGTGTTGCCGCGACAGTTTCCGTCGCGGCGGGTGGGGTCGCCGGTACTGCGTCTTCGGCGAACGCGGATGTTGCCGATAGCGCAGTACAGACGATCAGAGTGAGACCGAATATGATCTTGTTCACAATGACGCTCCTTGATGAGTTTCACTGACCCCCTTTAAGCAAAGAGCGTGCCTGAATTTATATATGCCCGGAAAGCTAATAAAAACAAGGCCTCCGTGGAACGGCTCTGGAGATTGTCTTTAACTTGGTGACATTTTCGTCGGAAACGGATACGTTTTTGTGAATTCGTCTTTTGCCGGATGAATGGATGCGGACAAGGTATGCGCCCGGTGCAGGCGCGCGGATTGCCGCCGGTGCGGCTCTTATTTTTTCCGCCGGGTCACATTCGCTGTAAAGCGCGGAAATTTCATTGTCCGGAAGCGCCCGTGAATAGATGTGCAGGTCGTACCGGGCGACGATGTGCACCCAGCTCCCTGGGAGATCGTGTCCTTTGGCGTTTCCATACGGCCTTGCCAGTAGCTCTTGGTGCCTAGTCCGTCGGCGAGGTTGAACGCGTAAGCGGAAATGCGGTTGTGTCGGTTCGTGTCATGCGGAGCGTTCATTCCTATTCGCCCGAAGTCCCCTTGCCCAGAAAATTCACGTAGCAGCCTCGTCCGCGACTTTGAAATCCAGCGGGTCCGGGTTTATCCATGCGGAAGCGATGAGCGCCTTTGTGTCATGATGCTGAACGCATCATTGTCGGGCAAGGAAAAGTAGGAGGTCTCCCCGTCAAATGCGCAGGCGGATTCCGGGTTTCCGAAACGGTCGCTTGCGAAAGTCACGTTCAGCACCGTGTCTTTTCCGAGGTCCGTCCCCGCGAGGTGCGCAACGCTTCCTGAACATGGATAGTAGGCGACGAGCCTGTCCGCGGGAACCGCTGCGTAAACGGAAATCGCGGCGGCGCAAAGAATGGATGTGAAAGAATTTTTTCCCATACCGTACGCCTTCTGCCCTTAAAATATATTCTGCGCGCATGTTACAACTTGTTTCCGGGCAAAGAGAAAGTCCGCACTGTGGCGGACTTTCTCTTTTAGTTTGTACGTAACCTCATTCCGGAACGCTTGCGCCGGGGTGCGCGGCGAGGAATGCCTTGCGGTTCTTGTTCGCAAGCCTGCGGAACTGGTCATGCTCCTTGAGGGACGCGCTGAAATAGTGCGTCTTGGAACCGTCGTCTTTCGCCACGAAATAGAGCTTGTCCGTTTTTTGCGGGAACAGCACGGCTTCGATGGCGGCCCGCCCGGGGTTCGAGATCGGTCCCGGCATGAGTCCCATGAACTTGCGCGTATTATAGGGGCTGTCGCTGTCGAGCTCGCTTTTGAGGAGCGGTCCCGTGAGCTTGCGGAAAATGAACCGGACGCTCGGGTCCGATCCGAGCGTGATGCCGTCCTTGAGGCGGTTCAGGAAAACTCCGGCGATGAGCGGGCGTTCGTCCGGGTTCCCCGTTTCCTCTTCCACGAGGCTCGCGAGCGTGAGTACCTGATGCCATCCGCCGAGGGAATCCCACAGGGGGCTGGCCTTCGCCTTGAGCTCATCGCGCAGCCGCAGGTTTTCCTTCACCATCCGGGCGATGATGTCCTCCATCTTCGCTTCGTAGGGGAACGGATACGTCGCCGGGAACAGGTACCCTTCGAGATTGTCCGCGTCCACGCCCAGGCTGTGCGCGAAGGCGGAATCGTGGGTGAGGCTGTCCCAGCGCACGGAGTCTATGTCCGGGAAGCCCTGCCTCAGGTATTCCGGAAATTCCCATGTCGCGCGGCCTTCGGGGATGGTGATGCGGTGCTCCGCGTTCTTCCCGGAGGCGATGTAATCGACCAGGTCCTTGAGGGAGAGCCCCGCGGGGATGTCGTACCAGCCGGCCTTGAGCGGCGCGTCATGGAGCCTGCACCACAGGGAAAAGGCGAAAGCGTGCCGCAGAACGCCCTTATTCTGCAAAATCCGGCCGACCTTGGTGGCGGAGGTGCCTTTAGGGAGATAAACCAATGTCGCAGCGTTATTTACGCAGGGGGACCTCACTTCGTGGTAGGTTTCAAAGGCGGCGATGAGCAATAAAATGATACAGGTAATCAGCAAAAAACGGCCGAATTTTTTCATAAACACAGAATATACAGAAAAAAAAGTTGTCCGGTGTCACAAATAAAGGATATATTTGGGATACACTTGATCAGGGTTAATTTTTCTCGCTGAGGATAGATATGAAGAAGATTATGTTCTGCGTTATTGCTTTGACTGCCGTCGCCGTGCTTGCTGCTCCGGGCAAGGTGAAGTCCAAGCGTGGTGACGTCGATCTCACGAAAGATAAAGATGGCGGCAGCGTTGTCTGTTCCGCCAGCTTCAACGATGAAATGAAAATTCTTAAGGACGGCGATGATGCCGTTCTCGTGAAGGCCAGCTGCGGACAGGGCTGGGTCGCGAAGAGCAAGGTCGAATATGTGGCTCAGGCTGCAGGTGATAAGTCCCTCAAACTGGAAGGCGTGGACGTCGTCGGCTGGCTTGATAACCCGAGCGCTGTGTTCGTCCTTGATCAGGATGCCGCGGATTTCGATGGCGTGAACATCGACCGTGACTTTAAGGAATACCTTCAGCACACGATGGACCGCGAAACTATGGAAATGCATAACAACGAAAACTGATTCGTCAGTTCAGTTGTGCGCAAAGGAAGCAGGTCTTAGACCTGCTTTTTTTATGTACCCCGTCATCCCGGTCATCGAGCCGGGATCTTGCTTTCCTCTGTAGGCGCAGTTCCGGCGGTTACGTCCAGGGCCCCGTTCTATTTCTTTTCCACGCGCGCGGCGATGAAAAGGCCTATCTCAAAGAACAGCCAGGTGGGAACCGCAAGCAGAAGCTGGCTCATCACGTCCGGGGGCGTGAGTATTGCCGCTAGAATTAGAATCACGACGATTACGTAGGGGCGCTTTTCGCGCAGGGAAGCGCAGGAGACGAACCCGAGGCGCACCGCGATGAGGACGACGAGCGGTGTCTGGAACATCGCGCCGAACGCTAAACAGAGCCAGCCGGCGAGTTCCAGAAAATTCGAAAGTCCGATCATCGGCTGGATCTGCAGGGAGCCGAAGCTGGAAGAAAAATTCATCAGTAGCGGAAGTATCAGCCAGGCGCAGAACAGGACGCCTCCGAAGAACAGGACGGACGCGGAAAAAATGCCGAGCCGGAGCGCGCGCCGTTCATTCGGGTAAAGCGCCGGCAGAATGAACCGCCAGATTTGCCACGCGACCCAGGGGTAGGCGAGCACCAGCGCTATCACCAGCGCGAACTTGAGCTCCACGAGGAACACTTCCATCGGGGTGAAATAATGAAGCGCGCCGATGCCCGCGGGAATGGAATGCGCGACGAGCGCGGTGATGATTTTCGGCGCGAGGAAATAGCCGGCGGGGAAAAGAACCGCCACGGCGATTATGGAACGCAAAAGCGCCTCGCGAAGTGCTTCGAGGTGCGCGATGAATGTGTTTGCGCCAGGCTCCGCCATCAGACGTCTTTTTTCATCTGGTCGGGAACGTCCGCCGTGGTTCCGGCGGAGTTCGTCTTATCCTTGATTTCTGCGGTCTTTTCCGCTGCTTTCAGCAGGTCTTCGCCTTCCTTGTGAATCTCGTTCTTCGCCTTTTTGAATTCATAGGCGGCGCGGCCGAGTGATTTTGCAAGGTCGGGAATGCGCTTCGCGCCGAACAGCAGAAGCACGACGATGACGATGAGAAGAATTTCAGTGAAGCCTATGGACATAAGGAACTCCGTTATTTTTGCTGAATATACATTATGGGCATCTCTAAAAATAGTTTTAGGAAGTGAAAAACAAGCAAAGTGAGCAGGGCAAAGGCATGCTCGCTTGATTTTATCGGCGAAACGCAACTGCGGAGATGAGATCGTCCATAAAGAGGCTCCGGCTGCCAACAGATCTCAGTCCGCTATCGCGATGAATCATTGAAATAGATTCCGGGAATCAGCGGATGAATTCCTTGAGCGCATGGAAAAGCTTGTCTGGTTCCACGAGCTTTGGAATGTCTCCGTTCATTTCCGCGGCTAGGCAATTCGCCGGTGATCTCTTTCCAGATATTTCGGTTTGCGTTGAATCGCTTTTTCATCGGTGCATTTCCTGGCTTGCAGCTTAGCACCCAGTTCTCACATGGGGCATTCTACCATAGAGCAATTCACGCGGTAAATGGCGACGTAACCGGGCATCATTTTTGCAAGATAAATGAGAGTCTCTTGGGTGAGTTCCATTTGATGTCCTTTATTTTTCAAATTTATGCAAACAATTTTTCACTGCAAACAGATTTTTGTCTTTGGAACTTTTTAAAATCATTTTTGAGGGCTTTTTCAATGTCGCCGCGTATCGTGACCCCTGATTTTATACCCTGATTACGGATTAATGGAGCGGTATAGATCGGTTTCTCTGGAGAGACACTCCCGAATCAAACCGTTCACGTTTTCATTTGTCCCTCGCTGCCGCAGGGCTATGCGGATCAGCGGAACTGATCTTCACGTTGGTTCTTCTTTGTGTGCGCTTCGTGCAACGCCGTTTCTTTCCTGCGATTCCATGTGAGGCTTTTCCAACGTTGATCGGGGATTCTCTCCTATGCTCTCTTGAACGCCTTCAGCGTTGTCTTGGCGTCCGCACCCTTGCAGCAGCCTTTTTCGGTTTCCTCAAAATACGTACAAAAAGGCCATTTCGGTGGAATGAGCCGATTATTAAGGGGAGGGATGGTTCGCATGCCGACGGGATGAATGCCAATACGATATTCTTTTCAGCCTTGAATGATGAAGGAATCCTTTCCCCTAGGATCGTTTTGGATTCTTGTTTTTTTTGAAATTATCGGCTCATTTTTAAAGTGGACTTGTAGAAATAAATTGGAGTTTCTATATTGTCGTCCACGAAAGAATAAATATTATCCAAGGAGAAACAATGAAACGTTTGATTTTGGGCCTTACCGCCGTTACCATGTTTTGCTCTTGTGCGGGCATCAACCTCAAACACCCTGATGTAGATCAGGTGAAAACGATCGCTCTGGTCGGTGCGACCGCTAATGTGGAATATGGTGATATCGATGGTAAGGAAAAGAAAAAATCTGACGGCGCGGCATTTCTTGATGCTGTCACCAAGGCCGTAGTCAATTCGACGCGTCCGGAAGCTACTGCGGAACAGGTTGCCATCGTGACTTACGGAGCGAAAGCCCTGAATGAAGCCTTTAATTCATTTAATGGCTGGCGCTCCATTCCGCTCGATTCCGTGATAGAAAATTCCGCATATCAGAATATTTTCAAACCGAGTTCGGAACATGCGGTGGTGAATAAGCTGGAAGGCTTCGCTCAGTTTCTTGATAAGGCGAGTTGGGCGACTCCCACCGGGATGCATCCGGTGCCTTATGATGCAGTTGTTCCGCAATCGACCACTTATGTGAACGGCGAAAAGGTCGAAGCGGAGACGCTCCGTCGCCTTGCTAGCCTTTGCGATTCCCTCCATGTGGACGCGGTTGCCGTTGTGCAGTATTATTTTGCGTATGATAGAACATGGCTTTCCGGAATCAAGGGCTCTGGCTTGCTCAGTAGTGCCCGCGGTTATTCCAAACCGATGGTCGGTATGAATGTCGCCGTGATCGATAGAAATGGGAATGTCGTCCTCAGCACGGATCGCGGCTGGGGTAAATTTAAAGCGGAAGATTCCGTCCCGATGATGTATCAGGATAAAGTAGATCTCAAGGACGGCGAAGGCAAGTGCGTCGATGGCTATAATAAGACGATTGATATGGCCGTCTCTGCTTTCAAAACCAAAGTTAATGAGAAGTTTTCGAAGAAGTGATTGATTCTTCCATGTCAAAAGCGAAGGCATCCTGGAATTCCGGGATGCCTTTTAACATTGTTGCCCTTCAGATTCCGCTTTATCTGATGGAGTTCACGCCGATGCGGTTCTTATCGATTTCGCGCGGCGCATCGCGTTCTTTTGTTTTACCGACGATGATTCCGCAGCAGGGGGTGAATTCTTCGGGGAGTTCGGGACGCATGACGAGCGCCGCATCTTTATTGACGGAGCGGATGGTACCCCAATGAGGCAACTGCCATAGCCGAGCGCGGTCGCGGCGAGGTTCATGCTGTAGGCCATGATCGCAGCGTTGGAGAAGGGAACGTTGTTCGCATTCTGCGGGTCGAGCGTCGTGGAAACGACGATGAGCGCGGGCGCGCCATAGAAGGGTTGAAGCCCCGGTCGGTCGCTGTCCTTTGTGGCACATTCTTGGAATGCTTTCAGAAGTTCAGCGCTTTCGACGACTGTGATATAGATCCGTTTCTGGAATGCTTTCGCCGGTGTAGCGGCGGGTGGATCTGCGTGAAAGGAGTGTGTTGAATAATTCCATGGTGCACCTCGAGGTGCTTGCCTTGAATTTACAAAATCAACTTGCCGTATGATACCAGTTCCAGAGCATTCCGGACAGGCTCGGATTACGGATAAAACTATCCGGATTACGTACTCCGGGAATCAGCGGATGAACTTTTTAAGGGCCAGGAAAAGCTTTTCCGGTTCGACGGGCTTTGCGATATGTCCGTTCATTCCGGCGGCGAGGCATTTCTGCACGTCATCATCGAAGGCATCCGCGGTCATGGCGATAATGGGCACGCTTCGGGCATCGTCGCGCCTGAGCGCCCGGATTGCTTTCGTGGCATCGTAACCGTTCATGATAGGCATCCTGATGTCCATTAGGACAGCATCGTAGAAGTTGATGGGGGAACGGTTGAATACTTCCACGCCGCGCGCTCCGTCATCCGCCACTTCGAGGAACATGTCTTTTTCGGCGAGGAGGGCCTTCATGATTTCCTGATTCAGCGGATGGTCTTCGCAGAGAAGGATTCGCTTGTTCGCGAGCGAGGCGAGGTCATCGGCGTTGTCTTCCTCCGCGTTCTTTGCGGGAAGCGCTTTTGCCGGGATGAAATCGAAAACAGCGGAGAATATGAAAGTTGTCCCTTTGCCGATTTCACTTTCGACGGAGAGCTTCCCTCCCATGAGATCGACCATCTTTTTCACGATGGCGAGTCCGAGCCCGGAGCCGCGTGCTTCTGAAGAGTCGTCACGGTCTTCCTGCGTAAAGGGTTCGAAAAGAACTTTCTGGAACTTGGCGCTCATTCCTATCCCGTTGTCAATGATCCAAGAATCTATGGCGAGCTTGTTCTCTGATGTTATATGCTCGCGGACCTTTAATGTGATCGTGCCCCCCTCGGGCGTGTATTTCGTCGCATTGGAGAGCAGGTTGAAATAAATTTGATTGACGCGCAGGGAATCCATCAGGGGGACTGCGTCCATGCAGATCTGTGTATCGATGACCAGCTTCTGATTCTTGTCCATGCAGAGCGGCCTGATCACGGCGTCGAGATAACTGGAAAAATCCGTGAAAACATAAGGAGCCTTGCGGAGCGCGATTTTGTTGCTTTCCGCTTTGGACATGTCAAGGATGTCGTTCACGAGTCCGAGCAGGAACTTAGAAGACATGTCAATCTTTTTCAGGCAGTCTTTCGTTTTTTCCGGGTTTTCTTTTTGCTCTTTCGCTATCCGGGACATTCCGATGATTCCGTTGAGCGGAGTGCGGATATCGTGGCTCATCCGTGAGAGGAAATCCGTCTTGGCGGTGCTTGCGGCGGTGGCTTGCCTGCGCAGTTTCTGCTCCGCTTCGAGCTGCTCTGAAATCTGGCCCTGTAGACGGATTTCTTCGGTGACGTTCCGGTAGGTGCCGTAGAATATTTTCCCTTTTTCCGATACTTCCCGCAGAACGGCGTCGACCGTGACCCAGATGTAATCTCGGGAATTCGTCATTAATCGGAAGTTGGGCACGGTGAACTGCTTCTGTGAGTATCCGGCCTTGTATGCGGCCTGTACCCGTGCGAGGTCTTCGGGGTGAACTCCGCTGAATGCGTTCGTGAAATATTCGACGATGCCTTTCTCCGAATTTCCTGTAATATCTTTGGACTTTTGCACGCCTTCGTCAAAGCCCAGGAGCCGCGGCATCTGCTTGTTGGAATATTCGATATTCAGATGATCGGGGTCGGGCATCACAAGCACGCAGACGCCGCTCGAAATATAATCGAGGATGTCCTGTACGCGCTTTGTTTCCGTTTTGACGTATTCCAGCTCGCGCTGCTGCTGATGGTAAGTTCCCGTGACATCGGAATTGAGAATGAGGACGGAATCGTGCGTATCGTCGAGGTAATAATGCTGGAGCTTACGGAAGACGATCTTCTCCGGATGTTCCGGCGATGTGCCGCGTATGGTGATTTCGTAATGACCATGTTCATCGAGCTCTTTGCGGAGGTGCGCGAGGTCGGTTACTTCTTTGTACTTCTCATGATCTTTAGGATATACCCAGGTGCTGAGCACGTGCTTCCGTACTTTCGCGATGCTGCAGAGCGAACCGGGATAGGCGAACAGGGCGTGGTATGCCTCCGGAAGCGATTTCCCGAGGTAGAACGCCTCTATCATTTCTGCGCGGCAATGAAGCACGGCGACGAATTCGAATTCCTGATTTGTGATGATGTTCAGGATGCCCTCGCGCTGCTTTTCCCTGGAAATGTCCAGAGAATACAAAACGCCTTCGATATCGCCCGTCTCTGGGTTCTTGAGCATGTTGACGTAGGTGCGGACCCAGAAAGGCAGGCCTCCCACCCCGCAGCGGTGATATTCTTCGCACAAAGTATCCTTTCCGTTTTTGAACGCCTCCAACATTTTCTCCCGGTTGAATTTCCTGAGAAATTTATCGCGCTCCCGGATATCGGAAATATGCGTGGAGACTG
>Ga0172377_10002192_pt1 | contig 20002 bp, 18 predicted proteins | sample Pumphouse3metaG_FD_119749 | JGI IMG/M metagenome (GOLD analysis project Ga0172377, IMG submission 119749) | Leachate microbial communities from a municipal landfill in Southern Ontario, Canada - Pumphouse #3 metaG | ecosystem: Engineered > Solid waste > Landfill > Unclassified | place: Canada...
AACACCAAATGCACTATTCTTGTTTTGTAACACTAAATGCACATATCTCTTTTTGTAAGAGTGAATGCACAACTCCAGTTTTTCATGAGGCGTTTACTTTTTCAATTAACAGTTTTTAGTGTTTGTAAGAAATCTGTAAGCGACATTTGTTTTTTCTCGTTTGCGGTACTATATTAAAAAAGTGCCGTTGAGCACCTCATTTTGAGGGTAAAAGTTTTTTTGCAGACAAGATTTTGGTTCAAGTCTTTTTTAAGGCATCTGCACCTTAAACAGAACCAAAAGTACTATGCGTTTGAGCATAAGCAGAGATTTTTTTACAGGACGAGGGTTCACAAATTCTCAGCACCACAGTAACCCATAAAACAATTCAGCGCCCATCTCCCACCTCAAAATCTCTCTGTTGCTGAATTTTTCAAACCTCCATCTTTTTTGTAGTGACCTCGAAAATAATCTGTTTACTATAACCGACTTGCAGATATCACTGCGGATTTGTTAATGGAAGGTTTTACCCAATCGTCTTATTTTTTCCGGCGAGTTGGGATATGCGCACTTTCACCATGAACCGCATGAGCAGCTTCCATCATAGCTTCGCCCAATGTGGGGTGTGCATGAATTGCCCGTCCAAGTTCACGGGCGGTAATTTCAAGCAGCATTGCCGGCCCAGCTTCAGCTATCAAATCGGTAGCATGTGGCCCGATGATATGGATGCCAAGTACCTGATCCGTTTCAGCGTCGGCAATAATTTTACAGAAACCGTCAGTTTCATTAATAGCCATAGCCTTTCCAAGTGCGGCAAATGGAAATTTACCAACTTTATAATTAATATTCTGTTCTTTACACTGTTCTTCCGTGAGCCCAAGCATCCCAATTTCCGGTTTGGTAAAAATACATCCAGGTACCAGGTCATAACTGAATTCATTGCTATTTCCACAAATATTTTCAACCGCACAGATCCCCATGGCTGAAGCCAAATGTGCCAACCAAATCCGTCCGCCAATATCGCCGATAGCATAAATTCCCGGAACATTGGTACGGCAATATTCATCAACAGGAATCCATCCGCGCTCATTGGTTTTTACTCCAGTAACGCCCAGGTTCAGTTCAGAAGTCACGGCCTTCCGCCCAATTGAAACCAGTAAATAATCAGCCTTGACCGTTGCATCACCAACCTTCCCGCTAACTCCGGTTTTGCCGGCTTTTATGTCGGACATTGCCTCGCCAGTCATTACCGTAATCCCCGCGTCCTTCATTTTAGAGGTAAGCACTCTGGAAACTTCGCGATCAACTGGCGGCAGAATTGCCGGCAACATTTCAACAACCGTAACCTTGCTTCCAAGCGCCGCAAAAAGACATGCAAATTCACAACCGATTACTCCACCGCCCAATATCATCAGCGTTTTGGGAATTTCTTTAATTTCAAGAAGTTCAGTAGAAGTGAGCACGCGAGGGTTGCGCGGAATAAAACCAGGTACCAATGCTTCAGAACCGGTCGCTACTATAATATTTTTTGCCCTGATTTTTTCTCCGGCATCTTTCCCAGATAACACCATCACTTCTTTCCGGCTGAGAAAAGTTGCGGTACCGTTAAGCACGGTAACCCCTGCGCTCTTTAGTAATGAAGCAATACCGCCGCGTAATTTTCCTATTACTTCCTCTTTGCGTCCTATCATCTTCGCCCAATTCGGGGCGATTTTTCCCGTAATATCAACCCCGAATTCTGCGGCATCAAGAGCTTTTTCGTATACTTCTGCGCCAGCAATCAACGTTTTGGTCGGAATACATCCAATGTTAAGGCAGGTTCCCCCAAGATGTTGTTTTTCAATCAATACTGTCGACAGTCCACGCTGTCCGGCTCTGATCGCCGCCACATATCCTCCCGGTCCGCCGCCAATTACACATACATCAAAATTTTTCATTTCCTCACCGTATTTGTTATTGTTATAAATAAAAACATTAGTTGTTTTTCATAAAATCATTGACTTTGTTTAGAATCACCGTGGCTTCCTCAAGCCTGCCAGTACCATAATCACCACAGGCCACGGTACCGGTTCCCGGTTCTATTATCTGAACATTTCGGCGTTTTAAAACCGAGATATTTTCCTGCACGGCAGGATGTTGCCACATCCGAGGATTCATGGCTGGCGCTATCATTGTCGTTCCGGTATGGGCCAATGCCAGCGTTGAAAGGGCGTCGTCAGCAATTCCCCAGGTCAGTTTTGCAATCATATTGGCGGTGCATGGTACAATCAGCAGGAGTCGACACTTATCGGCAAGAGCAATGTGTTGCGGCTCCCATTCGGTGGTATTCCACAAGCTGGACACAACCCGGTTTCTGGATAAAGTTTGAAAAGTCAATTCACCAACCAATTTCAGTGCATTCGCAGTCATGACAACGTGTACATCATAGCCATATTGGGTAAGTTTACTGCATAAATCCGCCGCTTTATAAGCGCCGATACAGCCTGTAACGCCTAAAATCATTGATTTTTTTAATTTGTTACTCATTTAAAAAGATCCTCCGGCATCCTCTTGGACGCAGATCTTAGAGATTGGATCAGGTTGCATAACCGGCAAACCGAATCTTCAAGTTCATTATTGATCAAAATGTAATCGTATTTTTTCCAAAATTTGATTTCATATGATGATTTTTCCAGTCTTTTGCAGATTTGTTCTTCAGAATCTGATTGTCGGCCACGAAGACGACGTTCCAACTCTTGCCGAGACGGAGGCACTATAAAAACAAATTCCGTGCATTTAGCCAATTCCGGATCATTAACTGAAGCCTCACGAATCTGCATCGCGCCCTGAATATCTATATCTAGAAAAACATCCCTGCCACATCTGGTTCTGTCAAGAACTTCACTTTTCAGTGTTCCATAATAATTTCCAAAAACCTCAGCAAATTCGATGAATTGGTTTTGTGAAATTTTTTTTTCAAATTGTTCGCGACTTAGAAAAAAATAATCTTTACCATCTATTTCACCCGATCGGGGCGGCCTGGTCGTGCATGAAACCGAGAATGCGACATCGCCCATTTCGTGACGAACCTTTTGACAAATGCTCGTTTTACCGGCGCCACTCGGTCCCGAAACAATTAACGCCATTCCAAGTTGTTTGTCATTCACACTCACTTTCCAAATCCTTCCCGTTTTTCGCTTTTGCGGCGCCGCAGTCTTGTTCCCAATCTTGATGTGCCCAACGCAAAGGAAACCCTGTGCACTGTTCCGGCTTTACCGGTTGAATAACACATTCAGCCAAAGCCCCATGACGATAAAAAATACAATCGCCATTCTCGCGCTCTATCAGCGACAGACACTTGCGATCTTTTGCGAGACGGGTATAACTGCTGATAAATTCTGCGGTCTCAAGTTTTAAAAATCCGGCAATTTTGTCAATATCAGAATCACTCAGCCTGACATCGCCAACCCATCGGCAACATGCACCACAACGAATACAATTAAATTCACTCTTCATAAAACTATTTCGGGGTATTTCACTGTTTTGTGAAATACCCCTTAAGCTATAATTTTAACCTGTTTTCTTATTACTGGAAGCTTTCAAACGTCAGGTCGTCACCCTTAATATCGATAAGAATAAAGCCGAGTAAGGCGTCAACCATTTCTATTGGATGAACAGATACATCTGCTTCAATCAGCAATGCGCCAAGTGTCCCGCCAAATTCCCAGTAGTCACGAGCACCTTCATGATAATTATAATATTCATCAGCTGGATAGGGAAATCCGTAGGTTTCACGATAAAAATTTCTAACCCAACGAGTCTGGTTACGGCGCTCAATATTTTCGCTACTGATTCCAGGAACGTACCAACTCCATCCCTCTTGAAGGGCTGCGCCATATTGACGATTGATATCTTTAACCAATTTTGCGGTATATCCAAATCCGCCACCAATCTGAACGGCGTGGGTAGCACGAAGTTCGCCGCGAAGAGTCGGTCCTGCGCCAAGATTGAGGGTAAATGAATCCAACAAGTCAATGACGCGATTCGGAACATAAAGGGCTACTTTTTCAAGCCATTGAGCTTGTACCGCGGTCCCGGTTAACATAACTACTGCAAAAGACATTCCAACCAAAAACTTTTTCATTTACACAAACCTCTTCGTTATAATGTTTGACCGTCATGAGCCTTAAAAATACTCACTTAATAATAATCTTTATTTTCATGTATTCAAATTTTTTTTGAACTTTTTTAATATTGATTCATAATATTGGAACAATACCGATATAAAACATGCTTATGAAAATTGACTATAATAAAATTAACATGTCTATTTCCCCTGTTGAATAGCGCGATGATAATTACTAACCCCATCCGCAATCCCTGTAGCCACAGCATTTTGATGTGCTCTCGTGAGCAACCTCGAGCCCTCCCTGGGGTGCGAAAGAAATCCGGTTTCAACTAAAATAGCAGGACATGAAATCTCCTTTAACACTAAAAAGCTAGCACGCTTAATGCCACGGTCATTACTTTGAGTCTGCGAAATAATTGCGCGATGGATCTCATATGCTAGCAAAATATTATTTCTATCATTTCGGTTCCCGGTCATATATGATTGCGACGCTCCACCATGAGTGGATGACTCGCCTGCTGGCGTTAAGCAAAATGTCTCAACTCCCTGAATTGACCCGGATACCCTTGATGAGGGGGCCATATTATTATGAATCGATATAAACAGCGATGCGCCAAGCCGAGAAGCAATATTTACTCTTTCTTTTAAACCCAAATTAATATCCTCCGTGCGTGTCATAACGGCATTATAACCGCGACGGCGCAATTGTTCAACAGTACGTCTCGCGGTTTGCAGAACAATATCTTTTTCGTTTCCCAAATTATTATTACCCCCGAGATCTTTGCCTCCATGACCTGGATCGATAACAATCGTTTTAACTGGATGTTGTTTACGTGCATTTGCCCTCAGCAAAGGGTCAATCGTCAGCCAAAAGTCTTTTTCGCTTATGTAAGACTGGATAGAGCGATTAAATGCCGGTTTCAACAAATATAACTTAATTCCGTTGAAATCGACCTCTTTTTTGTCGTGATAAAAAACAACCTGCCATTTTTTATTTTTAACAGAAAAAAGCGTTCTATTTTTCTCAACCCAACAACTGAATCCGTAATATGAAGCAATGTCACGAAGATAGACAAAACGTTTTTTATTGAAGACTGTATAGCGTATCGATGGACCTGCCTCTCCGTAAACCTTAATCTCCCAAAAATAAAGCGGAACAAAAAATATTAACGCAAAAAGATATCTTAGCACTCTACTCAAGAGGTACCCCCAATTCGCGTAATAGAAATCTTCGAAATACAGTTTTTTTCTGGCGGATACATCGCAAAAATATTGGGGTTAAGCTCTACACATTCAACCAGTGAACCATAAACAAAAGCTTTGGCATTACAAATTGCCTCCTGCCAGGTCAGGCCTCGTGCCAAACCCGCCGCAAATGCCGCACTTAGAGTACAACCTGTGCCATGTGTTGATTGGCCATCTATATCGACAATCGGAGATGATAATTCATAGGAATCTCCTTTATAGCTGACAATATCTGAAGCAATATTGCCGTCTGACAGGTGCCCTCCTTTCACAAGACAGCCGCAATTCCAAATTTCACTTAATGACCTTGCCGCTGGCTCCATATCGCTGTTTTTATGAATTTTCAAGCCAGAAAGAGCTTCTACTTCCGGAATATTAGGGGTAATCCAGGAAGCTATCGGTAACAATTTGGTTTTAAGCATATGAATCGCCTCTGGAGGCAACAAAACAGCTCCGCTTCCGGCAATCATTACCGGATCGACAATTAGTGGCACCTTTATTTCAGCAAGCGCTTCAGACACTATCTCAATCAGCTCCGCTGAGCCAATCATTCCGGTTTTTACCGCTCCCGGAGAGAAAACTTCTAGTACAGCAGCAATTTGCGCCTCAACCATTTCAGGGCTCATTAAATCAATTTTTTTAACTTGATATGGATTTTGAGCTGTAACAGCACAAATTGCTGAATGTCCGAAAACCCTGTGGGCATAAAATGTTCGTAAGTCTGCCTGAATACCCGCACCACCGCCGCTGTCGCTTCCGGCAATAGTTAATACTGATGGAATTTTTTCTTTTCTCGAGTGGTTCATTTTAATGTCTTGATTTAGCAATTTAAAAGTTGTAAGTTACATCGGATATTTATAAAAACAAATTTAACCAAATCCGGAAGTAATATGCATCGCCTATCGCGTTTGATTTTTTTATTTTCGCTTTTTTTTTCATTTTTTCAAACCAATTTTATATTCGGCCAGTTTGAAATAAAATATACCGTTAGTTCTGCACATCAGTTCACTTTTTCTCATTATCTGGAAAATCTTAACCGGATATGCGGAAAAATCATGCGCCACAGCAAAGATACTCAAATTCCAATTCAATTCGTTGTCATTAATGACTTCCCTGAAGGAATTAAAATAGTTCACCAAAACAGTACCTTGATTATCGCTGAATTAAGCGCCAATGAACTGCGGCTTCAATACGATCCGGAGTTGAATCGCAAGCTTATCTTAACCGTTCTGATGGCTCGCTCAGGAATATATCCTAATGAACTAAAAACTCCTTTCCCTGATTGGATTATTTTAGGCATTTTCGGAAAAATTAATCCGCGCCATAAAAATCATCTCTTGCCTGCTACAAGGTTTCCAGGCTTGACCGCATTAACCGCTGCGGGCGAACTACCAAATCCGGAAAAAACGTTAACCACGCCGATTATTGAAGCAAGAGATGGTACCGCGGCAATCCGGTTATATGAAGAATACTGTGTTTTTGCTCTTGATTGTCTAGAACAACTTCCGTTAAAAGGAGAAAAAGTTTTTATAGAAATAGCTCAAATCTGTCGCTCTTTTAAAATATCTGAGCTTGAACTTCTAAATAAGACCGTTTTCTCAGAAATTATTAAACAACACAAGATTAATGACGCGCATAATTCTGCAGAATATGTCAAAGAATTTTTTAAATCTCATGCCGAAAAGCGCTTTTTAACTTCTTTAAACCCGCTTCCCATAACTGAACTAGAAAAACGATTCAATGAAAAGATTGTTTTTCAATTCGAAACTAATTCATATTCTAAACCTGAAATCAGAAATGCTATCCTAGAACAGTTGCCGATACTTTTCAAGAGTATGAAAAATGGGAAACCCACGGTTGTAAACCTTAATAACCGCCTTGTTAAGCTGGCTAATCAATCAAATGCTGAAATTAAGGTTAAAATTGCGGAACTGATTAAGATAAATCATGAAATTATCATCGGAGGCCAAGCCAGTCCCCGTACTCATTCTGCAAAAATTAATATAATCACTTCAGAAATCAGAAATTTATTTTCATTTTATAAAAAAATAGAAATAAAATTAACCGAAATAGAAACAAAAATGCTCACACCGGCAGATTTGTTCCGACATGAAATTGAAGAAATTAATGGTTTTTCTCCGCTGTTTCCTGAAGTAGAAAAGATTTTAGACAAATATGAAAAAGAAATTAAACATTTTTACAATTAATTTTTACAATACATTTTTCAGTATCATAAAGAAATAAAACATTGGAGCATTCAATAAAAGGCTATCCAATACATCGTATATTCCTCCCATTCCTGGAATTATTGTCCCAGAATCTTTAACTCCACAAGTCCTTTTTAAAGCAGATTCAGCAAGGTCTCCATAAAATCCTCCAAAAAACAGCAATATTCCGATTAAAATTGCGCTCGTATTTAAATCAAAAAAACAAATACTCACCGCTACTGAACTTAAACATCCTCCTATGGTTCCTTCCCAAGATTTTTTGGGACTGATATTCGGTACAATTTTATGATTTTTACCACCGCTTATCTTATTATAAATCATTCCGATACAATATGCGCCGGTATCTCCTGATTTTGTTATCAATATCAATGCAATAAGCCATTCTCTCCCTTGATAAGTCGTTCCTTCTCCAACCATGTATATTATCGGCAAAAAAAGCAAAGGTAAAATGGTCATCATTATTGCGGAAGCCGAATTAATCATTCTATCTAAAGAATCATCATATTTTCTGTGATCAAGTAACGTTATAAACATCACAACAACTAACAATGCTGGAATTATAATCGTAAATTTAAACCCAAGTTCAAAAACTATGCATAAAATTATTATGGCGCCGGTAATAGATGTTGCAAGTTTATAAGACTTTTTGTCTATCTTCTCAAACATTGAAAGAACTTCATAGACTAAACCAAACGCACCTATACTGAAAATTACAGCAAAAATTATTCTTCCATAAATATTTTTCAGCAAAATTGAGATGCTAAATAATCCTATCAAAATAAAAAAACTTAAAAAACGCGGCCAAAACATTATTTTCGTCCCCCGAATCTGCGATCACGCGCATAAAAATTTTCCAGCGCCTTATTCAATTCTTCACTATTAAAATCAGGCCAATAAACATCGCTAATATAAAATTCCGAATAAGAAAGCTCCCAAAGTAAAAAATTACTAATTCTAAATTCGCCACTAGTTCTGATTAAGAGATCAGGATCAGGAATATTGGGAGCATATAAATTCATGGAAAAAATTTCTTCATCAATAGATTCTACGTCAAATTCGCCGGCAATAACCTTTTTTACAATTGCTTTGGTTGCATCAACTATTTCTGCTCTTCCACCATAATTTATAGCAAGAACAAGCGTTCCTGAATCGTTTCCGGCTGTTGATTCAACCGCTTCAGATAATTTATTTTTTACTTTTTCCGTAAGTTGCCATAATCGTCCAATAACTACTAATTTTATTTTATTATCATTTAGAATTTGAAGATTATCATCCAGAAATTCTACCAAAATATCCATTAAGCCATCAACTTCTTCCTTTGGACGATTCCAATTTTCAGTGCTGAAAGCATACAAGGTTAAATATTTTAATCCTAGTTCATTTGAGGCTTCAATAACTTTTTTTACCGCTTCCGCACCTTTTCGATGTCCTTCTAAGTGTGGTAACTTTCTTTCTTCAGCCCAACGACCATTGCCATCCATTATTATTGCAATATGATTTATTTTTTTATTTTTCATAAAAATAATCCTCAAGCATTAAACATAAAGTATGGTAAATTGGAAGATGATATTCTTGTATTATAAATGTTTCTTCAGCTGGAACATTTATAATACAGTCTGCAATAGAACAACATTTTCCAGGTTTATTTCCGGTCAGTAAAATTGTTTTTATTTCTTTTATCTTGGCTACCATCATTGCATTATAAACATTTTTTGAATTACCACTGCAAGATATACCTAGTAAGACATCACCTTTTGAAGCCAAAATATTAAGTTGTTGTGCATATATAAAATTTCCATCAACGTCATTCAAAAATGCTGATAAAAAAGCCGGATGTGAAGTTAATGAAATAGCTTTTAATCCTCCTTGAAGCTTTTCGCTTATTTCTTTACCGGCATCACCAAACTCATTTATAAACTTATTTTTAAGAATGCTATTAAGCGGTCTTTTTTTTACAAATCCTTTAAGCAATTCACCAACAATATGTTCACAATCAGATGCACTTCCACCATTACCACAACAAAATAATGTTCCTTCATTTTTAAAACTTTGTTTCATCCAATCAAAGGCTTTTAAAATCGGTGTTTCAATTATCGAAAGCCGAGGATATCGCTCAAAAAGTTCATTTAAAATTTTATTCATGAATTGTTCCTTTTTTATTGGAGATTTCCTAATAAAAGTATATTGTATAAATTTAGGTTTTACATGGATTTTTACAATCAGTTTATAATATAAATTAATTTTCTATTAATAACGTTGTTAATTATATCATATATTTAATGTTGATGTTTGTTATGTACCATTCTATTATCAAATTGGTAACAATTTTATAAACGATAAGGTGTTAATAAGTAATTGTAAATTTGTGCTTAATTATGACATATTAACATAATTAACAACCCATAATATATATAAATAATTAACCAATTAAGCTTTAAATTAATTAAAATAGATATACACTGTTAATAAATTGAATTAACATCAAGGAGATAGAATTATGGAATTCAATATTGAAAAAGACAAACTGATTAAAGCCTTGCAAAAAGTTACAAATATAATTGGTTCCCGTTCAACTCTACCGGTCTTGGCTAATGTTCTTATTGAAGCTAAAGATGGAACACTTTATTTTACAACCACTGATCTAGAAATCAGTATTACTGCACTATGTGATGCTGAAGTTATTAGTGAAGGTAAAACTACTATGCCGGCTAAAAAACTTTTTCTTTTATCTAATAAATTTAATGGAGAAAAAGTTTATTTTAAATGTAATGAAAATAATCATGCTGAAATTATTTGTGGTACCAGTAATGTTAAATTACTTGGTTTAGGAACAGAAGATTTTCCTGTACCAAGTGAATTTCCTGTAACAAAAACATTAAAATTTAAGGAAGCTGATTTTTCAAGAATGATTTCTCAGATTTCATATGCGGTAAGTCTTGATGATACTAGAAAAGTTTTACATGGAGTATATTGTTCAAAAAAAGATAATTCTGTCACGATGGTTGCCACCGATGGAAAAAGATTAGCTATGGTTGAAAAAATTCCACAAAATAGTGAAGGTGAAGATGGCGATAATATTATTCCTTTAAAAACAGCCAATGAAGTGAAAAGATTGTTTAATGGTGATGGGGATATTGAAATAAAATTTGGTGAAAAACAGCTGATGTTAAGTAATAATAATGTTACTATATTTTCTAAATTGATTGAGGGTAATTATCCTAATTATCGTCAAGTTATTCCAGCATCTTTTAATAATGTTATTGAAGTTTCAACTGCTGAAATGTTAAATAAACTTGATCTTGTTTCTGCTGCATTATCTGATAGTAGTTCTTTTGTTGTAATATCTTTTGATAAAAAAATAATGAATTTTGAAGGATCAAGTAGTGGCATAGGTGAAGTTAAAGATTATATGGCTACTGATTATGATGGAGAAAAAATGGATGTGTCCTTTAATCCGGTATTTTTGGCGGACCCATTAAAACATTCAGATTCAGATAAAATTATGATAAAATTCAATGATGGTTTCAGTCCTGTGGGAATTGAAGGAAAAGACGGTTTCTTGTATGTAATTATGCCGATGCGTAATCGTTGAAAACTATCTTATAAATGAATTTTTTAATCGGCTTATGATTAAAAAAATATATCTAGAAGGTTTTAGAAATTATAATAAAGTTGAAATAAGTTTTAATAATAAAGTTAATCTTCTAATAGGTAATAACGGGCAGGGAAAAACAAATCTTCTTGAAGCTTTGTTTTTTACTGGTATGTTGCGTTCTTTCCGAACAATTCAGCTACGTGAATTAAAAAGTCTCGAGCATCAAGGTTTTTTAATTAAAACACAAATAAACCATCAAGACTGGATTGAAAACCTTGAAATTAATTACATAAATAATAAACGCAATTTAAAAATAGATGAAAAATCTGTTTATAAAAGCAGTGAATTTATAAAAAGAGTCAAGCCTGTTGTTTTTTCACCCGATGATCAAGTTATTATTAAGGGAAATTCCATAAATCGTCGTAGATTTATAGATTTTTTAATTTCACTGTTAGAGCCAGAATATATAGTCATGCTTCAACACTATTCCTTTGCGCTGAAATCCAGAAATATTATTCTCAAAAATAATGAGCTTAATATTGAAATGATAAAAGCATACGAACCATTATTGGCAGAATCAGGGGCAGTTATCAATAACTACAGGGAAAAATATTGTTCAATCTTAAGTAAATCAATAAATAGAATATTAAATCAATTTTACCAGCAAAAAGAATTTACTATAAAATATAAGCCGTTATATAAGTGTTTTAGTAAAGAAACTTTATTAGAACGTTTTGAATTGGAACGGGAACGAGACTTTAAAAGAGGATTTTCATCATTTGGACCGCAAACAGATGAGTTTGATTTTTTGTTAGATAATAAGTTAATGCGGAGTTTTGCTTCCAACGGACAATGTCGGTTAATTGCATTATGTCTCAAAATGTCTTCTGTTGAGCTACTGGCAACACAGAATGATAAAGATGATATTATAGTCCTTGTCGATGATGTTACTGGAGATTTAGATAAGTCAATTAAAGAAACTTTTTTTAGTATTATGGATTATGCCGGACAGGTCTTTTTTACCTTTACCGAGAAACCAGATGAAAAATATTTTAAAAACGGTAATATTTATAATATACGAAACGGAAAAATATTCTAAAATTTAAAAAAGAGCGTAAATATGAAAACTTTTGAAACGGCAACGATGCGTCATCTGGATAGGTTGACCATTAACGAAAAAAAGATTCCGGCAGAAATATTAATGAATAGAGCAGGAAATGGTGCGGCTGAAGAAATAATAGAATATGTAAAAATTTATCATTCGTCACATATTCGTCGTTTTGTAATTATCACAGGATCAGGGAATAACGGAGGTGATGGGTTCGTCATTGCAGACTATCTTGCAAAATATACCCATAAAGAAATAATTGTATTTACGTCATGCAGTTTCAGTGAAATGAAATCTGACGAAGCGGTTTTTTATGGCAAAAAAATTGCGGAATCAATTAATAATTTGCCGATATCGGAATTGATAATAAATCGCGGAGATATGGTTATCGATTGTCTGTTAGGGACAGGTTTTAAGGGTAAGATTAAAAAATCTTATCAAGATGTCATAATGAAAATTAACGAATCCGGAGTTCCGGTTGTATCCATTGATATTCCTTCTGGCTTAAATGGTGACAATGGAGTGGCGGCCTCACCGTCAGTTATTGCTGATTTAACCGTCACAATAGGGTATCCAAAGATCGGTTTTTTTAAAAATGACGGACCTTCACATTGTGGAATTTTACGTTGTGTCGATATCGGTATCGACAGCGATAATTACGAATCTTTATTAGATACAGTCTTTTCTGATGATGTTTGTAAATTTTTTAAAAAGGTTGCTTATAATAGCCATAAAAATAGTAGAGGTTCCGTATTGGTAATTGGTGGTTCAGCGCTTTATGGCGGTGCTCCGATACTGTCGTCAATGTCGGCACTTCGATCTGGATGTGGTATTTGTCGGGTGGTAACCGCTAATCACCGTTTTTCCAATTATCCGGCATCACTGATAGTCTATTTTTCAGATAATAAAGAAGGTTTTTTTAATCTTAATGACAAGCAAGTAAGACGATTTATTGACGATAGTGACAGTATTGTTATTGGCCCTGGAATGAGTGATCACTGGAGAAATGACGACTTTGTAGAAAATCTGTTAAGTATTGATAAACCTGTAGTTATTGATGCTGGAGCTTTGAATATAATCAGTAATAGTCGTCGTATTTATAAAAATAACGGAGTCCGCGTTTTAACGCCTCATCAAGGTGAAATGGAAAGACTTCTAAAGGGCTTCGGATTAACAAAATACTTGAAATCTGATCGTCATATTCAAGCAGTAAAAATTGCGGAAGTGACGGGGGCTTTCATTGTATTAAAAGGCTTCAGATCAGTCGTCGCATCACCGGATGCGAGGTATCGGATTAACTGTTCTGGAAACTCTAATCTTGCCACGGCTGGTTCTGGCGATTGCCTGTCTGGTATAATTGCTTCATACTTAAATAAAATAGACGATTATTTTGACGCTATAACTGCTGCTGTTTTCATTCATGGTTTGGTTGGCGAATTAAGTGATAAGGGCTGTGGAATGATAAGTGACGATATTCCGTCACTTATTCCAAATGCTCTAAGAATGATCACAAAACGGTAATGATATAATTAAATTGGACAAATAGTCTAATTGCGTGTAACAGATTGGGAAAGGTTGCTATAAAAAACGCAAAATTACACTCCGCGATTCAGCTAAAGGACAGAAACGGCATAATAATAAAGAGGATACCATAATTTTATACATTATACTGTTTTTTATGATTAATGAAAAACTGGTATAAACTCAGAAATAATGCTATTTTATTTTTACTAGATTTGTGATTGACGATAAATAATTATTTACGGGGTAAAAAGGATGTGTGGGATTGTAGGCTATGTTGGGTTGCGCAGTGTGCCGGAAACGCTTTTAGATGGGCTTAAAAGACTTGAATATCGGGGGTATGATTCATCTGGAATGGCGCTTTTGAATGATGGAAAAATAATTGAAATAAAAAATATTGGCAAAGTTATTAACCTTGAAAAAAAAGCGAGCGATACGGTTGGACTGGAATTAAAAAACGGAACAGGAATCGCTCATACCAGGTGGGCTACTCACGGTTTTCCTTCGGAAATTAATGCTCATCCGCATCTTGATGCTAAACATAGGTTTGCGATTGTTCATAATGGAATAATAGAAAACTACCAAAGTCTTAAAACGCAGCTTCAGGAAAAGGGAATTGTTTTTAAATCCGAAACCGACAGTGAGGTTTTAGTCCATCTTATCAGCGAGTGTTATAATGGAAATTTGCTTGAAGCTGTTGCAACCGCTTTAAAAAAAGTTAATGGAACTTATGGTTTGGCGGTAATTTCATTGGAATCTCCAGGCACCATTATCGCTGCTCGTCACGGCAGTCCTTTACTGATCGGACTCGGAGAAGGCGAATCTTTTATTGCGAGTGATGCCGCTGCGCTGGTTGCTTTCACCAGGCGAGTCATCTATTTGAATGATCATGATGTCGCTCAGGTGACCAGTAGTGGAGTAGAAATCCGTAACCTCGATAATATCGCGGTCAATCGTGATATTTCTAAAATTGACTGGGAGCCGGGAGCCGTTGAAAAAAGCGGATTCGAGCATTTTATGCTTAAGGAAATCTGCGAACAACCTGAAGCGGTCGGCAATTCGATTCGCGGCAGACTAGATTTACGATCTGGAAATGCACATTTTAATGCATTAAACCTTTCGCCTTACGAACTATCGAAAATCAACCGTATTGTGATTGCTGCCTGCGGTACCAGCATGCATGCCGGAATGGTAGGACGTTACTTTTTTGAAGATTTGGCTTCAATTCCGGTAGATGTCGAGCAGGCAGCAGAGTTTCGTTATCGAAATCCGATTATTCAACCGGATACAATGGTTTTGCCGGTTAGTCAGTCTGGCGAAACTGCTGATACATTAGCTGCAGTCCGTGAAGCTGCCAATAAAGGCGCTATTGTTACCGCGATCTGTAATGTTGTAGGTTCGACTATTGCTAGAGAATCAGAGCATTGCATATATCTTCATGCAGGACCCGAAATCGGTGTCGCTTCAACAAAAGCTTTTACTTGCCAAGTGACAGTTCTTTTGATGTTGGCGATGCTGTTCGGAAGAAACCGGCGGATGTCATATCAAAATGCGTTAGGCTTGATTGCGGAGATTGAAACCATTCCTGAATTAATTAAAAAAGTACTTGATCAAAGAAGTGGAATTGAAGCTGTTGCCAAAAAATATGCTGAAGCTGAAGATTTTTTCTATATCGGACGAGGCTATCTTTATCCGGTTGCGCTTGAGGGCGCACTGAAGCTTAAAGAAATCAGTTATATTCATGCCGAAGGCTATCATGCCGCAGAGCTGAAACACGGTCCTATTGCCTTACTTGAAGAAAACGTCCCGGTCGTCGCTTTGGCCAATGATTTGCCGGGGAAAGAAAAAATGATCAGCAATATTCAGGAATGCCGCGCGCGTTGTTCGCCAGTTATCGCTACAGTTACAGCTGGCGACGAGTCTTTCAAGGATCTGGTAAGCGATATCATCACTATTCCGGCTTGTTCTCAATTTATTGCTCCGGTTGTCACTGCTGTGGCTCTTCAGCTTTTTGCGTATTATGTTGCAAAAGAACGTGGATGTGAAATTGACCAACCCCGGAACTTGGCGAAAAGTGTTACTGTGGAATGATGCGAAATTTTTATTTGTCATTTTTCTGAATGTGACGATTTTTTCGTCACTTTGTCACAGTGTCAAAAAAAATACATTGAAATAGAGTAATGATCACTCATAAGCGAAAGCGATGCAGCTTCAGGTCAAATTATAATTTGACCTTGCTGCAGCGATAAACAAAAGCCGGAGGCAAATTCCGCCAGATAACTGGCGACGTTTCAACTGAGTTGAAGCGTTGATGCAAATATTTGCGAAAACGTCGACCGGCAGGAAGATATGTTCCCTGTACATAAGCGAAAGTGGTGAAAAATCCGTCCGGTGCCAGATTTTGCATAATAGCGTCTAAAATATCGGTTTGCAGTTTGTCCGGAAAAATCGCCCAGGGTAATCCGGAAACAATAGCGCTGGCGTTTTTGAGATTGTAGTTATCCAAAATTTGGCGCAAATTGATTGCACTGTCATTGACGACCGTGATTCTTGGAAGATTACGTTGAATATCGGCAGCCAGCCGGGCGTCCAGTTCAATTGAAATTACTGCGGCATTGGGCATTACAGAATCGGCGATACATCTGGTGATTACTCCGGTGCCGCCACCAAGTTCGATCACCGAATCAAGCTGTTCAATGTTTATGCCGGAAATCATTGCCCGACACAATCCAGGAGAACTTGGCCATATCGCACCTATGGTATTGGGACTGGATAAAAACTTCATGAAAAAGCGAATTTTACTCATTTATTTAATACCTTGCAATCATAAGATTGTGTTTGTAGATTTCGTAAGGTGCCGCCGGTATTCTTTCACGGAAATCGCCCCGCATCATGAAAACCAGCTTGCCTTCCGGTGTGTTTTTAATAAGTTTATGTAATTCTGTGTCATTAATTAAACGATGCCTGGAGTCGGGATATTCGAGTCCGTAACGCATTTCATTGGATGAACCATACAAGATAATATCATTACGCTTGAAAACCCAACATGCCGCATGAACCATGTTCGGATGTGAAACAACAATTGCGTCCTTTGGAATTGCATCGGTATATTTTTCAAGCACAACACCCTGCGCTTTTCCCTCAAAAAAACGACCTGGCGCCGCCAGCATGGACATCGCGAGCGGCAATGCCGCAAACAGGAATATCCACGAAAGACGCTGCGAAATAGTTTTCGAATTAACCGAAAATACCAGGAATAATGCAGAAATCAGTCCGCCCGCTACCGCCGTAAGCCAGATCGCTTTTTCCGAATAATCATAAACTCCGCGAAAAAAGCCGGACTCTGCCAGCAGTTGAAAAGTGACAAATCCCAGTGCTCCGACAATCAGCAATGCCGCCAGTATCCGGTTGTGGATATTGCAATAACGTTCGCCGTTGGGATTCTTGAGCATTTCCAGCAATAACCATGCCGTAAGTATTGACCAGCCGGGAAAACACGGTAGCACATAAGTTCCAAGTTTACCGCTGCAAGCGGAAAAGAATAGGAATGGGAACACGACGCTGCAAAAAGAAAAAAGGAACAGACGATCGCGAAAAATCTCCACCAATTTTTTTCGACATAAATAAAAAGCCGCAGGCAACATCAGAGCCCAGGGCAGACTCCCGGCCAGGAATATCGGAATATAAAACCAAAACGGTTCGGGATGCTGGGAATCGTTCTTGCCGAGAAACCGTTCCCAATGTTCAACCACAATAAAATATCGCCAGTAGTCAGGCTCCTTCAGATGAACAGCAATTGCCCATGGCAATATGACCAGAATTGCGGCGGCTAATGGAATCCACGGCAAAATAAAGATTTCCCTCCAGCGCTTTTGCCATGCCAGATAGCTGAAAATAGCCAATCCGGGAACCACAAAAGACAGAAAACCTTTGGTTAAAAAAGCCAATCCGCAACTGATGCCAAAGAGTATCAGCCATAATATTTGGGGAGTATTGAATTTCCTGATCTCTGACGCTTTCAGAAAAAATACCATTGACGCGGTAATAAATAAATTTACCTGAGCATCCAGTACAGCAAATGTTCCCACTCCAAAAACTAAGCCGGAAGTAAGAAAAACCGCAGCTGAAAGCAACGCAAGTTGTTCATCATGACGAATTTGCCTAACCATGAACCAGATTAGCCAAGCGGTCAATCCGGTACAGATGGCCACTGGCAGACGAACGCCGAAAGCATTTTCGCCAAAAATTAAAATTGAAACCGCATTAAGCCAATAGCCGAATATCGGTTTTTCAAAATAACGAAAACCATTTAACTTGGGGACAATCCAATCTCCGGACGCAATCATTTCTCGAGGAATTTCACCGTAACGGAACTCGTCCGGTGTTAACATCGGACGCACTCCGAGCGGGGCTATATAGATCAGGAGAAATACGATGATTATCCCCCAAATCATTTTTTGGGATACGAAACCAGGCTCTTCCATTTGTACTCTTAATTCAATTTTTTTTCTGCTCAATCGAAACTTTAAAATACTGCTTTATGCTTGATTAACAACCTTGATCAGAGTTAAAATATCAATTGAAGTAGAAAGGGTTGCTTTCAAAAGACTTTAAACACGATAAATCAGCGTATCCAGTCCAGGTTGGAACGGTTAGCGTCATGGAGATAGGCTTCAAGGTCGTCGTCAGTATTAAGCAATCCATTCTCATAGTAACGGCGGTACCAGGCCGAAGTCTTTTCAATGGCTTTTTGATGATTCCATACTCCATGCCAATTAAGTTGCTCGGCAGCTTTAGAACAGTCAAGTTTGAGAATCCCAGCTTCATGCAGAGCAGAGGGAGGAGGTTCGACGGTAAACTTTACCGCGTTCCAGTTTTGTGCCAGGGCCGTAGCGGTTTCTTCAACAGTAACGTGGTCTGCACTCTGTGGTCCGAAATTCCATGCGGAAGCGGCACGAATATAACCTTCCAAAAGTTTTTCCCCTAGTAGCAGATAGCCGCTTAGCGGTTCAAGTACATGTTGCCATGGTCTTATCGCTAACGGGTTGCGGATTTTTTCCGTTGTTCCGGAAGCCGCCGCGCGCATCAGGTCCGGGACCAGACGGTCGGTAGCCCAGTCGCCGCCGCCGATGACATTACCGGCACGGGCAGATGCCAACAGCATCTGATGGTCAAAATTATATTTTGAAGCAGGGAAAAAGGAATTCCGGTAAGAAGCCGTCACTAACTCGGCGCAACCTTTGGATGCACTGTAGGGATCAAAGCCGCCAAGCGGATCAGTTTCGCGATAGGGGTCATGTCGTTCCCGGTTTTCATAACATTTATCGCTGGTCACCATTACGGCTGCCCGAATGTCTGAGCATTGACGGCATGCTTCCAAAACATTTACTGTCCCCATAACGTTGACGGCAAAGGTTTCTGCCGGAATCTGATACGATTGTCGTACCAGCGGTTGAGCTGCCAGATGAAAAACTATCTCCGGCCGAAATTCTTTGACCGTGCGGATCAGCATTTCGGTATCGCGAATATCGCCGAAAACCGATTTTATTGATGGTTTCAGCAAATCAAAATGTGACGGGCTGGTCGACGGATTCAGCGCATATCCGAGAAGGTCAGCACCGAGTTTTTGCATCCAGCAAGCCAGCCACGACCCCTTGAATCCGGTATGGCCGGTTATAAGCACCCGTCGTCCCGCGTAAACATTGTTAAACATTGCGATTCCACCATTTGGTCCAGGGAGCCTTGCCGGAATCCCAGAGTTCGTTAAGAAGCTGATGCTCACGCGGAGTATCCATGCATTGCCAAAATCCATGGTGAAAATACGCCGCAGCTTCGTCATCGGCAGTAGCCTTGGCAATGGGTTCTGATTCCAGAAACATATCGCGTTCTTTGGGAATATATTTATCGATAAACGCTTTTTCCATAACCATAAAACCACCGTTAATATGGCGTTCACAAATCGCCGGTTTCTCTGAAAATCCTTTTACGATCCCTTTTTCTATAGTCATCTCACCGAAGCGTCCTGACGGATTTACCGCAGAAAGCGTGAGCAATTTTTGCTGTTTGAGATGAGTTTCCATCAGTTTATCGACATTGATATCGGCTACGGCATCTCCGTAAGTAAGGTGAAAATATCGATCATCAGCATTTAGATAACGCGCAGCGAGGCGAATTCTTCCCGCGGTCATGGTTTCCTGTCCGGTATCGGCCAGAGTTAC
>Ga0172377_10002195_pt1 | contig 19992 bp, 20 predicted proteins | sample Pumphouse3metaG_FD_119749 | JGI IMG/M metagenome (GOLD analysis project Ga0172377, IMG submission 119749) | Leachate microbial communities from a municipal landfill in Southern Ontario, Canada - Pumphouse #3 metaG | ecosystem: Engineered > Solid waste > Landfill > Unclassified | place: Canada...
ACCATGGCATAAATGCAACCAGCACATTTTTGCCAAGTCCCAATTCGCCGTTATCAGTTGACGAACCATCGGCAATAACATCTCCGGCCTTTATTTTCTGACCACGAACACAACATGGGCGCTGATTGATACAGGTACCGGCATTGCTACGCAAGAACTTCTTAAGCTTGTAACGTTGCACATCCTCTGGGTGAACCGTTGTTGCTCCCGGTCTGCCGTCTTTGGTGATGACAATTTCTGAAGAACAAACTTCTGCAACTATCCCAGGCTTTTCAGCAACAACAACTGCACGAGAATCACGCGCAATTTTTTCTTCTAGCCCGGTTCCTACATAAGGTGATTCCGAAACTAGGAGCGGCACTGCCTGACGCTGCATGTTTGATCCCATTAAAGCACGATTAGCGTCGTCATGCTCCAAAAATGGAATAATCCCTGCGGCTGCGCTGACCAACTGTTTAGGTGAAACGTCCATATATTGGACTTCTTCTTTCGGATGTTCTTCCGATTCACCGCGATAACGTGCCATCACCGTATTACGGATGAATTTAGACTTAGAATCAAGCGGAGCATTAGCCTGAGCGATCACAAACTCTTCTTCTTTATCGGCAGTCAAGTAGTCAATCTGCTTGGTAACCTGCCCATCAACCACACGACGATAAGGAGTTTCCAGAAAACCGAATTCGTTAATTCGAGCATAAAGCGACATCGAAGAAATTAATCCGATGTTCGGTCCTTCAGGAGTTTCAATTGGACAAACTCGTCCATAATGGCTGGAATGAACGTCACGAACCTCAAAACCGGCACGATCACGACTTAAACCACCTGGTCCAAGTGCAGAAAGACGACGTTTATTAGTTAATTCACTTAGCGGGTTGGTCTGATCCATAAATTGAGAAAGCTGATTTCGAGCGAAGAAATCTCTTACAACACCAGCAAACGCCTTGGGATTGATCAACTTATTCGGCGTAATTGCGGTCTCCGAGGAGTCAAGCAAAGTCATACGCTCACGAACCAATCTTTCAGTACGCAGTAATCCTACGCGGCAATGGTTTTGCAGAAGTTCTCCAACGGTTCTGATCCGTCGATTACCCAAATGGTCAATATCATCAGTCTGTCCACCTGTGTTACGAAGCTTGATCAGATATTTTGTAGCTGCCATCAGATCTTGAGCATGCAATGTACGCTCAGTCAATGGCAAATCCAAATTCAACCGTTCATTAATCTTATAGCGTCCTACAACTCCAAGATCGTAGCGCTTGATGTCAAAAAACAAACGCTTAATCAGTAATTTTGCATTATTCAAATTCGGAGGATCGCCTGGACGCATCCGTTTGTAAATTTCTTTAAGGGCATCATCGCAGTTTCTGGCAGGATCACGACGGAGACAACCAATAAGATAGTTATCTCCATCCGGAATATATGCCAGCTCAACTTTAGCCACATCCATAGACTGAAGACGTTTCAGATGTGTTTCATTCAACTGAACCAGTTCTTCAAGAACCAGGGCACCGTCAGAATTTACAACATCATTAATCGTGTAATAAAAACTGATATCTGGTTTTTTTAACAATGAAGATACAGAAAATGAACTTACTTTATAAACATTGGAAAGAATATCTTTATTGGTTTCATAGCCAACCGCTCGTAGAAAAGTCGTAATTAAAAACTTACGGCGACGACGACGACGGTCGAGGTATATGTATATATAATCATTAATATCAAATTGAACTTCCATCCAGGAACCGCGGTCAGGAATAATCCTGAAAGAATAAAGCATACGACCGCTGGTATGGCGAGAACGCTCAAAACAAATACCAGGCGAGCGATGCAACTGACTGATGATAACACGCTCAGCACCGTTGATTACAAAAGTACCGCAGTCTGTCATTAATGGTATCTCACCCATATAAACACGTTCTTTGATTTCTGCAGCATCATTTCTCAGCAAAAAATCAGCATGCAAAGGAGCACTGTAAACTTTGCCGTCTTTTATGCAATCAACCACACTGGCCTTTGGTTCACCGATAGTATAGCCGAGAAATTCAATTACTAATTTTTTATCAAAACTTTCAATGGGAAAAATTTCATTGAAAATTTCTTGAAGCCCCTGCGATTTTCGTATTTCAGGAGGTGTATCTTTTTGAAGGAAAGAGTTGTACGAGTCGACTTGAATCCCAATAAGATCGGGAATTTCAAGAACATCTTTTAAGCTACCATAATTAATTCGTTCAGACATAGTCCACCCTTGCATATTTATTCAAATAGCGAAGGCGAGAATATCCAAAACCTGAGTTAATCATAAATCCGTTTCATAACTGCAAAAAAAGAATAAAAACCCCAAAAAACTGTCAAGATAAAACAGAATTTAAGAACATTTACTGCTAACATTTTTAAGGTTCCCAACGGTCTTATGAATAAATCAGGTTCAGTTTATCCCCACCCGACATAAAACATGCGTTTTTATAAAACGCAAAAATACGGCGAGAACAAATTATACTTATTCCCGCCGTAAAAATGTAAAAATCTTTAATTGATTTCCACCGCGGCTCCTGCCGCTTCGAGCTGAGCTTTAAGCTTATCAGCTTCGTCTTTGGCTATGCCTTCTTTCAACGCTTTAGGAGCGCCTTCAACCAGATCTTTGGCTTCTTTCAAGCCAAGCCCAGTAATAGCACGCACTTCTTTGATGACGCCGATTTTGTTTTCGCCGAATGATTTCAGAATAACATTGAATTCAGTCTTTTCTTCGGCTGCGGCATCAGCTGCGGCAGGCGCGGCTGCGGCAACAGCGACCGGTGCTGCGGCAGAAACGCCAAGGCGTTCTTCCAGAGCTTTTACCAACTTAGAAAGCTCGATGACGGTCAGGTTTTCGATGAAGGAGACGAACTCTTCCATTTTAGGGGTAACTTCTACTTCAGACATTGTGGATTCCTCCGTTTATTTGATCTTGAGTGATTTAGGATTTTAGTTACTTTCAAGCTTATTTTTATAAGCATTGATAACATTAACAATACTAGATGCCTTGGCGTTAAGCACAGTAACCAAACCACGGGCAGGTCCTAGCATTACGCTCAAAAGCATTGAATACAACACTTCACGTGCCGGCAGGGAAGCAATTGACTTGACATCTTCAGCAGAAAGTGAAGCCCCTTCCAAAATACCACCGACCGCAGATAATTTATCATTGGTTTTTGCGAACTCATCAATAATTTTAGCAGCGGGACTCGGATCTCCGGAACCGCTGATAACCATTGTAGAACCACGAAATTCAAATGAATTCAAACAAGAAATTTCTTTAACTTCAACAGTTTTGCGAAGAAGATTATTCTTAATTGACCTGCAAAAAACACCAGTTTCAACAAGCTTATTACGCAATGCGGAAATTTCTTTGACTGTCATATTGTTGCAGTTCACGAAATAGACAAACTCAGAGTCGTTGAGCAGTCCGCCAATATAATTAATTAAATGGACTTTCTCGTTTCTCATGATACCTGCCTCGCCAGTTGAGTTACATCAATACGGATACCCGGACTCATCGTCGCGGAAACAGTACAACTGACAAAATAAGTGCCTTTGGCATTTGTTGGTTTGGCTTTTGACAAAGCAAAATATACTGCATCAAAGTTCACTCTTAGGTCAGCAGAAGCAAAAGACAACTTTCCAATCGGTGCATGTATGCAACCGCCACGGTCGGTACGGAATTCGACACGACCGGCTTTTGCCTCACGAACTGCATTTCCGACTGCATCAGTTACGGTGCCTGTCTTGGGATTCGGCATTAATCCTCGCGGACCAAGCACTTTTCCCAAAGGACGAACCATCTTCATTGCATCAGGAGTCGCGATCAAAACATCAAAATCGATCCAACCGCTTTTTAATTTATCAACAAGGTCTTCAGACCCGACAAACTCGGCACCTGCAGCTTTTGCCTCATCAGCCTGGCTACCGGATGCAACCACAGCTATACGTACAGATTTGCCGGTACCTTTAGGAAGCGGAACCGCTCCGCGAACACTTTGGTCAGACTTTTTTGCATCAATTCCAAGTTTGAATGCAACTTCGACTGTCTGATCAAATTTAGTTGCAGGCATTGACTTCAAAATTTCAAACGCTTCATCCAAAGGATAGCGTCGTTGACGATCGAATAATGCCAACTGTTTTTCATACAATTTGCTCATTCAACCACCTCAATGCCCATACTACGAGCCGTTCCCTCAATGATTTTGCATGCAGCTTCAGCATCCCTGGAGTTCATGTCGTTCTTTTTAATTTCAACGATCTCCATAATCTGTGATTTCGTTATCTTACCAGCCTTGGCACCCTTGCCAGGAGTCTTTGACCCTTCAGCAATACCAGACAGCTTCTTTATAAGATTAGCTGCTGGAGGTGACTTGGTGATAAAAGTAAACGAGCGATCCTGATAAACAGTGATCACCACCGGGATGACCATGCCACTCTGTGCTTGAGTGGCGGCATTGAACTGCTTGCAGAAATCCATGATGTTGACACCAGCCTGACCCAATGCTGGGCCGATTGGCGGAGCCGGATTGGCTGCACCGGCTGGAATCTGCAACCGGATTAGTCCTGTTACTTTCTTTGCCATTAAATGATCTCCGAATTTAAAACAGTGTGTGGTTTGAAAAGGCAGGATTTCTCCCGCATCACTGCTAATTCATTATCGATATAAAAGTCTCGAACATGATACCTAATCAGATATCACGATCGACCTGCCAAAACTCCAACTCTACAGGAGTAGAACGACCGAATATTGAAACCATTAGTTTCAATTTTCCTCGTTCATTGTCAATCTCTTCTACTGTGCCTTCAAAATTTTCAAATGCACCATCTTTGATTCGGACATTCTCGCCAATTTCATAAAGAACCTTCGGCTTGATTTTCTCTTCTTCAGCATTGTCTTGCCGAAACATTTCAGCAACTTCAGAAGCTGAGAGAGGAACTGGCTTTTGCCCACCGCCAACAAAACTTATAACCCCTTGGATATTACGAATATAATACCATGCCGCTTCATTAATTTTTTTGGTAACCGGATCGTAGAGATCCATTCTTACCAAAATATATCCGGGGAAAAATTTGCGTATAGTTGTAATCTTTTTGCCACCACGGACTTCAGAAACCTTTTCCACTGGAATATGAGCTTCATATATCGGGCAACTATCACCGTCATTCTTGATTTGCCGCTGGATACTCTCACGGACTTTATTCTCTTTGCCTGAGAGAGTGTGGATTACAAACCACTGACCTTTGTTTTTATTCTCTTCCATATCTTGGGAAATTCCTAAAAAATTAAATCGTAACCAGTTCAAGCAAACGTACGATAATCAGATCAACCACGGCAACGAACGACGAAAGTATGGCCATAGCAAACAGCACTAGGATTGTCGATTCAAATAGCTCTTTCCGTCCAGGCCAAGTACATTTATGCAGTTCACTGATAGTAGCGTGTACAAACTGCCTTACCTTACCCATTACGCTGATACCCATTATTCGCCTCTATAAAATTAATTGTGTTGAATTAAAAGTGGCAGGAGCGGAGAGACTCGAACTCTCGACCTGCGGTTTTGGAGACCGCTGCTCTAGCCAACTGAGCTACACTCCTACGGACTGGCTAAAATTCAACGCGTTTCTTTATGTATCGTATGCTTACGTTCGAATTTGCAATACTTCTTCTTTTCAAGACGCTCCGGTGTATTACGCTTCTCTTTCATAGAAGTGTAATTGCGTTGCTTACACTCTGTGCATTCTAAAATTATGATTTCACGCGCCATGATAAATACCTATGTTTAAAATCATCCCGGACCGCCAAGCGGCTCCGGGATATTTACAATACTGCCTGATCAGGCAACGATTTCCGAAACCCTGCCTGAAGAAACGGTACGTCCGCCTTCACGGATAGCGAAACGCAAACCTTTTTCCATCGCAATTGGGTGAATCAATTCTACATCTATAGCGGTGTTATCACCAGGCATTACCATTTCAACCCCTTCGGGCAAAGTGATGGTTCCAGTAATATCAGTGGTACGGAAATAGAACTGTGGACGATATTTTGAGAAGAACGGAGTATGACGTCCACCTTCTTCTTTGCTCAGTACATAAATTTCAGCCTTGAAATTAGTATGTGGCATTACTGAACCCGGCTTGGCTAAAACCTGACCGCGCTCAACGTCATCTTTTTTGGTACCGCGTAACAAACAACCGGTATTGTCACCGGCGCGACCTTCATCAAGCAATTTACGGAACATTTCAATTCCGGTAACTGTGGTTTTCACGGTAGGTTTGATACCAACGATTTCAACTTCTTCATTGACCTTGATGATACCACGCTCAATACGACCGGTAACTACTGTACCACGACCTTCAATTGAGAACACGTCTTCAATCGGCATCAGGAAAGGCAGATCAGTTGCGCGTGGCGGTTCTTGGATGAATTCATCAACCGCATCCATCAGTTCAACTATACATTTGCAAGCGTCAGATGCGGGATCTCCACCTGCCTCAACAGCCTTCAGCGCAGAGCCTTTGATAATCGGGGTATCATCACCCGGAAAATCATAGGAACTGAGCAGTTCGCGAACTTCCATTTCAACAAGTTCAAGTAATTCAGGATCATCGAGCTGATCAACCTTGTTCAGAAAAACGACGATACCCGGGACACCAACCTGACGAGCCAGAAGAACGTGTTCACGAGTCTGTGCCATCGGACCATCAGTGGCGGCGATAACGAGAATAGCGCCATCCATCTGGGCAGCACCGGTAATCATGTTCTTTACATAGTCAGCATGACCAGGGCAATCGACGTGAGCATAATGACGTTTTACAGACTGATACTCGACATGCGAAGTATTAATAGTAATACCGCGTTCGCGCTCTTCCGGAGCATTGTCAATTTCAGCATAATCACGAACTTCGCCGCCGTTAAGTTTTGACATAGTCATAGTAATTGCAGCGGTCAAAGTGGTTTTACCATGGTCAACATGACCAATGGTTCCGATGTTCAAATGCGGCTTTGTTCTTTCGAATTTTTCTTTAGCCATTTTTACCTTCCTCCGGTTTTCTTGTTTAAACCATTTAATTTAGAGCGGTTTAGTTATCTTTTATTTTCTGGTTTTCTGACCAAAAATCCAACTTAACTTAATAATACAAAATATATGGAGCCCACAACCGGATTCGAACCGGTGACCTCATCCTTACCAAGGATGTGCTCTACCTACTGAGCCATGTGGGCGCATCGAATGAAAACGCAAACCGGAAATATAACGCGCCAAGCTGCAATTTCAAATACACATCCACAAAAAATAATTTGGTACTCGGGGGGGGATTTGAACCCCCACAGATTACTCTACATGCACCTCAAGCATGCGCGTCTGCCAATTCCGCCACCCGAGCTCAGACGTCAAAAACAGATATTTAAAATACTGGCTTACTGGAATTTTACAAATATTTTTTCCGAAATTTTACAATTATTTACATCTTGTTAAATATTTTATATACACTCGGGAAAGCACACGTCAAGATATTAAAGAGCCAACGGCTAAAGACTTGTTTCTGAGTTACGCAACAATAAATCAGCCCATCGGCTCATTTCCTGCCAAAAACGTGCAGTTTTTTTGGGTGGCTCGTCCAATCCTTGAGCAGCAGCCAAAATTTGATCAATAATATCATGCTTATCTACATTCAGATCAGGATCATCATCTAAAACTTCAGGCAAAATTCCGTTTTCGCTTAATATCGTTATTTTAAGCATTGCCGAACAACGGGTTCGTTTAGCTTCGGCAAGACGGTCTGCTGGAATAATCTGGCATAATTCGTCAAAAACATTCAGCGCGGCATAGTAAGTTTCCGGCACTGGGAGTTCAGGCCTGATCCAATTCAAGACCAACGCCGCTAATTCTGTCGCGGTTGCATAATTATCAGGTATATTAGCCAGCTCCTCACCGTAACTGCTGATAAGTTCAAAATATTTCAAATTATGAATTGTAGAGTTTCTGCTCATTGAAAATTCGACGTTCAGTTTCCGGAATATATCAACCGCAGGTAATTTTGACTTTGCAACTTCCATTCCACCTTTTATGATCAAATCCAGCCTTCCCATTTCAGGGGAAATCCCCGCAATAATTACACTGGTCTCGCCATATAAAGTTTTGCGCAGAATCAAAATTTCACTGTTTCGAACATCATTCACTATTCATATCTCCGATAATTGTTAATCACAGGATAAGATTGTTGCGTATTCGGTCTCTTCCAAGGATGCTTATAATCCTCATTAAGCGGAAATAACGCTTGAGCTTTGTGTAAGTATACCATCGCCTCCTCTTCGCGATTCGTAACCTGACAAATACGGTGCATCCTGTACCAACCGGAAGCGCGACGCGGGGACAGTTCAAGCGCCTTTCGATAGTAGCGTTCTGCGGTTTCATAAACGCCACGGGCGAACATGAAATCCCCTGCCATCTGCCACGGAAATGGGGAATATGGTTTAAGCGCAACACAGTTTTCCAATGCTGAATTTATCTGTTGAGCGGTGACCTGACGATGTTGCATACCCTTATTATTAGGCGAAATCAAATTTTCCAATTCAGCAAAAGCTTTTTCAGCCCGCAACAGATGTAAACCTTTTTGCATCGAAGCAAATCCTGCCCCAAATGCAATGAGTAAGAAAAGTATCTTTAACGGTAAACCAGTTTTCGCGGAATCGCAAGAGCACGGTTTTATCATTAATGAGACTTGAAGAGCAGCGAGATAACACATTATCGCCGGCACCTGCATGTTGGTATCAACTTGTGAATGAATTATTCCGCTGGTAATTCCTGCAAATATCCAAAAATCTTCTTTATCATAAAACTTGCCGCCATATCCGCGAATCTGATGCCACCCTTTCCATAACGGCCACAACAAAACAGCTAAACATACTGCTCCTCCGATAATTCCACACTGTGCCAGATAAGCCAGCAACATACAATGCGGATCATGCGGGGCTTCCTTGCTGGGATAAGACTTGACAACCATATAGTCATGAAAAAAATCACCCCACCCGGTTCCCCATATCGGATTTTCAGCAAAAATAATAATCGATGCCCGCTGATAATCAAGGCGAGCAAACATCGACCAGAATCCGCGTCCTGCAAAATGAATTGCCAGCGCGCCGGTAGTTAGTGAAATTATCGAAACCGCCAAAATTGCATATCGTAACCTCCGGTCAACGGGAAAAAGCATCAATAATAAAGCTGTCGTCACAAATAAAACTGCCAATGCCGCACGGCTTCCGGTCATAAAAAAAGGCATCATCACCAACAAAAAAGCAATCAACAAAAAAATTACACGTCCGGCATAAGGGGGCTCAATACGAGATCCCAGCTTCCAGGCATACCAGAAAACCAATGGCATCAGCATCAATAAAAATCCTGCCAGGTTATTGCATGAAGCAAAAGTCGAATAGACACGGTTATCCATGACTCTGGCCATGAAATCGCCTGCCATTGCGACGCCGGTCTCCTGTTGTTGCGTCATAACAAATCGTCGGGTTTCTTCAAAACCGACTAAGCGTTGTTCCCACCCGAGAAGAGCAACCAGCAATGTTGCGGAAGCCAGCAAAATCAGAAACCGTCGCCGCAAATGAGGACGGTTCGAAAGAATAAAATAAATTGTAATTGCATAAGCTCCAATACCCAGTCCATGAGCAATCTGCGAATATACAAAATCTTTCACTGACGCATTAATCGCGCCCAAATATCCGGTCAATCCGAGAACCAACCACAAACAAGAAACCATAAATGCGTTAAACTGTTGCCCGATTTTCAGCGGGAAAACCGATATCGCCAAAATCATGAGTACGCCGGAAACAATTGGAAACAACGTAACAGGCCAGGAAATAATTAACCATGGAAATATTTCCGGCGGGAACAGCGAAATCACCTCTGGCACGCCGACAATAGACGCTAATTTCAGTGGCAGTAACACAGTAAAAACCGCGACCATGAAAATGACGGTATTCTGCAAAATCTTCAAAAGAAAACTCCAATCAATATCAAAATAATTACATTTCAAAACAAACTGAATATAACTGAATTAAGCAACAAAACAATCTCAAACGAGTAGAAACAATACTGCAAAAACACATCGACCTAATAAAAGTTCTAAAATTCTTGTATTTATATCGTAAACAATTATATTGAATCCGTTATTTTTTCGGATTTACTTACGAGGAAAAAGTCCTTGTAGAATACAAAAAAAGGGTATTATAATGAAAAAACAATTATTGGTGAAAGCTTTTACTGTCGGCGTACTCGGTTTAAACTTCTCGTTAATGTCCAACTTGTCGGCTGAGGAAAAACAACCTTTACCGGAAAAACTTCCGCTCGCACAAACCGAGTTAGCGACAAAGGCACCGAAAGTAAATCCTTTGGATGCGCTTCCCGATGTACTCGCACAATTCGATGGCGTAAACATTACTAAAAAAGAAATTCTTGACTTTATTTCTGAACAGGCAAAACAACAAGGCATTGATATCAGTCAATTACCTCCGGAACTTTTAGTCAACAATATTTTTGGCTCAGTTCAAAACAAGATTTCCATGATGGTATTCAGCGCCGAAGCAGAAAAAGCAGGATTCAAAGCCAGCAAAGATGCTGTGGTCGCACTGCTGAATAAAGAAATTAATGAACTGAAAGAACGCAGTCCCCAGCAATTCGAGATGCTTAAAACTGCAATAATGGATAAAGAAAAGGTAACCATCGAACAATATATTGAAAAAATTTCAACCGACTCCAAAGTTCAGGAAGGAGCTGCAGTTTCTCAATGGTTCGATTCAAAAATCAAGATTTCTGATGAAGACGTTGCTAATTTCTTTGAGCAAAACAAAGATCGTTTTAAAACACCCGGCGATCCTAAAGATGCTGTCCGTATTTCCCATATTATGATTGCCCTTCCGGAAGATCCAAAAGATGAAACTGCTACTCAAAATGCTTATCAGAAAGCTGAAAAAATTCTTGAACAAATCAAAAAGGATGACAAGATATTTGCGAAGCTGGCAGAAACAGAAAGCGATTGCCCTAGCGGTAAAGCCACTAATGGTTCGCTGGGTCCTCAGACTAAAGGACAGAGTGTTTACGGTAAAGAATTTGAAGAAGCCGCTTTCTCACTTGAAATCGGCAAAATCAATGATAAGCCGATAAAATCACTTCGCGGTTACCACATCATAAGACGTGATGAACCCGCAGTCGAATCTCAAAAAACTTTGGATGAGGTTAAAGATATTATTAAGCGCGGATTGACTAGTCAAAAAACTGCGGAATTGGGCAAGGCCGAAATGGATAAGGTCGAGGCAGATGGAAGACTTAAAATTTTTATTAAGCCGCCACAAAATCAATTCAACGTTCCCATGCAATAAATTAAACAATTAACTGGAGAAATTATTATGAGTGAAGAGAAAAAAAACGAGCAGTTGCCCAGCGAAAACGCAGAAAAGCAAGTTGAGAAGAAAATTAACTTTATTGCGGTCATTGCGATTATTGCGGTTATTGCGATTATTGCCTTTGTATTATTTAATAAAAGCGAAAGTAGCAAAACAGTTTCGGCCAAGGCCCCTGAAATAGCCACCGAAGATGCCGCAGGACCAATAGTTCCGGCACCACCGGAAGTTCAACCGGCGGCTGAAAACGCGGCAGATGCTAAAGCGCCGGCAAAACCCAAAGCTCCGCCAGCTGACTTATGGGCGTTTCTCCCGGAAAATGTAGGAGAAATTGACGGCAAATCAATTACCAAAAAAGATTTCATTGATAATTTTAACAGCCAGTTCCCCGATGGCAAACCGCCAGCTCAGCTCAGCGCGGAAATACTGAAAAACATGGCACCGCAACTGGTCAAATCTTTTATTGATAGAAAGATCATGTTGGATATGGCTTTGAACGCAGGAAACACCCCGAGTCGGGAACAGGCGTTAAAAAACCTTAACGAAACCATCAAAAATCTCGACCCTCAACAGCTTGAAATGATGAAGTCATCTTTGGCTATGCAAAGTAATACTACCTTGGAAGATTATATCAATAAGCTTGCGGACAGCAAGGCCATGCAGGAAAACATCGCCATTGATACCTACGTTAAAGGACTCATGTCCAAGGTTACAATCACCGATAATGAATTGAAAGATGCTTACGAGAAATACAAAGAAGAAATGTTCACTCAACCTGCCGACGGCCCAGACACGGTTCGGGCTTCTCACATTTTATTTAGCGTAAAAGACAGCAAAGATGAAAACGCCAAAAAAGAAGCTTTAGTGCTGGCCACCAAAACCTTGGCTGAATTGAAAAATAATCCGGAAAGTTTCAATAAAACAGCAGAAGCGGTCAGTTCCTGCCCGAGCTCAAAGCAAGGCGGTTCTCTTGGCAATTTCGGTCGCGGCCAAATGGTCAAGGAATTTGAAGATGCCGTATTTGCAATGAAACCGGGTGAAATCAGCGAGCCCGTTGAAACTCAGTTCGGATATCATATTATCCGCCGTGATGCACCGGTCGAAGCCAGTCAAAAAAGTTTTGAAGAGGTTAAAAATCAGGTTGCAGAAATGTTGAAAGCGGAAAAAATGGAAGAGCAAATCAAAACCATGCTAGACAAAGAATTCACAGCTTTAAAAGCAAAAATATTTGTTCAAGCGCCAGAACTACCTAAGGCGCCAGAAGCACCCAAGGCTGAATAACCTGAGCAGAAAAAAAGATTAGCACCACAAAAGCCCCGGGTCAAATCCGGGGCTTTTTTACTGAAAATTACAAGGTATTTTTAAATGGTTGAAGAAAACTCCAACAACACCCCGATCGATTTTATCCGAGCAATTGTCAAAGATGACTTGAAAAACGGCAGGTTCAACGGCAAAGTTGTGACCCGTTTCCCTCCCGAACCAAACGGCTATCTGCACATCGGGCACGCCAAAGCAATTTGTATTGACTTCGGGATTGCTGCTGAAAACAACGGCGTCACCCACCTTAGGATGGACGACACCAATCCAACTAAAGAAGATATAGAATATGTCGAAAGCATAAAAAATGATGTAAAATGGCTTGGATTCAGTTGGCATGATAAACTTTTTTTCGCTTCCGATTACTATGAACAACTATACCGGTTTGCCGTTGAATTGATTAAAATCGGCAAAGCCTATGTCTGTGATCTAACCCCCGAAGAAGTAAAAGAATATCGCGGCACACTTACCGAACCAGGCAGAGAATCGCCTTTCCGAAACCGTTCAGTTGAAGAAAATCTTGATTTATTTGCAAGGATGCGTGCCGGTGAGTTTCCGGACGGCTCAAAAACTTTAAGGGCAAAAATCGACATGGCCTCACCGAATATACACATGCGCGATCCGGCAATCTACCGCATTCGCCGCGAGCATCACTACCGCACTGACGATAAATGGTGTATCTATCCGATGTATGACTTTGCACACTGCCTGAGCGACTCTATTGAAGGGATTACCCACTCGATTTGCACATTGGAGTTTGAAATTCATCGCCCGCTGTACGATTGGTTCATTGATCAACTGAAACTTGAATCACATCCTAAACAGATTGAGTTTGCCAGATTAAACCTGACTAATACAGTGATGAGCAAACGCAAGCTCCTCGAACTGGTCAAAAACAATTATGTCAACGGCTGGGATGACCCTCGCATGCCCACGCTTTGCGGGATGCGCCGCCGCGGTTACACTCCCGAAGCCATTCGGACGTTTGTAGAAAGTACCGGCATCACCAAAAATAACGCTATTTTTGACCTTGCGCTCCTCGAACATTATCTGCGTGATGATTTGAACAAACGTGCATTGCGCGCCATGGCCGTGCTTAACCCGCTGAAAGTAGTAATTACTAATTTTACTGAAGACAAAGTGGAAGAACTTGACGCGGTCAATAATCCGGAAGATGCTGATGCCGGAACACGCAAAGTATTTTTTACCAGAGAACTTTATATTGAACGTGATGATTTCATGGAAGATCCTCCGAATAAATTTTACCGGCTTGCACCAGGTCGGGAAGTGCGATTGCGCTATGGCTATTTCATAAAATGTGAGAATGTGGTCAAAGACGCGGAAGGCAATGTCGTAGAACTCCACTGCACCTATGATCCGGCAACCCGCGGCGGAACTTCGCCAGACGGACGAAAAGTGAAAGGTACTATTCACTGGGTTTCTGCTACTGAAGGCGCCACCGCCGAAATCAGGTTATACGATCATCTGTTCATTGAAGAAAATCCTGCCGAATCTGACCGGGAACTGAAAGATAGCATCAACCCGGATTCACTGAAAATTGTCACCGGCATCATCGAAAAAAGTTTGCTTGAAGCCAAGCCTGGAATGCTTTTCCAGTTTGAGCGCATTGGCTATTTCTGCTGTGATCCAGACTCTACACCGGAACGCCTCGTCTTCAACCGTTCGGTAACTCTGAAAGATTCGTGGTCCAAAATTCAGAAAAAGGGGCAATAAATGGTTAATGAAAAAATCATGCTCTGGCCTGACGATAAGTTTTCTTCAACCAGTGTGGCTGATGAAGTTTTTAAGCCATATATGGAAACTTTTCTCCTTGAAGGAAATGATGTTCGCGACGTAATCATTATCTGTCCAGGCGGAGCCTATGCCGGACGCGCAAAACATGAAGCTGAGCCGATAGCCATAAAATTCAACGAACTTGGTTTTCATTGTCTTGTTCTCCATTACCGTGTCGCGCCATGTTGCTGGCCGGCACCACAGGAAGATGCCTTGCGAGCTATCAAAATCGTCCGCAGCAACGCTCAAAACTGGCATATCAATCCCGACAAAATTGCGATCCTCGGATTTTCTGCGGGCGGTCACCTGGCATGCAGTACCGGAATAATTTTCGACGAACTAGATGTCATGGCCGGAGACTCCGCCGACAGCTTTTCTGCCCGCCCTGACGCCATGATTTTGTGCTACCCGGTTATCAGCGGCGTTAACATGCCTAACCGCGGTTCGCTGCTCAATTTGCTCGGTAAAGAATGCCTGCCTCAGGAATTGGCTGAATATTCTTGGGAACTTAGAGTAAAAAAGTCAACCCCGCCTTCATTTATTTGGCATACTGCCGAGGACTTGGCGGTTCCAGTCGAGAACAGTCTCAATTTTGCCGCCGCACTGCGTTCGCATAATATCCCTTTTGAACTGCATATTTTCCCACACGGACGTCATGGTCTCGGGCTTGGAGTTGATAACACAATACCTGAAATACAGATCTGGCCGGAACTATGTGCCAGATGGCTGTCTGATTTGAAATGCTAAAATTCGCGCGCGCATTATGCGCGCGCGAATTTTAAGAGGTCGAAAAATGCATTTGACGCGAAAAACTTTATTCGGTAATTTTACTGCGTTTGAAGAATCCGGAAAATTGACCGCATTGGAATTTGGCGGTAATACTTATGACGGAGAGAACTGCCCGTTGTTTGATGAATTATTCGATCAGCTCGCATTATACTTTTCGGGAAAGTTGTTTGCGTTTGACATTCCGCTGGCACCGTCCGGCACTGCTTTCCAACAACTTGTCTGGGCTGAACTGCTAAAAATCCCCTACGGAAAAACCGTTTCCTATAAAGACATTGCCGTTGGTATTGGCAATCCTGCCGCGTCAAGAGCGGTGGGCATGGCAAACCACCGCAATCCGATTCCGATTTTAATTCCGTGCCACCGGGTCATCGGTACAAATGGGAAATTGGTAGGATATGGTGGCGGCATTGAAATAAAAATGAAACTGCTTAAACTTGAAAATGGAGGTTGCTATGGACGCAAAATTCTTACCTGAACAGATCCGGCAGCAGCTTGACGGAGATCCTGATTACGCACTGCGCGGCAGCGGCGGATTTAATGGGAAAACCGGTGAAAGCTATCTGATTTTTCAATCGCCGAGATTACTGCTGTTTGAAAGAAATTTCGGGGATAATAATTTTGCGCAATCAATGATGGACTGTGCTGCCGATGATTCTATGATTGAACTGGTTCAGGATCGTTTCAGCTCAGAGTTAAAAATCGGCAACCAATATTCCATAAAATTATCCGGGCTGGAAACCAATACCGCGGCACTTATGATCAGCCAGATCGAATCTCTGAAAAAACAATTGCTACTTAACGATTCAGAAATTCACAAACCTTTAATGCTTTTAATTATGATTCTGGAAGATTTAAAACACTGCAATGATCCCGATTCTTCTGAAAATCATATACTGCAGGATTATATCGTTTCTGGAATATGCGGCGGCAACCGCCCGCTCTATCTCGCCGGGTTAGAACTTTACCGCCAAGGCGCACTAACTGCATATCTTGACAACACTGCTTTGGATATCCAGCAGAAACGCTGCATTCTGGCCAATATGCTGGAATTAGTGATGCGTGACGGCGAATTCAGCAAGGAAGAACAGAAAATCATTATCAATTATGGCCGAAAACTTGGCATTGAACAACAGGATTTTGATGCCGTCTGGAATGTGATCCTGGACAAAAACTGCCTTGCACTCCTGCTCTGAAATCCATAGTCTCATTTTTTCTGATTTTTGATAAAGCGTATTTGCAATTCGATAACATTTGGTTATATTGCCAAATAACATAGGTTAAAAATGCTAAAATTTGAGAAAAACTGTTGCAAAGAAGAAGCTGAGGTTTTTAAAGCGCTCGGGCACCCTACCCGATTGTGGATAGTCGAACAGCTAGCCGACGGCCAGGAACATTGCGTTTGTGAATTTGTTGACGCGGTAGGAGTGGATTTTTCGACCATCTCCCAGCATCTGCAGATTCTAAAACGGGCTGGTGTGATTGAGGACGACAAACGCGGCAAACAAGTCTATTATCGCTTGCGTTGTATCTGCGTTACTGAATTTATCAGTTGTCTAAAAAAACGTTGATTTTTTTAGTCATTCATTTTGGCATTAGACAAAATATAGGAGAATAGTTATTATGTGGAAAACTCAGTGGCGCCCGCTGGCATGGCTGACCGGAGCATTTTTGATTTGCTTTTATCTGCCGGTCGGAACTGCACGTTTCAACAATGCCGTACTCGAATCTTTGGAACTGGTCAAGTGGTATGCGCGTGAGCACGTACTGTTATGTTTGATTCCTGCATTTTTTATTGCCGGGGCAATTGGTGTATTCGTCAGTCAAGGAGCGGTAATGCGTTATCTCGGGCCAAAAGCGAAAAAATGGCTCGCGTATCTGGTAGCTTCAGTTTCCGGTTCGATTCTGGCAGTCTGTTCATGCACGATTTTACCGTTATTCGCCGGCATTTACAAAATGGGTGCCGGCCTTGGCCCGGCGTCCGCATTTCTTTATTCCGGACCGGCAATCAATATCATGGCAATTGTACTGACCGCGCGGGTACTCGGAATAGAGCTCGGTATTGCGCGGGCGGCAGGAGCAATCGGTCTTTCGGTGGTTATCGGTTTATGCATGCACTTGATTTTCCGCAAAGAGGAAGCAGAAAAAGCGCGACTGGCAGCCAATGAACCGGAAGTGGAGGCCGTGCGGCCCCTGTGGCAGAACATTGTTTTCCTCGGCAGTATGGTGGCGATTCTGGTTTTCGCCAATTTTGGAAAATCTGAAGATTCCGGGGCGCTGTGGACAAGCATCTGGAATGTAAAATGGTATTTGACTTCAATTTCAGCATTGGTGCTTGGATTCATGCTGACCCGATATTACGGTCTGAAACTCTGGAAACTGCTGATCATCTCTATTCCGGTGGTGGCACTGGCGATTCTTTTCCCGGCCAATCCTTTACTGGCGTTTACCGCCGGTTTTCTGGGTATCGGGCTGTTCAGCAGTACGGAAAAAAATGAAGAACTCAAAAGTTGGTTTGAGACCAGTTGGGATTTCGCGAAAAAAATCATGCCGTTGCTGCTTTTTGGCGTCCTGATTGCCGGCTTGCTGCTTGGAAGGGTTGGCGCAGAAGGCTTGATTCCAAGTGAATATGTATCAAAAGCTGTTGGCGGTAATTCATTGGTGGCAAATTTCTTTGCCTCATTTGCCGGCGCATTCATGTATTTCGCGACCCTGACCGAAGTACCGATTCTTGAAGGACTGATTGGTGCGGGAATGGGCAAAGGTCCGGCTCTCGCGCTTCTGCTGGCAGGCCCTGCTCTATCGTTGCCTAACATGCTGGTTATCAATGGCGTGATGGGTTTTAAAAAGACCGCGGTTTTCGTTTTGCTGGTTATCTTTTTCTCCACTTTGTGCGGAATCGTATATGGAAATATCTAATGAACAACCTGCTTGATACGCTGGGATATTTTGGTTTTATTTTTTTGGAACTGGTGATGCTGTTCCTCTCGATCAGCACAGTTATTTCTTTGATACTTCAATATATTCCCAAAGAAAGATTCAGTAAATATCTTTCAGGTCGCGGCGGCTATTTCATGGCGGCAGTGCTGGGAAGCGTTACACCTTTCTGCGCCTGTTCAACCATTCCACTGACCTTGGGGCTGCTCACTGCCGGGGTTGCCATCGGGCCGATTCTGACTTTTGTCCTGGTTTCACCGTTGTTGAATCCGATAATTGTCGGCATGGTCTGGACGCTGATGGGCTGGAAGGCATCGCTGATTTATTTCAGCGTCTGTTTCTTTACCGCAATATTCGGCGGCTGGCTGATGAATGGTCTTCATGCTGAACGTTATGTCCGAAAATTATCCTCAAACAGCACGCCCTGCTGTTCAGATGAAAAAAACGATTCTGCGCCGATGAATTTTACTGGAAAGTTAAAAATTGCTTTCATTTCCGCTTATAATGATTTTCAGGGAGTATTGATTTATTTGATTATCGGAACGGCGATCGGCGCAACAATTTACGGATATATTCCACAGGAATGGATTGTTTCGCTGGCAGGCAAAGACAATATCTTTGCCATTCCGGTTGCCGCTGTAGTCGGTATTCCATTATACATCCGTGCGGAAAGCGCGATTCCGATCGGATTGGCGTTGGCGCAAAAAGGGATGAGTCTTGGTGCGGTAATCGCGCTGATTATCGGCGGCGCCGGGATGGCAATTCCGGAAATGTCGATGCTTTTGAGTATTTTCAAAGTTCGAATTGTCGCAGCGATGGTGTTTTTGATATTTTTAACCGCCGTCATTGGCGGATATATGTTCAACTGTTTTTTTAACCAATAACCCTAATAAAAGGAAAAGTATTATGAAAATCCAAATTCTGGGCAGCGGCTGTGAGAAATGTAAAAAACTCGCCGCCAACGTAGAAGAAGCAACCAAAAAAATCGGTATCCCCTGCGAGATTGAAAAAGTTACCGACATCAACCAGATCACTGAATTCGGCGTTATGATGACTCCGGCGCTGGTGGTGGACGGAAAAGTTGTAAATGTCGGCAAAGTTCTTTCATGCGATGAAGTTATCAAATTTTTGCAACCGTCTGAAAACGTCGCGCCGGATTCAGCTCCGGCAAAACCTGAAGAAAACTGTTGCAGTTGCAGCTGCAGTGCCGAAACACCGGAAAGCACATGTTGCTGTCCGGCAGAACCGTCCCCCTGTTGCGGCAAAGGCGGCAACGGCAAAAAGATAATGACCGCTATTCTGTTGATATTTGTACTGGCGAGCGTTGCCTTTGTGATTATCAGAGAAGTAAAATCATCAGGCGGCAACGACACCTCATCATCTGTCGGAATTCAGACTCCGGTTTCCGAAAATGTTTTGAAAGTTTACTATTTTCACGGCACCCAACGTTGCTTCACCTGCAACAAGATTGAAGAACTCACCAAAAAAGCCATCAATTCTAAATTTGCGCAGGAACTGGCTGATGGCAAGATGGTTTTTTATTCGATAAACGTCGATGAAGCCGCTAACGAACACTTTATCAAAGATTTTCAGTTGGCAACCCGTTGTGTTGTTATTCAAAAAAATGATCAGTTTGAACGCCTGGATGCCGTATGGCAACTGGTCGGGCAACCGGAAGATTTTACTAAATACATTCAAGACAACACCACACGAATGCTCGAAACCAAGTGATTTAA
>Ga0172377_10002197_pt1 | contig 19983 bp, 16 predicted proteins | sample Pumphouse3metaG_FD_119749 | JGI IMG/M metagenome (GOLD analysis project Ga0172377, IMG submission 119749) | Leachate microbial communities from a municipal landfill in Southern Ontario, Canada - Pumphouse #3 metaG | ecosystem: Engineered > Solid waste > Landfill > Unclassified | place: Canada...
AAATCCCCGGTGGCACAGTGTTTGCCAAAATAGAGCGAAGCCTTCAGCGATACTCCGGCGCAGGTGCAGAATGCCGAGTAGTCCTTGATGCGGATAGAAGCCAAAGCCGGCCGAGGTGGAATTATACTGTGACCCAGGCTTTGTGCCAGACGGTAGGAAGAGCCGTCGCTGCCGGATTGGGGCCAGGAAGCTCCTCCTGCAGCCAGAATGATAGCAGATGCGGCAAATTGCCTGCTGTCATCTGTGGATAGCGTAAAACCGCCGTCCCGGATGCTGATCCCAGAGATATTACAAGCCGTGCGGATGGTAGCCCCGCGACTTAAGGCGAGTCTGAGCAGGGTATCCCGTACATCCGCGGATTTTCGGCTTTGGGGAAATGCTTTGCCATCTTCTCGAATAAATACCGGACAGCCAGCATCCTCCAAAAGGCGGATAAAAGCACGATTGTCGAAAGCGTAGAAGGCGGGTTTGAGCCAGTTGCGGAATTCACCCAAGGCTTTCAGGAAGCTCTCGCTATCGCAGGAATTTGTAAAGTTGCACTGTCCGCTGCCCGAAAGCAAGAGTTTTTTGCCCGCCATAGGATTGCGCTCCAGAATTACTGCCTCTTTTCCGCATGCTATGGCTGCTGCCAGACCCGCAGGACCTGCACCTACGATTGCGATCATTTCTTGAGCATCGCCTTGCTGAAGATATGGGCGGGGAGTTTGGGATTGATTTTTGTAGGTAAGGAAATACTGATTTGCTTGGTGATCATGAACGCTTCACCTCATTGTTTATGTTTATTCTGTAAGAATATCTTCTCCGTAGTATCTGTCAAGAACATACTGCGCAGAGGCGTTATAAGGCTCTATTTTGATTGCGGTTACGCTACATTTGATCGCCAAAAAAAACGAACGCCACCCGGAAATATCCAGGCTCGGCGTTCGCAGTGACAACAGGATCTTGTGTAGGATACCCTATAGTGATTACCAGAAAAGTATCGAAAGAACTAACATGAGTTAATCTCCACTTTTCCCCTACAGATTAGCTCTTAAAATAATAAAGTGTTCACTAGAAGCTCTGTAAGTTGTTACAAATAGAGCTGATATATTTCGGGGATTGTACAATATCCTAGCTGGTGCGGGTGGAGAAACTGCATTCTTTTGAACCGCTATCTTTGCTGATTTCGAATAAGCTTTGCCTCCCGAATGATGTCAACTACACTGGTGATGTTCGCAGAGATGGCATACAAGTCGCCGCTGCCGCCATCCGGACTTCCGTGACCAATTAGCCTGAAGGGAGTGGTATTGGCGTTGGAACCAAATTCTGCCTGTGCTTCCCATATCATCGAGGGTTGACCAGAGCCCCAGCGTCCGCCCGAAAAGGCTGGATCGCCCTGGGGAGCATCTGCCGTGTAGAATGCGTTGAAATCTGTGGAATGGTTGATTTCCATCAGCACTCGATATTGCTGTGAAGATGCGTTCAAATTTGAGGATACGCAGAAATCGTATTTGGGTGTAGCCGCAGTAAATAGGGCAGGGACAGGGTTTTTGCGGGTGGGCATCAAAATACCGGGTTCATATTCTTTGTGTTGCTTATACATCCAAACTGCAGGGTCCGGCGGACCGAATGCAGATAAAGCAGAACTGACAATGGTGGGTATCCGGGATGCCGAAAGCTTGAAAGCACTCATTATGCAGAGAATTCAGAACATATCCGGCTCTCCTGCCGATAGATCAGTGGATAACAAGAGTAGTGAATTGCAGGTATTACAAAGCATTCATAAGGAATTGGCAGCTCTGCGTGAGGAATTGAGCAAAAAGCAATAGCAAGTCTTGACCTGAGCTGGAAGACTCTTTCTCAAATATCGGTGTAATACCTGGCTTTTTACAAGAGCTTTTCGATGAGCCGTTGCCCTGTCTATACATTATTGCAACGCAGTACCCGGGCTGGCTATGATGAAACGCATCTTTTGCATTATAGTGTTGCATAATCTCAATTTTTATCCTTGCTTAGGCTTTACCATTTATCCAGATGGGAAGACCACTTTTCGGGTAGAGTTATTACATGTTTCGACGCGCGATCGCTTGGGAACCGCTATTGTAAAGGATTTGCCGGATTTGTCCCAGTGTTGTCCGCTACATAGTATTAGAGGCTTCTTTGGGGATAGCCTCTAAAGCTAGAAAAAACATATTGAAATACATCGCTCTGCATAAGCGACGGGGCGAAGCTGTATCGGTAAGTAGGGCAATACATGGGTAGATAAGGTACATGCGCGTCTGCAAGAAAATAAAGAGCATGAGTGCAGAGTTGTCAAGCAGGGGTGGTAATCTTGCAACAAAACAGTAAGTAATTCCGAGAATTCCACTTGACATTTTATTGCCCTGTGACATATTTGAAAGAAAATGAGATTTGGGAAGCTACTTTGAAGAAACTGCTAATCATCCCGTTGCTATGGTGTTCGCTGCTGGCTGCAGTAAGTCCTGAGAGAGCTATGCTGTATTCTGCCTTGATACCTGGAGGTGGGCAAGTGTACAATAAAGCTTATGTAAAAGCGGGGATTGTGGTGGGTTTGCAGGCATGGAATGTGGGCAGAGCATTGTATAACGACGCCAAAGCGGATGACTTTATCAAGAAGTCCAAGCTAAGCACCGATGCTTATTACACTCAGTATTACAAGGACAGGGCGGAAGAACACAAGCAGAAGCGCCGCAGCGATATCTGGTGGATTGGCATCACCACTGCCCTGAGTGTGTTGGACGCTTATGTGGATGCTCATTTGGAGAATTTCGACAGTGAAAAACAGCGCTTGCATCTGCGCTTTGAAGAAGGAAAGGCAGGGCTGGAATTGGTCTTTTAACATTAACATTGGAGCATATATGAAAAAACAATACCTGTTTGTATTTATCTTGGTTTTACCTCTGATTTTGATTGCAGCGAAAACCATGACAGTTCAGGAGTTTGAGTTGGAGGTCTGGAGGCTTACAAATGTGCAGAGAGCGCATTACGATATCCCTCTTCTAGCTTATGATCACGGTTTGGCAGATCTTTCCCGACTACACTCTCAGAACATGCTGAAACACAACTTCTTTGCTCACAAAGATCATCTGGGAGATGAGGTTGGCGGACGAAAAATGAAATACTACCCCAACCTTCTGGTTACAACCATCGGAGAAAACCTGGGTAAATTCCGCAATTCCGCTGGTACTTTCAGCCCAATGGAAGTGATTGCCGGTTGGATGATGTCTCCGCCTCACCGGGATAACATTCTGAATCCAGAATATACTCATCTGGGGGTGGGTTTGATTCTAAATGGAGAGACCATGTATACCACACAAAACTTTGCCACTCCCATCACTAAGATGACATCAGGACTACCAAAAAAGCTAAGTAAGGACAAAACCTATCGCTTAAGCTTTGAATATATGTCCGGACAACCATCACAAAAGCTAACAGCAACTCTACGCTTTCCGAACAAGAACATAATCTACAAGATTTCTGAAGAGCAGGCTATGGTGGGCGGACAGCCCCTGCCGATCTGCTGGAGTTCAGCGACAGATTTTTATGTGGATGTTCCCTTTTGGGCAGGTAAGGGCGATTACAAGCTTTGTTTCGGTTTTGATGGCGGGTATTTTCCGGAAGGTATCACCCTTAGCGCAAAGTAAGCTCTACATATACTGGACAGTGATCTGAGCCCATTACATCTTGGCGGATACCGGCTTTGTTAATCATGTCCAGATGTTCCTTATCGATGAAGAAATAGTCGATTCTCCAGCCGATGTTGCGAGGTCGGGCTCCGACGCGATAACTCCACCAGGAATACTGATCCTCAGATGAATCGAAATGCCGGAAAGTATCTACCCAACCGTGTTCAACCAGTTTATCCAGCCATTGTCTTTCGATGGGTAGAAAGCCTGATATATTCTCGTTTTCCTTGGGCCTTGCCAGATCAATCTCTTTGTGTGCAGTGTTGTAATCTCCCGCAACTAATATCGCTTTTCCGCTCTTGCGCTTGCTTTCCATTACTTCAAGCGCTTTGTCGTAAAATCGCAGCTTGTAATCCAGGCGGCCGTCGTTCATGGCTCCATTGGGGAAATAGACATTGAAGAGAATGAATTGATCGTATTCGGCAATGTTTATACGCCCCTCGGTGTCAAACTCCTCTACTCCAAAGGCATCTGAGAAGGAAAGCGGTTCCACTTTGGAAAACAGAGCTGTACCGGAATAACCCTTGCGAAGGGCAAAAGACCAGTATTTGTGATAAGAGCTAAGCTCTGCCAGCTCCTCAGGAATCTGATGTTCCTGCAGCTTTGTTTCCTGTAAACCGACGATATCCACATCAGCTTTTTTGATACTGGGAATAAAGCCTTTGTTCATGGCAGCCCTTAGTCCGTTCACGTTCCATGACCAGATTGTGATCTTCATGTGTTCCTCATTATCGTTTCTAATAGATATAGTAAGCGAAATGCACAAGAATTGCAAGCAAAGCAGCTATCAAAGAAGCCTGTGCAAAATGCTGCTTGACACTCAGGAGAGGGAAATTATATTGTCTACAGTTCTTCAAAGTATATAGGGGGTGACATGGTTTCGACAGGGAACCAGTGTGGTAGAGATGCATGTCGGAGATGCTATCCACTCCGTCAACAAGTAGCAAATGCAAATTAACTGCAAACGATAACTTACTCTTAGCCGCTTAGTGCGGTTACGTTCAACCTTTTCGTGCCATCGGGAAAGGATTGGGCGTCGTAACAGTATGGCTGCCCGTGTGTTGACCGCCGATATACACATGTTAAGCTTTTCGGCTGGGGCTTTGCGGGTCTGATTGTCTTTGCCGTAATGCCTGAGACCTAAAGACAACTAAGCATGTAGATTCTCTATGGCGCTGTTCTTTGGACGCGGGTTCGATCCCCGCCACCTCCACCATTTATATAATCTCACGAAAGTGTAAATGTCCTTCAAATGCGATTCCACAAGAGACAAACACCATCAGATTAATATAGGATTTCGGATTTTCAAGTATAATTCTTCCGGTTTTTCTAAACATACATGGAAAAAAGTATACATCCCTGAATAACTACACCACAAACGATTACACAGACTCCATGAAAGACTAAATAACCTACTCTCGATTATCCGAAACAAAATTTGAAACATTCTGCTTGACTAGTCTCGGTACCCAGTCAAGTATGGTATGCGATTCGTAGTATCTGCCATATGCGGTAGATATCGACGCTATGTACATGGAGGTATTGTGAGAACAAGACAACTTGTGATAGTGCTCATCATCGTGCTCCTAACCATTATCAGCAGTGAGGGATGGGCGCAGGAGTACCCCGGGATACATTATCTGTATAGTTACCAATGGTACGCGTCAGGGGGGATGTTCGGAGGACTGGATTGGTCAACGATGGGAAGCTCTGTGTTCTATACTTCTGAAGACAACCCGCTATGCGTTGACAGCCTGCGCTATATATTTCATCATGATGAGGAGAATCCTGATTTTGATGTTGATATTGATGAGATCCGCCCATTTGATGGGGATTTGCAACTCTTCACCGATTACTTCATCCTCAGAAGCCCAGGCAGATATCACCCATCCATGACAATGTACCGCATCAGCAAGATAAACTATCAGGGCTACTATCTGGAGGATTGTCTTTCGAATTCGTTGGATCCTGAAGATTATTATCTAAAAGCCTGGCACTACTATGATGATAATATGCGGTTACTGGCTTCGGTGATAAAGTATAGCGAGCCTCTCTCCTACCAAAGAAAAGAATACATTGTGGATCTGCAAGGACGCAGAATTGAGGAGATGCACTATAGCTCCCCAGATTCACTGGATTGGCAAGCTACAAAACGTATCACTTTTGAATATGGTACCGAACCGTTTGGGGAAAGCCGGGATTTTGAAAAGCACGCTTTATATACCCCAGATTATCTCATGCAACAATGCGGTTACTCCGATTTCATCTATTTGAACAACGATTATCCAATCTATTCCACCACCATTCAGATGAGCGATGCCCAAGGGCAATGGTATAATCCCGAAACAAACTATATCAGCTACTCTCAGATCCCTGAGGAAGAAGAAATCTATATTTCGGACACTTATCATGGTTATCAGAATCGTTACGATAACAATGGACTTCTGTTGGAAACTGGAGTTATGGAATATGACGAATTACCCTCGTTCTATTTGAGTTACCAGCATTCCACGGACACATCCATTCCTCATTCACCCCAGATACCACAAATAACAATGAATATATGGCCCAATCCAGTCAAACAGATAGCCAGTCTACATTACTCTCTGGCTAAAGCAGCTACCCTATCAATAAGCACCTACAACATCAAAGGCCAGCTGCTGAAAAAAGAAACATACAGCACTTCAGCACAAAACGGCGAAATCCTCTGGAGTCCTACGGATGCACAGGGCAGATCTCTTTGCAATGGCATCTATTTCGTCCGTCTGGAAGCCAATGGCTCCTGCTATACCAAGAAGTTGATTGTGGGCAAATAGGCTACCAGACAGCTGGAATAATTTACATAAAAAAACAGTAAGAAAACCAACTTACGATATGGAATGCAGAAAATGGCAATCAACTCCCGCAAAAACCTGTCTTCCATGGAGTATCCATCTTAATAGAAAGAACAGTGCTTTCGAAATTAGGAATTCTTTCTACATTGCTCATCATAAGCGCTACCTTACTAGTGACTCGTACAGGCATGAATGTTGTTTTGATATTGCGCTGCCAAACTCCAATCTCCCAGATACTTCTGCCGAATGATTCAGAGCTGCGGTTCACACTCTGTGTCTCAACGTGTAGAGAAGTAGATATCATCGGGTTATCATCGAGTGAGCACAGGATGATAACACCTTGATATCAGGTTCAGCACTGGATCGAACAAAGGGAAAGATAATAATGGATTCAAAGGCTCCCTTCGGTCGTTGTGGCAAGTCGTAGATTGCCACCCCATGCTTGACATGACATTAGTACTTTGCCAAGATAAAAAAGCTGGACAGATTATGGGGATAGAAAATGCTGGCATCATTAGTCGGCATGTAATTGCCAATCATCAGGCTAGAGCCTGAGTTAACCATATCATCTGGGAGGATGAATGCCTTTAACACCTGAGGCCAAAACGGCTATCATGGCAGAGTTTAAACTCCATGAATCAGACACCGGTTCCCCTGAAGTACAGGTCGCGATGCTTTCCAAACGCATCCAAGATATCACTGAGCACCTGAAAGTGCACTCAAAAGATTTCTCGACCCGTCGGGGACTGCTGAAGCTGATCGGGCAGCGCAGGCGCTTACTTGATTATCTGAAACGGAAGGACATCAACCGTTACCGTGAACTGATCAAAGCGCTTGGCATCAGAAAGTAATTACTCAGCCAAGATAATTAGAATCATGGAAAGTGGATGCCGGCGCATGCAAGGCACCACTTTCTTTTTTAGCAACACAAACTAATGTACCTGGGAGCAATCAGCAATAAGCAAATGGGTTGTTGGATGCACCTCTTTGCCTATTGCTTATTCTCCCCGGGCACATAAATCAAGGAGAACAAATGCACAATTTTAACATTACCAGGCGGGAAATCGATTTTTTCGGCCGTAAACTCATTGCCGAAACCGGCAAGATGGCCAAGCAAGCCAATGGCAGCATATATCTGCAATTGGGCGAGACCGCCGTTTTAGTAACAGCTACCATGAGCAAAGAAGCCTCGGAAAACCAGGACTTTTTCCCGCTCACAGTCGATTTTATCGAAAAGATGTACGCTGCCGGCAAGATACCCGGAGGTTTTTTCAAACGTGAAGCCAAGCCCTCCACCGATGCCACTCTGCAGGCCCGCGTGATCGATCGTTCTATCCGTCCGTTATTTCCGGAAGGATTTCGCAATCAAGTCCATGTGGTATTGAATGTCCTGGCTTACGATGGCGAAGTAGACCCCGCCAATCTTGGCGTATTGGGTGCTTCTTTGGCGCTATCCATTTCGGATATTCCCTTCCACGGACCCATTGCCGGTCTCACAGTAGGCTATATCAACGGAGATTATGTGATCAATCCGGACGTAAAACAACTACGCGAAGAATCCAAATTGAACTTGACTGTTGCAGGTAGTGCCACATCAGTAGTAATGATTGAATCCGCAGCCAGTGAGCTGTCTGAGGACATCATGCTGGACGGAGTATATACCGGTCATGAAGCCATAAAAACCTTATGCGCCCTGCAAGAGGAATTCGTGGCTGCCTGTGGTAAAGAGAAAGTGGAAGTCACTATGCTCGAGCTTCCTTCGGAACTACTGCAAAAGATGGAAGACAACTATGGCTCTCGCATTGCTGAATCTGCCACAATCTTGGGTAAGCAGGAACGTCAGGACGCTTTTGATGCCCTTGAAGCCGAGATGTTGGAGAAACACCTGGCTGAAGATGGTGAAGAACTTTATGCTGACAATGAAAAGCAATACAAAGAGGCCTTCCATGAGATCATTCGCCGTTATGTGCGCGCATCGATTCTGGACAAACACTTCCGCGTAGATGGTCGAGGTTTGGACGAAATCCGTGACATCACTTGCGAAATCGATATTCTACCCCGCGTACATGGGTCTGCCCTATTTACCAGAGGCGAAACCCAATCTTTGGGCACTGTCACCTTAGGTGGCGGCAGCGATGAACAAGTAATCGATAGCTTGGAAGAAGAATACAAAAAGAACTTTTATCTGCACTACAACTTCCCGCCTTTCAGCGTAGGCGAAGCGGGTAGAATGGGTCCCACCGGACGCCGCGAACTGGGTCATGGAAACTTGGCTGAACGAGCATTGAAAGCAGTATTGCCGGATTCCGAACGTTTCCCTTACACTATTCGCATCGTAGCCGACACATTGGAATCCAATGGTTCCTCATCCATGGCTTCGATCTGTAGCGGATGCCTGGCCTTGATGGCTGCTGGAGTGCCCATAAAATCCCCAGTAGCTGGCATCGCAAATGGTCTGATTATGGAAGGCGATAAATATGTGGTTCTCACAGACATAATGGGTCTGGAAGATCACTTGGGTGACATGGATTTCAAGTGTGCCGGAACGCGCGAAGGCATCACTGCCATGCAGATGGATATCAAGATCGAAGGCATCACCAAAGATATTATGCGCATCGCTCTGGATAAAGCAAAAAAAGCCCGCTTCCACATCCTGGACCTGATGGAAGCTTGCATTGAGAAACCCAGAGAAGACCTCTCTCCCACAGCTCCCAGAATTGAAAGCTTTAAGGTTCCAACTGACAAAATCGGCGAGATCATAGGCCCTGCTGGAAAGATGATCAAATCCATCATCGAAAGCTGCCAGGTAGGCATAGATATCCAAGATGACGGCACAGTGAGAATCCTTTCTCCGGACAAAGCTTCCATCGACAAAGCAAAAGCTATCATCAAAGGTATTGCTATCGATCCTGAACCAGGCGAAGAGTATGAAGGCCCTGTAACCCGCATCGAACCTTACGGAGTATTTGTGAAGGTATTGGGCGGAGCCAAGGAAGGGATGGTTCACGTGTCTCAGATGCACACCTCCCGCATTGGCCATCCCGAAGATATGGTAAAGCTTGGCGATATAGTGAAGGTAAAAGCCCTGGGTATGGATAAAGGCAAACTATCCCTTACCATGAAAGGAATCCCCGGAAATCCTGAACCCGATCCCAATGCTCCCAAAGACAGACCCGCTGCTCCCAGACGGGATGATTTCCGTCGTGGCGGTGGAGACCGTGATCGCAGAGGCGGTGGCGGTAGAGACCGTAACCGCAGATAGATAAATGCATTGAACATCTACTGGGCGCGATTCTTGATTAGTGTCGCGCCCAGGTCTTGAGAGGTAGAGATGGATTACAAAATCGCAAACATAGAATTGGCTGAATTTGGCCGCAAAGAAATTGCCCTGGCAGAAGTCGAAATGCCAGGCCTAATAGCGCTCAGAGAGCGTTACGCCGACAGCAAACCCTTACAAGGAGCTCGGATTACCGGCAGCTTGCACATGACCATTCAGACTGCCGTGCTCATCGAGACTCTGGTGGAACTGGGTGCCAAAGTGCGCTGGGCTAGTTGCAACATCTTTAGTACTCAAGACCACGCCGCCGCAGCAATAGCACAACGTGGCATCCCCGTGTTTGCCTGGAAAGGCGAAAGCCTTCAGGATTACTGGCGGTGCACATACCAAGCCCTGGTCTGGCCTGAAGCTACTTGCGATATGATCGTGGACGATGGTGGTGATGCTACTCTGATGGTTCATGAAGGGTACCGACTGGAAGAACTCTATTCGGAAACCGGTATTTCCCCTTTGCCCGATAGCGACAATCCTGAATATCGCCTGGTGCAGGAATTGCTCATCTCACACTTGGAAGAAGATCCCCAGCGCTGGCACAAAATCGCCCATCACATCAAGGGAGTTAGCGAGGAAACCACTACTGGAGTCAATCGCTTGTATCAGATGATGCAACAGGGCAATTTACTCTTCCCCGCCATAAATGTGAACGACAGCGTCACCAAAAGCAAGTTCGATAACCTTTATGGTTGCAGAGAAAGCCTGGCTGATGGCATCAAGCGAGGTACCGACATAATGGTAGCGGGAAAGACCGTCATGATCTGCGGATATGGTGATGTAGGCAAAGGATGCGCTCAGAGCATGCGCGGTTTTGGTGCAAGAGTAATCATCAGCGAAATCGATCCCATCTGTGCCCTCCAAGCAGCTATGGAAGGATTTGAAGTGCGTAATCTGGACGACACGGTTGAATATGCCGACATCTTCGTTACTGCAACCGGAAATTGCGATGTGATCCGAGTAGATCATATATTAAAAATGAAGAACAATGCCATTGTCTGCAATATTGGACACTTCGACAACGAGATTCAAGTAAGCAAACTCTATGAGATGGACGGAGTAAACCGAGAGTGCATTAAGCCCCAGGTGGATTTGATCAGACTACCAAACGACAAAGCCATCATCCTGCTCTCTGAGGGCAGATTGGTAAACCTCGGCAATGCCACTGGTCACCCCTCTTTCGTAATGAGCTGCTCTTTTACAAATCAAGTGCTGGCACAGATACAACTGTGGCAAACCAAGCACGAGATTGGAGTTTACACCTTGCCCAAACATTTGGATGAAGAAGTAGCGCGTTTGCATCTGGCAAAACTGGGCGTGGACCTCACTCGCCTTAGTGTAAAGCAGGCCGAGTATATCGGAGTGCCCATCGAAGGACCATATAAACCCGATCTTTACAGATACTAAAGGATAAATAGTGGCCACTCACAAACCGGTAATTATCAACGAACTCTTCGGCGAACTGTGCCTCCCTCCCGAAGGAGAGCACTGGAACGTAGCTTATTGCAAACCTCGTAGAGAGAAGCGTGTGGCAGAGTTTGCCGCCAAAAACCTGATTCACTACTACCTGCCCCAGTTAAAGACATCAAAGATATACCAACGCCGCAAAGTAGTTTCCACTCAACCGATGTTTCCCGGTTACATTTTTTTAGTGCTCTCGGTAGCAAACAAGGAGCTTGTATCTCAATCTGGGCTGATCGTCAATTACATCCGCGTGGTAAATGAACAGGAACTATTGAACGATCTTTCTCGCATCTGCTTCACAGGGAAAAAAGAAGTACCCATGAAACGCGCATTGTGGCTCTTCAAAGGTTTGGAAGTAGAGATCACGGAAGGTGCGCTTAAAGGCATGAGAGGCATCGTGGAAAGTCACGACAAAATATCAGAAGTACGCTTGCAGGTTGATCTTCTCCGGCAAGCTGTAATGGTAAAAATCGATCCTGAGAACATCAAAATTATTGGTGAATACGAAATAGAGGAGATCGAAGAATGAAGATTCTGATTACTGGAGCTGCCGGATTTATCGCATCCCATATAGCAGATGCTTGTATTAATGCAGGATATGAAGTAGTGATAGTAGACAACTTGCGTAGTGGCTACAAACGCAATCTAAATCCCCTCGCGAAATTTATCGAAATGGATATTTGCGATCCCGCAATCGATAATGTGATTGCAGCAGAAAAACCGGATATCATAGATCATCATGCCGCTCAAATCTCCGTCCCGCTTTCAATTGAAGATCCTCTTACTGATGCCGAGATCAATGTAAAAGGTCTGATTAACCTCCTCCAAGCAGCAGTTAAACACTCTGTAAAGAAAATCGTTTACATCTCCTCCGGTGGTGCCATGTACGGAGAAGCCGAAGAATATCCCACTACCGAAACATACATTCCCCGTCCTCTTTCTGTTTACGCCATCAACAAAATGGTGGGTGAAAACTACCTGTATTTCTACAATCAACAATATGGTCTGGATTACACCGTACTACGTTATGCCAATGTCTTTGGCCCCCGCCAGGTCTCACACGGTGAAGCAGGTGTGGTATCGATCTTTGTGGAAAAGCTTCTGAAAGGCGAAACCCCCACTCTGAATACGTACCCCAATGAACCGGATGGGATGATCCGAGACTATGTTTTTGTAACAGATGTAGTAAAAGCCAATCTGATCGCCTTTGAGAAAGGAAGCGGTGAAGCCTTCAACATCGGTACCTGCACACCCACTACAACCAGGCAGCTATACGATGAGATTTCCCGCCAGTTGAAACTTTGCATCGAACCACGGAAAGCGGACGCACGCAAGGGGGATCTGCATCGTTCGATGCTGGATTACAATAAAGCCAAACGCATACTGAACTGGCAACCAGAGTACGACCTTAGCCAGGGTATTGCACAAGTGATAAGCTATTACAAAGACTTATTGGGAGTCGAACAATGAAGCTTGCAGTGATAGGATCCGGTTATGTAGGGCTCACCAGTGGCGCTTGCTTTGCCGATATGGGCAACAACGTGATCTGCGTGGATAACAACAACCGCAAGATCGAAATGTTAAAACAGGGAGACATCCCCATCTTCGAGCCCGGTTTGGACAGTATGATCAAGCGCAATGTAACCGAAGGCAGAATAAGCTTTAGCACAGACATCAAAACCGCTGTCGAGGATTCCCTCATCCTGTTCATCGCAGTGGGCACTCCTCCCGAAGAAGACGGTAGTGCTGATCTTTCTCATGTACTGGCATCAGCAGGCGAGATAGCTGAATACATGAACGAATACAAGATCATAGTGGACAAATCCACTGTACCGGTCGGCACCGCAGATAGGGTGAAAGCCAGAATCCAGGAAGTGCTGGATAGAAGAGGCAGCAAGGTCCCCTTCGATGTGGTGTCCAATCCGGAGTTTCTGAAAGAAGGCGCTGCCATCGAAGACTTTATGCGCCCTGACCGTGTAGTGATAGGAACAGACAGTGAACAAGCAGCACAAGCCATGCGTACTTTATACGCTCCCTTCAACCGCACTCACGATCGCGTGATCGTCATGAGCATCCGTTCCGCTGAAATGACCAAATATGCGGCTAATGCTATGCTGGCTACCAAAATATCTTTTATAAACGAAATCTCCAGATTATGCGAAGCTTACAGAGCTGATGTGGAAGAAGTTCGCAATGGCATCGGCAGCGACAGCCGCATTGGCTACAAATTCATCTACCCCGGAGTGGGATATGGTGGCAGTTGCTTTCCCAAAGACATCAAAGCCCTTATCCACATGTCTTCCGAAGTAGGTTACGACAGCCGCATCCTGAAAGCAGTGGAAGCGGTGAATCAGGATCAGAAACTCCTTCTGGTGCAGAAACTGAATGCTCACTTTGGTCAAAACTTGAAGGGGATGACCTTTGCCGTATGGGGCTTGTCCTTCAAACCCCAAACTGATGACATGCGTGAAGCTCCCGCAATCGTGATTATCCGCACTCTCATTGCAGCAGGAGCCAAGGTAAGAGCTTATGATCCCGTAGCAATGACAGAAGCCAAGCACATCTTTGCAGACTTGGAAGGCCTTACTCTGTGCAACGATGAATATGACGCTCTCAAGGGAGCCAGTGCAATGCTACTGATCACAGAGTGGCACCAATTCCGCTATCCGGATTACAATCGCATCAAAGCCGAGTTAAAAGAAGCGGTGATCTTTGACGGCCGCAACCAGTATGATCCAAAAGCCCTGCGAGAAATGGGATTCACCTACTACGGTATCGGACGCCCCTGATTATATCTTTTGCTTGAGTGCGCTTCGCCTCGTCGCTTATGCACCAGCTTGCGAACAGAGGGGTCTCTCATAAAATATATGGCGGACAAAACTAGGACAAAAACGTGGTTTTCGTGAAAAAAGATGCAAACGGGAGAAAAAAGTCTTGAGGAAGTTCATTTCCCAAGGCTCCTCATAAAGCTAAGCGAAAGTATAGCAATAGAGTTATGACAGTATAGATAATACCTACATATAGGCAGACGCGCAAAAGGACCTCAGCAGGTCCTTTTTTTATTTCCCCCGAACAAAAGTGACCGGAACACCCAAAGCATCAAAAACCAGCTCTGAGGCTCGATGAAGGTTCCGATCGTAAAACAGATAGCCTTCCTTGCTAGCTCCCGCCTGTAAGTCCCCAAAAGTGAAAGAGGAGGCCATCAGCTCATAATAGCCTTCGATATTCTGCTCATTGTTCACCGGCTGCAAGGGATCCGCATTGAAAGGATCCTGCCATTGCTCAAACACATATTGCTGCCGGTAGCTGCTCAAAATGAATTCCAGATCTATGTAGTCGTACTGTCTGCCTCCGGATACCAGACTGAAGCTTTCCTGCGGCAATTTCAGCTTGCTTGAAGACACATTGCGTACCATTACATACATTGAGAAGAAGTTGTTGTTCAGATCCCGATAAGATCCCCGGTAAGATTGGGGACGGATAGCCAATTGCAAGCTATCCGTCCTGATTATCGCAAATCCTTCTTCTATTTGATAGTCTCCCGGCATCGGTTGGTATCCGCTGATTGCGCATCCCGTCAAAACCGCAAGAAGGATACTAGTCGTCAGTATCTTCGGAATCATCGTTATCGTCGATGTCCGTGTCGTCTTCGATATCCACATCATCGGCTTCCATCAGATCATCAGCTTCTTCCGCCAGATCAGTCAAGTTCATCTTGGGTACTTGTTTCAACTTCTCAATTTCTTTGTCCAAGCTCTCATCATCGGTGTCTTCCGGAGGTACGCGAGTGATGTCGTGAACTTTGTCGCCCTTGGTCAGGTTGATCAGCCTTACGCCTTGAGTGTTTCTTCCGATCGAAGATATCTCTTTCACGCTTTGGCGGATGATCATGCCATCGTGGGTAATGATCATCAGTTCATCTTCATCGCTCACCATCATCAGAGAAGCCAGATGTCCGTTCCTGGTGGTTGTCTTCAGCGTGATTACTCCCTTTGAGCCACGTTTTGTAGCGGTATAGCTGGAAATCGAGGTGCGCTTTCCATAGCCGTTTTCGCTAACGGTTAGGATCGTAGCTCCGCCTTTGCCGTTTTCCAGGATCTGTTCTGCACTTACCAGAGTCATGGAGATCACATAATCCTCGTCTCTCAAGCGAATACCGCGTACTCCTTTGGTAATTCTGCCCATGGCACGAATGTCTTTCTCGCTGAAGCGATTGCAATAGCCGTTTCGAGTTGCCAACAAGATGTCGTCGCCTTCCTCTGAGATTCTGGCATCGATCAGTTCATCGCCGTCCATCAGTCTGATAGCCCTGATTCCGTTGCTGCGAGGATGGGAATAGGCTGTCAGAGAGGTCTTTTTGATCAGCCCGTTTCTGGTGCACATAACTATGGTCTGCTTGGGATGGAAGGTCTTCAGTGTCACAAAAGCCTTGATCTTCTCTCCCTCACTAAATTTTACCAAGTTCACTATGGCTTTACCCCTGGCTGTACGGCTGGCCTCGGGAATCTCATAAACCTTCAACCAATGACACATGCCATGATCGGTGAAGAGCAGAATGTAGGAATGCGCACTGGCCACAAAGAGATACTGGATAAAATCCTGTTCCTTTAGGTTTGAAGCGCTCAAGCCCTTGCCGCCTCGGCCTTGTACTTTATAGGTATCCACCGGCAAGCGTTTCACATAACCGTCGTGAGTGATAGTTACCACCATCATATCGTCCGCAATGAGGTCTTCCATATTGAAGCTGCCGCCATGCCCCTCAATGATGGAGGTTCTACGCGGATCCGTGTATTTCTCGCTCATTTCCAGGGTTTCCTGCTTGATCAGATCCATGCGGAGTTCGCGGTGTTCTACCAATTCACGCAAGCGTGTAATGATGACCAATAGTTCACTGTATTCTTCCTCAATCTTCTCCAGTTCCATTCCGGTTAGGCGCTGTAAACGCATATCTAAAATAGCTTTGGCTTGAAGCTCGGAAAGCCCGAAATTCTCTTGCAGTGCCAGATTGGCATCGGGAGGAGTCTTGGAAGCGCGAATGGTGGCAATCACTTCATCCAGATGATCCAGAGCAATGCGGAAACCTTCCAGGATATGCATTCTGGCTTCGGCATTGCGCAGCTCAAACTGAGTCCGCCGCAGAACCACATCATGCCGGAATTCGATGAAATTGGCCACCATGTCCTTCATGTTCACTACTTTCGGAACACCATCCACCAGGCAGAGATTGTTCACGCCAAATGTGCTCTGTAGCTGAGTGTGTTTGTAGAGCAGATTCTTTACTACCTGTGCATCGTGATTGCGCTTTATCTGTATCACAACGCGCATACCGTCTCTGCCGGATTCATCGCGAATATCGCTGATTCCATCCAACTTCTTGTCCTTCACCAGTTGAACCATACGCTCAATGAGTAACGAAGTGGTGACCTGATAAGGAATGGAGCGAATGATCAGGCGCTCGCTGTCGTTGGGCAAGGTTTCCACATCCACCTCACCCCGCACCAGCAGACGTCCGCGACCAGTTTCAAAGTACTCTCTGATGCCGTCTGTGCCCAGTATGATGCCGCCCATCGGAAAATCCGGACCCTTGATGTATTGAAGCATGTCCAGCGGTTCCAGTTCGGGATTGTCGATCAAAGCCACAATGGCATCACAGATCTCGCCGGCATTGTGAGGCGGCATATTGGTTGCCATACCTACAGCGATACCGGAAGAACCATTCAGAAGCAGATTTGGCATACGGCTGGGAAATACTTCCGGTTCCTTACGGGTATCGTCGTAGTTGCTCTTAAAATCCACCGTCTCTTTATCCAATTCGGATAACAGCTCGATACTTACTTTATGCAAGCGCGCTTCGGTATAACGCATCGCCGCAGGAGGATCACCGTCGATGGAACCGAAGTTACCCTGACCATCAACCAGGGGATAGCGCATTATCCACGGTTGTGCCATACGCACCAGGGTGGGATACACCACTTGCTCGCCATGAGGATGATAGTTTCCTGAGGTGTCACCGGCGATCTTGGCGCATTTACGGAAGTGTCCGCCGGGACTCAGATTCAGTTCGTGCATGGCATAAATAATACGCCGTTGCGAAGGTTTCAAGCCGTCCCTGATATCCGGCAGAGCGCGGGACACGATCACGCTCATGGAATAATCCAGATAGGCTTGTTTCAGGTATTCTTCTATTTGAGTGGGTATAATCTTTGTATTATCAGACATTTATAGCTCCATTAAATATCAAGGTTTTTCACGTAGCGGGCATTTGACTGGATAAATTCTCTACGCGGCTCTACTTCGTCACCCATCAGGATGGTAAACATCCGGTCTGCCTCGATGGCATCATCCATCCTTACACTCACCATCTGTCGGTAATCAGGATCCATTGTGGTCTCCCACAACTGCTCGGCATTCATTTCACCCAAACCTTTGTAACGTTGAACAAACACCCCTTTGTCGCCAAACTCTGCCAGGACTTCATCCCTTTCCGCTTCAGTATATACATAGCGCTTTTGTTTACCCTTGCGTACCAGGAAGAGCGGAGGCATCGCAATGTACAAGTGTCCATTCTCTATCACGGGGCGCATATACCGATAGAAAAACGTCATCAGCAGAGTACTGATGTGAGCTCCGTCCACATCTGCGTCAGCCATAATGATGATTTTGTGATAACGCAGTTTAGCAACATCAAATTCCTGTCCAATTCCCGCACCTAGCGCCAGAATGATGGGCTGGATCTTTTCATTGTTCAAAACCTTGTCCACACGGGCTTTTTCGGTGTTCAACATCTTACCCCACAAGGCCAGGATGGCTTGAAAGCTGCGATCCCTGCCCTGCTTTGCAGAACCGCCTGCAGAATCTCCCTCCACCAGGAATAGTTCTGTCTTTGCAGGATCGTTGATAGTGCAGTCTGCCAGTTTCCCCGGTAATGAACCGCTTTCCAGTACCGATTTGCGCCGGGTGAGCTCTCTGGCTTTACGGGCTGCCTCACGGCTACGGGCCGCCATTACACTCTTCATCGTGATGTTTCTGGCTTCTGCGGGATGCTCTTCAAAATACACCATTAGCTTCTCATATACGGCTGAACCCACTAAGCCTTCGACATCGGTATTTTGCAGCTTGGTCTTCGTCTGCCCTTCAAACTGCGGATTGGACAGCTTCACGGATATCACTGCGGTGAGCCCTTCCCGGATGTCTTCCCCGCTGGGGTTTACTTTCTCGTTCTTTAGAAGATCGTTGCTTTTGATATATGCATTCACCGCTGAAGTGAGACCGCGCTTGAATCCGGAAAGGTGCGTACCGCCCTCGATGGTGTTGATGTTGTTTGCAAAACTGAATATGTTTTCCTGATATCCCTCGTTGTACTGAATTGATACTTCAAACTCCATGCTGTCTTTGATGGATTCTATATGAATCGGCTTGGGAAACAGGGGTTTTTTGTTCTGGTTCAAGTATTCCACAAAGCTGTTGATACCACCGTCGTACTTAAAATCGTGCAAACGATCGCTACGCTCATCCTTCAGGATAATGCGTACTCCACGGTTCAAGAACGCCAGTTCCCGCAATCTGGTGGTAAGATAATCAAAGCTGAATTCCGTAGTTTCAAAGATCTGTGCATCCGGACGGAAGGTAATTATTGTCCCCTTACGGTTCGAGCTGCCTAATACCTGCAAATCGGTAACCGGCTTGCCACGCTCGAAACGCATGCTATATTCCTTCCCGTTGATATGCACTCTGGCTTCCAGCCATTCGGACAGCGCATTCACCACAGATACGCCAACGCCATGCAATCCACCCGATACCTTGTAGGAATTCTGGTCGAATTTGCCACCGGCATGCAGCACAGTAAGCACCACCTGCAATGCGGGCACGCCCATATCATCCTGGGTATCCACCGGGATACCGCGGCCATTATCGTCCACTTCCACATTTCCGTCCACGGTGATGGTGACCCGGATGAGGTCACAATAACCGGCCAGCGCTTCGTCAATTGAGTTATCAACTACTTCGTAAACAAGGTGATGCAAACCGCGTTGACCCGTGCCGCCAATATACATGGCTGGGCGTTTGCGTACGGCTTCCAAGCCTTTGAGCACCTTGATGTTACTCGCAGTGTAAGTTCTTTCTGGCATAATCTATTGTCTCCTATATGTTTAAGCCATTTTAGATAAGCTGTGGGGATTAGCTCGCATTTCAAAGCTCGTGCAAGCATCCTTATCTTGTTGCCATATAAAATGATATACCGAATCTGTCAAGAACTTTCTTGAAATAATCATGGCTTTTATTTGCTTGTATATCAATCAATTACAGAGCCATATATTTCACCCGGAAATCCGGATACAAAGTGCTCCGTTTCCAAGCTGCCCTACACTCCTCTTGCCCCTTGCTTAGATAGCTGCCAAACGAGACATAATCCCGCTATCATCTTGTGGTCATTGCATCATAACGGGATTATATCTGCATTGGTACCGCTTTAGTCACTAACTAACTAATCTTTCCTAGTAGCCCAAGTGATTGAGAGGCAGTAAAATAGCTTAAAATACTTCTTGATAAAAACACCTCGTATATTATTGTTGCTTTATGCTTTAGGCAATGAATAACAACGAGGTGTTAAAGTGAATTATCTAAGAATAGCCCAAATCAGTCAAGTCAAAACTTCAAATCTGGTAGAAAG
>Ga0172377_10002198_pt1 | contig 19981 bp, 11 predicted proteins | sample Pumphouse3metaG_FD_119749 | JGI IMG/M metagenome (GOLD analysis project Ga0172377, IMG submission 119749) | Leachate microbial communities from a municipal landfill in Southern Ontario, Canada - Pumphouse #3 metaG | ecosystem: Engineered > Solid waste > Landfill > Unclassified | place: Canada...
TACCAAACGTCCAATGCGTCCAAATCCATTAATACCTACTTTAATCATAATTTTTTGAAAATTTATTTGTTAAGATAATACTTAAAATCAATCTCTTTTATTGGCAGCGCAAAAATACAAAATATTTTACGTTTAACAAAAAAATATTACATCAAAAATTCTAAAAATAGATATGAATGAACAAGATAACCTTTTTTTAGAATTAGTAAAATTAATTTATTACATTTGAATCTTAATACATATTTTATAATTATCATTTAAAACAATTTTACTATGAAACAAAGATTTACGCTACTAATTGTTGTATCGTTGTTGTTTACTTGCTTGTTAACAGCTCAACAATCTTATGTCCCGACAAACGATAATCTGAAAAACAGAGAGAAATTTCAAGATATGAAATTCGGTGTGTTTATTCACTGGGGCATTTACAGTATGATGGCTGACGGTGAATGGATAATGAATAACAAAAACATTAATTACAAGGAATATGCAAAACTGGCTCAAGGGTTTTATCCTTCTAAATTTGATGCGGCAAAATGGGTGGCGGACGTAAAGGCTTCGGGGGCAAAATATATCTGTATCACTTCACGACATCACGATGGATTCTCAATGTTTGGAACGAAACAATCTAATTATAATATTGTAGATGCAACGCCTTTCAAACGCGATATAATTAAGGAACTGGCCGACGAATGTCATAAACAGGGGATCAAACTGCATTTTTATTATTCTTTATTGGATTGGGCACGAAATGATTACTATCCCCTGGGAAGAACGGGACATGGGGTAGGACGCACAGATAAAGGAAATTGGAATTCTTACGACCGGTTTATGAAGAATCAAATTACGGAACTGCTGACTAATTACGGTGAAATAGGGGCTATCTGGTTTGATGGTCTTTGGGATCAACCGACTGAATTCGATTGGAAAATTAGAGAGATTTATGATCTTATTCATAGCATTCAACCGGGTTGTTTGGTAATTAATAATCATCATTTAACACCTATTGAGGGTGAGGACGGACAAACTTTCGAAAAGGATTTACCCGGAAAAAATACTACTGGTTTCTCGGGTACGGCTACTATTGGAAAACTACCGCTCGAAACGTGCGAAACAATGAATAATACTTGGGGATACAGCATCACTGACTTGAATTATAAATCGGAAAAAGAATTGATTCATTATTTGGTAAAAGCTGCTGGAAATAATGCTAATCTGTTGATGAATGTGGGACCAAGACCTAATGGGGAATTCCCAGATATTGCGATTCAACGTTATCTCGCAATTGGAGATTGGCTCAAAGTGTATGGTGAATCTATTTACAATACGCGTGGGGGGGTGATTACTCCGCAAGAATGGGGAGTTACAACACAAAATGGCAATAAATTGTTTGTGCATATTCTAAATCTTCAGAAGGATACGCTCTTTTTACCTTTGACTGGGAAAAAAGTGCGTTCGGCTAAATCGTTTCTGGATAAAAAACCTATTAAATTTACGAAGGAAAAAGATGGCATCGTTTTGCAACTTGATGAAATTCCAAATGATACTGATTTTGTAGTTGTATTGGAATTTTAATGTTTACATATATTAAATAGTTTTTAATATTATTTGCTCTTTAAAACTCCCAACTTACTCCGAGGTAACTCTCACCTTCCTCTCACCATGCTCTCACTATTCTTTACAAAGATTTAAGTGGATGCATGGTGAGGGTTTTAGTTTTATTTAACGTAATTGAAATTCACAAATAAAGGGGGTTGCTGAAATTCGTGCATTTTATATATCTTTGTATTAAAATTGGTGGGGATTATTCGGTTGATTTTTCTATTGCTTATAGATTAAATTGACGATAATCCCTCGGGGTTTATTGTGTTCAAATAATATTAAAATAAATTGTAAAGTATGTCCGACGACAAGAAAATTATTTTCTCAATGGTGGGTGTTAGTAAATCCTTTCCGCCACATAAACAAGTGTTAAAAGATATCTATATCTCATTTTACTATGGGGCCAAAATTGGAATCATAGGTCTAAACGGATCGGGTAAATCAACCTTGCTGAAAATTATTGCCGGAATAGAAAAGGAATATCAGGGCGATGTGGTTTCGGATAAAAACTATTCTGTTGGATATCTGGAACAGGACCCAAAACTTGATCCCAATAAAACGGTGATTGATATTGTAAGAGAAGGGGTGCAACCTATAATGGACCTTCTGAATGAATATGAGGAGATAAATAATAAATTTGGTCTGCCTGAATATTATGAGAATGAAGAGAAGATGAATCAACTCTTTGCACGACAGGCGGAATTGCAGGATAAATTGGATGCGGCGGATGCATGGACTATCGATAATAGACTGGATAGGGCTATGGATGCTTTGCGTTGCCCGCCTGTGGATCAACCGGTTAATGAGCTCTCTGGAGGAGAAAGACGTCGAGTGGCACTTTGTCGACTTCTGTTACAAGAGCCTGATGTTCTCTTACTTGATGAGCCGACTAACCACCTTGATGCTGAATCAATCGACTGGCTGGAACAGCACTTGCAACAATATAAGGGTACAGTGATTTGTATTACGCACGACCGTTATTTTCTTGATCATGTTGCTGGTTGGATTCTTGAACTGGATCGCGGGGAAGGAATTCCATATAAAGGGAATTATACTTCGTGGCTGGAACAGAAAACTAAACGCATGGAGATGGAAGAAAAGCAAGTAAGCAAACGACGCAAAACGCTGGAACATGAACTTGAATGGATAAGAATGGCGCCTAAAGCGCGTCAAGCAAAAGGAAAAGCTCGCTTGAACTCGTATGAACAGCTGCTGAATCAGGACCAAAGAGAGCGTGAAGATAAGTTGGAGATTTTTATTCCTAACGGACCGCGACTTGGAAACAAAGTGATTGAAGCAATAGGGGTTGCAAAGGCTTATGGGGATAAACTTCTATATGATAACCTGAATTTTATGTTGCCTCCTAACGGAATAGTAGGGGTGATCGGACCTAACGGGGCTGGAAAAACTACGTTGTTCCGACTGATACAGGGCTTGGAAACACCGGACAAGGGTACTTTTGAGATCGGAGAAACGGTGGTTACTGCTTACGTGGATCAGGCGCATACGTCAATCGATCCTGAAAAGACTGTTTATCAGGTGGTTTCTGGTGGTACGGAGTTTATTCGTGTTGGTGGAAAAGAAATTAATGCTCGTGCTTATCTTGCAAGATTTAACTTTACTGGGGCCGATCAGGAAAAGCTCACGGGGGTTTTATCGGGTGGGGAACGAAATCGTTTGCACCTGGCGCTTACTTTGAAAGCTGAAGCGAATGTGCTGTTACTCGATGAGCCGACTAACGATATTGATGTGAATACGTTGCGGGCTATGGAAGAGGGTCTTGAAAACTTCGCTGGATGTGCAGTGGTGATTTCACATGATCGCTGGTTTCTGGACAGGATCTGTACGCATATTCTTGCTTTCGAAGGTGACTCGGAGGTCTTCTTCTTTGAGGGTTCATACAGTGAATATGAAGAGAATAAGAGGATGAGATTGGGCAATGTGGAACCAAAAAGGGTTAGATATCGTAAATTATAAGTCACAATCAGATTTCTAATGAATTTGAAAAAGTTATTGTTCTCTATTGCTTTTTGCTATGTTTTGGTTGGAGGGGCTAATGCTCAAATGGTTGTAAATCACGCCGCAAACAACAATTCACTAACCAATACTTTAGCTGCAAATACACAGGGAGTATCCAGCTCAAGTTTGGTTAATGATAATTATTTAACCACGTATTCAACTGATAGAGTTCAGGGAGTATCCAATTATGGTTTGGTAAGCAACGACTCTCTAACCAATACTTCAGCGGATGGGAATTCGGGAACTGTTGTTGCTGAATCGACTTCTTTCGAGAATTTAATCAACGTAATCAAGAAAAACTGGGTGCCTCTTGGAAATTCTGAATCGAATAAATTTGATTTCGGTCCTTTGCAAAACATCCCTTCTATCAATCCGGTAGAGGGATTCCGTTTGCGAGCGGGTGTGGCAACAAATACAAGGTTCTCACCGCATTTGTTCTTGAAAGGTTATGTTGCCTACGGATTTAAGGATCAGGGATTTAAATATCGCACTGAGGCTTCTTACTCTTTTAGTAATCGACTGTATCATGCTAACGAGTTTCCACGGAATAACCTCAATTTGATCTACGAAAACGATATATATGCTTATGGAGAAATGTCTCCGAGAATGCCCAACGATTTGCTACTTTTTACTTATAATCGTTCTGAAAACGCAATGGTTTATCGGCGGTTTACTGAACTGAATTATGAGAGGGAATCCTTGTCGGGACTTGCTTACATGGCATGGGTCAGATCTTCTGATATGAAACCTGCTGCTGGATTGACTTTCAGCCGACTAACGAAACTTGGCGAAACGACTAACGTGATAAGCCTTCGTGAAAGTAATGTGGGTATTCAGTTTCGCTTTTCTTTTGATGAGGAATATGAGCAGAATGGACGAAAACGTAAATCGCTTTCCTTAAATAAACCGGTATTGCTTTTGTCGCATCAGGTTGGATTTAATGGTTTTCTGGGGGGAACGGTGAATTATCATCGTACGGATTTATCCATACAAAAGCGTTTCATCCTTGGAAATGCAGGGAGACTTGATATGGTTGCTGATGCACAACGTGTATGGAATCAAGTGCCGTTTCCTCTATTGGTTTACCCTAATCAACGGTCATTTTACTTGATTGAGAATAATCGGTTTTATCTCTCTCCTATAATGGAATTCCCTGCGGATCAGTTGTTTGCTTTGCGCGCGACTTTTGTTGGTGAGGACTTTCTTTTCTCTAAAGTGCCCTTCCTTGATAAATTGGGTATTAAAGAGGTTATTTCATTTAGGGGGATAAGCAGTCACCTCTCTGATAAGAACTATCCAACTACTGATAATGGTCTATTTGCATTTCCCGAAATTTCAACACCAATGGGCAACACTCCTTATCTGGAAGGGGCTATTGGAATAACTAATATTCTAGGACTTTTCCGTTTAGAATATGTGCATCGGTTTACTTACCTGGATAATCCTCATGCTATGCTTGGGAAGATACGTTTCGATATTACTCTTTAACTGCTCACTTTTTTATATTATCTTTGTGACTTCAATTCTTGACAATGATAACTATTTTAGGTATAGAGTCTTCGTGTGATGACACATCGGCTGCAATAATCCGTGATGGGGTTATTTGCTCTAATGTGGTGGCTGGGCAGGTTGTCCATGAACGTTATGGTGGAGTGGTTCCCGAATTGGCATCGCGTGCCCATCAACAAAATATTATTCCTGTTGTACATGATGCACTTAAACAGTCGGGTATCTCGAAAGATGAACTTTCGGCTGTGGCTTTCACACGCGGACCTGGTTTGTTGGGGTCTCTGCTCGTGGGAACGTCTTTTGCAAAGGGGTTTTCATCGGCACTTGACATCCCGATGATCGAGGTGAATCATTTGCAGGCGCATGTGCTGGCTCACTTTATCAAAGAGAACGAATCGGATACTAATCAACCGTCGTTCCCGTTTTTATGTCTACTGGTTTCTGGAGGTAATTCGCAGATCATTTTGGTGAAAGACTACAATGATATGCAAATTATAGGACAAACAATAGATGATGCGGCTGGTGAAGCGTTTGATAAATGTGCTAAAGTCATGGACTTAGGTTATCCTGGTGGTCCTGTAGTCGATAGATTGGCCAAACTGGGTGATCCTGATCGATTCAAATTTAGTAAACCTCATGTTGCTGGTTATGATTACAGTTTCAGCGGATTAAAAACGTCGTTCCTTTATTTCCTTAGGGATGAATTGAAGTCTGACGCTGATTTTATTAATATGAATAAGGAAGATTTATGTGCTTCTTTACAGAAAACGATTGTAGATGTATTGATGAATAAACTGTATCATGCTGCTAAAGATTTGAATATTAAAGAGGTAGCTGTTGCGGGAGGTGTGTCGGCAAACTCGGGATTGCGTGCTGCATTTGAAGATTATAGTCGTAAATATGGGTGGAAGATTCACATTCCAAAGTTCTCATATACGACTGATAACGCGGCAATGGTTGCCATTACTGGATACTTTAAATACCTCGACAAAGAGTTTTGTGGTCCCGATGTGACACCTTATGCAAGGGTGTCAATTTAATTTGAAAAAGATTCTATTGCATAAACTATTTTTAATATTTTTGTAACAAGCTAATCCTTTCAATAGTTTATAAATGGTATTGGAGGGAGTTCAATTAATAAATATTATGTCAGAAACAGAGAGCCTGAATATCGAAGAGAATAAGAAAAGTCTCAATTTCATAGAGCAGATTGTTGAAAAAGATTTGCGTGATGGTAAGAATGATGGACGTGTGCAAACACGATTCCCTCCGGAACCTAACGGATATTTACATATCGGTCATGCTAAAGCTATTTGCATGGATTTTGGTATTGCTGAGAAATATAACGGAATCTGTAATCTTCGATTTGATGATACAAACCCGGTCAAAGAGGATGTTGAATATGTTGACTCTATTATGGAGGACATAAAATGGCTGGGCTTTCATTGGGAAAACGTGTTTTATGCTTCTGATTATTTTGATCAACTTTGGGACTTCGCTATAAAACTTATCAAAGTGGGTAAAGCTTATGTGGATGAACAATCGGCTGAAGAGATAGCAAAACAAAAAGGAACTCCAACACAACCTGGTGTGCACAGCCCATTTCGTGACCGTCCTATAGAAGAAAGTCTTGAGCTTTTTCATAAAATGAATAGCGGTGATATTGAAGAAGGAAGAATGGTGTTACGTGCAAAAATTGACATGGCTTCATCAAACATGCACTTCCGTGACCCAATTATTTACAGGGTTATTCATATTCCACACCATAGAACTGATACACAGTGGAAAGCCTATCCTATGTATGATTTTGCACATGGACAATCAGACTATTTTGAAGGTGTAACTCATTCGCTCTGTACTTTAGAATTTGTAGTTCATCGTCCTCTGTATGACTGGTTTATAGATCAGCTGGCGGACAGTAATTATCGTCCTAATCAGTATGAGTTTAATCGCTTGAACATGACTTATACGATGATGAGCAAGCGTAAATTATTGCAACTTGTACAAGAAAAATTGGTGACCGGTTGGGATGATCCACGCATGCCAACTCTTTGTGGATTGCGACGCAGAGGATATACACCTGAATCGATCCGCAATTTTATAGATGATATCGGTTACACCAAATATGATGGAATGATAGATGTTTCTTTATTGGAACACAGTATACGTGAGGATCTTAACAAAAAGACGATGCGTGTTTCGGGCGTTATCGACCCTATTAAACTGATTCTCACAAACTATCCCGAAGGGAAAGAGGAGGAGGTTGATGCGGTTAATAATCCTGAAGATGAATCAATGGGTAGCCGTAAAGTGATGTTTAGTCGTGAATTATGGATCGAACGGGATGACTTCATGGAAGAGGCACCCAAGAAATATTTTCGACTCACCCCAGGTAAAGAAGTTCGTTTGAAGAATGCTTATATCGTGAAGTGTGTCGGATGCAAAAAGGATGAAGAGGGTAATGTTATTGAAGTATATGCAGAATATGATCCACAAACAATGAGTGGTATGCCTGAAGCTAATCGAAAAGTTAAAGGTACAATTCACTGGGTATCAGCACCACATAGTCTGGATGCTGAAGTACGACTTTATGATCGTCTTTTTATGGTGGATGATCCTTCTGCTGAGAAAGATACGGATTTTAGATCATTGCTGAATCCAAATTCCCTTATTGTGAAAAAGAATTGTAAATTAGAAGCTTATTTGAAAGATGTAAAACCCCTTGATAGTTTCCAGTTTCAACGTGTAGGATATTTTAATGTTGATAATGATTCTACTCCTGATCATCTGGTTTTTAACCGTACAGTGGCACTGAAAGATTCATGGAAGATGTAAGCATGTGTATTCATACGCGATAATTAATTTAGAGATGGAATGGAAGATGATGAATTAGATATAACCGAACTACTTAATAAATATGAACAAATGCGTGCTCATGGGAAGAAAATGTATCTGGATGCCGATGAGTTCTCAATGTTGATAGAGTATTATTTTAGTATTGGTAATCTTGAAGAAGCAGATAATCTTACTAAGGAAGGACTTGCTATGCATCCCGGAAGCCAAGAATTGATGATAATAAAAGCAAAGGAATTGGTTGACGGACAATATTATGAAGAAGCTCTAAATTATATTGATTCTATTTCTGATGATGGTGATATAGATATTCCATTACTCAAAATAGAGTGTCTGATTCATCTTGACAAGAAGGATGATGCAGATACAATAATGAACGACTTATTTGAAAGGGAACTATCTATTGATCAATTATATACAATAGATATCGAGATTGGTTTTATATACAATGATGTAGATGAATACGAAAAAGCCATACCTTATTTAGAAGATAGTCTTAAAATTGATTCAACTAATACGGAAGTTTTAAATGATCTATCATATGCCTATGAGATGTTGAGTAATTTCCCAAAAGCAATAGAGTATAATAATCAACTGCTAGATATTGACCCCTATTCGTTTGAGAGTTGGGTGAATCTTGGGAAATTGTATTCCATGAATGGAGCTTATGGAAAAGCTGTAGATGCATTCGATTTTGCCCTGACAATCAATGATGGCGATGTAAACGCTTTAAAATTAAAGGCTTTGGCAATGTGTTTAAATGGAAATGCAGAAGAAGCAATTCATATTTTTAAAGAATGTTTGAAAGAAACTCCTGATGATACGTCACTCTATGATTCACTTTTTATTAGCTACGAGGCTTTGAAAGAATACGATCAGATGTTAAAAATCATCAACATGAAAGAAGAGCATTTAGGCTCAAAAGGTATAATAATGAAACGTGCATGGGTGTATATTCTTGATAAACAGATAGAGAAAGCTAAGGAATTGTATAAACAAATCCCTGAATCCGAACACGATACATTTGATTATTATTGTCTTGAGGGTGAACTTGATATTCATGAAGAAAATTATATAGATGCGGAAAAAGCATATATGAAAGCTGCATTACTTTCTGAAGATAATGATAATGTTATTAATCGTTTATCTATTATAAGTGTTGCATTAGGAAAACTGGAACAAGCGGCAGATTATTTAGAACAATTGTTCAAGCTTGATCCCAACTTCCCTGATATTAAATCCCGAATAGCCATTGTTCGTTTTGAGATAGGAAGTAAAGAACCTTTTGATAAAACAATGGAATTGCTTTCAGATGATGATCTTAGGAATTTACTTGAACTTATTGATCCTGAAAGTACAGATATTATAGCAAACTTAAACAGAGAAAACCTACTTTTACGCCTTGACGAAGCACGTGAAAATAGACTCATTTACAAGAACAATAAGTACTAATAATTTGAAACAGATACATTCTGTTTCATTGTAAGTAGGTTATTTATAGATAGATGTTGTAATGATAAAAGAAATTGGTTTCTTTTGTCCATTTTACATGCCAATTTGAGCCATCATTTTTCTATCTTTGTAGTTAACAATCATTTTAATATATCAATCGATGTCAAAATATTGTCCTTTGTGCGGAATTAATAAGTCTGAAGAAGAACTGTTCTGTCACGACTGTAAATCAAAGATCCAAAACGATTATGAAGTAGAAATGCCTTCAAAACAAGAATCAGATGGAGATGGGCTTTTAGATAAACAATCTGATATTATGTCGGTTACGCTTGAGAGACCAGGAGAAGAATCGAAAGCTTCAACTCGAGTTACAAAGAGAAAGCGAAATAAAAAGAGTAACATAGTTATATGGATAATTGGTATTTTGGCAATGTTAACAGCACTCTATTTTATCTATGAGGAAGTAGTGAAGAAAGGCAATCTTGAACGATCAGTATGGGAGATGGCCTTAAAAGAAAATGCAAGGAGTTCATATCTATCATATATGGATAAATATCCCAGAGGAAACTATTTTAAAGAAGCTGAGAATAAGGTTATTATGCTAAAACACGAAGAAGATTCCATTTGGGAAATTCTAAAGAATTCTGACAATTCAGGTGAACTAGATATATTCCTGACAGATTATCCGGAAAGCTCATATTTGCCACTTGTCCGTACCCGATTGGACTCAATTATGTGGATTGCCGCACTTAAAACAAATACTGCAGAAAGTTATTCAGAGTATCTAATAATGTCAGAAAGCGGAAAATTCAACGGTGATTATTTCACACCTGCGCAAGATCGGTACAACATGTTATTTCAGTCTTATCCGGTTACGGAGGCTGATTTAAGCAAAATACAAGAAACAATAAGTGGTTTTTATTCCGCTTTATCAACAGTATCCTACAATAAAATAACTCAATATTTAGCACCCACAGTAAACCGCTTTTTTAATGCTGGAACTGCATCACGAGATAAAATATCAGGAGAATTAGTAATGGCAAGTGCAAAATCCGCCAACAGTACTATTAAATTCGAGCCAGATATCAATGGATTGCAATACGAACATATTGTAAATGAGACATATAAAGCTAATGTTCCACTAATCAAGGAGGTGACAAACAATCAGGGAAAAATGGAGTCCATTCCCGGTTATATAGTACATGTTACCCTTGACAGTATATTCCTGATATCATCAATTACTGAAACAAAACCATATACAGAAGCACCTTAAGCGAACTATTGACGTATAGACTTTGTTTATAACAAATGGAATTTCAACTAACATCACAATATAAACCAACAGGAGATCAACCTGAAGCCATTAAAGCTTTAGTTGAAGGATTAAGAGATAATGTGCCCTATCAGACGCTGTTAGGTGTAACCGGTTCGGGAAAAACTTTCACAGTTGCCAATGTTATTCAACAAATTGGCAAGCCCACACTTGTATTAAGCCACAATAAAACATTAGCTGCCCAGTTGTATGGTGAGTTCAAGAACTTCTTCCCTCAAAACTCAGTAGAATATTATGTATCTTACTACGATTACTATCAGCCGGAAGCATACATTCCCTCCAGCAATACATATATTGAAAAAGACCTATCAATAAACCTTGAGATTGAAAAGCTGCGTCTTGCGGCTACGTCAGCTTTATTATCAGGCAGAAACGATGTGATTGTTGTTTCGTCAGTATCATGTATATACGGAATTGGCAATCCTGAGGATTTCGAAAAAGTTACGATAGAAATTAAAGAAGGACAAAAGATTGATCGCGATGTATTTTTACGATCATTGGTAGAAAGTCTCTATTCACGTAATGAAACGTCTGAATATGACCACGGTAATTTTCGTGTAAAGGGCGATACAGTAGATATATTTCTTGCTTATGACGATACTATTATCCGTGTGATTTTCTGGGACGACGAAATTGAAAGTATAGAATCAATTGACCCTATATCGTTAGTGACACTTGAAAGGTTAGACTCATTTAGGATCTACCCTGCCAACCTGTTTGTCACCACCAAAGAAAGAATATTCCGTGCTGTTGAAGAGATTCAAATTGATCTTGGAAAGCAGGTAGAATTCTTTCAATCCATAGGTAAACCGCTGGAAGCAAAGAGATTGTATGAAAGAGTTACCTACGATGTAGAAATGATAAAGGAAGTCGGTTATTGTTCCGGCATTGAGAATTATTCCAGATATTTTGATGGTAGATTAGCCGGTACACGACCTTTCTGTCTGCTTGACTTCTTTCCAGAAGACTATCTTATGGTAATTGATGAGAGTCATGTTACTGTGCCTCAGATCCGTGCGATGTATGGTGGCGATCATTCCAGAAAAATAAATCTTGTGGAATATGGATTCCGACTACCCGCGGCCATTGACAATCGTCCTCTCAAATTCGAAGAGTTTGAAGCACTTGCTCCTGAAATCATATTTGTAAGTGCCACTCCAGCCGATTACGAACTGCAAAAATCAGAAGGCGTAGTGGTTGATCAATTGATACGACCAACCGGTTTGCTCGATCCACCAATTGAAGTTCGTCCAAGCATAAATCAGATCGACGATCTGATGGAAGAAATTCAGCTGCGCATTGAAAAAGATGAGAGAGTACTTGTCACCACCCTTACCAAACGTATGGCAGAAGAATTAACCGATTTCCTCTACCAGAATGGGATTAGGTGTAATTACATTCACTCAGATGTTGAGACTTTGGAACGCGTAAAAATCATGGATGATCTGCGACAGGGACTTTATGATGTACTCATTGGGGTCAACCTGTTAAGAGAAGGACTAGATTTACCCGAAGTGTCGCTGGTCGCCATTTTGGATGCCGATAAAGAAGGCTTTCTTCGGTCGCATCGTTCGCTTACCCAAACTGCCGGTCGCGCTGCCAGAAACATCAATGGCAGGGTTATCTTTTATGCCGATAAAATGACAGACAGCATGAAAAAAACCATCGATGAAACAAACCGCCGACGGGAAAAGCAGTTTAAGTATAATTTGGAACATGGCATTACTCCCCGTCAAATTCAGAAAGGCTTTTCAACAGCGCTAAACACTAAAAAGGATGATAAAATAGATCCGAATGCTTATATAGAACCGGATTACCTTCCAATAGCCTCTGAACCGGAAACGAAATATGAAAATGTGACCGACCTCAAACGACAGATTGAGCGTACCCGCAAAGCTATGCATGATGCAGCCAAAAAACTGGAATTCATTGAAGCCGCTCAGTTGCGTGATCAGTTGATAAAGCTTGAAGATCAATTAAATAAACCAAAATAATTTAAGAAACTAATAATAAATAAACGTACAAATTTTTAGAATTAAGAAATGAAGAGTGATATTGAAATTGCAAGGGAAACTCCGTTGATAAAGATTAAAGATATAGCAGAAGGAATAGGCATTCCACGTGATGAAGTACACAATTATGGTCGTTACATGGCCAAAATACCCGTTCGTCTGTTAGATAAGGAAAAGATAGATAAGAGCAACCTCATATTAGTCACCGCTATAACTCCAACAAAAGCCGGAGTAGGGAAGACCACCGTTTCCATTGGTTTAACATTGGGACTCAATAAGATAGGCAAAAAAGCAATAGTAGCACTTCGTGAACCATCATTGGGACCAGTCTTTGGTATGAAAGGCGGAGCTGCAGGCGGTGGATATTCACAGGTGCTTCCAATGGAGAATATCAATTTGCATTTCACAGGCGATTTTCATGCAATAACGACAGCACACAACACCATCTCGGCACTGTTAGACAATTATATTTATCGCTTTCAGGGAACAGGAGATGAAATCAAACAGATTTTGTGGAAAAGAGTGCTGGATGTGAATGATAGGAATTTACGATATATAGTAACCGGTTTAGGACCCGGAAACGGAGTACCCCAGGAGTCGGGATTCGATATTACCGCCGCGTCAGAACTTATGGCAATTCTTTGTCTTGCTGAGGATGAAGTCGATCTGCGTCGTCGCATCGAGAATATTTTACTCGGTATCAAACGAAACGGCAGTCCTTTTACAGTAAAGGATCTTGGTATTGCCGGCTCAATCACGGTATTGATGAAAGATGCCATCCACCCAAATCTGGTGCAGACAACAGAAAATACTGCAGCATTTGTACACGGTGGACCATTTGCCAATATCGCACACGGATGCAATTCAGTTTTAGCAACCAAAATGGCAATGACCTTTGGCGACTATGTTATAACGGAAGCCGGATTCGGAGCTGATCTTGGAGCAGAAAAGTTCTTTAATATTAAGTGCAGGAAAAGTGGTTTAAGACCCAAGGCAACAGTAATTGTAGTAACCGCTCAGGGGCTTAAAATGCATGGTGGAACCCCCGAAGCCAACATCAAGGAGAAAGACATAGAAGGTTTGAAAAAAGGACTAGAAAACCTGGATAAGCATCTTGAAAACCTGGCTAATTTTGGGCAAACCGTTGTTGTTGCGTTTAATAAATACTATTTCGATTCAGATGAGGAGATTGATGCAGTGCGTCAATTCTGTGAAAACAGAGGCGTTCGTTTTGCAGTAAACGAAGCATTTGTTAAAGGAGGAAAAGGTGCAGTGGAACTTGCTCAAACTGTTGTGGATGCCGTAGAGAATGAACCCTCGCATGATTTGAAGTTTACCTATGAAGATGAAGATGGCATTGAAGAGAAGGTAGAAAAGATTGCGAAAAATATTTATGGTGCAAGAGATGTAGTTTTTGGTGAGAAAGCATTGAAAATGCTGGACAATATCAAAGGTACACCGCTCGAAAAAATGCCAGTTTGTATTGCCAAAACACAATATTCTTTCTCAGCTGATCCGAGAGCGTATGGTGTAGCCACAAATTTCCGGTTCAAGATTAATGAGCTCGTTATCAATCAAGGTTCCGAATTTATTGTCGCCATTGCCGGAGAAATGATGCGTATGCCAGGACTCCCTGCCAATCCGCAAGCCAATCAAATCGATATTGTGGATGGTAATGTTGAGGGGTTGAGTTAATCCATATTTGATGGTTTTAATTTTTATTAGAGTCATTCAAAAGAATCTCAATTAACCTTGCTTAACACTATAGTCGCATTTACAGCGTACTATAGTGAGAGCATGGTGAGAGGAAGGTGAGAGGAAGGTGAGAGTATCATGAAATGAGATAGCTTATCATCCTTGTAGTGAGTACGATAGCACCTGTTGTTTACATTTATTAACCTTGAACAGTCTAAAAATTGTTAAAAGGTCTCTTATCCAATTGCGAAATTTCAAAATCCAACTAATCTTTTTGAAATTATATTATGTTAAAAACGATTATGTGTACGTGCACAATGCAGATTATTTTATACCTTAGCAAACTTAATAACTGTAACATTTAACTAAGAGAAAATACACTTAACATAAAATTAAATATCGAAATGAACGAATTACAAAAGAGTAACCGTAAAATGACTAACTATCGTTGGGTAATTACAAGCATGTTGTTTTTAGCAACCACTGTTAACTATCTTGATCGTCAGGTACTTTCACTTACGTGGGTCGACTATATTGCCCCTGAATTTCACTGGACCAACAATGATTACGGAACAATAACCAGTCTATTTTCAATTTTCTATGCCGTTTCCATGTTATTTGCCGGCAAGTTGGTTGATTGGCTAGATACAAAAAAAGGATACCTTTGGTCCATAGGAATTTGGTCGTTTGGTGCCATTTTGCATGCTTTTTGTGGAATCGCAACATCAGGCATCGTTACAGAGAAGTGGATATTTAGTTTTGCAGGATCTAGAGAAGCACTTGCCGCAGTAGATAATATCTCATTAATTGTTACTGTGAGCGTAACATTATTTGTATTTGCCCGATTGATTTTGGCAATTGGCGAGGCGGGTAACTTCCCAGCTGCCATCAAAGCAACAGCAGAATATTTTCCGAAGAAAGACAGAGCATTATCAACAGGTATTTTCAATTCAGGAGCTCAAATCGGTGCATTAATTGCACCACTTACCATACCATTCCTTGCCAAAGCTTATGGATGGGAAATGTCATTTATGATTATTGGCGCACTCGGATTTATTTGGATGGGAATTTGGGTATTTGTTTATAAAAAGCCGGAAAAGAATCCAAGTGTCAATGCGTTGGAACTAGAATATATAAATCAGGACGATAAAGATGAAGTCACTCAAGTGAAATCCGATAAGCCAAAAAGAATCACTTACAAACAAGCTTTTCGTCACAAGCAAACCTGGTCGTTTGCCATTGGTAAGTTCATGACAGATGGAGTTTGGTGGTTTCTCTTGTTCTGGATCCCGGCTTATCTAAGTTCAGTTTATGGATTAAGTTCAACCGACAGTTCTGTACATATTTTCATAGTCTATGCCATTTCGATGGTTTCAATTTTCCTTGGAGGATACCTGCCTACTTATTTTATGGAAAAGAAGAGAATGAATCCTTATAAAGGAAGGATGAAAGCGATGTTCATTTTTGCTCTGATTCCTTTACTTATTTTGTTGGCTCAACCATTGGGACAATATTCAGTTTGGTTTCCTGTAGTCATCATTGGTCTTGCCGCGATGGCACATCAATCCTGGTCGGCCAATATATTCACTACCGTGAGTGATATGTTTCCAAAATATGCCGTAGGTACTATTACCGGTATTGGTGGAATGGCCGGTGGAGTAGGAGCATTCCTTATCAATAAAGGATCCGGCGTGTTGTTTGATTTTTCTGAAAAGACCAATATTCAGTTTTTGGGATTTTCCGGAATAGATGCCGGATATTTCATTATTTTCTGTATCTGTGCTTTTGCTTATCTTATAGGATGGTCGATAATGAAAGCCCTTGTTCCTAAATATGAGTTAATTAAAGAGATGTAATTAAACCAATATTTAATATAAATAAATAAGACCTGTCATAATAAAATGACAGGTCTTAAATTTTTCTTGTAAAGACATCACACTTGAATTATCAAGAGTGATCAGTTATGCATCAAACATTTATTCTAAATAAGTATATCCATACAAACCCGAGCGGTAATTTGATAGAAATTCTTTTCCTTCTTCCACTGAAATCTTTCCTTGTTTCACAGAACTCATAATCCAAGTCTCCACTGTTCTAACCAGTTTTTTAGGGTTGTACTGTGCATATTCCAACACATCAGCCACTGATTCTCCGTCAATTACCTGGTCAATATTATAGCCATTTTCTTTAGTTGTTACATGCACAACGTTTGTATCTCCAAATAAATTGTGCAGATCTCCCAATATTTCCTGATAAGCCCCCACTAAAAATACCCCTATATAATAAGATTCATTTTTCCTTATACTGTGTACCGGCAGATACGGTGAATGAAATCCGTCCTGTAATGAGAAGCTGGCAATCTTACCATCTGAATCACATGTGATATCTTGAATAGTAGCTGTTCTGTCCGGTTTTTCGTTAAGTCTATGAATTGGAATGATAGGGAAAATCTGATCAATTGCCCATGAGTCCGTCAGCGACTGAAATAAAGAGAAATTGCAGAAATATTTGTCGGGCAGCAGTTGTGATAACTGTTTTAACTCTTCCGGTGCATGTTTTGATCGAGTGATTGTTGTATTTATCTCACGTGCAATAGAAAAATATAATTCTTCCACTTGAGCTCTGGTTCTAAGATCCAGCATACCCAAACTGAAAAGATCTAATGATTCTTCTCTTATTTGTTGCGCATCGTGCCATGATTCCAACATTTTTGTCGGAGTCAGTCCTTCCCAAATATTGTATAACTCTTTTACCAGTTCATGATCCGTTTCCTTAATATCTTTATTTTCTTTCCATTCCGGCAATGTTGTTGTTTCGAGCACTTCAAATATAAGAACCGAATGATGAGCTGTTAGTGCGCGACCTGATTCAGTTATAATGTTGGGGTGCGGCAGGTCATTCTTGTTAGCGGTATCAACAAACGTAAAAACAGCATCGTTCACATATTCCTGAATAGAATAGTTTATGCTATTTTCTGTAAAAGATGAACGTGTGCCATCATAATCCACGCCCAATCCTCCACCAATATCCACAAAATCAAGATGAAAGCCCATTGTGTAAAGCTGAGCATAGAATTGAGCAGCTTCTCTAAAAGCCGTTTTAATATGACGAATTTTTGTAACCTGACTACCTATATGAAAATGGATAAGTCTAAAACTGTCCTCCATTTTATTTTTTCTGAGAATCTCCAATGCATCAAGTAGTTCACTGGAATTCAAGCCAAACTTACTTCCGTCGCCCCCTGACTCTTCCCATTTACCACTTCCCGAGCTTGCCAATTTCACACGAATTCCAATGTTTGGTTTTACTTTCAGTCGTTTAGCCAGTTTTATGGTAAGTTCCAGTTCATTAAGTTTCTCAACAACGATAAACACCTGTTTGCCCATTTTCTGAGCCAGCAGTGCTAATTCAATATAACTTTCGTCTTTATATCCATTGCAAATAATGAGAGAATCGTCATCAGAGTTGATAGCCAAAACGGCATGTAACTCAGGTTTTGAGCCAGCTTCAAGACCAATATGGAAACGTTGTCCGTACGTAACAATTTCTTCCACCACCTGTCTCATCTGGTTCACTTTGATAGGATAAATGATATAGTTTTGAGCCTGATATTCATATTCTTTGGAAGCAGCTTCAAAACTACTGGATATTTTTTCAATTCTGTTGTCAAGAATTTCAGGGAAACGTACCAACACCGGTGACGAAACATCCCTAAGATATAGTTCTTGCATCAGATCATTCAGATCAACAACACCACCATTTTGTTTTCGTGGAGTAACCTGCACATTTCCTTTTTCATTAATAGAAAAATAGCCATTTCCCCATCCTTTGATGTTATATAATTCTTCAGAATCCTCTATGCTCCATTTTCTCATTTCAGTGGATAAAAATTATGTTAATTGATTATTATTTAGCCAACAAAAATACTCATTTATTTTATCATGTTAAAGACGATAGATAAAAATTATTGTTGTCGTATCATAAATATCAGGAAACAAGCTTAATACAGTCGTATCATCAAGGAGGCAGGGACGAATTTTTACAAGAGTCGCGACAAGAAGCTTTACGAGTCTGATCAGGCGAGATGCATGTGGAGTTGACTACACTGACAGCTCCCAATAAAATGTATGAGTTTAGTAGATTTTTTGTTATATTTGCTGCGTCAAATGATAACAAGATTCATCATGAAATTCCAGTTCAACACATACCGAACTATTCTTTTCGCAGGAATCCTCTTTACCTCTATGACCGGTTCAGCCCAAGACACAAGGCTGCTTACACGACGCTCGCCCATAGCACAGCCCTACGGCTACATCACGGGCGGTGCCATGACTGGTGCAGCAGTTACCGACTCGCCCGATCCGCTGGTCGGCTATGTGTGGGATGACCCCAAGGTAAGCGATCCTCTGCAGATCTATGTAGTACGTCCCCGGTCGGTAGAAGCAATCTCTAACACCGATAATTTCCAGGGACTTTCCACGATCACTCGCGAGAATTGCTCCATCCGTGTAAAGGGAGAAGGTGTACTTCGTCTCGACTTCGGTGTGGAACTGCCAGCCTGGATCGAGATTGACAGTCCCGACCTCAATGGTGATATACAATTTGGAGTCAGTGAATATAATGTTTCTGAACACATGGGCAAAACCGCACATCCTGTGCGGTACGGAAGAACGTACCGATTGGAATTGAACAAAGAGTTGTACGAGGGTGTACGCTATGGCTTTATCTACGTCAACAGTCTAGAGAAGGAATTCACGATAACATCCATCCGTGCCGTATGCCAGACCAAGCCAGTCAACTACACAGGTGCGTTTGACTGTGACAACCCTTTGATCAATAAGATATGGTATGTAGGTGCCTATGACGTTCGCGCCAACCAGCGTGCCGATTGCTTTGGTGCCATCCTGAAGGATCGTGGCGACCGCTACTCTTGGACAGGAGATGCCTATCCCTCTCAGGCAGCTTCCTTGGCAGCCTTCTCCAACTATGACGAGGTGCTGAAGAATCTGTACTGGACCGAGGGACACCCCAACGGCATTGAGACCTACGAGCTGTATTGGGTGGAGAGTCTGATAGACTATTATATGTACTCGGGTGACGAGAAGAGTCTGCGCGAACTGCTCCCACGTGCCATCAAGCGTCTGGATCATGCCTGGGAGATATTCGATAATCCCCAAAACCTCTCATTTGTTGGTTGGGACCAGCGCATCGGTACCGGTTTTGACTATCCCAACTGCGAGGAGGGCAAATGGACCTATCGCATGCTCGCTATCGGTGCATGGAAACACATGGCCCGGGTGATGCGCATGATTGGCGAGAATGAGATGGCGGCCACACAGGAGCAGCGTGCCAAGGAAAAGAGCCAACAAGTGTTGAAAAAAATTTCCCTCCCTTTGGGGAAGGGTAAGGGAGAGGTCTTTGGCATGCACGCATCGGCGGATGCCATCAATGCCGACTTGGTTTCCAATCTGTCGAAGCTATACCACCGTGATCTTTCGGACCGCGA
>Ga0172377_10002199_pt1 | contig 19978 bp, 11 predicted proteins | sample Pumphouse3metaG_FD_119749 | JGI IMG/M metagenome (GOLD analysis project Ga0172377, IMG submission 119749) | Leachate microbial communities from a municipal landfill in Southern Ontario, Canada - Pumphouse #3 metaG | ecosystem: Engineered > Solid waste > Landfill > Unclassified | place: Canada...
CATATTAAAATACGCACCTATAAAAAGAAATCCACAAGTTTGAAGGTTAACCTTCAAACTTGTGGATAAAAACAACTAGTTTTGTAAAAACCTGTAACGGTTATTTAGGACTAGTCAAATTGACTGATTTATCCTATCCAACGAACATATGCAAAGTCCATACGATGTGGCAAATCAGAATTCTTTGGGAATACACGCAAACCGTATTGATATATTCCGGGGTCGTTTAATGCTCTACGTGATTCAAAATACAATAGCGTTCCTTCTTGTTTGACCAAATCAAATTCGTATATCTCAACCAGATTATACTTGTTAATGAGCGGATCAAATGCAACAACTACGCAATCGATACCCAATTCACAATTAAGATCTTTCTTGTCAATAACAACTTTACCGTAAACAGTGTCCTTATTATTGTTGAAATCTACAATTTGATCTGGCACATATTCAAGTTCAACAACTTCAAAATGATCCCATTTAGAAGCTACATCTTCTTTCCATGCAACTATTTCTTTAGCCCTTGAATAATCGTTGGCAGTCAGTAGTTTAGAGCGACTTGCGAGCTTAGTATAAAACCTGTCGTAATAGTCGTCCATCATTCGCTTAGTTGTATAATTTGGCGCTATCTCTGCCATAGACTTTTTGATGTATTGAATCCAAGGATGCGAATAACCGCTACTGTTTTGATCATAATACATTGGGATTATCTCGTTTTCCAGGATTGAATATATAGTAGATGCATCTAATTCGTCCTGATATTCTTGATTGTCGTATGTGCGCTTGTCCGTAATAGCCCAGCCGGCACCTTCTTTGTAACCCTCGTACCACCAACCATCTAATACTGATAGGTTTAGAACACCATTCATTTCTGCTTTTTCTCCCGAAGTCCCTGATGCTTCCTGCAAGCGAGTAGGGTTGTTCAACCAAACATCCATACCTGAAACCAAACGTTTTGCCAATTGCATATCGTAATTTTCAAGGAAAATGATCTTTCCTAAGAACTCAGGACGTCGCGAAATCTCAACAATTTGTTTAATCAATCCTTGTCCACCGCCATCAGCAGGATGTGCTTTTCCTGCAAAAATAATTTGTACCGGTCTATCAGGATTGTTCACTATTTTCGATAGTCGGTCTAAGTCTGAAAAGATCAGATGTGCGCGTTTGTAAGTTGCAAATCTGCGTGAGAATCCAATCAATAATGCATTAGGATTTATATTCTCAAGAATAGCCAGTATGCGTGATGGGTCTGCTTGATTTTTGAGCCAACCCTCTAAGAATTCGTTTTTGATGTAATCAACTAATTTCTTTTTAAGATGCATACGCAGTTCCCAGATCTCTTCGTCTGGAATATCATAAATCTTTTTCCAAATCTCTAGATTGGATTGATCTTTATAAAAGGATTGATCGAAATGTTTTTCATAAAAAGCTTTTACTCTTGAAGTTGCCCATGTTGGCAAATGGACGCCATTTGTAACGTAACTTACATGTAATTCCTGAGAGAAATAGCCTTTCCAAACGGGTTGGAACATTTCCTGAGAAACTTTTCCGTGAAGTAAACTTACACCATTTGATTCTTGAGCAGTATTTAGAGCAAATACGCTCATTGAGAATTTCTCGTTTGAATCTGGATTGGCACGTCCCATATTCATGAATTGCTGCCAGGTGATACCTAGTTTTTGTACTAAAGTGTACAAGTACTTGTGGATCAATGATTCATCAAAATAATCGTGGCCGGCAGCAACGGGTGTGTGAACAGTATAAAGTGATGATGCACGAACAATTTCAAGTGCCTGGTAAAAAGTGAGCCCTTGTTGAACATAATCGAGCAAACGTTTTGCATTGATTAGCGAAGCGTGACCCTCATTCATGTGATACACATCTTTTTTGATGCCTAATTTATTCAACAAATGAATTCCTCCAACACCCAAAAGATATTCCTGTTTCATACGATTTTCCCAATCACCACCGTACAACTGATGTGTGATAGAACGGTCAAATTCACTGTTAAGATCTAAATCAGTGTCCATTAAAAATAGATTGATACGCCCAACAGCAACTTTCCAAATATAGGTATAAATGATTCGATCATGGAAAGGAACTTCTAGTATCATGGGTTTTCCGTCTGCCTCCATCATTTGAATAATAGGCAGATTTCCAAAGTTTTGAGCTTCATAATTAGCAATTTGCTGTCCATCCATAGACAAACTTTGTGTGAAATAACCGTATCTGTACAAGAAACCTACAGCAGTCATATCTACATTGCTATCGCTTGCTTCTTTTAAATAGTCACCTGCAAGAATTCCTAAACCTCCGGAATAAATTTTGAGAATATTCGTCAAGCCATATTCCATACTAAAATATGCAATACTTGGGCGACTATGGTTAGGCTCTGCATTCATGTAGTTCTTGAATTTTTCAAAAACTACTTTGAGTTTTAATAAAAACTCAGCATCCTTAACTAACTCTTCAGTACGTTCAGATTTTAGATTCTGAAGCAATATTACTGGATTCTTTCCTGTTGATTCCCATTCAATTGGACTAATCGACTTAAATAAGTCAATTGCTGGTTCATTCCATACCCACCATAAATTATGTGCAATTTCGTCAAGTGGTTGCAATTCATTTGGAAGAGTAGGGTGAACATTAATATCTCGCCAAATAGGCGCATTAGTGTAACTCGATTTTATTATCATTATTAATTATGTTATTTATTTGATCATAAAAAGATTTTATACCTATGCAAAATGAAGTATTAAAAAAACCACATTGTACAGTCTCTTTTTATAGTAAAGTGCATATATAGTGATGTTTAACTTTTTAAAGCAAGAAGGAACTTCTAAACAAAAATACTGTTTTTAATCTAATTTTAATGTATATGGATGAGATAATCTTATAAAAGAATTATGCAATGCTTTGTCATAAGCTTGATAATAATATGCAATAAAATGTGCCCAATCGGCTTTATCTGCTAATTCTTTTGCTTGAATTCTAATCAACTGAATTTGTTCAACGCTTTTCATTGAGAAATCAAAGAGTTGCAAAGCAATTTCATTAACTACTTCAGTGTAGTTGCTATCATCTCTTGTAATAATTTTTACACTTTCATTTACTATCTTTTCTTCGGTTTGGTTTTTCTTTGCCCATAAACCGAATCCGGCAAGTGTCGTGGTTACAGTTGGTACTGAAAATGCAACACTTTCATGTGGCGTATAACCCCATGGTTCATAATACGAGGGGAACACTGAGACATCTAACCCAATCAATAAATCATAATATGAAACATTGAAAATACCATCACTTCCATTAAGGTAAGAAGGTATGAATATTATTTTCACTTTTTCATTTGATGAATTAGTAAAACCATGATATTGAATTTGGTTCATTACCTGATCATTTCTTTTGTCATGCAATTGATGAGTAACAAATGGTTCGGGGAGTGAAGTCAAATTTGCGTCAATATCATTGTGTAGTTTTGCCTGTAAATCCTCTCTTGGTCCATCAATCCAGCCGGGGACCATAATAAAAGCTATAACATCTTTATCAACGTTGTAATCTTTTCGGAGGATGTTAACAGCATCAATAAATACATCTATACCTTTGTTTTTATATTCGTAACGACCACTTGTAGCAATTATCAATGCATCCTTTTCTATCGAATGACCAACCAATTTTTCGGCAACATTAATTAAAATAGATCGAGCTTTTATGCGCGCTTTTTTGTTAGCATTACCTTTAGGAATGAAATCTTTCTCAAATCCGTTTAGAGTAACCACATCTGGCTGACGTTGAAGAAGCTGCGCTGATTCTTGAGCTGTAATATCACTCACTGTAGTAAAGCAATCTACATTTTGGGCGGTCTTTTTCTCGATGGAATGTTTAGCAACCATATTTAACTGGCGAGCCATTTGGTCACCGTTGTAGTTGTGAATATTTTTATAAAGAGGAAGATTGTTACCAGCAATAGAACGACCTATGGAGGTTGCATGGGTAGTAAAAATTGTAGCGATTTTAGGAACATATTTTTTAATATATAATGCACCTACACCCAGCATCCATTCATTAAAGTGGGCTATCACATTCAACGGTTCCAAATGATAAAACCGATAAAAACTTTCAATCACAATACCTGTAGCATAAGCAAACATACAAGACTCGTCATAATCTCCATAAGATGAAATAGAGTCTACTCCATAATCAAGCCACATTTTTGTATAGATTTCATTCTTCTTGGATAAAAACTTATCGAATTTAACAAGTAAGACAATTGGTTCTCCAGGGACATTCCATCTTCCTATACGTACTTCTAAATTCTGATTGTTTCTTGAATAATTCAACCAATCCTGAAATAAGGTGTTATCTTCGGTGAACCATGGATTTGGTTCGTTAGACCAAATATCGGGACCAATAAAAATAAGATGGTCTTTATTTTTCTTTTGTAGAGAATTAGCTTTTGTTGATAATACTGTATAAATTCCGCCTACTTTGTTACATACTTCCCAACTTGTTTCGAATATATAGTCTGGGTATTTCAAAGATCGATCTTGCATAAGATGTTATATTTCTATTTGAGTACAAATATAATCATTAAAAAGACAAGACAAATCAAATATTATTTATTGGATGTTAAAGGTGCTTTATCTCTATGGTTATTATATAATTGTATTTAAAAAACCTTATCTTTGCATTGTTTTATCAATCGGTTTTGGACATATCAGAATTACAACTACTATTTGAAACGAATCCTAACGTTTCGGCTGCAAGCAAAATACTAAAAGAGATAAAAACACTTTTAGTAAATGGTTTGCATGGATCTTCACGCTCTATGTTTGCTGTAAGTGTGTATCACAAAACGCCTCAACCCTATTTGTATATATTAAATGATTTAGAAACTGCAGGTTATTTTTATCATGATATAACGCAAATCATTGGTCAGGAAAATGTATTGTTTTTCCCATCAGCATATAAAAGAGCCGCAAAATACGGACAAATAGATTCTGCGAATGAAGTTTTACGAACAGATACACTTAGTACAATACAAAATAAATCAACACCACTCATTATTGTAAGTTATCCAGATGCGTTAGCTGAAAAAACGGTATCAGGAGAAATGTTGAATAAGAATACATTAAAGATATCACAAGGTGAACGGATTGATAGTGGTTTTATCTCTGAAGTATTAGATTCCTTTGGATTTCAAGAAGTAGATTACGTATATGAACCTGGTCAATATGCTACAAGAGGTAGTATTTTAGATGTGTTTTCATTCTCATCTGAATACCCTTATCGACTTGACTTTTTTGGTGATGAGATTGAAACGATTCGTAGTTTTGAAGTAGAATCACAACTTTCTAAGATGAGGTTTACCGATATTAGAATTGTTCCAGAATTAGGTAAAAGACAGTCCAATAATGCCACACTATTTGATTTGCTACCAAAGAACACTATTATTGGCTTAGAGAACATTCAATGGATTGAAAGTCGGATTGAGTCAGTTTATCGTGATGAGATGTCGATACAAATAGATCAAAAAGAAGTAGATTTTGTAAAAGCCGATTTAATTACAAATGCTGAGTTTGCTGCAGCAATAAAAAACTTCAAACAAATTCGCTTCAACCGTAATATACAAGATATAGAAGATGCAGCAATAGATTTTAGAACTTCCGCCCAGCCACTGTATCATAAGAATTTTGATTTGATAAGTGAATCGGCTCATAATTATTTAGATAACGGATACACATTATATATCCTGAGTGATAGTGAAAAGCAACAAAAACGTCTATTTCATATCTTTGAGGACAGAAATGATCCTATTCCGTTTAATTCAATAAATAAAACACTACACGTAGGATTCAGTGATGAGACATTAAAGATATGTTGTTTCACCGATCATCAGATTTTTGACCGATTCCACAAGTACAATCTTCGTTCTGATAAAGCACGCACAGGAAAAATTGCACTAACTTTAAAAGAGATTAATCAGTTGCAAACCGGCGATTATGTTGTACATATCGATCACGGTATTGGTAAGTTTGCCGGGCTTGTGAGAATGCGTATTGGCGAAAGAGTGCAAGAAGTGATTAAACTCAGCTACCAAAATAACGATGCTGTATTTGTGTCCATTCACGCATTACACAAGATATCAAAGTATAAAGGCAAAGAAGGCGAAGCACCTCATCTCAACAAATTAGGATCTGGAGCGTGGGAGCGAACCAAAGAGCGCACCAAATCTAAAATAAAAGATATTGCTCGCGACCTGATTAAGCTCTATGCCCAGCGCATGCAGGAAAGAGGATATTCGTTTTCTAAAGATTCTTACATGCAAACTGAGCTGGAAGCCTCTTTTATGTATGAAGATACCCCTGATCAGTTGAAGACCACCCGTGAAGTAAAGCGCGACATGGAAAGTGAGCGTCCTATGGATAGATTAGTTTGCGGTGATGTAGGATTTGGTAAAACAGAAATAGCTATAAGAGCAGCATTCAAAGCCGCAGCAGACAATAAGCAAAGTGCAGTTTTGGTGCCCACCACAGTTCTGGCAACCCAACATTATCACACATTTTCAAGTCGTTTAGCCGATTTCCCTGTCAAGGTAGAATATTTGAGTCGTGCCCGTTCATCAAAAGAACAGAAGGCAATTTTAGCCGATTTGAAAGAAGGGAAGATAGATATAATAATAGGAACGCATCGATTGGTAGGTAAAGATGTTGTTTTTCAAGATCTTGGTCTACTTGTTATCGATGAAGAGCAAAAGTTTGGTGTATCCACGAAAGATAAGCTTAAGAAGATAAAGGTGAATGTGGATACATTAACCATGACTGCAACACCCATTCCCCGAACCCTTCAGTTCTCGTTAATGGGATCAAGGGATTTTTCAACTATCAGCACACCACCTCCAAACCGGTATCCTGTTCAAACAGAGGTTCATACGTTTGATATTGAAGTGATAAAAGACGCCATCAACTTTGAATTGAGCAGAAACGGCCAGATTTTTTTAGTGAATAACCGTATTCAGAATATCTATGAATTAGAGACGCTGATAAAGCGTGAAATACCTGACGTAAGAATTGCTGTTGGTCACGGGCAAATGGATCCCAAGAAACTCGAAGAAGTGATAAATGATTTTGTCAATCAGGAGTTTGACGTATTAATTGCCACCACAATCATAGAATCCGGCATTGACATGCCCAATGTGAACACAATTATTGTAAACAATGCACAGAATTTTGGATTAAGTGATCTTCATCAGCTTCGCGGCAGGGTGGGACGAAGTAATAGAAAGGCATTTTGTTATTTGTTGGCCCCACCGCTTTATACGCTGACCACCGAGGCCCGGCGCCGATTGCAGACAATAGAGAATTTCTCTGACCTTGGAAGTGGCATTCACATTGCGATGCAAGATCTCGATATCAGAGGAGCCGGTAATTTGTTAGGAGCCGAACAAAGTGGATTTATTGCCGATTTGGGTTACGAAACCTATCAAAAAATATTACAAGAAGCCGTAGCAGAACTTAAGCAAGATGAATTTTCTGACCTTTATAACGAGCAAATTAAGGAAAAGGCAGAGCAGGAACAATTTTTTGTAGAAGATGTTCAAGTCGAAAGTGATTTAGAGTTGATGTTTCCTGTCACCTATATCCCCAACGATGCCGAACGTATTTCTATCTATAGAGAGTTGGATAATATAGATACCGAGCTAGGCATCATAGACTTTGTGAGTCGTATTGAAGACCGATTCGGTAAAATACCCGCTCAGGGTAAAGAGCTCATCCGAGTTGTTCATCTGCGATTAATAGGAAAATCTTTAGGTTTAGAAAAGATTGTTCTTAAGAATGATCAGATGACACTTAACCTCATCACAAATGAAAAATCCTCCTATTACCAATCAACCGCTTTTGATAAGCTGTTGCATTATGTTCAGTATCATCCCAGAGATTGCAAATTCCGTGAGATGGGAAAAAAACGTTCAGTAGTTATCCGCAATATCCAATCAGTAGAGACCGCCTGTTTTATTCTCGAAGAGATTAAAAGTTCACATAATTAGGTTTTCACGAAACTTTTTTGACGGTCTCCCCTGATGTTCAACGATATAGAATATTCATTTAAAAAAGCCTTTACTGATTCTTCTCGGTCAGTCCCGTCCAATTATCCGTTCTGAAAGGAGAAGCAGGAAGTCCTTCCGTATTACTCAAATTGCAGATAGGATTATTTGCCCATGCATAACGAACTGCAACAGGAAAAGCAACTTCAGGAGAGCTCACAACAATCTGATTTCCATCGATCACAGCATCAGCCCAATAGAACTTCTTGTCCGGTCCGGCAATGCTAAATCCCTTTAAAGCAGCACCACTATTAACCTTCAATTTGCTACCATCCGGTTTAAAGTAGATACGTATTTTATCTCCCTCAAGTTTATAATAATGATATAACGGTCCCGAAGATGTGATATCTTGTTTATAATCATTTTTGCGTGCTTCTAGCGCCAATCGTATACCCACATCCTGTTTGTTTTTCGGATGAATATCATTTGCATCCCCTATATCGATAATGGTTGCCATTCCCGTATTTTCAAGGTTCAGGGTTTGCAATTGCGCCTCACGTAGTTCAGCCCATGTCGATTCTATAGGTTTCTCATTGACAGCCATGAAATTAGCCAACTGTACAAAGTAGAACGAGAAATCATATCCCCATTTAGTGCGCCAATCGTTAATCATTAATGGAAAAAGCGTACGATATTGATAAGCTCTGTCGGCATTCGACTCACCCTGGTACCAAATAGCACCTTTAATTTTGTAAGGAATTAGCGGAGCCATCATGGCATTGAACAAAGCAGTAGGAACATTAGGGTTTTCATTTTCAAGTCTTGGGAAAGTCCCCAGATCTTTTATGTTCACCGACGATTTATATTTCCAATCCCCGTCCAAGTTGATCGTTGCAGCAGTATTATTTTTCGGAGAAATATAAAAATCAGCAGGTTCACCCAGAACACCGCCCGTACTTGCAGTATCAAAAGCACGAATAACGATAACAGCCTTTCCCTTTTTTACAAGACTTTTAGGAACTATATATTTTCGTGGAACATTATGTCCGTCGGTACGTCCGATTTCAACCCCATTAAAGTAAGTAATGTCGCTATCATCAATAGTACCCAGAGAAAGAGACAACTCCTTGTTGGTCCATTGTGCAGGAATATCGATCACTTTTCTGAACCAAACCACACCGTCAAAATCCGGTAAACCATTTGTTTCCCAGGCTCCCGGTAGTTTTGCCGACATCCATTCATTATCATTATAGTTCAGTTTAGATGCTACAGGTACACTATTTTCAAATCCAAAGTCTTTTGCCATCGCATCCTTGTTCCATTCCTCCTGTTTTTTTAGGATAGAAGCCTTACGCGTTTCAACATCTTTAGGCAGAGAGCTATAAGCTTCGACAGCATTATTAAAATACGGCATGTTCATGAGCGATTCTTTGCTTGTCCATGCTTCAGCAATTGTACCGCCCCAAGACGTATTAATCAATCCGATAGGCACATTCAAGTTTTTATGCAAGTCCCTTCCAAAGAAGTATGCCGTTGCTGAAAACAGAGCTATGGTAGCCGGTGAGCATTCCTGCCACGATCCGCCATCCACTTTTACATCATCCAGCGGATATGGGCTTGTTGCCTTTTGGACCTGTAGTAGTCTTATATTTGGATACATAGCTTCTGCTATCTCCTTTTCATAGTCCTTGACTTTACCCCAGCCGGCTAGAGGCATTTCCATATTTGATTGTCCCGAGCAAATCCATACTTCTCCGATCATCACATTTTGGAAAGTCTTTGTAGTTTTGTTGTTAGTAACAGTAACCTTAAATGGCCCTCCTGCAGAAGGAGTTTGCAATTTTGCGACCCATTTCCCGTTTGCATCAACAGTAGCATTATATTCTTTTCCATTCCATGAAGGAACGATTTTGACCGTTGATCCCGGCGTTGCTTTTCCCCAAATAGGCGCATCCGATTGTTGTTGCAGCACCATATTATCTGAGAATATTGCAGGAAACTGCATTTGAGCATATGTTTGAGAGACTACAAACAAGAAAGAAAATAGAATAACAGATTTAACAAAAGTCTTCATAGTAAATTATATTATTATAATAAAGCCGAAATATAGTGAATATCCTTGAAAAACTCCTTTTTCAAATCAAATTTTTGATAAATAAATAGTGAGACCATAGTGAGAGGAGGGTGAGACCATGGTGAGAGGATGAAAATGAGAAAAAGTCATAAAAATTGAATTAAATTTTAATGTTTCGAAAACTCTTTTTCGTTCTTTCTGTTAATAAATAAATATCAATTTTTATGGGTTACGAGATTGAACGAAAATTTCTGGTCAGTGGTGAGTATAAAAATAATGCATACCAGCACTACCGCATAAAACAAGGTTATTTATCGCAAAGCAATCTTAATGTTGTGCGCGTACGTATCTTAGATCAAAATGCTTTTCTTACAATTAAAAGTTCCACTGTACAAGGAACTTTCACACATCTGGAGTATGAATATGAAATTCCTGTTGTTGATGCCGAACAATTACTCAAACTTTGTGAGAGTAATATAATTGACAAAACGCGGTATTTGATAAAATCGGGCGATCATATTTTTGAAGTAGATGAATTTTATGGAGATAATAATGGTTTAGTTATGGCCGAGATTGAGTTGCGTAGTGAGGATGAAAAGTTTGACAAACCAAATTGGATTGGTCTCGAAGTTACTGGAGATGAGCGGTATTACAATGCATATCTTTCAATGCATCCTTTCAAAGAATGGAATAAAAGTCGACAAATGAAATAGTTCTTGTCATAGTTTAAATTGGTTATTGAAAAAAGAGAGAGGTTTCTGTTTTCCTCTCTCTTTGTATTTTTAAAGAAATTCTCTTTCCGTTTTAAAGTAATTCTTCTACCGGCGATTCCGGAGCGTTCTTTTTTACAGATTCAATACCATTTTCTCTAGCTGTTCGGGTTGTATAACTTTCGCTTTTTCCAATGGTCTCTTTATTTTCAGCTTTTGAAAACTTCAAACTTTGGATTTTTCATTACTTAAATAATTTAGTTAATAATCAAAGAATCTTTATATTACAACAAATTATCTAAAATATTGTTTACAAAACCGTAACCCATCCATGCGTGTCCGGTTCATCACCGTATTGGATAGCTCGCAGTTTATTATATAATTTTTCACTGATAGGTCCTGCTTTTCCATCTTTGCAGAACTCATAAGTTCTGTTTTCGCTGATATCATCAATGCGTAGTATTGGGCTAATAACCGCCGCTGTTCCGCAAGCACCCGCTTCTTCAAATGTGGCAAGTTCCTCTTCCGGTATTTGTCGTTGTTCAACAGTCAATCCCATGTCTTTAGCCAGTTGCATCAGGCTTTTGTTAGTGATCGACGGCAAAATAGAGCTGGATTTTGGTGTGATATACGAATTATTTTTAATCCCGAAGAAATTAGCCGGGCCACATTCGTCGATATATTTCTTTTCTTTGGCATCCAGGTAAAGCACAGCCGAATATCCCATGTGGTGTGCTTTTTCACCAGAATATAAACTGGCAGCATAATTACCGCCAACTTTATAAGTGCCTGTTCCAAGTGGAGCCGCGCGATCATATTCGCGCATAATCACCATTGGAGTTGGTTTGAAACCCTCTTTAAAATATGGACCAACAGGAGTAACAAAAATAATAAACGTATATTCTTTAGACGGGCTCACCCCTACTTGTGCACTGGTGCCAATGAGCAAAGGACGAATATATAGAGATGCTCCACTTTCGTAAGGTGGAACAAAACGGATGTTTTGTTCTACTGCCATAATCACCATTTTCTCAAAAAACTCAACAGGTAATTCGGCCATCATAATGCCATTACAAGAAGATTGCAGTCGTAATGCATTTTCGCGCATACGGAAAATTCTTACTTTTCCGTCTTTTCCTTTAAATGCTTTGAGTCCTTCAAATGCCTCCTGGCCATAATGTAAGGCCGTGGCAGCCATATGCAGATTCAAATACTCAGAGGTTTCAAGTTCGGGGTCACTCCATTTACCATCCTTGTAATATGACCTGACATTGACATCAGTCTTTATATAACCGAATGAAATGTTTGACCAATCTATAGATTCCATTTTTGTAAAGATTAAGTTTGTTTTTTTGTTCGTTTACAGATTTGTATATATATAGGCAAAAGTAAGATTTATTTTTATAAAATGTATCGATATCACAAGTTAAATAGCTATTTTCGCAATCCAAACCAGCATGATTGATCAAATAACAATATCTAAAATTCAAGATTCTGCACAAATTGTGGATGTAGTGTCTGATTATGTTACTCTTCGTAAACGTGGAGTCAACTTTGTCGGTTTATGTCCTTTTCACGACGATCATTCTCCTTCATTCTATGTCTCACCGTCAAAAAATATATGTAAATGTTTTGTCTGCGGTGAGGGTGGAACGCCGATAAACTTTATAATGAAGCACGAACAGCTTTCGTATTATGAAGCACTAAAATATGTAGCCAAAAAATATAATATTGAAGTCGTTGAGAAAGAGTTAACAAACGAACAAAAAGAAGCCCAGAGTGTAAGAGAGAGTTTGTTTATTCTCAATGAATTTGCTCGAGATTATTTTGTGAAAACCCTTCATGAACACCCTGAAGGCCTAGCTGTTGGTATGAGTTATTTTCGTGAACGCGGTTTCAGAGAAGATGTTGTTAAGAAGTTTCAGTTAGGTTATAGTTTAGAACAGCGAGATGCTTTTTCTATAGATGCTCAGAAAAACGGTTACCAAAGAGAGTTTCTTCTCAAGACCGGTCTTTCAACCGGGGGTGACAATGGGAGTCCTCTCTACGACAGGTTTCGCGGAAGAGTTATTTTCCCTGTACACACGTTATCCGGAAAGGTTGTCGCATTTGGTGGTCGTATTTTAAGAAAAATAGAGAATACAGGCAAATATGTCAATTCCCCTGAAAGTGAAATCTACTCTAAAAGTAATGAACTCTACGGATTATATTTCGCAAAAAATGCTATTGTTAAGCAAGATAAGTGTTTTCTGGTAGAAGGTTACACAGATGTTCTTTCTATGAATCAAGCCGGAATAGAGAATGTTGTCTCTTCATCGGGTACAGCACTTACACACGGACAAATACGAATGATACATCGTTTCTCTGAAAACATCACTGTCTTATATGATGGCGATGCAGCAGGAATCAAAGCCGCGTTGCGTGGAATCGACTTATTGTTGGAAGACGCCATCAATGTGAAAGTCGTGCTGTTGCCGGATGGCGAGGACCCCGACTCATTTGCTAGAAAACAAAACGCTGATTCTTTTCATAAGTATATTGAGCAGAACGAAACAGATTTCATACGATTCAAAACCCAATTATTGTTAGATGAATCAGCCGGTGATTCCATAAAACGAGCCGGAGTAATCTCAAATATAGTACAAAGTATTTCACTTATTCCCGATAATATCACAAGAGCAGTTTATACTCAGGATTGTGCGCGATTATTGGAAATGAATGAATCGTTGTTAATACAGGAAGTAAATAAAATTCGTCGACAGAAATATGATAATAATTTAAAAGACCAAACAAAAACCGTTGCTTCGTCGTCCCTGTCCGGCATTCATAAAGAGACGACATCTGAAGATGTAGCAAAATCTGTTAATGGCGCAAAATCCGGTGCAAAATCTCCTTATACAAGGTTTGAACGAGAACTTATCAGGTATGTTGTCAGATATGGAATGCTTCCTATCTATCAGAAATACAGAAAAGTAAAAAGGAAAGTCGGGCGACAGATTATTGAGGAGGAAGTTTTGGAAGAAGAAGGTCCGTCAGTTATTCAATATATTCATTATGATCTTGAACGAGATGATATTCACTTTACGAATTTGCTGTTCAAGCAGATTATGGATGAGGCGCTGAGTCATGCCGTCGAGTTAGATTTTGTGCCAGGAAAGTATTTTCTTTATCATCCTGATGAAAAAATAAGTAATTTTGCGTCTGATTTGATGAGCGATAAATATCAGCTTAGTAAATATCATGCAAAAGCTATTGGGGAGATTTCAGATAAAGAGATTGAAGGAGTGCTGCCATTTGATCAAAATAAATCTCGTTTATTAGAACAGAATAATTTGCTGACGCTTGTTCCCAGAGCAACAACTGAGCTGAAAAATGCTCATGTCATGAACAAGATCAAAGAGATAAAAGATGCATTGAACAATGCAAGCACTGACGAAATGCTAAAGTTGGTGTCACAGCTTAAAGATTTGCAGCAGATGAAAAAAGAGTTAGCTAAAATGTTGGGCGAAAGAATAATATTAAAATATTAATAGAAAATGTTCTATTTAGAAACGAAGAATGTTATAAAACAATATGCTGAACACCGAGCATTGGATGGTGTCAGTATCCAGGTGCCCAAAGGCACTGTGTTTGGACTGTTGGGCCCAAATGGTGCGGGTAAAACTACCCTCATACGCATAATTACAAGAATCACTGCACCAGATACAGGCGAAGTGCTGATAAAAGATCGACCTTCAACAAAAGAGGACGTTTATAATATTGGCTATCTTCCCGAAGAGCGAGGATTATATAAGAAAATGAAAGTAGGCGAACAAGCTTTGTACTTAGCTCAATTAAGGGGGATGAAGAAAGAAACCGCCTATCGTGAACTGATGATTTGGTTCAAACGTTTTGAAATAGCTGATTGGTACAACAGAAAAGTGGAGGAGCTGTCCAAAGGTATGCAGCAAAAAGTGCAGTTCATATCAACCGTTATTCATAATCCTGATCTTCTTATTTTTGATGAACCGTTTAGTGGATTCGATCCTGTTAATGCTGAGATTGTGAAAAATGAAATGCTCCGTCTCAAAGATGAAGGTAAAACAATCATACTTTCTACTCATAACATGGAATCTGTAGAAGCATTGTGCGATAATATTGCGCTCATCAATAAATCAAAAGTCGTACTGCAGGGAAATGTATTTGATATCCGTAAAGAGAATCAACCTGATATTTATAGGTTTAGGTTAGAAGGAAACCAGTTTGATATGGATAATAAGGCATTTACGATTTTGAGTAAAGAACCATATCATGAATATATTGATGTCCGAATTAAGAAAGAGGATAATATCGATAATAAAGACTTGGTAAAACTTGTATTCAATAATTATAATGTGGTCTCTTTTGAGGAGGAATTACCAACCATGAATGATATATTTATTAAAACCGTTACAAGCAAATGAATACATTAGCCTTAGTTATTGAACGTGAATATGTTTCACGCGTAAAAAAAAGATCGTTCATCATTCTTACCATTGCAATGCCTGTACTTTTGGTGCTTTTGGCATTTGTGCCAATGTTATTCTCTCAATTGAATGATGTTGGGGTTAAGAATATTGCAATTGTGGATAAAACGGGAATGTATGCCGGTGAACTAAAATCTACAGAAACGTATAATTTTCAGGTGATTACCCAAGATCAGGAAGATGATTATAAAAATAAAATAGGAGGAGATCTTTATGGTATCCTGACCATTTCAAACGACTTGAGCAAATATCCCAATTCGGTTACCCTTTTGTCGGATAAACAGGCTCCGTCTTCGTTGCAATCTCTCATTCAAAATGCATTAAACGAAAAGGTTACGCAACAAAACCTTGATGCATTATCTACACAAAGTAATGTTAGTGATCAGTCGATAAAAGAGGTGAGGTCGATCATTGAAAAAGGAGGAAATGTAACGGTCAGCACTTTGAAGTGGGGAAAGGATGAGAAAGAATCGAAGACTTCCACAGAAATGGCCACAATTGTCGGCGGTGTTTTTACAATGTTTATTTATATGTTTATTCTGATGTATGGAGGCATGGTGATGCAAGCCGTTCAGGAAGAAAAGAAAAGTCGCGTTGTGGAAGTGATGGTTTCTTCGGTAAAACCTGTAGATCTGCTTATTGGTAAAATAGTTGGCGTTGGATTAGTGGGAATAACACAATTGGTAGTGTGGACTATTCTCACACTAATCTTGTTTTTAGGTGTCTCGTTTGTTTATAATACACCTGAACAATCCGAACTTATGGCTTCAGCAAGTAGTATGGGTATGGGCATGGGAGATATTGATATCAACGGTATCATGGGATCAATTGTCAGTCTCAACTGGGTAGAAATAATAATCTATTTCTTTGTATTCTTTATTGGCGGGTATGTTTTGTATGCTTCTCTTTTTGCGGCTATTGCTGCTGCTGTTGATAGTGAAGAGGATACAAATCAGTTTATGATCCCAATAACTGTTTTAATAATGTTTGCTTTCTTTGCGGGGATTTACAGTATCGACAATCCAGATGGACCTTTGGCTTTCTGGACTTCACTGTTCCCATTTACAGCTCCCATTGTTATGATGGTGCGCATTCCGTTTGGAATTCCTTTCTGGCAGTTATTACTATCGATAGTTTTACTCTACGGCACTTTCATCCTGGTTTCTATTGCTGCTGCAAAAATCTATCGGGTGGGTATTTTGATGTATGGTAAAAAACCCACCTTTAAAGAAATGATGAAGTGGATGAAATATTCCTAAGTTAAAGAGTGTTTTTCTTATATGAAGTTCAAACTATTTATAATTCTTATCGCGTTTTCAACGTTTGCATCTGCTCAGCTTAAGCCTTCTCAGCAATGGCTTGATCAGAAGTTTTCTATGTTCATTCACTTCGGATTATATTCTGAATATGGAGGGGTTTATGAAGGGAAACCAATAAATCGGGGATATAGTGAACAGATTCAATCGTTTGCCGGTATTTTTAGCGACTGGTATGCCGAAACGGCACAAAGATTTAATCCGGTAAAATGGGATGCAGACAGCGTTGTGGCATTGGCAAAAAAGGCGGGGATGAAAACTATTGTCTTCACTTCTAAACATCACGATGGATTTTGTATGTACGACTCAAAATATACTGATTTCAATATTGTAGATGCCACTCCTTATGGAAGAGATTTGATGAAAGAGCTTGCCGACGCTTGCAAAAGAGGAGGAATAGGGTTCGCTGTCTATTTTTCACTCATCGACTGGCATTTTCCGGAGGCATACCCCATTTCCAGTCATAACTCCGATCCAAATACACCTGAGCATTACCAGTTTAACATGAAACAGGTAGAGGAAATAATGAAGAATTATGGTCCAATTTCGGAAATCTGGTTTGATATGGGTTCACTCACTCCTGAACAGAGTAGAGGATTATATGATTTAGTGAATAAGTTGCAACCCGAATGTATGGTAAGCGGTCGACTTGGGAATGATTATATTGATTTTGCTGTGATGGCGGATAATGAATATCCTGATTATAAGTTGGATGTTCCCTGGCAAACGGCAGCTTCAATGTTTGACGAAACTTGGGGTTATCGTTCATGGCAACAAAGAGGTGATGTTGTTACTAAAGTGGATGAAAAGTTACGAAGTCTGGTAAAAGTTATTGGCAGGGGAGGTAATTATCTGCTAAATATTGGTCCAAGAGGCGATGGCTCGGTGGTAGAATTTGAAAGAGATGTGCTGTTGAAAATGGGACAATGGATTGCTGATAATGCTGAGGCTATTTATGGCGCTGAATCAAATCCTTTCGATCATACTTTTTCCTGGGGTGATGTGACAACCAGAGACAACGCTATTTTTGCTTTTATCGAAAATATGCCGTCTTCTAAGATAATTGAATTGAATGGGTTTGATGGCGTTGTTGATAAGGTATCTGTTTTGTCTTCGGGTCAATTGTGCAACTTCAGTCCAAAAAATGGCGTGTTGAAAATTGGTTTGCCTGAGAATCTTTCCAGCGAGGATTTACCAGTTCTTAAAATAGCTTATAAAAATGGTTTTGTGATAAAACCTTCTCATATAATCAGTTCGGGATTGTTCACTCCTGAAAATGCCACACCTATATTTGGACATTCAAGTTTAAATTATTATGGTGGTTACAAAAGTCTGATTGCCTATGATTGGGCCTTTAGAACAAAGGAAAAGAGTGTTTCACCAAAAATATTATTCTCTGATAACGAAAAAGGGGAGGTGCTTTCTGTTGCAATCGAAGGTGTTTTGCAGAAAGTAGTGCTACAGCCAGCAGATTCTAAATTGAATAAGTTAGAGTCGGAAAGTGTGAAATGGGGCGATTTATATAAAAAACAGGGAAGTGGTGTTTTTGGTTTTGTGGACGAAGAGAACAAATCGTTTGTAGATACGGAATCAAAGATTTCAAATTGGACAAAAGTAGAAGATTTCTCTTATGGTGAGAAATTGCAAATGCCTTTGGGGATGAGAGAGAGTGTTTTGTTTCTTCAAGAAATTGAGTCGACAAAAGAACAAAAGATTGCAGTTGAAATTGGAAGTGGAAATGCTGTTTATATTCTGTTGAATGGTAAGTACATAACTGCTCATTTTTCGCCTGAAAGGATAAAATATGAAAAAGAGATCGTGTTTTTACCATTGAAAAAAGGTGATAATCAGCTGATTATCAAATATTACAATGGCTACGAAAAGTCTTTGAATTATAGTGTTCGTCCGCTTTCAGAGTGGCAGGTTTATACTACTTCCCTCCCATCTGTAACAATAGAAAAAGCTGATTTCCATACTATTTCTATTCGTTCTGCAAATCCAGAATCTAAAGTATTCCCTTTGAGAATGAATAATATTCAAATAAGTTTCTGATAAGTAATAAATGAAAATTGGTAATATAGAATTTCCGAAATATCCTGTGTTTCTGGCTCCGATGGAGGATGTTACGGATATTGGTTTTAGATTGCTCTGCAAACGTTTTGGAGCGGATATGGTGTTTACTGAATTTGTGTCGAGTGATGCTTTAGTTAGAGAAGTAAAAAAAACAAAAGAGAAACTCACCATTTCAGATGAAGAACGTCCCGTTGCGATACAGATCTATGGTCGAGAGCCAGACGCAATGGTAGAAGCTGCACAGATATGTGAATCGGCTAATCCCGATATTCTTGATATTAACTTTGGTTGTCCCGTTAAAAAAGTCGCCGGAAAAGGCGCCGGTTCTGGGATGTTACGCACTCCGGAATTGATGCTTGAAATCACGAAGAAAGTGGTGAAAGCCATAAATATTCCTGTCACGGTGAAAACTCGACTAGGGTGGGACAGTGACACCAAAATTATCACAGAGCTTGCAGAGCAATTGCAAGATTGTGGTATTCAAGCACTGACTATTCACGGTCGCACTCGTGCTCAAATGTACACAGGAGAAGCCGACTGGACATTGATAGGAGAAGTAAAGAATAATCCTCGCATCCATATTCCAATTATTGGTAATGGCGATATTGATTCCGCCGAGGTATGTAAAAAGCGATTCGATGAGACAGGTGTAGATGCCGTAATGATTGGAAGAGCCACTTTTGGTCGACCATGGATTTTTCAGGAAGTGAAGCATTATCTTCAAACTGGAGAACTTTTGCCACAAGAATCTTTTGGATGGTATCTAGATGTTTTGAAGCAACAGGTGAATCAAAGTGTTGAACGTTTAGACGAAAGAAGAGGGATATTGCATATCCGCAGACATTTAGCTTCATCACCTTTGTTTAAGGGGATTCCCGATTTCAAACCCACACGTATTGCTATGCTCAGAGCCAATAGTGTGGAGGATTTGTTTTCTATTATTGATGAAATCCCTGAAAAGTTCAACTTAGTTTAAACTGTTGATTGTGTTTGAAGTCAATATTAATAATCAAATATGGACTGTAATGAAAAAGTTTATTTTACTATCTACCTTTATATTTGTAATTATTGCTTCTGCAATGACACAATCATCCATCACCGAAAATGTTTTCAGGGAAAGTGTGAATAGGAAAGTGTTGCGTATGCAACAATCGATAGGCTTTGACGAGCAAAAAGCAGAGCGGCTCAAAGTGTTGGAATTGAATTATTTGTTAGATGTTCAAAAGGCAGAGACCTGTTTTTTATGTAATTCCAAAAAGAAA
>Ga0172377_10002200_pt1 | contig 19978 bp, 11 predicted proteins | sample Pumphouse3metaG_FD_119749 | JGI IMG/M metagenome (GOLD analysis project Ga0172377, IMG submission 119749) | Leachate microbial communities from a municipal landfill in Southern Ontario, Canada - Pumphouse #3 metaG | ecosystem: Engineered > Solid waste > Landfill > Unclassified | place: Canada...
ATCCGGCTTTCTTAACCTCCTCACGGAAATAGTTGAGCGCTTCGCGGGTTGCTTCCACACTCCCGAATCCTTCCACAAGGTTTTCGATACTGAAGATGGAAAGGATAGGCATCCCATCAATTTTGAGGTAGTTCGGTTTGGTGAAATACTGTCTGATAACTCGTTCCACGATATGTGCGAACTGCTCTCTGTTGACTGCGCCGTCCCAGAGAATGGATTCATCATCTCCATACTTGTGCACATTCCAGTAGTTTTTCTTCACATCATGATTGGCCCACATGATGTAGAACTGCATATCTTTGTTGTTTTCTGCTTTCAGAAATCCGTCATTGAGGGCGCTCTCCAAAAATGGTCCGTCGTCGAACCAGTACCAGTCGTAAACAAAGACGTTCACTCCATGATCAAGGGCTGCATCGATCCATCGTTTCACCACTTTAGGGTCATTGTCCGCTTCATAACCCCATAATGGTTGTCGGGGTTGATAATGGCCATCGAATCGGGGAGTACCCTTTTTGATCACTTCCCATTCTCCTTTTTTTTCGGGCCACAACATATCGCCGAATCGTTTGTCATGATGGCAGGAGGGCCATACATAGGCTGCCACGTAGTAGTTGTTCTCCTTGTCTTTGTCAGCTGCTACCAACGATAGCGTGGAGAGCAGGACAAAGATCTGTATGAATATGCAGGTCTTTTTCATTTTTTACTCATTTTAGTTAATTTAGCCGAACTGCGGTTGTCAATATGCACCTTATATCCGACAGGTGTCTGTAACTTATATTGGATCTCATCTCCTGTACGACGCCATTCCAGATTGATCACTTCTTCTTCCACGGGGATGGTCCCCTTGCAATATTGTAGGTCGATGTCTGAAAAGCGAATGACAATCTCCTTGTTTATGTAATCAATATTGCTGACTCCCAATACATCACGATAAAGGACATGGCCGATATAGGATGCGAATCCGTGATTGCAACTAGCCTGACTATGGACATTTTCCCATAATGTGCCGGTTCTGTCTGCCATATAATAGAAATAGTCTTCAATTTCCGAAAGTAACTGTGATTGCTGACTTTGTTCCGAAAGTATATCCATGCGAAGATAGTTGCCTATAAAAGCATTGGCCGGTGCCACATTGGGATATGTTTTATTGATATCACGATTGGGCCCAAAATCCCTCGTGATTTTATTCCAAAGCTCTGGATGGGATTGGGGTGTGGCAATATCAAAAAAGAAAGCGTAGTATTGGCACACTTCGGTGATTTGATCGGTAACTTTTAATTTGCCATCTTCTCTAATCGCGTTATCTACAAAAAATTCTCCGTTGTACGACTGTCGCTGTATCTGTTTACGGAGTTCTTCTGATTTTTTTTGCCACTCCTTATTGCCATAAAGATTAGCGGCACTGGCCAATGCGGCGCTATAGAGCATATTGGTCGGGTAGTTCACATCCTGAACAAGACTGTTGGCTTTTGACCATTCTACAAAGATCCAGCTATCCAGCTTTTCAAGCAGTCCGTCTTCGTTTTCAAATGCGGCGAAATAGCCCAGCAGATCCGTAATCCTCCCTTTTAGTTGTGATACCAGCTGCTTGTCTCCTCCGCGTTTTGCGTAATCATCTACCTGAACAATAAACCAGAGCGACCAATTGGGGATAAAGATTCCATCGTTATGATCGGCAGGATAACACATGGGGATCATTCCTTCAGGAAGGTACTCGAACTTTTCGGGAAGGGCATAATTCTCATAAAAATTGTGTGCTACCTTTGAATAACCGGTAAACTCTTTTTCCATGATGGCAGTGAAGTAGCTGTCGCACAACCAGCCGGCTCGTTCTCGTGAAGGGCAGTCCGTAAATACATCTACCGAGTTTTGTCTGAATGTTTGTTTTGCGGCATCGAAGATCTTATTCAGCTTTGCGTTGCTGCTTGTAAATGTCGCATTGGGATTGTTCGGATAGGCAAACTCACGAATATAAATATCTTCTACCGTACAATCTCCTTGGGCTACCATGATTTTCAGATATTTGAGGGTGTATGGGTCAAAGGTCTCAACATTGTATGTGCCGGGTTGAAGTTCATAGACAACCTGGTTGTTCACATCGGTCATCCTTTTTTTGCTTATCACATCATTATCTGTGAGCATCTCATCGAAATGAAACCAGATCGTCGACGGCTCTTTGCAGGTAATCGTCGCTCCAATGAATCCGGAATAGTTGACGCCAAAATCAAGTATATAGAAATCATCTTTCTTCATTTTGAGGGGTTTCTGCGCACCTAAAGAGTCATTCAACAACTCTTTCGTCACCGATACCATCTCTTGTATCTGTTGCGAAGGGATAACCGTCAGCTCTGATTCGGGATAACCTTTAAACTTTTCGCTGATTTGCACCAGTGAACGGTCTTTATACTTTTGTGCGGGTGGATTGATTCCTATTGTGCCTTTTGCAAATAACACTGTGGGTCTTAGAATGGTAAAGTCGGGGATCACTACATGTCGTGGCAACAAATTAACCGATGGATATTGAGCGAGTTTAACCGCCTCAACAGTTATATCTTTGTTATTACGCCATTCATCGTAACCCTCTTTCATTCTGTAGTATTCGGTAAAGGGTCTCTGGAAACTGTATCTCTCTACTTTCTGTAATCGTTCTTTAATCTCAAATGCTTCGAAATGGTCGTTATCTCCTGTAAAAAGGACAACCTTTCCGTTTATTGATGCTTCTGCTTGTAAAAATGAGGGCTGGTCTGTGGTGTAATATGAATTTACATTGTAACCGGCGACTTCAATCGCTACGATATTTTCTCCCTCTTTCACACGGTCGGTGACATCATACTGGTCAACACGGAAAAAACCATGTCCGGCGCGGGCAGGACCGGATCCTACAAACTTGCCATTGAGGTAGATCCTGTACACGGTGGAGGCGGCGACTCGTAAATGGGTCTTGTCGTTTTTATCGACAGTAAAAACGCCTCTAAAGCCTAAAGTAAGGTTCATCTCTTTTTCCCGTCCTTCAGCCCACACCGGGACTGATTGATTCATCCGTGCTTCACTGTTGCTCACGGCGGACTGACTACGCTTACAACTTTCTAAGAATAGAAACGGACTGAATAACAGGGTGAGCAGGAGCATCGTGGAAATCATCCTAATACTCGATGTTGATCTTAATTTTTTATGCATATTTTTGTTATAAATCAAATGATGGAATATTTATATGTTCCCCGCCTTTTAAAGCCGACTGATGTGCCATTATTCCAGGGGCTGTCATGGCAAGTGCTTGATAGATATCAACCTCAGGGGTGCGGTCATTTATTAATGAGTCTATAAATTCATGTGTAATAAAACAGTGTGAGCCGTCATGCCCACTATCATGCCTCAAAGGTTCCGGAAGCATATCCGTCTTCCACCAATAGGTGTCAGGATAGTTTTCAACAACATTTTCGGTAATATTAAAACCTCCATCATCTTTCACAATCTTTTGCCCTGCTTTCACAAATACAGAGCTGGACAATTCTCCGTGAGACATAACTACACTCATTTTATCTCCATGCCATTCACCACGTTCTGCTCCTCTTATAGCTCCTTTCCAATTAATTTCGACTGGAAAAGATAATCCATTGCTCGTTTTAAATAAAGCGGATTCGTTCCAAAAGGGATTATTGTACGCGTTTTTCAGAAGTATGGGGTCGTTATCTCCCCAACCGATGCACGAAACATCGGTCAATCGTTCTCTTGTAAGTCCGACAACGAAACTGGTACAATGGGTAGGATATAACATGGGTGGCAAGGCATAACGCCATGTTTTCTGACCGTTAACGACGTAGAGTATTTCAAGTCCGGGATGGTTATATTGTGCGGCGTAACTCATTAAATTGCCAAAAGCTTTTTCTTTGTATAACTTCTTTACCGTAATCATGCTTTGCCTCCATACACTTGTCTCAGCCATCATATAGGTCAGTCCGGTCTTTTTCACGGTTTCCCGTATCTCATGGCACTCATCCAGATTCATGGCTGCGGGAACAGCACATAGCACATGTTTTCCGGCTTTGAGCGAAGCGATCACATGCTTTGCATGATCCGGAGCGCCTGTCGCGATAAAAACGGCATCAATATGCGAATCTTTGATCAGTTGTTCAAGTGATTCATAGCTTTTGGAACAGTTATATGTTTTCATTAAGGCATCTCTACGCACGGGATCGAGATCACTTACCGCTTCAACAATACAATCAGGATGTTCATGAAATTGGAAGCCTAATCCAAATCCTCCTCCAATAATGCCTATTCTCACTTTCTTCATTCCTCCTTTTCTTTGAGGAAAAACAACAGTTGGAGACAATGCGATTGCCGCTGTTCCCATTCCTGCTTTCTTTATAAAAATGCGTCTGTTCATACTTTTTACTTCATTAACGAATAGATTATCATATCACCGGGTTCCAATACTTCGGTTCCTGATGAACTGCCCGCTGGAGCGTATGTACCGTTCTTCAGCACTTTTCTTACTTTGTTGTCGGTTTTTATATCGAATGTAAGCGGGTTATGGAAATCACGGTTGACGATGATCAAAAACTGCTTGCCCTGATTTTTTAGAATGGAAACGATGGCCATCCCTTCTCCTGTATCCAGCGATTGTATCTGTTTAGGTAGCTTGTCAATCGGACGGGTACCTTCGGGCAGCTGATTGCCTGTATGCCATACGGATACCAACTTGGCTCCCTTGAAAACGCCGGATAATGAATGGATCTCTTTATTCACTGTTTTGATACGGTCATATACGACGGAGCGACTGCCGTCTAATTTAATGGGGGAGTCATGGAAATCCCAGGGTGTGTTATCACCGGGATGCCAGTAAGTGAAATATTGCAGGGTCTGTGCTCCATAAGCAAGGTTGCTGAACATCTGAAGACGTAACTCTGCAATGGTGGGAATGGGGTAGGGCGTATGGGCAATGGCAAGGGCAAAGGCCCAAAAAGGACGATCGTATTTCTTGGACGCGGCAGCGACAACCTCCATATTCTGATACCATCTTGTGCGCAACAAACGTTCTCCGTTTTCTTCAACAACGGGATAAAAGTCAAAAGAAATAAAGGGTACGGGTACCTCTTTCAAAAACATATCGACATGCTTGGCGTAAGGATCTTCACCGGGAGCCAACACTACATCCTTTCCAACCAATACTTCCGCAGGGGCATAATTGGGTAAGAGGTTAATATAGCAACCATGTTTTTTGTCGACCGACTGGATACGTTTCACCCATTCACCTAATCCTGGAAAACTATCCGGACCGGGCTCATCGACCAAATGATAACCTGCCAGGGCGGGATGTTTCATTAATCGCTTCGCGCTTTTTTCAGGCTCGGATCTTAATTCGGGAAAGGACGGCATCAACTTAACACCTGCCTCTTGTGCCACATCCAATGCTTTTTCCACCGCTTCGATACTTGAATAAGTGGAAAAGTTAATATTGATGCCGGATTCCTTCAGTTCTCTGAATCGCTCCACGGTAGTCTCTGATTCCGGGACACCTATCCAGGCCATTATAGGAAATTCGCCGGCACTTTTAATTTGTGTTTCTTTTTTATCTTTCGTAAAGTTGCAGAATGCAACTATCCATAACAATAATAGGAGATACTTTTTCATAGATTTAAATATATAGTTTTATGATAATTAATTCTTATTATTCATTTGTCTTTGTGCTTATTTTGCTCCGAAGAAGCTGCTCTACCCCTTGAATATGGTGGGCATTGGGACTAAAATCCTCTCTGATCATGGTGACATTGAATTCTTCCAGAAGGGACATAAACTCTGTAAGTGCTTTTTCGGGATCCGGGAGTGTAACGGGTGAGCTGCCTTTTTCTTTTTCGTAGGCTTTAAAACGCTCATATTCCAACAAAAGAACGAATTTCATGGGGATCTCTTCGCGACGGAGTCTATTTCTCAAAGTTTCATCTTCGGTAGCATCAAGAGCCTGCTTCAGCAGTGATGTTGCTTCTGCATAAACGGGAACACTGAGCCAGTCGGCTGTTTGTCCCATATAACAACGAAGATATACGTCTGAATCTTTGACGCTTTGGGTCAATAAATCCCAATATTGACGCAGGTAAGGAGCTGCTTTCTCACCGTAATATCCGACAAGGAACTCATCTATCAATGCGTTTTCATCAAGGTCCGGATTCCACATCAGACGTGAGATAACCCAATTACGCATCCTGACAAAATCTCCTGCATCGCAATAAACATCTCCCTGTTCGAAAAGACCGATCGTATTATTTTTTAAAAAGAAACGAATGTCGGGTGCGAGTGTATGAATATTGGGATGGGGTAACATGTATGATGTGAAATTGGTAACATAATTCCATACAAAAAGATTATCGGCGATCTTACTCCATGATTCAATATCTTCCCGCAATGATTTATTGTGGTCGCCTTCTTCCAAAGGTTGAGAAAAGGAACATTCAATCGTACAGAGACGAATAACGACATTTTTACGTGGTTTGACTAATAACGGTGCTTTGCGGGTATATTGATAAGCAAGTGTCTCTACCCAAATTTCAGGAAATTCCTTTTCAATCTCCTCGGCTACAGCATTGACAAATCTGATAAGAGGTCCGGATTCACTACCCTCAACTTTCACAATCGCCTGGCAGTCATCACACTGACATGCTCCATGGCAATCGTTTTGACTGATAGAAATAAAATCCATGTCAGGATGGAGGCGAAGTGTGTTCAGCGTGTTCTTGATAAACTCTTTGCGCATCTCTTCATTTGTGAGACACAATTGCGCCGACTGATTCACACGCTTTCCATCAACAAGACTATACCACTCAGGATGCTTGTCAAAGTAAATTTGTGGTGGTAATATCGGATAGAAGGAATGTACAAAATACTGAAACTTATGATGTTCTCCGTATTCAGGCTCTATCTTCGAAAAGTCTCCGTTACATTTCATTCTGGCTGCAAACTGAGTATCGCTCAAAGCGTCCTTGTAAAAGGCTTCTCGGTATATCAAACGGGGACCATAATTGATTTGAAGTTTGGGGACTTTTAATTTTTTTGTTTTCGGGATAAAGGACTCGGTGGATGTCCACCAACGTACTCCCGTTGCTTCTTCAAGAAAGGTGTTTACAGCATACAGTGTTCCTCTTACAGGATGGCCAAACATTACAATATTATCTTCGATAGTTTCTATAACGATACCATCATAAGGAAGCTTGTCGGCATCCACAGAGGGGAGAAGCGTTCTGGCAAGCTTTGAGTTCCCGACAACCAATAAGTGATGCGATGTTTTAACTTCTGATTCGTGAATAACGACAAACTCTGATCCTGTAATCTGGTCAAGATGATCTTTTAACTCTCTTGCGGCGGTTGTTTCTACAGTTGTGGGAGAATCAGGAATCACAATTACATACTTTGTTATACCACTATTTGAAAGGGTCAGATTTTTAGAAACAGTACAGGCGGAGAATAAAAGAGTGGTTAAGACAAGACAAAAAAATACTCCTTTTTTAATTTTCGGTATTGCATTTAAAAAAAATGAGATCATAATATCAATTATTTAATGTTAGTTAACTCTGAAACAGCTCCTTCTAAAGATAACCGCTACAAGTTTAGTTAATTTATTTGTAAAAAACTCTTTTTAAGGTATTTTTCTTAACATCATTGATTAATTTTTTTAAATCAATACTCCTCTTTATGGGGCATGGCTTGCCACTGCTTAAATGTGACAAGGGCTTCATCGCTGAGTAGAGGCTGCATTAAAACGGAGCGTTGATTAATCGGGAGAGTTATTTCCCTGTAAATAAACTCGTCGTCAAATCCTATATCTGCAGCGTCTTTTCGATCATTACCGTAATATACATGAGGAATACGCGCCCAGTAAATAGCGCCGAGGCACATGGGACAAGGCTCGCATGTGGTGTATAGCACGCAATCGCTAAGATTATAGTTTTGCAGATTTTTGGATGCATCGCGTATGGCCATAATTTCCGCATGGGCGGTCGGATCGTTGTTGTTAGTCACCTGGTTGCCACCTCTTCCTACAATCTTGCCGTCGCGTACAACTAACGCCCAGAAAGGACCGCCGCCATTCTCGATATTCTCATTTGCCGCCTCAATGGCCATTTGCATATACTTGTTGTGATGATGCATTCTTTTTATGTTTTAATTATAAATATAAGTACACTTTAAATAATGGATAAAAATAACTATTTTTGGTTGAAAAGAACATATAAACAGATCATTAAATAACATGAAAAGAATGAAAATTGTATTGTTGCTGTTTACTGCATTTACACTACAGGCTTACAGTAACAATGCGGTGAAAAAAGATCCCGCGTTAAAAGATGCGCTAAAGGGCAAATTTCTGATCGGTGTAGCGTTGAACACGCATCAGTCATCCGGCAGAGACACTGCTGCCGTCCGCATTGTAAAGGAGCACTTCAACGCCATTGTTGCCGAGAACTGCATGAAATCAGGCGAACTCCTGAAGGAAAAGGGTCGTTACGACTTCACAGATGCCGATGCATTCGTAAAGTTTGGAACGGATAATAATCTGACCATCACGGGACATTGCCTGATATGGCATTCTCAGTTACCCGCCTGGTTCTGTGTGGATGATAATGGGGAAAATGTTTCTTCGGAGGAGCTGAAAAAGAGAATGAAGGAGCATATATCCACTGTGGTGGGACGTTACAAAGGAGTGGTCAAAGGATGGGATGTGGTGAACGAAGCGATTATGGAAGATGGGTCTTATCGTAAAAGTAAATTTTACGAGATCCTTGGGGAAGAGTTTATCCCTCTTGCCTTTCAATACGCACAGGAAGCGGATCCGGAGGCTGAGCTCTACTATAATGATTACAACGAATGGTATCCGGAGAAAAGAAAAACCGTGATACGACTGATCAAGACTCTGAAAGAAATGGGCATTCGCATCGACGGGATTGGATTACAGGCTCATGTTGGAATGACAAACCCTACCATTGATATATACCGGGAAACCATCAGTGACTACGCAAAAGCTGGAGTGAAGGTGCTGGTTACCGAATTCGATATGAGCCCCCTGCCTGAACCAAGACGAATGGGTGGAGCCAATCTGGCGGACAGGGAAGCATACCGCAAGGAGATCGACCCCTTTACGGAAGGGGTACCTCAAGAGGTGATGCTCGCATGGAACAACCGCATGATGGATTTTTTTCATCTCTTCCTGGAAAACAGTGACCACATGTTGCGCGTGACAATGTGGGGTGTGAGCGACGGAGATTCATGGAAAAATAATTTTCCTGCCAGAGGTAGGACGGATTATCCGTTACTCTTCGATCGCGACCATCAGCCAAAAGATGTGGTCACGCGACTAATTACGGAACTGTCCGACAAAAATCCATAAACGCTGATTTTCATATCAATGCAATAATATATGTCTGTTTAAAATCATTATTGTTGAAATATTTCCGGATATTTTCTGATGAAGTATGTAGGTGTGCAGCTCCAGGCGTGACAGTAGCTGTTGATGGGATAAAATTTGTAGGGGGAGAGAAAATCATTTGTAGGGTCGTAGGCTTCCCAAAATGTGTCTGCTCCTTTTTCAATCATTCCTCCCCAATAATCCGAAAGGGCCTTCTTTGCTTCTGAATGGAGACCGCTATTGATGAGCGACTGAATATAATAGTGGTAAAGATAGGGTGTGCCCGGCTGACATACGTTCTCGGCGACTGAAAGATTCTTCAATGCTTTTTGTGCTTCTTTTTGCGTTGCTACACCACTTAGAATCATCCAGACCTGAGATGCATAGGAGACTTGCTTATTCAGTGTGCCGACGAAGAAGCCGGAACTTTTATCATAAAAATTGTCGCGGGCTGCTTTTTTCATTCGCTTTATCATTGTGGGAAGTTCTCTTACTTCACTTTCCTTACCAATCATTTGAGCAAGTTCTACGGTTTCTTGTAATGCGAATATAGAAACACCTTGCAGTGCGACTTCCTTGTGTAACTCTTCTCGCCAGTCGATAAAAATCCACCATTCTTTGTTAGCTCTGGCAAAATCCATCAACCCTTCTTCGCTTAGGTATTCACGAATGATGTCGAGCTGTTTTTTTGCTACGGGCCATAGATCCAATGCTGTTTGTTTGTCATTGGTGGCTTTAAGATAATCTTTCAGTGTGGCATTATAGAGCAGGGCATATTCCAACAGAAACAGCCTGGTATCTCCGTGTGGTTCTGGTCTCTCGTAGATACAGGGATGCAGATAGCCGTTTGTATGGCTCAATCCTGCCAACAGGTAAAGACATCTTCGGGTGAGATCATACTGACCGAATGAGTAGTTATTGCTCATGGATTGCAGATACAGATCGCCAATCCATAATCGCTGATCTCTTTTTGGACCATCTTCATAAACTGTTTGCATGCATTCTTTCAGTGTGTGCAAAGCAACTTGATCTATTTTTCTGATCATCTCATCTGTTGATGCATCCAGGGGTGGGGGTGTGGAGGCTGCCGATGAGACTGCGTTACATTTCATCTCGGAAATATAAAAATCGTAGTGCGGAGAGGCGACTACCTCAACTTTTACATATCTGAAGGAGAGACGACGGGGGATGGTAATAGTGTCGGGTAGTGTCATTACCGTCACAACTTCATCCTGAAGCCAGGCCCTGCTCAGTCCCCCTGTATACGGGTCGAAAGGAACAGCCAGCTCTGAGGGTACTTCCCCGAAAGTGAATTTTAAACGTAACGGGGAGTCGGGTGTGACCGGAGTAGGCTTGATGACAAAGGAGAAATAACCGGTCAAATGTGTGCCAAAATCAAGAATCGTAGGTTGGGTCTTATTCAGCGTTGCTGCATGGAATGTGTCGACGGATCCTGCACGTACCGCTTCCCATCCTTGAAATGCCTGTTCGTTCTGGGCCATTTTAACTACTGCGACGGGTTTGTTCTCTGTAACTACCAGCGCAGGGAGGTTTGTCGCTGCTTTTTGCAGCCATTTTTCTCTGTGGGTTACGTAATAGTCGGTCTGCGCAGTGAGACTCTCAAAGGCAATCATCAGTAAGATTACCGGAAAAGCGAAATAAGAGGTTTTCATTGTTATTTATTTGATATTGTGACAGATAATCTTAAAATTACCGGAGGGAAATTTATAATAAATTTGTCCATCATGTGTTTCGATCTGTAGGAAATTGAAATTTTCCATTTTTTCACCGTTCACCGTAAATTCCTGTTTAAAAGGGGGAACGACCCATCCCGTGGTGTTGGGAGGAATAGAGAGATCCCATTCAAACGTCTTTGCTTCTTTTTTCCAACTGCTCGACACATTCCCATAAGGGGTTTCGATACTTGCTTTTGCCCATGGGAGATAATCACAAAAGAGCGGCTGAAAACGGATCACCTTAAAGCCAAAACCGGTGGAATCGGGCCGTATCCCTGCGATATCTTCAAAGAAGGTGATATCGAAACCTGCCTGCATCGGATGATTGTAGGATGAATTTTCGGCACCTTTACGACTGAGCTCGTTGACGGGTAATGTCTCCCAAAGGGTAGTGGCATCTGCGGATTTCCACATCCATTCAAAACTGTTTTCTCCTTTTTTTGTGAACATATTCCATGCTGCCTCTGCATTGCCGTTGCGGGCAAGCATACTTCCTATCCTGCTTATACCGAATATTCCGCATCGCATGAACCCTTCACTTTTCTCTTGCATACTCCGTACTATCGAAGCACTCACGGCTTTTTCATCTCCCCGGGGAACGAGTCCCAAATCGAGTGCCATAGCGTCTGCCGTTTGCGTTCCGAATGTCTTGTTGACGGGATCGTATTGGGTGGCGATCATCTCCTTCGCTATTTGCGCTTTTTGTAAAGAGAAGTAGTCTTCATCGCTCTCTTTTCCAAGAAGATGGGCTGCCTGTTCCATGATCTCTGTATCCAGATAATGAAAGGCCGTGGAGGTGAATTCAACCGCGGTGGGGTCTGCTGATTCGTACAGTGGCGGGCACCAGTCTCCCAGTCCCTGATAAATGGTCGATGTGGTCTCCTGGTTATAAAGTTTTTTGCGTTCTTCGTTTTTGGCAAGTGAGTTTACGTACATTGTCCATTGTTTCATCTGTGGATAATAGGTTTCAAGCATCTGTTGATTGCCGTAATAGACATAATTCCACCAGGGTAGCTGCACCACTACGGTACCCCAATCGGGAGAGGCTACTCCGCAAAGTCGCTTGCCGGGAGCAATCATATAGGGTATCCCCGCGGGTTTGTCCGTAAAATAGAAGGTGTTGTTGTACCTTTCATGAAAGAGCGTGTTCTTCTCTTCCTTTGAGGCGCCTGAGTGGATATCTTCAAGGTACTTGTGCCAGAAGTTTTCCATCTGAAAATTCATGTTCGCCATCTTAACATAAGCATGTACATCGCCCAGCCACCCGCATTTTTCTCTGATAGGACAATCGGTGGGTATTCCGTGGAGATTACTCTTGACGGTTCTCAGGGCCATCGCATGCAGACGGTTAATTTGTGCGTCCGCGCATTCAAAAGTGCCACTTTGGGCTACATCTGTGTGGACGACAATCAGTTTCAATGTTTCTAAATTTGGTTTTTCTGTGAGACCGGACAACTCGGCGTAACGGTATCCGTGATAGGTGAATCGAGGGGACCATAATTCTTCTCCTCCTCCTTTGCAGATGTATTCGTCTTTAAAAATAGCTCCATGATGAATCCAGCCGGTTGTTCTGAAATCCAACCCTCCCCGCTGATCTGTCGCCTCTGCATAGCGGATGGTTATTTTCGTGCCCTTAGGCTCATCTACTTGTAACAGTGGTATTCCGGCGACATTCACGCCATAATCAAAGATCCAGTTACCCAGAGAGTCTTGCCATAATTTTTCGGGGGACAAGACTTCTTTTTTCCTGATTGGGGGAATCAATTGCGGCAGCAGATGGGGCGGAATATTCTCAGTGGGCGACAGTACTCCTTCCCATCCGCTGGTAGCACTACCTGCCTTACTCCAATCTTCCACCTGATAGTTGGCGTCATAGTTTTCTCCAAGATAGATATTGGTTTTTCGTACTGGTCCTTCTCTCCATTGCCACGACTCGTCACTTCCTAATAACATCTGACTTCCATCATCATAAGTGATTATCATCTGGAGCCTGAATATGGGTTCTCCGTAAGAAAAAGGGGCGCCTCCCCAGGCTTCATCTTGTGCAAACCATCCGTTACCCAGCATCACGCCGAGCATATTATCTCCTTCTTCCAAAAGATCGGTAACATCAAACGTACTATAGAGGGCATACTGCTCGTAGTTGGTCTGGGCGGGATCGAGAAAACGGGTTGAATCTACATTGTGCCCGTTCAGATAAAGTTCACCGGCTCCCAGACCACAGAAATAGACCAGTGCTTTCAGCGGTGTCTTTTTACTATCGGTGCTGAAGGCTTTTCTGAAATAGGGAAGTGCATGTTGTTCGGGATTGGGATAGGTCACCCACTTGGCGCTCCAGGAGGCTTCACTCAGAAGGCCGACTGAAAACCGGGCGGGTTCACTCCATGGGGTTGCGTTCTCATTACTGTCCCAAATTCTTACTCTCCAAAAATAGGAAGAAGTCTCTTTGAAAGGGACTTTGGGTTGTATCCCAAACTGTTTATCGCTGTTTTGTCGACCTGATTTCCATATGTCTGCTTTTCCCTTTTTAAGCTGCTTTTCGCTGGAAGCAATCTCTATTTCCCATGCTGTTTGTGTTACTCCTGTATCGGTTGATTTGATTTTCCAACTCAACAGGGGGGTATCTACTCCTTCGGGATTGGTTAGATTGCAGCACTTTAACTCGTCTACGACTGTGTTGTGATTACTTGTGTTGCATGCGTAAAGCAGAGAAACACTCATAGAAATGAGCCATAGCGCGGTTCTTATGTTGAGGTGATAAAATCTTCTATCTTCTTTTTTCATAGTTGTTTTTGTATGAGAGATTCATCCACTTGCCGGAGAGTGATCGATCTACAGTGAATACAAGATTTCTCCCATTCACCTTACAATCAATACTCCTGCTTCCATCTTTTAAAATTGCATTCGTATAATTGGCGGGAACAGGAAGTGTCACAACTCCTTCACCATCTACGTGAACACTATATGTGTCAAGTCCTGCATCCATAGGTATATAGGCAATATTGACGAGATTACTGGCAAACTGATAGTGAACACCGTCTATGGTGATTCCGGTGCACTGGTTCCCGATAAAGGCTGATAGCCTTTTTTGACTGTCTGTACGAAAAGAGAGATTCATTTTCCCCTTATAGGAGATCTCATGACCGTTGACCTTCAGATTTTGTATATCCAGCAAATCTGAAGGCAGTGGATTAACTGCTAATGCCTTTGCATCGGCTTCTTCATTTCTGGAAAAACCTCCTTCCCAATTTTCTCGATGTGTTCTGTAATGTTTCACAATTGCCGTGGTGCCATTGGAAAAACGGGTTGCAAAGAAGTCGCTTGTCCGTGATACATAGGTGGGGTTATCATTGGTGGGGAAAAGACCGCTGGAGGGGTAGGCGCCCATTGCATTCAGTATCTCAAACAGTGTTCTGGACTCATAACCCAGGCTGGCCGACTGATCATCGCGGGGACGGAAACCGCAAAAAATTGCATTCCCTTTTCCTTTCTTCAAGCGGGTACCTACAATCTTGTCTTCAACTTCTGATATGATCTCTACCTCAGAGGAATTGCATGTAACCGGATAGATATGGTCTACAAGAAAATCTGTCAGGATCACCTGCTCAGGAAGATTTCCGAGGGTCTTATGAAACGTGATTTTCTTTCCGCTGGCTATCTCTCCCATGTATTCATCGAATTTGTAATTGACTCCAAAAAGTCGCTGCCATTGTTCATTGCAGTTTTCTCCGTTACTGTCAAGCAGCGGAGGAGTACTGAACCAGATCACATTGCCTCCTTTGATCGCCATCTGCTCCATCTTGTCGAGGAGACCTTCCTGAGGCAGTGGCTCGAACATGGCGATGACGGTCTTGTATTTTTTTCCGGCTACCTGCACCTGTCCGTCTTCCAGCACTTGTCCCATCTCTACAAACTTATCGGTGGTAAGATAGTTGGCATAACCATATTGTGTCATCCAGCTGCCAAATCGCTCTTCCACAGCTACCAGACTCATTGGATAGAGAATAAGTACTTCGATGTCGCGATGGACGTTGTCTGTCATCAATCGCATCGGGTGTGAGGGTTGTGCGCCAAATGCTTCATTCAACATATTCTTCCAGTGAAGGGCTCCTCCGGGGAATCCCCACGCTGCCGCGTAGGCGTTGGGATATTTGTTGATGACGCCGATGGATGCAGCCATTGCTGCACCGTAATAATTGCGGTCGCCCCACCCACATTCAGCGAAATCATTTCCTGTAGGCTGGAGATACTCTCCCCATTTAAAATAATCATAGCATGCAGCGGATGCCTGATGGACCGTGTTTCCCCATACGAAATTGGATGTGTATTCATACCTGTAGGCATTGTCGTGGAGCTTCTCCATAGCCCATAAATCGATGGTGGGACTTTCGGCCCATGATGAGTGGGCACTGGTAGGCATTTCACGATGATAGATCTTTTCGGCATACTCCTTGGCATTCTTGAATAGATCGACCACCCCATGATTCAGCATCTTGTAATAGCGGTCTCTAAGCAGAAAAGTACGGTGGATGGCCTCGGGACTTTCTCCCATCACATACTGCACATTTCGTACGGCTTGTGCTGTGGACTTATAATAAGGTGCACCATATACGAAATAAAGCATGTATTTGTCATCCAGCGGTTGCCCGTATTTTTGTTTGTATTTCTGAGAAAATCCCTCTGTCAGAAAACGGGTGTTGAATTGTCCTCCTTCATGATGCGAGAAATAGGTCCAGTCTTGTTGTATATGCATCTCATCGGAATAAAAGGAGGTCAGATTGATCCCGTTTTTTTTGTATTTATCCAAAAGTGCACTCAGAAATTGGGGTGCATACTCACTGAAGTAGTCCATTTCGGGTGTTTCATATTCAAGTAACACCATGACACGGTCATATCCTTTCAAACTCTTCTTACCGTCTGAATAAACACGAAGATTCCTTATCGGATAAATCATATCATCGGGTGAGTTCTTGATTCCATATTCTCCACCATCGACATCAATAGTGTCACCTCCTTCCCATTGAATTCCTTCGATTTCAACAATATCATCGGGATTAACGGCGACATATGGGGATGCCTTAATCGGTTTCTCCTTAAAAGCATAGGCTTTTACGTTCTTCAACTGTATACGAAATTTTCCTTTGTTGTTAGTCCAGTAAAGCTGCTGCCACAAAGAGAGGGAGAAACGACCGTCGGAAGCGTTCATCATGCCTACCTTGTAACCTAACCAACGACCTGCTTCGTTTGTCTGTTTCTTGTATGCTGGGCCCAGTTCAAGAGGTGAGAGCAGACTCAGACAGATGCCCATGTCGTACTTTTTTGCGAAATCACTGATGAACCGGATCATCTTTACATATTCATCCATATCGGGTGTGAGCCGTCGTTCTGTACCTGCCTGAGGACGATACTGCCTGAAGAATTCATCAAATGCGATGGTAAGTTCTTTCTCCCCGCGACTCTTACCTGCTTCACACACCTCCCGCAGACTACGGAAAGTGGGGTTGTATCCCATAGACATATCAATTTTCTTGTCGGGATCCATCAGATCGTAAAGCTGTTGGTCGCTGGTCAGAATGATCACTTCTGCCTTTAGTGGCTGGATGTTACCCAACACAAAGATTGACAGGATAAATAAAATTGCAACATGTTTCATTTCTTCTTGTTAAGAATCAATACTGCATCTGATAGAACAGGAGAACGAAGTACCAATTCCTGGTTATTTGGGTTCATTTTTACCTTAACATATTTATTGTTCGCTGTATCAAACCACTTGGCATTGTAATGCTTTGTATTTATAGCGCTGAGCTGAATTACATCCGGTGCAGGTATGTAGACCAATATGAGACTACGATCAGGCGTAGCAAGCACCTTTTGGTACCGTGAATATTCCAACAGCCCCGGTTGTTCCTTTAACAATTGATTGGCCGGGTACAATTTCCACCAATCAATCGTCCTGAAGAAATCGGCCATGTATCCTGTTTGAATGCTTCCTTCGTGGAAAAGAGCATCAAGCCAGGAAATGGCGGATGGCTCTTTTTTTCCATGATTAATCGGCTTATCCCCTTTACGCAGCCATGGCCATATCGTATGGGAACCATAGGATACTCCTGCCACAGGCGTGGAGAATATACTCCAGTATGCACTGTTGCGTACCTCTTTTGCATTGTTCCCATTTTCATACACAGGTTCAGTATCTATCATCGGTCTGGGAAGTAGTTTATCCCATTCTGTCACCACGGGTCCTTCTGTTTTCCAACGGACAACGTTCTTGTTATTTGTGTGTCCTGTTTGATAGGAAATCATATCGAGCCATGATTCTTCATTAAAGACAGTGCCATACCAAGAGAGCCCCCTGGGATGAAGAGTTACGATATTGTGATGATGATTCTCCCCAAAGACCCTCCTTCCTATATGTTTCCATCTCTCTTCGTTTTCTTTCATATACTGACCGTCTCCTCCCAGATTCCAAATGACATGATTGGCATCATAACGGGCTAAAATGTATTCAGCTAACTTTATCGCTGATGCTACCGGAAGAAATGATCCTGGACTTGAATTACCATAGGCCCAGAGCATCACAGGTGCGGCGATAAGTCCGTAATCATTGATTCGGTCAATGCGTTCATCCAGACGTCTGAAAAAGGAAGGGTTAATTCTAATTGTATCGATACCTGAGAAAGCTGTTTCATTTTCTGAATTCACTGGAGCGCCACGCCATTGTGTGGTAACGAGCTGAATGACAGAGTAACCATTTGCCTTACGATTGGAAAGATATTGCTCCCATTCCTCAGGGGTAGAGATGAGACCTCCGTTCCATGCCGTACATCCAATATAAAGAAATGGTTTACCATCATTATAAGTCAGATGATAACTCTTATCTGGGTGCTTCAAAAGACCTCGTTTGTATATTTCCTCTTTACTACGATTCGAAATACAGTGAAAAGTTCCTTCTATTCCATTCAGTCCTTTATTGGATTTATCAGAACAAATTGTTCTGTATCTCCAGCGACCTGTTTGATTGGGCATAAAACGGACTTTCCAGGTTGTACTGCCGTCCCAAAACCCTCTAACTACACATGTTGTCCCTGATGGAGATATAAATTCCGCTCCAAAAAACGGCACCTCATGTATGGGATTATCATATAATTGAGAACTGATGAGAACCAATTCTTTTTTATGCCATTTCTCTATCACTTCATTATTACCGTAAATACAAAATTGTATAGTGGTGAAATATAAAACAAACAATAGAAATCGGTTTTTTTTATTCATACGTTTGTAGCTACTGTCATTTAACAGGTGCACCTGTTAATGGTTAATCAATTCTCGTTAATCCTTCAAAACTAAAGTACTGCTCCGTAATATGCAGTGAATCTACTGTGTTTCGAGTTTCAATCGTGGTCAAGATGTGGGTGTTGAAACCTCCGCCTGCGTCGTTATTGTAAACCCATGTGGGGGTGGACCATAAACAAGCGCGAAACTTAACGCTTCTGTAGAAATCCATCGTTACTCCATTCTGCCCATGGTGGGCCATTTGCATGTAATCACAATCCAACTGTTTTCTGTACTTACCGTTTAGTAGTTTCTCTCCTGCTTCAGCTCCTAAATCACCAAGGAATAATACCGATTTCACAGGATCCCATACTCTGATGACCATACTTGAATTGTTATAGGGATTGGATGTCAGTTCCTCATTTTTTATTCCGAGTATGCGGAATGTAGTACGACCAAATTTTAAGGTCATGCCTAATGTCGCTTCGGTCAAAAGGATCCCTGATTTTTTCGCTGCTTCATAATAGTTTTTCGCCGAAATCTTGGAATCGGGCTCTCTCTCCATCAGTGCATCTGAAAATGTCGACTGACATATTTGACGGATCTGGATCCCCTTGGGATTTTCCAATATACCCTGGAATGCTCCAATATGATCGGAGTGGGGGTGTGATACAAACCAACAATCCACTACATTACCCATTGCTCCAATAAAACCTCTCAGATATCCTTCTTCTTCCTTTACGCCTCCATCCATAACAATCACTTTTCCGTCATCGGTTCGTATGACGTAGGAGTTACCAATGGTATTGATCTGTGAGGGTAATTGCCATAATGTAAAGGTATTGGTCTTTGCCTGCGGATTGTTTGCGAGTAAACAGGTCGCGGAAAAAAGGAATGCATATACGAAATAAATAAATCTGTAACTCATAATATTTTTTTTAATGGATTATGATGTAAAATCATTTAAAACAATTCTCCCAATCTTATAACGTTTGTGTCCATCTTCTTCGGTATAGGGAAGTTCATACACTGGTGTGCCGTCTTGTCTGCCTACTGAGATAAATAAATCATAGCTTCCCGGATTGCATGTCCGGGAGAAGACGCCTTTATGATCCTTGAATGCCGGGGCAACGACAAATGTTGATTTGAGCGGATGGACTTCCGGTTTATCCGGTGAGGCTACCGGCAAGTGTTTCAGGTTGTAGGAACTGTCGGTAAGTACGGAGACAATACCTCCTTTCTCATCCTTAAGGGTAAAGCAGGGATAACCGCCATCATAACAGGGAGCAACGCCGACATTGGTCCATTTGCTTTCAATCACAAATGGTTCGCCTTTACGGATCGTAGGGGGCCATTTAATTTCAGGTGCCTGCAGCCGGTAGCCTATACGTCGGTTGATGCGTGCGATGATATCGCGGTTTGCCTCGTAAAAAACATCGGGCCACCAGTGAATAGAAAGGAACGATGCATGATAATCCTCCACGGCTTTCATGAGGAGCTCCTCATCCCATGCGCCTCGTTGCACCGAACCTCCATAGTGTTCATGTTCCAGTACCACCGGGAGCGTAGGCCAGAA
>Ga0172377_10002201_pt1 | contig 19973 bp, 16 predicted proteins | sample Pumphouse3metaG_FD_119749 | JGI IMG/M metagenome (GOLD analysis project Ga0172377, IMG submission 119749) | Leachate microbial communities from a municipal landfill in Southern Ontario, Canada - Pumphouse #3 metaG | ecosystem: Engineered > Solid waste > Landfill > Unclassified | place: Canada...
ATCGAGTCTTCATACAATGCAAGTGGAGATTCATCCACATTATCAACAAAATAATAGTAGGATATTCCAAGAGGAATTCCAACAGTTACAGCAACAAAAATAATAATACCAAATAAGAATTTTAATAATCCTCTCATAAAGAAGCCTCCTTGCTTTTTATTCGTTTTCTTTTACTTATATTTTCATATGGGACGATTGTGTGATTGGGCAAACTTTCTCCCATACAGGTAATTTCATGTTTTAAATAATCAATAATCCGAGTTCTTTCTTCATTGGAGTCACAATCTGGGTTATAAGTAATGGGACGACCAATGAGGATTTTTTTTAATGCAGGACAAGTATACATCGGAAAAAACTGAAGAGATTTTTCCGTTCGCATCACATATCGCTTAGCAATATCAACAAAATGTTCTTGAAAATCATTAATAAATCGATTATATGGTACCCGATGCTCTGGAAAAATAATAACATCTTCTCCATTATTCAAGGCATCAATGGTTTGATTAATTGTTTGTCTTAAGCGAATATCCTTAAATACGGGGATAGTATTAGCATTAGAAAATATGTACGGTGCCAGCCAAGAAATAATAATCTTACTAAATAAAATATAAAACCACTTTGTCCAACGGCTCTTGTTAGGCCAAAAATCCATGATTGAATAATCTGCTGCTTCTTTTCTATTAAGCATTTCGCCAATAATCCATATTCGTTTTGGTCGAGGAAAATATAATTGATGTCCTGCAGGTCCATGAATTTGAGCGTGATTGGATACATAAATATTTCCTCCAATTTGGGAAGAGTTTTCTTCAATAACTTGATATTTGATATAAACCAAACGTACACATCCCATAATGAGTCGATAAAAAAAAGGTTTGCGTTGTTTCATATTAGTAATCCTCTATAATTATTATATCATAATATAAACAATAAATGAATAAATTCACAAATTTTTATATTTTTTTACGAATTTTATGGTAAAATGAAGTTAATGGTGATTTTATGAAAAAAATATCAATTAAATGGTACTACTTTTCCTTTTTTGTTCTTAATCTAATCAATTCGTATATCTTAATGAGTGGTGTTGTCCATCCGAATTTAAGCAATTATCGCTTTGAATTCTCGTCATTTCTAACATCACTCATAGGCAATACTGGGATCTTACTGGCTATTTTTTCTTTAAGTTTTATTTTCTTCAAACGTCCCAAAGGTCGAAGTATTTTTCTACTCAGCTTTTCCTTTGTGTTTACTTTTATCTGTTTCGGACTCGCTATCTACACAAACATTTTTTCAACATTCTTCAAGTTTTCTCAACTTGATTGTTTCAATAATCCCACAACAGGAAACTATATTCTTTTTTATATTTCTTATGCCTTAAAACTTTCCACAGACATTACTCAATTAATTCATTTGATTCCATTCATTCTTTTGATTATTATTTTTATTATTACTGATAAGAGTGTTATTCGATATCATTATCCAGCCATTAAAATAGGACTGTTAATGACTAGTTTACTCTTTATCGTCATTCCCTTTTTTACATTAAATGCATCCATTCAAGGCACCATCTATGAAAGTAGTACTAATAACCTCTATGGTGCCCATACTGCTGGAGTCTATGATTACTATGTGTATGATTTTTATCATTATTTGTTTCCAAAAGAAAAAGTCATCCAATCATATGAAATATCAGAAATCGAAGATTTCCTTTCTTATTATGAAGAAGATTCTTATACTAATCCTATTAATGGGGAAACTTACACCATCGCCAATGATACAACGGGCCTAGCTGTTGGCAAAAACCTTCTAATTATTCAATTAGAAGCCATTGATGATTTCGCCGTTGGCCTAGAACTCAATGGTCAAATAGTTATGCCAACCCTCACGACTTTAGCCAATAATGGTCTTCATTATGATGAATTTTATTCAACATCAGGCATTGGCAACACCTCTGATTGTGAATTTTCTGCCTTGACAGGATTAATTGGAAATGGAAATGACTTAACAATTTTCCGCTATGCAGGTGAACGATATGAAACGCTTCCAAAAGACTTTAAAGTCAATGGTTATGATACTTTTTCACTTCATGGAAACACTGGGGACTTTTATTATCGTAAGTATGAACATTTAAGAACATTGGGATTTGATCGTCACTATGACTTGGAATACTTCCAAACACTCGATCAAAATCTTCCTTTAATTCATTCTTATTTAGATGATAAATATTTTTTCAATCAGTTACCCTCTATCCTAGAAAATAAAGCCCCCTATTTTGGATATGCCATTTCCTTAACTTCCCATTCCCCTTATGTACCTTCACCCAAAATTCCGACTTATGATTGGGGAAATTTAACCGATTTAGCAAGCAGTTACATGAATTATTGTCGATATTTAGATGAGGCTCTTGCCATTTTTATTAACAAAATGGAAGAAAAAGGATTATTAGATGATGTTGTCTTGGTTTTTTATGGAGACCATACGTCAAGTTTATTTAAACCGGATTATGATAGCCTTTTCCAAACACCCTCTACTGACTTATCTTTTAGAAAAAATTTACAAAATGTTCCTTTAATCATCTACAACGAGTCGTTGTTTTCAGGAGCTGTTCATCATAAAGTATGTGGAACCTCTGATCTTTATCGAACTCTATCTAATTTATTTGGATTAACTTCTAAGTACCATTTTGGTGTTGATATTCTTAGTGACGAACCGGGATACATCTACAGCCCACGTAATTTAGATATTTGGTATGATAATGGATCTGCTTGTTATCCAAGTCAATCCTATACAGGAGATTCATCTTTATACGAGACCATCATCAGTACGTTTGAAACATACAAATATCATAATGATTTAATTTTACGAACTAAATATTTTGCATAGAAAAAAAGGACCACAAGTCCTTTTTTTCTATTTTACAACATAATTAATATATAATTTATATATTCGATCAGCAAGGCTTTCTAATCCCTCATGATGAGTCGCTATAATATAATCAATGTGATGTAAATTTTCTTTTAAAAAATAAGTGGCGTCTTCATGAATGCGATGTTCAATATCTTCTTCTTGATCTCCTCGCTTACGCATGCGATCTCGTCTAATATCATCAGGTGCTTCCAAAAAGAAAATAGTAACTTTAGATTTAAGACATTCATATAAAATGTTTGCCCCGTTGGTATCAACAATTAATACTTTATCAAAACTAGTATCTTGAAAAGCTGTTCCATAATAATTCCCATTATATAAGGTGGTTTCAATAAAGAAATCATTTTTTTTTAGTTCAAGAAAAGATTCTAAACTAATAAAGTGATAATCAATTCCCTTACATTCGCCATCCCGTTTATTTCGGGTTGTATACGTAATCATCTTTTTAAATCCGTATTTTTGAATAATGATTTTTGCAATTTCTGTTTTTCCACTTGCACTAGCACCCGCCATTACCAACATAATAAACTCCTTTTTTTTGTTTCATTGTATCATAAATGATAGTCCTTGTAAAGATACAATATAGTTCAAAAGTTTTTATTGACATAAGATAAGTCATCCTTATCTTTTTAACATATCATCCTTAATCGTCCACAGTTTTTCAGATAAGTCGACATAATATCTATGTGGGCTTTCATAACGAGTTACTTCATCCCATAAGGTATTAACTTGTTCGATGCAATAATGACGCATTTCATCAAGAGTTGGAGACGTATAAACAAGTTCTCCTTTAATAAAAACAGGAACTTGTAATGGTTTGGCAATAAAATTGACAATCGTCTTTCGTTTCCAAGTTGCAATAGGATCAAACAATTCAAGCGGTAAAGATGTATTCAACACTTCATCATGCAAACATATATAGTCAGCAATGGCTTTATTATTGCCACGATCATATAACCGATATACTATCTTATAGTGAGGGGTAGTGATTTTACCAACATTTTCACTAATTTTAATTTTAGGTACAATGGTGTTATTTTCTTCAATTGCAACTAATTTATATACTCCATCAAATACAGGATCACTTTTTGAAGTAATCAATCGTTCACCAACCCCAAAACTATCAATTTTTGCTCCTTGAAATATGATATCCCGAATAATATGTTCATCTAAAGAATTCGAAGCAAAAATCTTACAATCTTCATACCCAGCCTCGTCTAATAGTTGACGCGCTTTTTTCGATAAATAGGCAATATCTCCCGAATCTAAGCGGATCCCTAATGGACGCAATCCTTTGGGTTTTAATACATCATCAAATGCTTTAATCGCATTTGGAACCCCATTTTTTACAACATTATAGGTGTCGACCAACAAAATTGCTGATGTCGGATAAATTTCACAATATTTTTTAAAGGCCTCATATTCAGATTCAAACATTTGTACCCATGAATGGGCCATCGTTCCCACCACTGGTAAATCAAACATTTGACCTGCCATCGTACAAGAAGACCCAATACAACCTCCAATATAAGCAGCACGAGCCCCAAAAACAGCAGCATCCGCTCCATGAGCACGTCGAGCACCAAATTCAGATACCCCTACATCACCAGCCGCTCTTACAATTCGATTGGCTTTGGTAGCAATTAATGATTGATGATTAAATTCAGACAAAATATAAGTTTCCATAAATTGCGCTTCAATAGCTTTTGCCCGAATAGTCATAATGGGCTCATTAGGAAATATAGGAGTCCCTTCTGGAATAGCATAAATATCTCCATGAAAACTAAAATTTTTTAAATACTTTAAAAACGCTTCAGAAAATATCCCTTTTTTTTGTAAGAAAGCAATATCCTCAGATGTAAAAGTTAATTGCTGAACATATTCAATAATTTGCTTTAATCCAGCACAAATAGCAAACCCTCCCCCATCAGGAATGGTTCGAAAAAACACATCAAAATAACATATTTGATCCGCAACACCACTTTCAAAATAGCCATTGGCCATCGTCAGTTCATAAAAGTCACACATCATTGTGTAGTTTTTTTGTATCATAAATTAATTGCCTCGATTCCTTATTTCTATTTGTAAGCCCGTCATGACATCAAGGGCTTTTTCATGTAAATCATCATCAAAAGAGGCAGTGCAAGCTGCATCTACAACAATAGGCGTATTAGGACAAGCTGTTTTCATAAGAATAGCATTTGCAATCACGCAAATATTGGTAACAAGCCCAACCAATTCAATAGAATCGTAAATATGAGTTTGTACATGATGAACGAGTTCAAGTGAACCAAAGGTGTCTTTCTCGATTCGCCGTCCCAAAACATTTTGTAGCTTGCCATACAATTCATGTCCTTTTGTTTTTGATAAAGCATGAATAATTGGTAAATGTTGTCCTTCAAGAGTAGATAAATAATCACCTTGATGAGTATCAAGAGTAAAAATAATATCATCGTGTCGTTCCTGATAAGAGGCAACTTTCTTCATAATTTTTTCTTCAAGTTTTTGAGCCTTTGGAAAACCTAAATTTCCATCCACAAAATCAATTTGATAATCTACAATGACGAGTAATTTCATTTACTCATCATTCTTTCTTAACCAATAAGACAACTGCTTCACTAGCGATTCCTTCTTGTCTTCCAATATAACCAAGTCCTTCTCCTCGAGTGGCTTTTAGGTTAACCTGAGATGGTGTGACTTCTAATAATCGACTAATGTTTTCACACATTTGAGGTTTAAAATCTTTCAAAATAGGAATTTCTAAATATACGGTAATATCAATATTACCGATTCGATATCCAGCATTTTTCATCATATGAACAGCTTCTTGTACAAAATATGAAGAATCTTTATTATGATATTGAGGATCTTTATCTGAAAAATGAGTTCCTAAATCACCCTGTCCAAGAGCTCCAATAATCGATTCAGCAACCACATGGTAGACCACATCAGCATCCGAATGTCCCAAAAGACCTTTAGGATGATCAATATGAATACCACCTAATATTAAAGGACGATCCAAAACCAATCGATGAATATCATAAGAGTGACCAATGCGCATAATCTATTCCTTCTTTCAGTAATTTTTCAATGATAACCAAATCAAAGGCAGTTGTTACTTTAATATTGTCTTGCCGCCCTTTTACAATCATAGGAGATAAATGAGCAAATTGCTCAATAATTTCGACATCATCCCATCCCACATAAGCTTCTTGGCGTGCCAGTTTCATACATTCCAAATATAATAAACGGTTAAACCCTTGTGGAGTTTGAGCTGCCCATAAGTGATGACGTGGCAGTGTCCTTTGAACCAATTCATCCTCAACCAATTTAATGGTATCTACCACTGGAATAGCCAATAGAGCCGTTTGATGCTTGATAGTAGCCTGATATACTCGACGAATATCTTCAATATTAATATTGGGACGAGCAGCATCATGCACCAAAACGATATCTTCGCAACAAGCTTCTACACCCGAGGCAACACTATCTTGTCGCTCTTGTCCACCAGTTGTAATGATAATACGCGGATTCACAGATAAAGAAACGAGGTTTTTTTCATCAGGATGAATAACTAAAACAACATGATGACATTCTTCAAGCGCTAAAAATGCTTGTAGAGCATATTGATATAAGGGAATTCCATTCACAGGATATAATGCTTTATTACTTTGTAACCCCGTTCTAGATCCTTTGCCCGCCATTAAGAGAACTGCATCAAACATATGTCCTCATCCTTTCTTAGTAATAGTAATAATACGCTGATCAGTAACCACATAATCAAGAGGAATGTCATAAGATTCTTGAAATTGTTCAGTAGTAATACAATTTTCAATAACAACCCCAATTTTAATACCTTTATAATGAGCAAGTGCTCGATCAAAATATCCACCACCATACCCTAAACGATATCCTTGAAGGTTAGCAGCAATACAAGGCATGGTAATACAATCGAGTTCATGAATAGCGATAGTTTCAGTATCTATGGGGGCAAGAATATGAGCTTGATCTGGTTTTAAATCAGTCCACGCATGAAGGCGATGAAACACCAGTTCTCCTTGCACAGCGGGAAGATAAATCTCTTTAGAAGATAAAAGCTTGTTGATCAAGCTTTCCAAATTAACCTCATTTTTCATTGATATATATAAAGCTATTTTAGAGAACTTTTCAACAAGCTTGTATAAATGCTCATGAACTAGAGGATCTAAGTGTGACTGTCCATGTCGCACTGCTCGAAAATGAGCCCTCAATTGTCTTTTCATTTTTTAACATCATCCATAAATTCTTTTAAATCATCTTGTTCAAGATTAATACCAAGATCTTGAAGTGAATAATCCAATGAAACTTCTTCTTTTGGTTGAAAAATAGAATAATCTTTTAAGAATTCTGGATCAGTGGCTTCTTTCAAAGAATCAAAAGCGGCTTTAATCATCACTCTAGCTTCAAGATTCGATAAGTCTTTAGATAGGACCATCCCAACTTGAGCTTCAATACGAGCAAGAACTTTATTAACATATATTTCTTGCATCATCACTTCTGACACATTATTATTAAAATCACGAATAAGAAGTTCAAAATATTCTTGTCCTTCAATGACAAGCGCATATTCAATGGCCCCAATTTTGTACATTTGAACTTGATCTTTTAGTACTCCATTGTTGATTTTAGCAAAATACTTTGTTAAGGCAATGTTTGCAAATTCTTTACCTTTCGATTGAGTTAATTCCGAAAGTGAATGAAGATTCAAAAGAGCAATTCCAAAAATCTTTTTCTCTTGAATATTGGTTTCCACTTGTGACACAAAAGATTTATAAGACCCAAAAGTTAAATTACTTCCATCTTCAACATGAATTTTCTTCAAAATAGTGAAATTTTTACCAAAGAAATTTCCTGATCCTTCTTCAAACCAGGCATATCCTGTTTTAGTAGTTAATCGATATTGAAGACGCGTATATTTATTTGCTTCAACCTTGCGGCCATCGAAAATTGGCAAATCATCTTCATGCATCAAATGACGAATTTGATCCAAAGGAATAAGGTTTTCTTGCACTTTTAAGTGTTCCATTAAATTACGAGAGGCAACATATGTCTTTTGTTCTTCATCATAATAAGCAACCGGTTCATCAATGAGGTCAAAATAAATATAAAAACTTTGTTTTAAACTATTAATGTTTTCATTGCATTCGTCTACAGATGTCATTGCATCTAATAAAATATACCCTATAAGCTTGCGATTGAGGTACACTTCCTTTTTCATCATTTTTAAATTAATGGTAAGATTATTATTAAAAAGAAATTGAAATAAAACCGCCTCATTGAGTTTATGTCCACATTCATATAATTTTATATTGATTTTTTTTAGATCAATCACTTCGTTATTAATAATTAAAGTCTTAAGTGCCAAATCTTTTTGAGGATTCCGTAATAATCCATTTAATTTCTTAGAAATTTGAATTAGTCGACCTCGCTTACTCATATAAGCCATTACATTGGTGTTTTCTAATAACTTTGCTTGACGAAGAACAAGATATTCTTCATTCTTTTTACGAGAAGCACTTCTAAAACATAGGACAGAAACAATCAAAGCAATGCCAACAAGGGCAAATCCGATGAGTTTGAGGTAAGGAATACTCCCTAAAAACTGAGTATAGTAAGTTTGAAGTTGATAAACGTGTTTTCCCAAATGGACAACAAGTGCCAACATAAACAACAACACTGAAATAATCGAGATTTTCTTATTACTAATGATATTGGCAACAATAAAACCAAAAGTAAGTCCGAGACCAGCAAACGATAAAATTGGATCTAACATGAATAATCACCCTTTCTTATAATCATTTTAGCAGTTGAAATATTGGTTGCAAGCGGAATTTCATAGACATCACACAAACGCAAAAGTGCACTAATATCAGGTTCATGAGGCTGTGATGTCAATGGATCACGAAAGAAAATAACTAAATCTATATAGCCATTGGCTACTTGAGCGCCAATTTCTTGATCTCCCCCAAGAGGTCCTGATTTGTAACAATAAACATTAAGATTGGTACTGATATTAATCAGTTTCCCGGTCGTTCCGGTTGCACACAGATCATGAGCCACTAAATATGCTTCATTTTCTATCGCAAACTGAATCATTTCATCTTTTTTCTTATCGTGAGCAATTAAAGCAATTCGCATAATAATCTCCTTTTGTTTAGTATATCATAAATCGTTCAAATATTCAATTCATAATCAACAAAAACATCAATGACAAATAAAAACCCACCATAAATTTGGTAGGTTTTCATACTATTTTACAATTAAATATCGTTCAAGCATTTCTTGTAATTGATCTTCAGTAATTCCAACTTCGATAACCCCATCCGATGTAAGCGAGATGTTACCCGTTTCTTCACTAATAACAATGGTTATCGCATCATAGCGTTCGCTAATTCCAATAGCAGCACGATGTCTTGTTCCTAGAGATTTAGGAACATCGTATTTATCAGTGGTCGGTAAATAAGCCCCTGCACACATAATTCGATTTTTGCGAATAATGACTGCTCCATCATGAGTTGCCGTTCCAACAAAGAATAATGTCGTTAATAATTCTTCTGATAAAACACTTTTTATGAAAATAGCCTTATCGATAAGGGCATTGAGACTATCTTCACGTTCTATAGTGATGAGTGCTCCAATATGACGTTTTGATAAATAAACACTGGCATTCACAAGTGTTTCAATGACCTGATGCTTTTCTTCGGTGGTAGTAAACAGATTTTCATTACGCGTTGAATGAAAAGTTGTTTCAATAAAATGTTTAATGTCTTGACTAAAGACAATGACAATAATACCCATACTCCAAAAAAGCAACCAATTCATAATTTTAAAAGTAATCATGAGTTGAAAGGCATAAATAATCCCATAGACTATAAAAAATAATAAAGTTAATAATAAAGCACGTTTCTTGTGAATTTTAATACGTAAAAAACAATATAGTAGAAAAATAATAATAAAAGTCAATACGACATCAACAGCTAAATGTATAATACCATAAGTACTAAACTCATTGGTATAATCTCTTAAGATTTCTATGAATTTATTGATAAACAACATTGGAAACGCTCCTTTCTATGAAAGCAATTTTTTCCTGACGATCGTCATCTATATCTTGATATTGACACAACAACCGAATCATTTTGAGATCTTTTTCGTCAATGGCATAATCAATAGGATAATTATTGACTTCATCCAATGCCCAAATATCCGCTCCATGGTCGAGTAAATATTTTGAAATATCATGTTTTCCATTACAAACAGCCAAATGGAGGGGAGTTTGTTCCATTTCAGCTCCAAGATTGCAATCGCACCCTCCAAGAACCAAAATTCGAACAAAATCAAGTCGATCCTCTAAAACAGCCATATGAAGAGGAGTTAGCCCTCCTTCGTTGGCCAAATTCACATTGACACCTGCTTTTAAAAACATTCGCAAGAGTCGAGCGTTTTCTAATTTGATGGCAAGATGAAGAAGGGTTTGATTCATATACGTTTGAGTATTAAGATCCACTCCGTCTTCTGCAAGTTTTTTTAGACCCGTATGAATAAAATAATACCGCAAAGGATTCTTTTTAATAGCACGAACAAATTCTTTAAATTTCTTTTTATCTCCGCGTCTTTGAATCATGATTTAGCATCCTTCATCAAAATTGCTAATCGGCGATCAAATTGTTCATAGAGATCTAAAATATGAATCCTAAATATACGAATTCCTTTTTCTTTTCCATAATCATGATAAAGACGATGGTCTTCAATCATTTCGTAATGGTCACGATCAACATCATAATATATAATTAATCCTTGATATCGACCATCTTTTTCAAAAATCATAGAAATATCTTGGTAAGACCCCAAGGCATGAAATCCTTGGTCTTCAAAATGATTTTTTAATCGCATCAACAAGGCAGTCTCCTGGTGAATAAACGGATTAATAGGTAATTGAATCATCCCTTGAATTGACTTCATAAACCGTTGAGAACTATCTTTTTCTAACAAATGATCAGGATCAAACAAAATCAATTGCTGTTGAACCAAAATTAAATTAGACAGTTTCGTCATATCAATGTATTCTAAATCCATATCATTATAATCTGATAGATATAACACACTCATATCAGCGGAACGACTATATCCACTCATCAAATCAACAATCAAAAGATTATTCATAAAAATTCGTTCTATCATTCGTACCGACAACCCTTGTTGAATTGCCTGTAAAGCAAATTCTTCATAAAATACCCGCTTATTAGCCAAATTTCGAATGAAAACATTCATCTTTAATTGACTATTTTCAATAATTCGTGTCAAGACTTCACCAACAATATGATTATTAATCACGGTGATCGCTTGATTACATTTCACCTCCTCATAGAAAGGAGCGTGTAATAAAGGAATTTGAGAAGAAAATTGAAGAGGGGTCTTTATAAATCGATCATTAAAATTAACAATATAACTAGATCGCATCCGGGACAACAACGTACTCTGATGAGCAGTGTGAATAACATCCTCTCCAGCAATCACTAATTGTTTGGCCTTCACAGCCAAATAATACTCATTGGCATGTAATAGTTGTGCATCATCGATGATGACGACATCAAAATAATCAAGATCAATGAAATGATTAAGAACAGCTGGAGTTGCAAGATACAACGGTTTATTGGCTTTGTGAATAAGATCATTATATTGAATCCGTTGATATCCAAAATGAGCCCCTACATTCGGGTGTTTGTCTCGCAAAGCATTTAGATTTAATTGGTAATAAGCATCTTCACTCTTTAATAAGGAATCCAATCCTTCATTAATGACATCCGTATCCCGAAGATTAGAATGTTCTTCCATAAATCGTTCATAAAGCATAGTGAAATAGGTATAGTCAAACAATTTTACAAATTCATCTATCCCATTGTTGATGACAAGATTACTCAGTAAAAACAGTTTGTATCGATACAATGTTTTTAAATGATTGGTAATATCGAGATAAACTAATAATTCATCTTTTGCATTCATCAGTTCATTCATGTGATCAATGGTATATTCAAAATCATCATAGTAGAATCCGCCAATGCCGTCATGAAATAATTTTGAATACGTTTTAAATTGATCGGCGAGCGCTTCAAATAAAGGATCCGTTTCATTAAGAATCGTTTGAATGGCCTCCATATGAGTCGCTTCTAAATTCGCTTGAATAGCCTCAGGATTATCAAAACATTCAATATACAACCCATAAGCTTTGATAAGCAACCCAATTTCATTAATATTTGTCTTATCTCGTTGAAACATTTTCCCATAAAGACGATGATAGTCTTTGTTGTTATTGATTTGATCTTTAATAGTAAGCAGTTTAGTTTGACGTTCACGTAACGTCAAATAGTCCTCAAAAGCAACAACCTCTTTACTTTTCTTGATGACGTGATGAATTTGATTATTTACTTCATTCACGTGTGTAAAATAGTCAAAGCTTTCCAATATAAAATTTCTTTTCTCCACATGTCGCACATGATGTATTTGGGGAAAATAAGAAATAACAGTGGTATACAAATCATTAGTAATATGATAAGAATAAACAAAATTATTAAGGTCTTGTAACACTTCTTTTAGATTTAAATCCTTTCCTGTAGAAAGAAATCTCACAATAGGACGACGGTACTCTTCGTTTTGAATAGAAGTTACAAATAAATAACAAGCTTCAAAATCTTGTAATGTGTTTTCACTTCGCAAATACTCAATCCCAGTTAAACTGAAATATTGATGTTTTAAATTAGCCAGATTAGAAATGATACTTTTCAACTCTTTAAGATCAACAATAAAGTCTTCTAAGACAATCCCTTTAAATTTAGCTCTTTGTTGTCCCCTAGCCTCCATTTTAACCAAGGTAATAATACTATTATCAAGATCATCCAAAGACGCAAAATAACGCAAATATTGACTTTCCAAATATTCATATCGTTTGAGAATAGTACACGTTTGAGTCAGTTTCGTTTTTAATTCTTGATAGCGATTTATATTCAACCATTTATCATGCACTTTATGATTTTTTAAAAAGTCAGTGAGATCAACTATTAACTTAATCGCTTCATCACAATCAGGATCAAAATTCCATTGCATCAATTGTTGAATGGTCTTTGATGAATCTTGATAGACGTGGATATTATGAACCCCTATACGCAATTGTGAGAGAACTTCTTGATGATGAATGATAATATTATTAATGGCTTCATGATCAGTTTCTTGCCAATATGAACTACATAATAAACTAATCGCTTGACTAACATTAAATTCGTGAAGACCTTGATAATCCCAATCCAAATACAACTCTTGTTCTTGCATTGAGTACATCTCAGCTTTAATAATCTGATAAAGTTTATTTGCTTTATGATAATTTGCTAAATTAGGTTTTTTCCATGAGGATGGCACTTTTTTCCATTCCAATCCTCGAATATTGTTTATGACATTTTTAAAACGGGCATAATTAGGGATTTTGGCAAAATGATATTCATTTTCTAACACACGAACGCGTTCATATAATGCTACAAAATTTCGATAAAGTTGGAATAAAAGGGTTAAAATCTGATTAGGATATTCAATTTGATGGTTGACCGGAATATGAATAAACTTTGATTCCTTAAATTTAGGAATTTTATGCATGTCTTTTTCAATAGCAGCCAAACTTTCAATAACTTCATAATATTCATGTTTATAAAGATTAGATAAATCATCAATAGGAATAATATCTGACGGAATTGGATTCAGTAATAAGCGCATTAACACATCAATAAATCTAAAATTCATAATACGATCAGTGATAGTATCTTCATATTTTTGAAGAAGATCATAGCATTGAGTGAGATTTTTTTTAACAGCATCTCCATCAACGAAAGCCATCTCTAAACCAGTATGATGTTTACATTTTATCACGGCATCATTAAATGAATGTGATAAATTAACAAATAATTGCGCTAAATGATCCTCTTGCAATTGGTCTTCTAAGTCAAGCAGAGTTCGCTTTTGAGCAGATAAATATAACACTTTACGGTCTCTTAAAATAGCATCGGCAACGATGTTATAAAGAGTGGCAGATTTTCCTGTTCCAAGGGGACCGATAATTGCAAAAGAATTACCTTTACTAGCGCGTTCAACCGCTTGACGTTGACGAAATGATAGATGAGAAACAAAATAAACATCATCTCGCTCTTTTCGATAAATTTCATGACCCAATGGCCAACTAATATCTTTATTTAGAGAAAAGCGATCATGATTCATCACGATAGTAGGACAAAGAGTTCGTGCAAATGTTAAATAGTTTTCTAATTTAATATCGCAACCCGACAATCGCGCAATAGCATAACAATATTTTACAAAATCATCAATCGTCTCTAATTTGGCAGGAGGAAGAACAAGATCTCGCGCTTTAAAATAATCAACGAGCATATCATTCGGAATGGGGTTAGCATCAAGACTAAGAGAAAACAATTCGTTTTCAAAAAATAAGCTCACTGGCATTAAAACAATTGGAGCAAATTTTTCGTTTTTTTGATTATCATTGTATACAAGCAATCCGTATGTTAAAAAAACTTGCATCGATTGGTTTTCTTCATTAATCCCCATAAAATAAAGATAAGGAAGATGACGTGCAAGGAGTTCATTCGGATTATTACTATGACCTAGCCCAACTGACTGAATATCGTAATGAACAATTTGATCTAATTTCACGACACGATCTTGTAAAATCTTGGTAATGATTTGGTAGTTAACATGACCAATTTCGACATAATAATGATCGTGAAAGATATCAAGCAATTGTATGTTATCAGAGGCAAGACGAACAGTCTTTCTATATTTCTTCATGAGAATCACCACATTATTATTATATCACTAAAATGTCTTTATGAAAAGATGAAAAGCATTTTTCATTATATAAAAAGAAGTAAACCATTTAAGAACGGTTTACTTTGATCCTTTTTTCAGCTGGGCATAAATAAGAATAAACGGAGCCACTCCATCAACATCATCTAATACACACGGAAGAGCAAGATAATCTACCTCTTTCACATTAGATTTATCTTTGAGAGGATGAATTTCCTTTAAATGCCACTCCTCTTTATCCTCTTCAAAATAGCGAGACCGCGTTTGCTGATAAATATCAATTCCATTAATATAGTATTTTGGTGAAAGTAAGTTATATTTAGCACCTTTTAAATAGGCATAACAAAGCATAAAGGTTCCACTCACTTCAACGAAATTATCTTTTAATGTAGGTTGATCGACAATCTGAAACCACATGTAATTATGTTTATAATCATCCAATCCTTCTATTAATTGTTGAAACATCGACGCAAGTTCAGGATCAAAATAAAAAGACAAAACATCTACAAGGGCCACAGCCAAAAAGCCCATCCCCCCCACCCATCTAATAGTATTTCCTACTTTTAAGGATCGATCAGAATATAATTTTTTCTCGGGAAGATAATTGGTTTTTAAGAAACCAAGAAATTGCTTTTTCATATCACTAAGCATTGATTCATCTTGAATAAGATAAGCATATTTTGCATAAAATAGCAAAATTTTAAAACTTTTATCAAGAGACAATGTTTCGCCCGATAGCTCTAGAAAAAACCCTTCTTCATTTCTTGGCATAGACCTAATCGTCGCTGCAAGTTGTTCAATGGCTAATCTATACTTTTCTTGTTCGGTATACTCGTACACATCAAATAAGGGAAGACCTGCAACAAAAGGATTTTCAACATCTTTAAAAAAACGAATTTGTCCATCCTCAGTAATCATATCTTGATAATATTGAAGGACAAATTCATAATACTTATCCTTATTGGTTGCACGATATAAGTCAAAAATAGCTTTTCTAAGTAATCCATCTTCATAAGACCATGATTTAATTTTCTCAACAGATATAGAAGATAAGATACGATCAATATAGTGTTCAACCACGATTACCCCTCCTTTTATTTTTTCGATTAGCTCGCTTTTTTCTAATTATAGCATGTTAATTTCATAAGCACAATAGAAAAGTATGATATTTTTTAAAATTAGGCTTCATAAATTCAAAAACTTCCAATTCAAATATAATGAAATGGAAGTTTATAAAGCATTTATTCATTTTCTAATGCATTAACAAAAGACAAAATATCCTCATATTCCAATAGTTCTTGATAAGAATAAGTAATATCTGTTAAGTCTATACTTGAGTAATATGACTCTAAAATTTCTTCAAATTCAATTCCACTTTTTGCAAGGCCGTTAGCACCATTTTGGCTCATGCCAACTCCATGACCGTTGCCACCACCATATAAGGTAAAGTTATCTCCGTCCACTTCAATGGCAAAGAACCCTGAATATAAATTACCTGGATTGGTCCATGTTCGCATATACGTTGTTTGTGTATTAGTAGCCCCATACACCGTCACATTTGATCCCGCAGAGGATGGACGCAAAGTAAAACGAATATTATATTGATTAATAATTTTATAAGTTCCAACGGTGGTATCAATCACTATACTAACAACAACCCCACTATCACCGCGTTTTTCAACATACATGTCAAGAACTTCACCAATAGATGAAGGAATAGGCGAAGAAATCCATTCTTCACCCGCTTTTGTTAAAATAAGAGCGGAGTTTGCTGTATATGATTTTCCCAAATTAGCATTAAGGATATTGCTTAGTTGCACTTTTGTAAACGTCACTTTCCATCGATGATAAGATGTTCCTGAATCGGGTGTATTCATTTCAATTTGTTTGAAGAAAAGAAGAGCACTCGCTTCACTACTGGCATCAAAAGGAATTGGATTTGAATCTTCATCTGTCGCCAAATTACGACCAATCAAATAAGGAACATATGTTCCACTTTCTCCTTCAGTAATCCAAACATCATGAGCACTAGCGGTTAACCCTGATGAAGTTGAATAAAAGAACGCTTGAACAGGGTCTCCATCATGAGTCATTATTAACCCTTGAGTAGCTTGAACAGCCGCTGTCGTATTAGGCTGAGCATTAGTGTTATTATACACTTGACTTTTAACGCTATCATCAACCGTATATCCCAAGGCATCATTTGATTTATTAAAAATATCCATGTAAGCATACGTACGAGCAGCAATAGCCTGAGCTTTCAATGCCTCCACATGATAACTTGAAGGCATTTCCGATGGAACGACCTTCAATAAATATGATTCTATATCCACATCGTTTACAACAAGCAGTTTTCCATCAATTAAAGCAATCTCAAGATTTCCAGCATAAGAAGGAGTTCCTCCTCCACGAACAATGCTACTAATACTAATTTCTTCTGATAGTGAACTAAAAATAACTCTTTTCGTCGTTTCAAGCAATATCGTCGACCCTTGAATAATTTGATATCGATTGCTATTGATTGAAATATCAATGGTTGATCCTGCATCAATTGATAATTTAAACGATCCATCATACGTTTGAAGGGCTCCATCACTAGAAAATTCAAATGTCACACTGTTATGATAAAGAGTTGAGTCATTGGTAAAATCAGAAATTGTATAACGAATACCTACCCGAATATTAGAAAAGCCTATTTCTCCTTCCATCATCACAGTTTTAATCGTATTTGAAACCGTATCGCACGCAACATAAATATTTTCCATCCCGATAAAGAAATCATCAATCGTGATAAAATGAACGTAACTTCCTTCCATCTGTACAAATTTTGTTTGAGAAGTATAAGTACTAATGGGACAATTTAATAATTCTATTTTTGAGGAAAGAGTATCAATTGATAAAATTTTGGTTTGATAATATACCAAATTTTCTTCATCAGCTTCAATGGGTTTGCTAATAACAGTAATCTCAATGGTATCGTAGATTAAAATGTTACTGACTTTTTCAGCAGTAATGGTAGCAACTCCTTCATTCATCCCCGTCACATAACCTCCAGCAACGGTTGCAATATTCGAATCACTACTAAACCAATTCACTGTAGAAGACATATTAGTAGATAATTTAATGACTTCCCCAACTTCAATTTCATTCTCGCCAACAATAAGAAGTTGTTCAGCACGAGGAGTCACTTCACTTTGACACCCCACTAATACTAAACAAGCGAAAAGTAAGCACAATAATGTTTTTTTCACAATAACCCCTCCCATTAAGCACGTCATATTTTATCATAAATCTAGCTGTTTTGCAATCCTTTTAAATAGTTTGAATAAAGTTCACTTCCATGGTATAATAAATTTTGGTGAACAATATGAATACACTTTTAATTGGTATTAACTCAAAATACATCCATCCTAATATGGCCATTCGCTTACTCAAGGCGAATGTATTTGACTTTTCAAAGGTAGATATCCATGAATGGACAATTAAAGATTCTTATATTGATATAAGTACATATATTATGAATAGACAAGATGATCTAATTGGTTTTAGTTGTTATATTTGGAATATCGAACTGATTAAGCAGATTTTAACAGAACTAAAAAATTCTTCTTTTCAAGGACAAATATTATTAGGTGGCCCTGAAGTTTCTTATAACTATGATGAATATTTTACAAATTATGGAATCAATTATATCATCATCAACGAAGGAGAACAGGCATTTTTGATGCTGCTAAAAGCACTTTCAACCCATCATCTCCCCCTTGATATCCCCAATCTCGTAACACCAACTCACAAAAACCCAGCTAAATACATTACTAATTTAGATTCTCTTGCGTCACCTTACTTTGATTTAGATTATAAATATCAAATCATGTATATAGAAGCCTCTCGTGGATGCCCTTATCATTGTAGTTATTGTATGGCTTCTCTAGAAAAAAAAGTGCGTACCTTTAATTTAGAGCGTGTAAAAGACACCATTCTCCAATTACTTAACCAAGGTGCCAGAACCTTTAAGTTCTTAGATCGAACTTTTAATCTTGATACTGAGCGAACATTAGACTTATTTCAGTTTATTATTAAACAAGCTCCCAAGGGATCTTCCTTTCAGTTTGAAATTACGGGGGATCTCTTGCCACTAGCAATCATCGATTATTTAAACAATAATGCTCCAAAAGGATTGATTCGCTTTGAAATTGGTATCCAATCGACAAACAGTGAAACCAATCATGCCATTGGTCGCGATCAAAATACTCCACTTTTGTTTAAAAATATTTGTGCCTTACAACAAGTTGGTAAGATAGCTATTCATCTAGACCTGATTGCTGGTCTTCCTTATGAAGATTTAACCTCTTTTAAACAAACATTTGATGAAGCCATGGCGTTGCGTCCCTTAGAATTACAACTTGGATTTTTAAAATTTCTTAAAGGAACCCGAATTTTTAAAGAAGCAGAAATTTATCAATATCAATGGGATTTGGTAGCTCCTTATGAATTTTTATCGAATCATGTGATGGGTCATCAAGAACGCGCCATCATTCATACCGCTGAAAATGCTTGTGAAAAATATTATAATAGTCCTTTTTTAAAACAGACCATTCATTTCGTATTAGATCGAATTCCAAGTGCTTTTCAATTCTTTTTTGAGCTTGGTCAATATTATGAATCAAAATATGCCTGGATTGGTTATAATCTAGATGAACTATTGGCTCGTTTCTTTGAATTTATTCAAACTCAACCTCTTCTTCCTCATGAGGAAATCTTATTTTTAATGAAACAAGATTATCTCAAGCATTTTTCACTGAAACCAAAAATTTGGTGGCCTCGTCCGGGTCGTAATCACTATCACAAAATAACAAACGACCTCTTATCCACTCATTCTTTTCCAGTTAGTTCAGACGATATATTTCGTTATGGCCTTGTTGAAACCTATCAAAATCATGGCTTTATTATAATTTATAAGCCCAATAATAAACAATTCCTCGTATGGTAATTCGTTTTTTCTTGATTTCTTGAAAAACCGTGCTAAAATAGAGGGGTATCTTTTAGGGCTATAGCCAAGCGGTAAGGCAGTGGACTCTGACCCCACGATTCGATTGTTCAAATCAATCTAGCCCTGCCATATAAAAACAAAACCACTTTTCTATTTGAAAGTG
>Ga0172377_10002202_pt1 | contig 19973 bp, 17 predicted proteins | sample Pumphouse3metaG_FD_119749 | JGI IMG/M metagenome (GOLD analysis project Ga0172377, IMG submission 119749) | Leachate microbial communities from a municipal landfill in Southern Ontario, Canada - Pumphouse #3 metaG | ecosystem: Engineered > Solid waste > Landfill > Unclassified | place: Canada...
ACTCTACGTGAATCATTTCATCAGGTTTCGGAAAGAGTTGAATGTGCATTGCCTGATATACATCGGGCCAGGGGTACATTTCATTCAAGCCTTTGCCGTAGCGCTCTTTCATCACCTTGTCGCAGGCTGCTGCTTCACCGGGTTCCCAGTCCCGAATCTTTGTGTTCATCGGGTGGTCAGCGGAGCCGCAGTCAACTGCGAGGTACTTGATTTTCATTTTTTTCACCCAGGGAATGAAGTCCAGAGACGGGCCTGGATGACGGAGCATGTAACGACGCTCATCAGCTTCCGGCTGATCAAAGCCATATTTGTGGTATCCGGTATTGATGAAAAGGATGTCGCCTTCACGAACGTCGGCGCGCTCCATAACATCTTCAGGTGTGTAGATTGACCAATCTTCGGCAATATCAGATAGGTCAACAACCACGCCAGGGCCGACCAGTTTGTCTAATTCCAGTGATGCGATGTCACGTCCGGCTGTATCGAAGTGCAGCGGGCCATCCAGGTGGGTTCCCACGTGGTTTGATGTTGTGATCAGCTGTCCGTTCGCGCCGTTAGGAGCCAGACGTTTGAAGAATTTGACCTGCAGTGGCTCATAGGTTGGCCACGGCGGGGTCAAATGGCTTGTGGGGATTGAAAGGTCATAAATTTTAATTTTGTCCCAGTTTTTAATCATTGTTTTCCTCCGTTTTTTCTTTCTGTTTTTACTATATTTTATCTGATGCTTTATTCAAGCATTCCTTCTTTTTCCAAAAGTGCGACATAAGCTTCTAAAGCGTCTTCAAAACACTTCATTGGCGGATTAACTACCCCGGCGCCAACCTGGCCGACTCCGGCATCCTTATGAGCAATACCCGAGTTTATAACCGGGAGAATCTGGGTGTCGACAACTTTGCGGATATCGATTCCGGTTGGAGAACCACGGAAATTCATTGGAGGCAATTTATAGCTTCCGCTTTCTTCCGTTGTTATCTCGTACATTTGTGTTGTGTAATTTATTGCGTCCTGAGGTGTGCCACCGACAAACTGAACTATAGCCGGTGCTGTAGCCATTGAAAAGCCGCCAAGACCTAATGTCTCAGTGATACTAGAGTCACCAATATCAGGGTTGGCATCTTCCATACTGTAGCCCGGGAAATAGAGACCATCAATTATCTCTGCCGGAGCAGTGAACCAGCGATCGCCCAGTGCTGCAACGCGGATACCGAACTCAGTGCCGTTCCTGCACATGGTATAGACAATAGTCGAATTCTCCACTTTGCCAACAGGTTCCAAAGATGCTTTAGCTGCAGGCATGGAAAGGTTCAAGGTAAAGTGATCGTTTGAGTTAAGGAAGTCTATTACTTTGATCTGGTCTTCTTTTGACGAATCGGTCTGTAAGATGCTGGATACTATCTCACGAATAAACAGAGAGGTAGTCGCCTTGTTGCGGTTGTGGCATTCGTCACCCATCTGAACGGACTGAGCCATCAGATTCTTGATATCCATCGGGCCGTAGATTTCGAGCGCTTCCTTCATAATCGGATAGAGTGTTTTTTCCATCCATTTCAGGTGGTCGATTACTGACTGTTCGTAAGCTCCAAAGCGCAATACTTTGCCCAAACCTTCATTCATGGTGCAGTACGCGAAATTGCCCTCTGACTTGTTTTCAACAATGAACACAGGCATTGAGGCTGTGACTACACCTGCCATCGGACCTACGGCATCGTGATGGTGACAGGGGGAGTATTCGATTTCTCCGGATGCTGCCAGTTCTGCAGCTTCATCGGGATTTGAGGCCAGCCCTTCATAAATCAGACCACCGACAACTGCGCCGCGAAGCGGACCTGACATTTTCTCCCATGTAATGGGTGGGCCTGCGTGTAACACGAGTTTATCGTGCATGCCGGGCACGGTGTCTCTGGCGATACCCATACCAACCAGTGTTGGCTGTGCGTTCTGGATAATCTCCAGCGCTTTCTTATTGGCATCTTCAATAAATTGCATTATTTACCTTCTTTCTTCTTATATTCCCTGGATCAGGGACGGACTTTATTTAGATCCTTTTAACCTGCTCAGCAGCGATGACATTTTTTTGTCGCCACCGGCAGAAGGTTTCCATTGAACATGTATCGCAGATACATTTTGCTTTTTCAAATCATCGTAAAACGATTCTAATCCCATATTGACTACTTTTAGTTCTTTAGTAAATAAGTCATTAAGTGACATAGGATTCTCCCTTCTATAAAGCGGCCGCTTTCATAATGCGATCAACCAGGCGGACAGCCTGAGCGTTGGACGGCATCACGACAACGCCAGCCTCTTCCAGTGTTTTTATCGATTCATTCAAATTCTGCGGATCCTGGTCGGTACCTGTTACCGAGGCAACCACTACAAAATCTTTGCCGGCAGCCGCGATTTTTTCACGCGCCTTTTCCAGAGATTCCACTACCGCTCCTGCAGGATCCACATATGAACCGTAACCCAGTACAACGTCGACCAGTATGACTGCTGTTGAAGCGTCGACATCTGACTCGAAAAATTCCGTGCGTGTCATAGGATCAATCATCGGATGTGGACGGCCTCGTGTGAACTGGTCTTCGCCCAGGTCGAGACAGATATGACCCTTCATATTTTCCAGATGTTTGATATCTCTGTCAGGCGTAAGCGGGATGTTGGAGTAAATCTCGTGATTTTCTCCCAGATATTTAATCGCCTCATCAGTCAAGGTGCCGCCGGTATATAGACCTCTTAGATACTTTTGATCAGGCTTCAGTTTAGTCACGGCCTCTTCCACCATTTGATTTATCTCTGTTTCATCAGCATCAAAACCATCAAAATCCACCGTTTCCTCACCCCTTGCGAGCGCAACAGCTTTTCTGGCTGCGTCCTCCAGACTGAGACAGGGGTACGCCCCTGCTTCCTTAATTGAATCGGCATCTCCTCCGATAAAATCAATTACGACAGGCTTGTCCGTTTTCTTGACTAAGTCATAGATTTTCTTCTCTACAGAAGCTGCAGGAGGTTTGGACACGAGAACTATAACTTCAGTCTCAGGATCTGCCATCAGAGCTTCAATACCCTGAATCATCATGAGACCGCCGATTTCTTCGCTCAAATCACGTCCGCCGGTTCCTATCACCTGAGAAAAGCCTACGCCCTGCTGATGTACGAGTACTGTAATTTCCTGCGTTCCGGTTCCGGAAGCGCCGACCAGACCAATTTTGCCGGGTCTGACCACGTTGGCAAAACATAGAGGCACGCCATTGATGATTGCAGTTCCGCAATCCGGACCCATCATGAGCAGTCCCTTTTCCACTGCTATCTTTTTAAGCCTTAGCTCGTCTTCGATTTTGACGTTATCAGAGAACATCATGACGTTTAAACCTTGGCGCAAGGCATTTTCCGCTTCCTCAGCTGCATATTCGCCGGGGATAGAAATCACCACCATGTTTGCGCCCTGGAGGTGAGTCAGCGCTGAGTCCAATGTCGGTGGCTGATAGTCTCCGGAACCACTTTCCTTCTTCTTGTTCATCTCCTCGTTAAAGGCTGCTACAAGATTTTCCATGCTCACTTTCGATTCATCATATCTGGCAGCTATGAATAAATCGTTAGGAGTAACACCTTCCAGCTCCGGCACAAACATATCCATTGTTTTTACTAAATCGAGATTTAACTCCGTACCCATGCCGACCAGCACTTCTTCCACTCCTTCGAGCTTCTGAACCTCACGTGATATAAGCATCAGCGTGACTGAGTCGTTATAGGCATTTTCTTTTACAATTGCTTTAATCATTTAGCCTTCTCCTTTACCTGATCTCTGAAATCTTTGCTTTTTTATCTTGCGAATCAACAACACTCATGTTTTCTCTCTCATATAAGAGGAGCCCTGCGCAATAAATGCCGAAGAGGAAATCCGAGCCGGAAGAGGCACCGTAACGCAAAACCCTGTCAAGCAGCACTGTTAAAGAATCCTGATTCCAGATGCTAAGAGCATTGACCACCGCCAGATAGCTCTCATACGCTTTCCCGGCTGCAGCGTTCTTTAACATATGATAGCTGACTACTGTAGTTCGTTTTCGTGCAATAGTGACAATTTTTTGAAAAAAATCACGATTGGCATCCTTACAATTATCAGCATCCTTATAATAAAGGAGCAAAATAATTCCTGTCAGAAAATCGTCGCAGGAGGGTGTCAGTCCGGGTCCAAAGCCAATTATTCGTCCCGCCAGATCCACAGCGGTCCCGTAATCCTTCTTTCCCGCAGAATCCAGAAACGCGAATAAATCCTCTTTGATATAGCTTCCATAAACATTAAGAGGCCGGTCGATTAGATCTGTTTCGGGCAGCAAGGCAGCCAAATCCGAGATCCCGCCACCATCGTTTCCCAAGAGTTTATTTCTGATTAAATTCAGAGATGCTCTATCAATATGACTGTCGCTTACTAACGTTTCAGCCAGGTTCACTGATTTAACTTCAGCATTGTGTAAATTGATTGAGTCACCCTGCGGCAGTCGTAATATTCCCCGCTCATAAACGACAATGTCGCCGACTTTAAGTTTCCACGGTTCCACCTCAACAATGTCAGCTATACACCCCATTGGCATCAGTTCACGACGGCTGGCAGCTAATGTAATCAGTTCCCCATCCGCCAGAAGATTGATGGAAGTTTCAAAGACGGAATGTACTTGCAGATCCAAATGCGGTCGCTCCAGCAAGAAATGTCGAAGATCACTGGCAAGCCATATACTATTGTATTCGTATCCCGCTGTCATTGCAGCAACTCCCTTATCTTTAAAGCCAGTTGGAAGTTAAAGGCCGTGTCCGGGTCTCGCAAATCCACCCCGTATGCATCGCGAATTCGGTTTATCCTGTATACCACTGTATTGTAGTGAGTGAACAACAACTCCGAGACACGTCGCAGATTTCCGCCGGCTTCGAAAAATGCTCGAATCGTATCATAGAAATCGTTTTGCTTTTTTGAGTCGTGTTCGTCTATAGAGCCTAATATTTGATCAGCAAAGTTCAGTGCGTCTTCTTTTATCATCGGGTGACCTAGAATTTGCAGCACATCCAGATCTTCATAAAACAATATTTTTTCTTCCTGATCATCCCGGTTTTGCAGGATGCGCACAGCCTGTTCTGCCTGTTTCAAACTGGTCGGGATATCTTGGTAAGATTTTGCACAAGATCCAACTCCGATAATCGAAGTGGCAATTTTTTTCTTTTCATCAAGATACTGTAATAGTATCTCAATAAATTTTTCACAACGTTCGTGGCGTAATTCCTCCGGACAATTATCGTCAAATTGCAGAAGGAAAATTGTTCGGTCATCGTCTCTCATCGATAGAAAGTAAGCTCTATATTCTTTCTTGAGACGGTTTGTTAGATAAAGCAGGTTCATGTCCAGCTTCTGAGTCATAAGGAGATCATCATTTCGCTTCTGCAAGTTTTGCTCCGGTCCCACCAGCGCAACAATAATCTGGCTCGAGCGTGTTTTATCAAAGAGATAGAGTTTGGAGCTTTCAATTGCTTTCTCCTGATCTGCCGGAACATTACTGAGAAGCTGCTCCAGAAAGGTCGTTTGATGGATATTCTCCCGCTCAACCAGCGTCACCCTGTTTAAAATATCGAGGGCGACTAAAGAAGTTATCGATTCAATCACAAAAAGACTCTGCGGACGCAGCGACCTTTTTGTATCCCAGATCAAAATGCTGCCGTAGTGGGTATTATCAAAATAAATCGGAATTGAATGTCGTTTGAGCCCATTCTCAGCTACAACTACTTCCTGACCCCGATTCTTTTGCACTTGATAATCACGATTGGAATATAAATTACGCAAAAAATTAAGATAGTCATCCTGAATCAGATTTTTTGTCTCTTCATCAGGGCAATGAACATAGGAATCACGGAAAATATCATCGTGGATGATAACCGGAGATTCAGTGACGAGGGAGATCTGCTCCGCTATTTCCTGCATTCCGCCACGCTTAAGCATTATTTCGCGAACAGTTTTATTAAAGTCATTTATACGGATCAACAGATCTCTTTGCTGGCCGATGATGTGATTGAAAATCTCCTTAATGAGATCACCATAGGGAACTTCCGAGGGGATTCTAATAATGGGAAAACCCAAATCATCGGCCACTTTAAGAACACTTTCAGGCACATCTTCGATATATCGCTGCGTCTTAACTCCCATGCCGCAAACATTTTTCGAACGCAGTTCCGGAATCAAGCGATTTAACAACGAAATGTCATCTCTGAACACATAGGCAGTCGTCAGAAGAAATTCTCCGGGTCTTACCCAGTCCAGAACATCCGGAACTTCCATTACATTTACTGAAACAATGCTATTGTCAAGACCCTTTTCACCAGCAAGAATATCTGCATCTTTAAGCAGATTCAGTTGAAGAATACCACGAAGCGGAATCATTCTCTTCTTTTCCATCATCATCGCCTAATCACTTGTCGTTAATTTCCATAAAACTTTCACTTATTTCATCTCATTACATGCCACTTAAGCTATTATATATGATATCACCTTGTCAATGATTAACAAAATTGTAATTAAACTTCAATTGTTTTTTGTAAATACTTGTCAGGGTCCAAAACTGCTTATATGATATAATGAAAAAGTTCATAACTGCTCTGCATTGATTTGCTAAATATCTGTGCAATTGAGCAACGGTATTTATTCAAAATATTGTTTGCTGACAAAGGAGGTTTTTGTGTTAAGTAAATTTGATTATGCAAAACCGCTTGTATTGGAAGAAGCTTTGGATGTATTGTCTCAAAACGACGGAGGCACCTACATTCTGGCTGGTGGTACTGATCTTTTGATTGCATTACGCCACAATCTTATCGATGCCAAGCACATCATCGACATTAAGTCTATTCCTGAATTAGACGTGTTCGAATTCGTTGAAGGCGAGGGACTTGAGATCGGGGCGAATGTCGTATGTAACGCACTGATCGAATCCGAAATTGTCAAAGAAAAATACACAGCTTTGTATGATGCTGCAACTGTATTAGCAACCTACCCACTCAGAAACAGAGCCACACTGGTTGGCAACATTTGCAATGGGTCGCCGGGCGCCGACTTACCGCCCGCCCTGCTGATATACGATGCAACAGTCAAGATTGCAAGTGCTGACGGCGTAAGAACGGTACCGCTTCAGGAATTCTTCACCGGTGTTAAGAAGACGCAAGTTGCTGACAACGAAATGGTTGTTTCAGTTTTCCTTCCCGACCCCGTTAGCGAAAAGGATAGAAGCTGCTATGCTCGCCAGACTCGCCTTAAGGGTCACGACTTGTCTACAGTCGGTGTGGCCTGTCGCATCAACGGGGATGGCAAAGCAGCTATCGGTATCAACGCTGTTGCTATCACTCCGCTGCGCCTGACCGCACTGGAAGATGAGCTGAATGAGAAAGGTATAACGGAGGATTCCATCGATTGGGCAGCTGAAGAAATCCAAAAACACATTAAACCCATCTCCGACGTTCGTGCCTCGAAGGAATATCGACTGCATATGGCGAGCGTTCTATTAAAACGAGGCCTGACACAACTGAAGGAGAAGGAGGCATAAACAATGACGAAAGTAGATGAAAAAGATCTGTGCGCCATGGAACGAGCGCATATCGACTCTAAAGAAAGACTAGTCACCCTTAGCTGCACTGTAAACGGCGAAGCCATCTCAGAAGATATCGATCCTACGATGCTTCTTCTCCATTTTCTGCGCGACAGGTTGAAGCTGTTTGGTACTAAGGAGGCCTGCGGTGAAGGGGAATGCGGCGCCTGCACCATCGTTATGGATGGTGAAGCTGTTAACTCCTGCCTGGTCTTAGCTATTGAGGCTCAAGGCAGTGAAATCACAACCGTGGAAGGTCTGTCCAGGGATGGCGAACTCAGCATTCTCCAACAGGAATTCATTAACGGCGATGCTTTGCAGTGCGGTTTCTGCACACCCGGATTTTTAATGTCTGCGCGCGCACTGCTTGACAGAAACCCTGATCCTTCGGACGACGACATTATAGAAGGGTTATCGGGCAACTTGTGCCGTTGTACCGGTTATCGCCAGATTTTCGAAGCAGTCAAAAGAGCTGCTAAACGAGAGAGAGAGGAGTTGAGCCGTTCATGACACATAAAGAAGAACTATATAACTGCACTTATCAGTCATGTAAAGATTACAAGTCGAACTATAAACATATTGGTAAACCTTATGAGCGCAAGGATGCCATGGAAAAAGTTACCGGCAGCGCCCGCTACGCTTTTGACGCGGAAGTACCGGGAATGCTTTATGCCAAAGTACTGCATTCACCTTACGCCAGAGCGAAAATAGTCAGTGTCGACTGTAGCAAAGCTAAAGCGCTCCCGGGCGTAAAAGCTGTCCTCACAGGTGATGATTCCGATTTACTCGTGGGCCTCTATATGGAAGACAAGTGGGTGTTTGCTAAAGGCGAAACCCGTTATCAGGGTGAAGCTGTAGCAGCAGTCGCTGCTACCACTGAGGCGATAGCAGAAGAAGCAGTGTCTCTGATCGAAGTAGAATATGAAGTTCTGGAGCCTGTTGTTGGACTAGACAAAGCACTTGAGGCTGACATTCTGGTCCACGAAAATATAGCGGAAATCAATCACGTAGAAGGTGTTTTCTTCCCACAGCCCAACAGCAACATCGCCAGCTTAAACAAGAGCCGTAGAGGTGATCTGGAAACAGGGTTTGCGGAAGCTGATCACATTCTTGAGAACGAATTCTCTTTACCGGCAGTGGCTCACGTGCCGATTGAGACGCATGTAGCTATTGCTCAATATAATCCATTCACCGGACGCATTAAAATCATATCCTCGGCTCAGTCGCCATTCGCGCTGAGGCAAATGCTGGCCTCAACATTGGGGATTAAGGAATCCGACATCGAAGTTCAGGTTCCCTACGTCGGTGGCGCCTTCGGCGGCAAAGCCGGCATCCATCTGGAACCTCTGATCTGCCTTCTTTCACGTGAAGCAGGCGGAGCTCCGGTTAAACTTAAGTTAAGCCGTGAGCAGGAATTTAACTACATGGCTACGCGCGCAGCCATGAGAGGCAAGATCAGAACCGGAGTCAAAAACGACGGCACAATGGTTGCAGCTGACATCGTTTACGACTGGGACAGCGGTGCTTACGCTGACTATGGTGTCAACGTTGGTAAGACTGCTGTTTACGGCGGACTTGGTCCCTATGAAATAGAAAATGCCTCAATTGTCTCTAGAACCATTTATACCAACAAGGTGTATAGTACAGCCTATCGCGGCTTTGGTCACCTTGAAACGCTGTGGACAGTTGAGCGTCAGGTTGACATCCTGTCGCAGAAACTCGGCATCGACCCCTACGAGTTCCGTATGAAAAACTTACTCAAAGCCGGGGATCTCACGATGACAGGTGAATTGGTGACGCCAAGTACAGGCAGTCCTATTGATTGTCTGCAGGCCGCTGTCAAAGAAATCGGCTGGACAGGCCGCAAAAGCGAAGCTGAACGTGAGCGCGAGTGGAAAACCGGCAAGGTTCGCGGTACAGGCTTTGCCATGGTGCATAAAGCTCCTGCCATGCCCCCGAATGCCGCATCTTCAATCATTATGCAAATGCAGGGTGATGGACATGTGAAAGTCATGGTCGGTGGTATTGACTACGGGCAGGGACTAATCACAGCCGTATCGCAGATTACTGCGCAAGAGCTGGATCTTCCTATGGAAATGATTGAAGTTGTCAGAGGTGTAAACACCGAGACTAACCCCTATGATTGGAACACAGTTGCCTCCAAATATGCTTTCATGGGCGGCAACGCCACAATCAAGGCAGCTCGCAATATGGTTGACCAGATGAAGGATATCGCATCTCAGATACTGCGTGTCTCTAAAGAATCGCTGGATCACGGCGACGGGTATATTTTCTATAAACATGACCCTTCTGTCCGTGTAGCGTATAAAGACATGGCTTACGGTTATGCCTATCCCAATGGCAACGGAATCGGCGGTCCCCTGATTTCTCACGGCTATTTCACTGCTGAGAGACTGACAAACCTAGATCATGAAACTGGACAGGGCACACCGGCATTGGCCTGGACCTTTGGCTGTCATGCTGTCAACATTGAACTTGACGTACACTCAGGAGAGATCACTGTCCTGAAAGTCGCCTCAGCCTTTGACTGCGGACAAGTTCTCAACGAGAGAATGGTCTACAGCCAGGTAATGGGCGGTGTTGTTCAGGGTATCGGCTCTGCCATTCTCGAAGGCTACAAGTTCGATGATAACAACGTTCTCCAGAACCCCTCCTTCACGGATAATAAAATCCCTACTATGAAGGACATGCCCCTTGAAGTTGTGCCGATCTACATTGAAAACCCGCAGCTGAACGGTCCTTACGGCGCCAGAGGCGTAGCGGAACATACGATGATCTCCATTCCGTCAGCTATCGGCAACGCAGTTTATGATGCTACCGGAATTAACTTCTATCGCCTGCCGCTGACGCCTGAGAATGTTGCTCTCGGTATCAAGAGTGGTAAAAAAGATATCTATTAATAACTTATCCCGGCTGGACTGAAAAGACTCAGCTTGGGAAGACAAAAGCAAACCGCGGCCGATCTAACGGTCGCGGTTTTACTTTGTGCAATAGTTTTCAAAAATCAGGCCACTACAGCGGGGCGCAATCGACGTTCCAGAACTAGCGCGAGTGCGGCTTTCAGGGCATCTCCAGGGAGAAAGACCAGCATTCCGGAGAGCAATATGTTTTGAGGCGTCAGCACCTGACCTGAGATGTAGCGCAGAATCAGAGCCATGTAAGGCAGACCGATCAGGTAGATCAAGAGCGATGCCATCACCACGTTGACCGCTTTTTCAAACATATTCCTGCCCCTGAGTTTGTTCAGACAGGACAACACATAAGCCGCCGGGATAAAAGCGAGTACAAAACCAAAGGAAGGTGACAGGACAGAGGATGCGCCGCCGAAAACGAGTATTAAAAGCAAATGAAGGAGCGTAGCTGACAATGCCCCTGATGGTTCCAGCAACATTCCGCTTAGTAAGACAAATAGTGTCTGCAGTGTAAAAGGCAGCGGTCCCAAAGGTATACGAATCAAACCGCCGACAAAAATCAGTCCGCCCATCATGGCTGCCAGGACTAAGGCACGAGTTTTTGTATTAGTTCTGAATTTTATACCCCTTAACACGTACTTCTCCTGAGGAGAGTTTTATTAGTTCACCATTTTCCTGATAGATCAGAGCGCCATCATCCGAGATGTCTTGAGGAACTATAGTTTTGCCTGAGTCGAGCAGAACTTCGCGTCCTAGGATGAAACAACGCTTCCTATATTCATCGAGATAAACGCGTGAAGGCAGGAGTCTGATCATCTCAGCTATTTGATTGCTTATCTCCGCGATCAGAACATTACGATTGATGTGAGCACTACCGTCAGTGACGGCACCGGCTATTTCGCTGATTTCATCAGGAAATCCTCCGGCAGGCGGACAAAGATTTATTCCGATGCCAACTACCAATGAAAGGGTCTGGCCTGATTCCAGATCTGTTACCGCCTCTGTAAGAATTCCACAAATCTTCCTGTACTTGAGGAACAGGTCATTCACCCACTTGATACCGACTTCAACATTAAAAGTCATCTCTAACACTCTCGCGACGGCAACAGCTGTCATCGTCGTCAACAGAACCGGAGTTTCATCTTTTTTCCAGGGAAAAGCGAGTGAGAAATACAAACCGCTGCCTGCCGGAGAGTGGAAGTTGCGGCCGCGACGCCCGCGACCTGCAGTCTGACTAGCTGCAGCTATAAGATAGCTCTTGCCATCCCCCAAATATTGCTTTGCCAAAGTGTTAGTTGAGTCCAACTCTTCATGGACAAGCACCTCAATGCCATCCCAATAGGGGGATAAGCTGCTCTCAATGCCAAACTGCGATAATTTCTCAGTCTCGGCTGTTAACTCGTATCCGAGGTTATTCACACCGGATATCAAATAGCCTTCTTTTCTCAGAGTGTCTACAGCTTTCCACACAGCTGATCGGCTGAGGTCGAGCCGCTCAGATATTTCCTCGCCCGAAAGGCTGTTGTCTGCTTCTCGCAACATTTTCAAAACATTAGTCGCTGTGCTGTATTTCATATTCATACTCTCAAATTATTGAAATAAAAGCAGAAATTGTCAACCTTATATTTTTTTTGGTAAACATTCATTTCTGCCACGCGCAATTTGGTTCTGAACATGCTTTTGTTGTATCCTGAATATAAGAGAAAGAGGCAAGTATGACATTTAATCAACTCAATATATTTTGCCATATAGTCGAATACGGCAGTGTCACTCGCGCCAGCAAACACCTGGGCATTCCTCAGCCTGCCGCCTCCCGTATTGTCCGCTCATTGGAAAAAGAATTTGGTTTACCTCTCTTTGATAGTGTCGGCAGAGGGATGGTTGTTAACGATAATGGCAGGCTTCTCTACGATTATGCAAAACAGATTCTGCAGCTGAATACTAAGCTCGAGTCTGAGATGCAAGCAAAAAAGAAGAAACACGATACTACTATTTCCATCATTGTAGAAGCGGCATCTTATCTATTCCCTCACATCTGCACCGCCTTTAATTCCCGTTACGAAGATACCAGCTTTAAAGCGCTGCACCGCGAACCCTCGGGCAGCACTGAAACCGGAACTTATCCTCTCAGACTTTATTCGTCTCGCGAAAGATCGACCAGCAAAAACACAGTTGTTCTGGCTGATGAAGAAATCCGTTTGGCTGTGCCGCGGGCGAGCCAATTCGGTGACAGGGAGAAAATCAAATTAAGCGAAGTTCGAGATATGGGTTTCGTCAGCTTGTTCAAGACCAGCGGATTAAGGCAGATCACCGACTATTTCTGCAAGTTGGCGGGATTTGAACCTAAGGTCATCTTTGAAACAGATAATTCATCTGCCGTCACGCGTTACGTCAACTCCGGACATGGTATCGCCTTTATTCCGGAATTGACCTGGCCCAAAGACGACAGCGATGAGAATATTCATCTGCTATCTATCTCTGAGCCAAAGTGTCGCAGATTCATTAATCTGAGTTCAGCAGGAGAGCAGCAACTGAGCCGCTATGAAGCTTTATTTGCCGACTTTCTCCAAGACTATTTCCGCGATTTGCAGAGCAAATCATAGGGGCGGGGCAGATACCGGTGCTTTCCTGAACTGTGATAACTGCTCAAAGGAATATGCTATTTCTATCAAAACAGCTTCGCTGAATGGTCTCCCTGCAATTTCCAATCCAACTGGAACACCGATCGGAGCATCAGCCGAGGGTGCGAAACCGGCAGGGACTGCAATCGACGGAAAACCTGTAGCTGAGCAAAGAACACCATTACGCTGCTGCTGACTTTCCCCGATCTTGCAGACCAGCTGCTGCTGGTGCGGATACACCAGTGCGTCCAGCCCGTGAGCAGCCATAATCTTCATGATTCTGTTACGCATAGCTGCCTGACGCAGTAGTTTTTGATTATATTCAGCTGTTCCGACATCCAGCTGCAAAGCTTTCTTCAGATTATCTTCTATTCCAGGATGATACTTGCCACTTCCCAGAACCTCTTCCACTGAGTGAACGGGAGCATCTTCTCTGAGCCCAGACAAATAGGTGTTTAAGTGCGTTTTTAAATCATCGAAATGAACGCTGACTTCCCTTATCATCCAGTCGGAGTCGATCTCATCGTCCAACTCGATCAGCGTGGCGCCGCCTTCTCGGAAAACGGCTAAGGCCCCGTCCATCACCTGATTAACTGATTCGTTGATCGCTTCCCTGCCGAAGAAGCTTTTCAACACGCCAAGACGCTTACCAGAAAGACCATCCTTTTTCAAATAGGGAAGGTAGCTTTCAGCTTGTCTGCCGACGCTCCAGGCTGTCTCCTCATCATCCGGATCGTACCCTGCTATGACATCCAAAGTGCGGACACAATCCTCTACTGTGCGACAAATAGGACCCGCTGTATCCTGGGTCAGGCTGTAAGGGACAATACCGGCGCGACTTACCAGGCCTACGGTAGGTCTGATACCAACTAGACTGCAGGCTGAGGCAGGGCTCCTGATCGAGTTAATCGTGTCGGTGCCGATGCCGATAATACCGATATTGGCAGCGAGCGCAGCTCCCGTGCCTCCGGATGATCCTCCGGGGGTTCGTGTGGGATCGTAAGGATTGACTGTCTGCCCCAACATCGAACTGATAGTTTCACCCCAGATCGCGAACTCATGCAGGTTTGTCTTTGCCAGAATTACTGCTCCTGCCTGGCGCAGCTTTTTCGTTATGAACGCATCTTCGTCCGGAACAAAACCTTCCAGGGACCTGGAACCGGCAGTAGTAGTCATATCACAGGTCTCAACATTATCTTTCAGCATGACGGGGATACCATGCAGGGGTCCGGCCAATTGACCTGTTGTCTTGAAAACACGGTCCAGTTCGGCCGCCTCCTCCAGAGCCCGGGGGTTAGTCATGATAATGGCGTTGATAGCCGGACCTTTGTCCTCATAGGCTTCAATACGATCGAGGTAAGCGGATATCAGCTCTTTCACTGTTACATTTCCTTGTTTTAAGGCATCGTGAACTCGAGCAATAGTGGCTTCCATCAAAGTAAAATCTTTCATGATAATCCTCCTGTCTTCCATAATAAATAAAAAAGAGGAGGGAGATCGTATGATGTCCCTCCCGATTGTTTGCTTTTCGGATTTAACCGAAGAAATTCAAGAGTAATCCGGCCGCAACTGCGGATCCGATTACACCCGCTACGTTTGGCCCCATGGCGTGCATCAGCAGGAAGTTGGACGGATTGTATTTCTGTCCTTCCTTTTGCACAACGCGCGCTGCCATCGGAACTGCTGATACACCTGCGGCGCCGATCAGAGGATTGACTTTGCCTTTGGTAAGAACATACATCAGCTTTCCTAGAAGAACACCGATAGCTGTACCAATTGAAAATGCTACCAGCCCAAGCAGGAGGATCTGAAGCGTCTGTGGTTTAAGGAAACTTGCTGCAGTAGCAGTCGCCCCCACTGTAACACCCAGAAATAGCGACACAGCATACATCAGACCATTTTCTATCGCATTAACCAGCAGCGGTACGCGTTCTGATTCTTTCAAGAGATTGCCGAGCATTAACATGCCGATCAATGAAGCAGCTGAGGGCAAGAGCAGGATTGTGAGAATCGTAACCCCGATAGGAAAGAGGATCTTTTCTTTCTTACTGACTTCACGCAGCTGTTCCATCTTAGTTTCACGTTCTTTTTTCGTAGTGAGAAGTTTCATAATAGGTGGTTGTATGAATGGCACCAGGGCCATATAGGAGTACGCAGCAATAGCTATCGCTCCCAGCAAATCAGGTGCAAGCCTGCCTGTCAAATATAAGGCTGTAGGTCCGTCGGCTCCACCTATGATACCGATAGAGGCTGCTTCCTGAGGCGTAAATCCCATACCCAGAGCTCCGAGAAATGTAATAAAAATGCCTACTTGTGCTGCCGCACCCAGAAGCAGACTCCTTGGATTAGCTATCAGCGGACCGAAGTCTGTTGAAGCACCTATACACAGGAAGATTAAGGGCGGATAAATTCCCAGTGCGGTTCCCTGATAGAGATAATAAAGTAAGCCTCCGGGTTGATCACCCAACGGTCCGTCCATCAGTCCTGTAAGTGGCAAGTTGACCAAAAGCATGCCGAAAGCTATCGGTAACAAGAGGTATGGCTCAAACCCTTTTTTGATCCCCATATACAGGAGAAGGCAGGCAATCGCGATCATGATCAGCTTGCCTGGTAACATAACTCCGAAAAGCGGAGTGTCCAGAGTAAACAGATCAGCAAATCCGCTAGTCTTCAAAAAATCAACAATCATATCTAACATAGTAGACTCCTACTTCAGTGAAACTAGCAGGTCTCCTGATTTAACAGCATCACCTTTTTTGACATGAATCTCACCGACAACAGCATCGCGTGGAGCAACAATTTCGTTCTCCATCTTCATGGCTTCAATAACAACAAGAGTATCTCCGGTTCTGACGCTGTCGCCGCTTTTAACGGGAACTTGCCATACTTTACCCTGCAAGGGGGCAAGAACAGCATTCTCACCAGCCGCAGCAGTCTTTTTGGTCTCAGGCGCAGACACTGACGCTGCCTGCGGGGCGGGACTTGCCGGGACAACTGGAGTTGTTGTGCGGCGAGGCGCCTCGACTGTATGTCCTGGACTTCCGTCGTTAAGCTCTTCGACTTCAACGTGATATTCTACGCCATCTACAACTATACGAAACGTTTTGCTCATTTATTGTGATTCCCTTCTATAACGGACGTCTTTGTGCATCCTTAATTCCCGCTGTTTCCCATTCGGACAGCGGCGTCTTGTAGCGTTTGACATTTTTAATTACGAAACGAGTATCTTTCCCTAAAAAAACTGCAATCGCAGCAGCAATGATGGCAGCAGTTCTACTGTCAGGTTTATCAGCGGGCACTGGTAAAGGCTCTTCCGCTATACTTTCCATACTGGGATCATTCGGTGCGCTGTCATCCTTTTTGTCTTTATTGCGATATAAGATTAACCTCACAATGTCAATTAAGTATGAAATTAATAGAAGCACAGCAAAGACGATCAGTATCGAAAACAGCGAAATTACCACTCCATCCATAAAGCTCATATTTTGAAAATCCATATATTCTATCTCCTTTACAGTGGAATGTTACCGTGCTTTTTCGCAGGTACGGAAACACGTTTGCTGCGAAGTATGTCGAAAGACGAAATCAAGCGCTGTCTGCTTTCCTCCGGCATAATCACATCGTCAAGATAGCCCCTGGCAGCCGCTACATATGGATTCATCATTGCTTCGGAATATTCATCAATTTTCTCCTGACGCTTAGTTTCCGGATCATCGGCAGCTTTAATTTCTCTGGAGAAAATAATATTGGCTGCTCCTTCTGCGCCCATGACAGCAATCTCAGCGTTGGGCCATCCCAGGACTATATCGCCTCCGAGATGCTTGGAGCACATGCCAATGTATGCTCCACCATAGGCCTTGCGAGTGATCAGGGTAACTTTCGGCACTGTTGCTTCGCTGTAAGCGTAAAGCATTTTCGCACCATGCCTGATAATGCCGCCGTACTCCTGCTCAGTACCCGGTAAGAAACCGGGAACATCGACCAAAGTCAGAAGCGGAATATTGAAGGCGTCACACATGCGTATAAAGCGCGAAGCTTTGTCAGAAGCATTAATATCAAGACAACCGGCCAACACCTTAGGCTGATTCGCAATTACGCCAATACTTTCGCCGTTCAGTCTCAGGAAGCCTACGATCATATTCTGAGCGTAATAGCTCTGCACTTCAAAGAAATCGCCTTCATCCGCCAGACTGTAAATCAGGTCCTTCATGTCATAGGGTGTGCGAGGATCGGCAGGGATGAGACTGTTTAAGGAATTGAGCATGGCATTCGGATCCACATTGCTGTCGTAGCGTTCGGCTTTTTCCATATTATTCTGGGGCAGATAGCTTAGCAGCTGACGGATCTGATCAAAACATTCTTCCTCATCAGCGGCTCTGAAATGAGCGACACCGCTGACACTATTGTGTGTCATCGAGCCACCCAACTCCTTTGCTGACACCTCTTCACCGGTCACTGTCTTGATAACCTCGGGACCTGTGATAAACATTTCGCTGGTGTCATCTACCATGAAGACAAAATCCGTCAAAGCAGGCGAATACACAGCGCCTCCGGCGCAGGGGCCCATAATAACCGAGATCTGCGGGATTACGCCCGATGCTTTGGTATTGTTGAAAAAAATCCTGCCATAACCGGCTAGAGAGTCAACTCCCTCCTGGATGCGAGCGCCTCCTGAATCGTTGATCGAAATTATAGGGCAGCCCACTTTCAGGGCCATCTCCTGTGCTTTCACGATTTTGTCTGCATGCATTTCTCCGAGTGATCCGCCAATAATGGTAAAATCCTGCGCAGTTACACAGACCGGACGGCCATCAATAGTGCCGTATCCGGTCACGACACCATCCCCCGGAGCATTTTTCTCATCCATGCCGAACTGAGTGGAGCGGTGTTTGACAAAGATTCCCGTCTCGACAAAATTCTTTTCGTCGAGCAATGCGTCTATGCGTTCACGGGCTGTCATTTTGCCCCGATCGTGCTGGCGTTCGATCGCTCTTTCGCCTCCACCTTGTCTAAGTTTTTCTTTAATTTCAAGCAGCTCTTTTTGTTTTTCAGTCAACAAAGTGCGTCCTCCTCTATCTAGATAATTAATTTCCTATTTTCTAAAACTTGCAGGAATTTCATACAGACCGCCGGACCATTCAACAAGTTCATCCAGTGATTTGGCCACCAGACGATCATGTGTAGCAGTAGCGGGATCAATCTGCATATCATCCGGTAGAGCTACCTTTTCTTCTTTTCGCATCTTCTCTATTTCTGCCTTTTTCACGTACTCACCTAAAGGTGTCTCCTGCGCTACAGCTGCTAAGAGAGATCTGCGCTCTTCTTCGCTTTCCGCCAGATAGAGGTAAGCGATGCCCTGCTCTGTGACGACGTGCGTGACATCTTCACCGTAAATCATGACCGGCGGCGCGTCGAAACCGCTTTCTTCTCCAATTTTGACTGCGTCCAGTTCAGGCTTAAAATTGAAACCGAAGCGACCCTGGCTGGCAAGCATCTGCACGACGAGCTTCTTTCCTCTTTGCAATGAATTTCCGGGATTCGGCATCATGTCAAGCCAGGCTGGAGAAGCGTGTCTGCGGCCTAAGGTATTGTGTCCCATGTTGGGCGCACCGCCGAATCCGGTCAGACGCCCGCTGGTTACAGTGGAGGAGTTTCCGAAATAATCCATCTGCAGTGTCGCGCCCAGGAAAAGGTCGATGCCGTAAAGTCCGGCGATCTGGGCGAAGGCGCGATTTGAACGTAAAGTTCCGTCCGGGCCGATCGGGAAAATATCTGAACGCGCTTCTGTGTAGCGCTCCATTCCTATTTCGCCACCGAAGGTGTACATGCTTTCAACCCAGCCGTTTTCCATAGCAGGAATCATCGTGGGGTGTGGATTCAGAACCCAGTTTTTGCAGACTTTACCTTTCAGTCCAAGCTCCTCGCCATATGTAGGGAGTAAGAGCTCAATGGCTGCGGCGTTGTAACCGATACCATGGTTGAGGGACGTTACTCCGTGTTTTTCATAAATACCTTTGATTGTCATCATACCCATGAGAATATGCTGATCACGGATCTTCTTAGGATCACGAGTAAATAATGCTTCCAGCTGGAAGGGCTCATCAGCCAGAACAACAAAATCGACCCAATCTCCGGGGATATCGACGCGCGGTAGTGCACCGCGTTCAACTATCTCATTGGCCTGAACGACCACAATCGCCTGATGGAAGGCGGAGGCTTCAACAAGTGTCGGAGTGTCTTCGGTGCTGTAACCGGTGAAAAGGTTGCCGTCGGGATCAGCTTTATCAGCAGCGACAAGACAAATATCCGGGATCAGGTCAACGAATAGCCTTGAATAAAGTTCAAGATAGGTATGTATAGCTCCTATCTTTAGTTTGTTCTCTGCGAGCATGTCTGCCAGACGTACACTTTGCATGCCGGCATAGGCGAAGTTGATCTCGCTGGCGATGCCCTTATCAAATACATCCAGGTGTTCTGCCCTGGAAATTGAAGGAACGATCATAGTGACGTCATGAACTTTTTCAGGATTTACTTTCGTCAGTGCTTTGGCCAGAAAAGTTGCCTGTTTCTGGTTGTTTCCTTCGATGACGACCCGGTCTCCGGGACGCATCATGGCTTCCAGCGCTTCGGCGATCGATTCAGTCTTGATCAGCTTTTGTTTAACGTATGGGGATGCACTTTCAAGACGTGCTTGCTTCATATCACGCTTGCTATGCCAGTTCATCATAAAACCTCCCGAAATTTTTCTTTTAGCGACAATATATTTTGCTCAAATAAAATATTACGATCTCTGGATCTGCTATCACTAT
>Ga0172377_10002203_pt1 | contig 19968 bp, 18 predicted proteins | sample Pumphouse3metaG_FD_119749 | JGI IMG/M metagenome (GOLD analysis project Ga0172377, IMG submission 119749) | Leachate microbial communities from a municipal landfill in Southern Ontario, Canada - Pumphouse #3 metaG | ecosystem: Engineered > Solid waste > Landfill > Unclassified | place: Canada...
GGGAAGAGTGAGACCAAGGGGCGCTTCCTCAATGCCATCAACAGCTATGTGCACATGAAGCAGGAGGAGGAGCAGATCTATGAGAAGGCCTGTGACTGGCTCGACTTCTTCGGCATGGGTTCCATGAAGAATGAGCTTGCAAAAAACCTTCCCTATGGACGGCAGCGCGAGCTGGAAATAGCCAGAGCCCTGGCCACCGACCCGAAGTTGCTCTTCCTCGATGAGCCGGCTGCAGGTATGAACCCGCAGGAAACCGACCATCTGATGGCCACCATCCGCAAGATCCGTGATCTGGATATCACCGTGGTTCTGATCGAGCACGACATGAAGCTGGTCATGAACATCTGTGATACGATCACCGTACTCAACTATGGTCAGAAGCTTGCCCAGGGAACTCCCCGGGAGATCAAGCACAATCCCAGTGTCATCGAAGCCTATCTGGGAAAGGAAGAAGAATGAAAGAGTTGCTCAGCATTGATGATATCTCCGTTTCCTATGGAAACATCAAGGCCTTGCAGCAGGTGAGCATGCATGTCAATGAAGGCGACATCGTCTGCCTCATCGGTGCAAACGGGAGTGGAAAAAGCACGCTCCTGAAAGCCATTGTTGGGCAGGAACCGCTGGTCAGCGGTTCGATCACCTTCGATGGGGAAGAGATTTGCAGGGCGAAACATGATGTGGTCAAAGGGGTGAAACGGCCCCGCATCCTGACCACCGACCTTATTGCTGCAAAAGGCATTGCGCTTGTCCCGGAAGGGAGGAGGGTATTTGCCGACATGACCGTTGAGGAAAACCTTGACATGGGAGCTTTCCTGGTCCGTGATGAGCAGCTCATCGCCGACCGCAAGGAAGCCATGTACGATTTCTTTCCCATTCTCGGAGCGAGACGGCGGCAGAAAACCCGATCGCTCAGCGGGGGCGAGCAGCAGATGATGGCCATTGCACGTGCCCTGATGAGTGGCCCCAGGCTCATCCTCCTCGATGAACCGGGACTCGGCCTTGCCCCGCTGGTGATCGCAGACATCTTTGAAAAGATTGATATGATCAACAAGCAGGATAAGGTCACGGTCTTTCTGGTCGAACAGAATGCCCGAATGGCATTGAAGGCATCCACCGAGGGGTACGTCATGGAGAATGGAAGGATTGTCCTGCACGATGTGTCTTCCTCTCTCTTGGAGAACGAGAAAGTGCGCGAGGCCTATCTCGGGGAATAATGGCTGGAAAATCCAGTACGCTTGCAGTATAGTTATGGTAGATGGTAGGTAGGAGATCCAAATGATTATCGAACGAAGAATGACGCGTAATCCTGTTACAGCTACTCCTGACATGTCGATAGCAGAAGCTTCGAACTTGATGAAACAGGAGAAGGTTCACCGCCTTCCTGTGCTTGACAGGGAAAAGCATCTGGTGGGAATCATCACAGAGAAGGATATCCTGTATGCCACCCCATCCCCGGCCAGCAGCCTTTCCATCCATGAGATGGCCTATCTGCTCAGCAAGCTTACCGTCAAGAAGCTGATGAGCAAGAACGTGGTTACCATCACCAAGGATACCACGGTTGAGGAAGCGGCCCGCATGATGGTTGACCAGGATCTTTCGAGCCTTCCCGTCCTTGAAGGCGACAAGCTCATCGGCATCGTCACCAAGAGTGACATGTTCAAGATTCTCCTCGAGCTCTTCGGAGCACGCCACTTCGGAGTGCGTGTCTCCTTCGTGGTTGAGGACAAGCCGGGAACCATTGCAAAGATCAGTCAGGCTCTCAGCGAGCAAGGCATCGATATCATCACCTTCGGTACCTTCATGGGTACCGATCCCACGAATGCCATCTGTACGATCAAGGTACAGGGGGCTCCTATCAGCAAGGTTGTGGAGATCATCAAACCCTATGTCTCCCAGCTGCTCGATGTCAGGGAGGTCTGAGTGCCCAAACGAGCCAAGAAGAAAGAAGTTCGAAAGGAAAAGGCGGCTGGAGACAGCCGCCTTGCAGTTGCTCCCGATGCATATCTCCCGTTTGAGAACATCAAAGAGGTGAAACCAACCAAGGTGATACCCAAGGCAGCACCAAAACCGGTTGTATCGCAGCGGAAGGAGCCCCTGGTGCTCGGCTTTGACCCGAAAGCAAACTTTGGCGATATCCTCACCGCTTGGGAAGCTACCGGAGAACTGAGCGGTGTCACCAAACGCATGAAAAGTCACAGCAAAGTGAAGGTGGAAAAATCTTTTGCCGAGATCCTTGCTGAGTGGGAAGGGGAGAAAGCTGCAAAGAAAGAGGGGAAGCAAGAAGAGCAACCCATCAAGAAAAGCCAAGCCTACGTGCCCAAGAAAGATTTCGGGTCGTTGCTTGACCAGTTTGAGGGGAATGCGCCTGCTAAACCAAAAGCCAAGCAAGCCGAAAAGCGAACGCTTCCTGCCTCTCCGCTGACTCCGTCCAGACAGATGGAAGAGGCCTTGGAGGAGAAGGAGGAACTGGATCAGGGGCGAGACAGCTCGGTCTCCTGGTCGTTCTCAGACACCTACCGGCAATGGACGGAACAACGCGATGAGTCCTTGGCCATCGAGAAGGCCCGCAAAGAGAAGCGCGAGCAGACCAAGGTGCAGAGTACGATCGGAGAATTGCGTGCGCTTGAGCCACAGGCAACCTTGGATCTGCATGGGCTGAAAGTCCTGGAAGCGGAGAAGGCTACGGCAGATTTTCTGCGCTCTTCAAAGGCGGCGAACCTGCAGAAGGTAGCCATCATCACCGGAAAAGGACTGCACAATGACAAGGGTTACTCCCTGCTCAAGGAAGCAGCCCTCTCGCAGATACGGCTCAGCAGCGTAGTGCGCGAAGCATATACCCCCAAGGCCATGCATGGGGGTAGTGGTGTCATCTGGGTTATCCTGAAAAGTTCCTAGCGGATGAAAGATATGCATGCAAGAAGCCGGTTTCCAAGGAGACCGGCTTCCTGTTGCAGGGGTTTCTTAGCGCTCGCGATAGATGATGCGACCCTTGGTCAGATCATACGGGGAGAGTGCTACCCTCACGGTATCACCAGGAACAATCCTGATGTAGTGTTTGCGCATTTTTCCCGAAAGATGGGCAAGAATGACATGCTGGTTCTGGAGTTCCACACGGAACATGGTATTCGGTAGTGCCTCGCGTACGACGCCCTCTACTTCAATTGCTTCTTCTTTTGCCACAAATCCTCCAAATATATGCTTGAAAGCTAGGAAATTATATGCACTAGCTTTCAGCGTGTCAACCTAGCTTCAGGCAATGAAGATATCCCAATAGCCCTTGAGGAAGATCCCAAGGATGATGGCAGGCAGGATGAACTTGAAGTAAAACTGCAGTGCTCTCGGGAATTTCAAGCCTACGCCGCTATCTGCTTCAGAGAGAAAATTATCCCAGCCCCAACCATATTTCCAGGTACAGTAGAGAGTAAAAATCAACGAACCCAGAGGAAGCAGCGTGGAGCTTACCACAAAGTCCTCAAGATCGAGTACTCCTGTTCCCGGTCCAAGCGGTTGGAAGGACGACCAGAGATTGAATCCCAAAACACAAGGAATGCTCAGGATTGCGATCGCGATTGCATTGAACAGGACTGCTTTCTTTCTGCTCATACCCATGGTGTCGATCCAGAAGCTGATGATGTTCTCGAAGACGGCGATGAGGGTGCTCAGTGCGGCAAAGCTCATGAAGAGGAAGAACAGGCTTCCCCAGAAGCGGCCGCCGGCCATCTGGTTGAAGATGTTGGGAAGGGTGATGAAGATCAGGGATGGACCGGCATCAGGCTGGATGCCGAAAGCAAACGCCGCCGGGAAAATGATCAGGCCGCTGCACAGTGCAACAAAGGTATCGAGACTGATGATGCGTACCGCTTCTCCGGTGAGCCTGTTCTCCTTGCCGATGTAGCTGCCGAAAATTGCGATGCTTCCGATACCAAGGCTCAACGTAAAGAAGGCCTGGCCCATCGCCGCATAGATGGCAGAGAACAGTCCGCTTTCGGCCATGCGGGAGAAATCGGGAATAAGGTAGAACTTCAGGCCTTCAGAACCACCCTTGAGCAGGAGGCTGTTGAATGCCAGGACGATCATGAGGGCCAAGAGGCCGATCATCATGAACTTGGTGATCTTCTCAACACCACTTTGCAATCCTTTCGCCACCGGGAGGAAGCCAAGCACGACGGCGATGAGCATCCAAACAGTCATGGACAGGGGATTCTCAAGCATCCCTCCGAAGAATGAGCCGACACCCGAGGCATCAAGCCCGCTGAAGTCACCTTTGACCATATGTACAAGATAGGAGAGCAACCAGCCGGTGATGGTGGTGTAGAACATCATCAGCACATAGTTGCCGACGATGGCCAGTTTGCCGTAGACCTGCCAAGGTTTCTTGGCAGGGGTCAGCTTTGTCATCGCAAGGCCGATGTTCTGTTTGCTGGCCCTTCCGATGGATAACTCCATTACCATGACCGGGAGACCGAGAATGACCAAAAAGAGTATGTAAATCAGGACGAAAGCCGCCCCTCCATACCGTCCTGTGATGAAGGGGAATCTCCAGACGTTCCCCAATCCGATGGCACATCCTGCAGAGAGGAGGATGAACCCAAGTCTGCTGCCCAGAGTCTCACGAGCTGTGTTTTCTTTCATACCGATGCTGTTCTCACTTTCCTGTGGTGTAGATGATTGTCCGGAAAAAAACAATCGAAGTATTGTAGGGGGAGTGAGGTAAAAAATGCAACCGGAATGTGATAAATGCAGCAACTCAATTGACAGAGCCGCCTCACAAGGGCAAGATACCACTTAAGAAAGCATGCAAGAGGTGAAAGTGATGGCCAATTTGAGAGCATTGCAGGCGTACTTGGCAAACAATACGCAGGTTAGTGAGGCTATGGTCGCCTATACGGCGTCCCTTCAGCAAATCGCAGATGTCGACACGCAGGTTGCCGCCCGCATCGTCAATGAGCTGGCAGATCAGAGAACCCACCTGAAATTGATTGCCAGTGAGAACTTCTCCTCAATCAACAGCCAGCTGGCCATGGGGAATCTTTTGACTGACAAGTACAGCGAGGGGTTTGCCTATCACCGCTTTTATGCAGGATGCGACAACGTTGATGCCATCGAGGCTCTTGCCTGCGACTATGCCTGCAAGCTGTTCGGAGCAGAACACGCGTATGTACAACCGCATAGCGGAGCTGATGCCAATCTTGTCGCATACTGGGCCATTCTCAATGCCCGCGTGCAGGTGCCCTTGCTCGATGAGCTCGGAGTAACCAATCCCAGTGAAATGAGTCGGGAAATGTGGAACCAGGTTCGTGAGAAACTGGGCAACCAAAGAATCCTCGGCCTTGATTACTACTCAGGCGGACATTTGACCCATGGTTACCGCCAGAACGTCTCTGCACAGATGTTTGATGCATACTCCTACTCGGTTGATGAGAAGAGTGGGTATCTGGATTATGATGAGATTGAAAGGCTGGCAAATGAGATTCGTCCTCTGATCCTCCTGGCCGGTTACAGTGCCTATCCGCGCAAGATCGATTTCAAGCGCATGGCCGATATTGCCCATAGCGTGGGTGCGGTGTTCATGGTGGACATGGCCCACTTTGCCGGCCTCGTGGCTGGCAAGGTTTTCTGTGATGAGTACAATCCTGTCCTGTGGGCGGATGTGGTCACCACCACCACCCACAAGACGCTGCGTGGTCCTCGTGGTGGCATGGTCCTGTGCAAACAGGAGTTTGCCGAGAGTGTCGACAAGGGCTGCCCCCTGGTCATCGGAGGTCCGCTCCCCCATGTGATGGCTGCCAAGGCCATTGCCTTCAAGGAAGCTCTCGATCCTTCCTTTGCCGAGTATGCACAGCGCATCGTGAAGAACTCCGCCGCATTGGCAAAAGCCTGCATTGCAGAAGGCATCACCGTTGCGACCGGCGGTACCGACAACCATCTGATGCTCTTGGATGTTCGTTCCTTCGGCCTGAACGGCCGTCAGGCAGAGAGTGCACTTCGTGAGTGTGGTGTGACGCTGAACAGGAATGCACTTCCCTTTGATCCCAATGGCCCCTGGTACACCAGCGGATTGCGCATCGGGACTCCCGCAGTAACCACGCTGGGTATGGGAGAAGAGCAGATGGCAGAGATTGCCTCGATCATAGCCCTGGTTCTCAAGCATACCAAGCCTTTGGTTTTGACGAAGGGAGAGAAAGCAGGCCAGCTCAGCAAGGCGAAGGCAGTTACGGATCCGGCGGTGATGCAAGAAGCACAAAACCGCGTTCTTTCGTTGCTTGATCGGTTCAAGCTCTACCCAGAGTTGGATTTAGCGTTCCTAAGCAAGTACTTTCCCCTCGACAACAGTGCAAGGTGATGGTAGCATTGACGTTGGTTGGAGGTCCAGGATGAGTAAGATAGTGCAGGATTTGCGGTATAGCAAGGATCATGAATGGGTCCGTATCGAAGGTGAGAAAGCCTACGTGGGAATCACCGACCATGCACAGCATGAATTGGGTGAAATAGTCTTCGTTGAGTTGCCGCCTCTCGGGGAACGGTATGCCAAGGGGGAGGAGATTTCCACCGTTGAAAGCGTAAAGGCTGCATCGGCCATCCTGAATCCCCTTGAAGGAAAGGTCCTTGAGGCAAATGAGGACCTTGATGGGTCGCCTGAGCTGATCAATGAGGACTGCTATGCACATCATTTGTATGTTCTGACAGACTGCAAACTGGATGACTACCATGCCCTGATGGATGCCAAAGGCTACGAAGCCTACCTGAACACACTTTGATCGTCAGCAGATGCCGCCGTGATGGCGGCATTGCTTTGTCCGTATACCGGAGGTAACCATGGTATATCCCTATATTCCCCACACCGAAGAGGACCGCAAGATGATGCTCTCCTCCATTGGGTTGCAGTCGATCGACCAGCTCTTCGAGGGGCTGGGAGAGGAGTTGCAGCTTTCCGATTCCGTTCCGATCAGCCACGGAAGAACCGAAGATGAAGTCCAGCGAATGATCGATTCCATTGCGCAAAGAAACGTACGGGGCATCCCCTTCCTTGGATGCGGCTGTTACGACCATATCATTCCCGCTACGGTGAAGTCTCTCTCATCCCTTCCCTCCTTTGTCACTGCCTACACTCCTTACCAAGCCGAAATGAGCCAAGGGCTCTTGCAGGCGATCTATGAGTTTCAGAGCATGATTTGCGAAATCACCGGCATGGATGTTGCGAATGCTTCCCTCTACGACGGTTCTCATGCCGCAAGTGAGGCCGCCAGCCTGATGATCGGCGCAAAACGCAAATCCTCTACGGTGCTGGTCTCCAGCACCATCCATCCCTTCATCCTGGCAGTGCTCACCACTTGGGCGAAGGGGACCGACAGGACCATACGGATACTCAAAGAGAAGGAAGGGGTGGTGGATCTTTCCATTCTGGATGCAGAGCTTGACGAAAGCTGTGCAGGTCTCATCGTCCAGAGCCCGAACCGCTACGGCCTGTTGGAAGACTACAGCTCTGTTTCCGAAACCTTGCACAGCCATGGGTGCCTGTTTGCCATCCTGAGCGACCCCTTGTCGCTTGCGATCCAGAAAAGCCAGGCGGAGTGGGGTGCCGATATCGCCATCGGGGACACCCAATCGCTTGGCTTGACGTTGGCCTTCGGCGGACCTTCCTGCGGTTATATGGCGGTGACTGAGAGCCTGATGCGCCGCATCCCCGGTCGTATCGTGGGCGCTACCACCGATGCACAGGGAAGGAGAGGGTTCACCCTCACCCTGCAGGCCCGGGAACAACACATCAAGCGTGAGCGAGCGACCAGCAATGTATGTTCCAACCAAGCCCTTGCGGCATTGATGACCACCATCCATCTCTCTTCGCTGGGGTGGTCGGGCATGGTGGAAGCGGCCAACCAAAGCTATGCAAAGGCACACTATCTTGCCTATCATCTTGCCCAGCTTCCCGGTATCACCCTGATATGGGACAAGCCCTTCTGGTGTGAGTTTCCCCTGGTGTTCTCAGATGCCAAGAAGATGCGCAAGTTCCTGCAGGAACTGCGCAACGAAGGTATCTTTGCAGGAGTCAGGCTTGCAGCCTTGACGAGGCAAGCCAAGGATGAGCTGGTTCTGCTCGTGGCAGTGACCGAGAAGCGCAGCCGAGAGGAACTTGAGCTCTATCTCGCTGCAGCACGGAGGGTGATGAAATGAGTGAACCATTGTTGATTGATATGTCCAAGATCGGGCGCAAGGCCTACTGTTTCCCTCCTCTGGATCTTCCCCGTGGATTCGACCAGGCACTGCCGTCGCTTCCCGCCTCCCTGAGCAGGCAGAAGCCTGCACGTCTTCCCGAGGTGGCGGAACTTGACGTGGTGCGGCATTTCACCCGGCTGTCAAACCTGGTGCATGGGGTGGACAACGGCATGTACCCGCTTGGATCGTGTACCATGAAGTACAACCCCAAGATTGCCGAGCATATTGCCGGCATGAGTGAGTTTACCCAGATACACCCCCTGCAGGATATCTCCACAGTCCAAGGCTGTCTTTCGGTCATGTACAACCTGCTGGAAGACCTCTCCTCCATCACCGGCATGAGCTGGGGGACCCTGCAACCCTGTGCAGGTGCCCATGGCGAGTATACCGGGCTGAAGATGATCCGAGCCTACTTCCTCAAGCAGGGAGAAAGCAAGAGAAACAAGGTCCTGATACCGGTCAGCGCCCATGGGACCAATCCTGCCAGCGCTGCGGTGAATGGGTTTGATGTGGTCAGCGTTGCAAGTGATGAGCGCGGCTTGGTGGATCTTGAGGACCTTGCTTCAAAGCTTGATGATTCGGTGGCAGCCCTGATGCTGACCAACCCCAACACGCTTGGACTCTTTGAGCAGGATATCCTGGTCATCTCCCGCATGGTGCATGATGTGGGGGCATTGCTCTATTACGATGGGGCAAACCTGAATGCCATCCTTGGCATGGCTACCCCGGGTGACATGGGTTTTGACGTTCTGCATCTCAATCTGCACAAGACGTTCTCCACACCGCATGGCGGTGGCGGTCCCGGCAGTGGGCCGGTCATGGTGAACACCCGCCTCAGACCGTTCCTTCCCAAGCCGGACATTGAACTGACTGACAGTGGGTATGTCTATCATTGGGAGAACGAGGATTCCATAGGAAAGGTGAGCATGTTCTGGGGAAACTTCCTGGTCCTGCTCAGGGCATATGTATACATCCTCAGGATGGGCAGCGAAGGACTCAGGGCGGCAAGCCGCCATGCAGTCCTGAATGCCAACTATCTTGCTGCAAAGCTGGCACCAGTGCTGCGCATCCCGTATGGGAAACACTGCATGCATGAGTTTGTGGTCAGTTGTTCTGACCTGTTGCAGCAGTATGGGGTGAGTGCCCAGGATATTGCCAAAGCCCTTATTGATGAAGGATATCATCCCCCTACCATGTACTTCCCATCGCTTGTCAGCGAGGCGCTTATGATCGAGCCCACCGAAAGTGAAAGCGTGGAAAGCTTGGATGCCTTTGCCGAGACCCTGATCAGATTGGTCAAGCGGGCACAGGAAGATCCTGCTTCGCTGAAGGCCGCTCCGGTTACCACCGTAGTCGGTCGGCTTGATGAGGTGAAGGCGGTCAAGGAGCCCAATTTGCGCTACTGAGGACCTGAGAGCACTTTTTCTTTGCAGTCTCTTCATTGTTGGGGTATCCTTGAAGCATGAAGAGACTACTGATTCAAAACGGACTTCTTGTTGATACGGAGTGGACCAGGCATGCTGATATCCTGGTCGAGGATTCTCAGATCGTGCACATTGCCGCCTCCATTGGAGCTGATGAGGTCCCTGAGGGAACCGAAATCATCCAGGCTGAGGGGCTTTGCATCCTGCCGGGCATCATTGATGCCCATACCCACTTCCACCTGGAGAGCAGAGGTACGGTGACAGCCGACTCATTTGCCGAAGGGAGCAAGTGTGCCGCCTTTGGTGGGGTGACCACGGTCATAGATTTCGCAGATGATGACAAAAAGGGTGACCTTGCTTCCTGCAGCAAGCGGCGCATCAAAGCCATGCAGGAAGGGATGGCGGTGGACTTCTCCTTGCATCAGGGGGTGTATGCCTTCCGAGAAGGCTTGGATGAGGAGCTGGCCAACCTCAAGAAAGCAGGGGTGAGTGTCATCAAGATGTTCACCACCTACAAGAATGTCGGCTATCTTGTGGAGAAGCGCGAAGAGCTGAAGGCAATATTCAGTCTTTGCAAGAAACATGATCTTCTGGTGAGTGTGCATTGTGAGGATGATGCCACCATCCAGAAGGTTGACGCTGCGTATGAAGGGCCCTACGATCCTGCATCCCATGCCAAGCTCAGACCCAGCGAGGCTGAAGCCCGCGGCATCGATACGGTCGGTTCCATCGCCCTGGAGTTGGATATGCCCTTGTATGTGGTGCATCTATCCAGCAAAGCAGGACTGCAAAAGGTGCGCGAGCTCAGGGTGAAGGGTCTGAGGATCATCGTTGAGACAACCCCACACTACCTATTCCTGGACAAGAGCAAACTTGAGGGTGCTGATGGTGCTCTCTATGTGATGACACCCCCGCTCAGAAGCGAGGAGGACAATCTTGCGTTGCAAGAAGCCGTGCTCAATGGTGAGATACAAGTGATTGCCACCGACCACTGCTCCTTTACCGTCGAGCAAAAGATGGCGAGCAATGACAGCAGGACCATCCTCCCAGGGATTCCCGGCACCGAGGAGATGTTGAGCCTGGTCTATTCGTTTGCAGCAAACAGCGGACGGATTGGCATTCAGCAAGTGGTGAACCTGCTGAGTACCGCCCCCGCCAAAGCCTTCGGGCTCTATCCGCGCAAGGGAGCCATCCGTGTCGGCAGTGATGCAGACCTGGTGCTCTTCGATCCGGACGAGGCGTGGACGATCAGCAGTGAGACCACCCACTCAGCCAGCGGATACACTCCCTATGAGGGTACTGAGGTACTGGGCCGGCCGATCATGACCTACCTCAGGGGAAGGCTGGTCATGGGAGACGGCATCTATCTTGGGTTGGAAGGAAATGGTGAGTACGTTCCGCAGAAGGATGTGGGACGGGGAAAAACCATCATGCATTGAGGTAGGTACGCAACAGAACATACGGCAGCCGAATGGCTGCCGTATTTCTTGCAGAGCAACCCTTGCCATAAATATTGTCACATTCAGTAGTTTTCACTACACTGTGAGCAAGGAGCAACCATGGTCGAAGGTATTCTGTTTGATATGGATGGGGTTCTCATTGATTCCGAACCGGTGATTCTGCATGCTGCCATGTCCTACTTGGAAGGTCTGGGTGTCAAGACGAAGCCTGAGGATTTCATTCCCTTCATTGGGGCAGGCGATAAGCGCTACCTGTGTGGAGTGGCAGAGAAGTACGGCCTTCAGATTGACTTTGAGCAAGCCAAGCATCCGTTGTTCCAGCTCTATGAGACCTATGCTGTCGACCGTGGTCCCCTGCCGGGTGTCCACCGCCTGATCCGCAATGCCCGCAAGGCTGGCCTCAAGCTGGCGCTTGCCACCAGTGCCACCAGGATGAAGGCTGCCATCAACCTGAAAGCCATCGGGCTCGAGGAGTCGGATTTCGATCTGGTCGTCACCGGTGACATGCTCAAGCGCAACAAGCCCAGCCCGGACATCTATCAGTTGGCTTCCCTGGGTATGGGGCTTCCCCCCCAGGAGTGCCTGGTCATCGAGGATGCCCTGAATGGGGTGGTGAGTGCCAAACGTGCCGGGGCAACCGTCTGTGCCGTCAACACGAGCTTCACCGTAGGAGAGCTCTTCGACGCAGGAGCTGACTATGTGGTCAGCACGCTTGATGCATTTGAGGACTTTTCGACACATGACCAGTTCAATGCGCTCCTCGCTTCAATGAGAGGGTCTGATGAGCGGGTTGTCTATGGGGCCAACAAGATAGTGGAAGGATCTCCTTCCCCCATGGGCCCCGATGCCCTGTTCTCCCTGCAAGTCAGTGAAGCCTATGCTGCACGCAAGAACGCATACACCCCGTATTCGCACTACAAGGTGGGGGCGTCTTTGGTCAGCAGTGCAACCAGTCGTGTCTACAGTGGTTGCAATGTGGAGAACTCAAGCTACGGTGCCACCATTTGTGCTGAGCGAAATGCCATCATCCATGCAGTTGCCTGTGAAGGCCCTCTTGGGATCAAGAGCCTGGTGGTGGTGAGTGAGGATGCTCCCCCAGCACCCCCATGTGCCCAATGCCTGCAGGTTCTTGCTGAGTTTTGCAAACCGGATACGAAAATCCACCTTGTGGATGTTGCCTTTGCTGAAGGCAGGGGAGGTGTGCACCAGGAGTACCAATTCTCAGAGCTTCTGCCACATCCCTTCATCTTTCCCAGTATGAGGTCGTGATGAGACGCTATTTGCTGCTTTTTCTGGTGCTCCTCACGCTTTTGTTTGCGAGTGGCTGCACAACCACCACCCACCATATGCTCGCTCCCGTTGTCCTTGACCCTGATCTGAGCTTGGATGAGAAACTTTCCTCCTACTCCATCCCAAAGGTGAACATCACCTTCCCGAAGGTCTATTATGATGGTCTTGCTTGGCGTGACCGGGTGTTGGAGCTGGTCGAGGGGGCCGAGGATTATTTGATCACCTCCGCCTTTCTTGCTTCCAGCGCCGAGGATCTCCAGATGCTCTATGAAGCTTTGGCACGCAAGGCGGAGAGTGGTGTTCGCGTCTACTTTGTGGTGGACGGCATCGGTCCGTTCGACATGACCGAGACCCGGTTCCACCTGATCCCCCTGAAGTTCCTTCGTGAAAGTGGAGTGCACCTCCTGGAGTTCAATCCCATCAGCAGCGCCCGTCTGGTGAGCCTGTTCAGCCTGCTCGACCGTGATCACCGCAAATACCTCATTGTCGATGGAAAACAGCTTGCGATGGGAGGCATGAATCTCAACTACATCTCCATTGGGGCAATGGATGACAACTTGCAGCGAGACAGCATGTATGAGTTCTACTCGCCAGAGCTGTGTTCCTTGCTCCTTGATGCGTTTGTTCCCTGGTGGAACGAGCAGAGTTGGGAGGAGGTTCGGCGGGAAGATTTTCAGGTCGATGCGTCCGTCGCCCTCGGCATGAAGACGTATGAAGCCTGGTATGTGGACCAGCATCCTGGATCGGAGAAGGTCAGTGCCCTCTTCGGAACGATGCTCGCCGAGGCCCAGCATGAGGTGAAGGTACTTCCGTTCCTGCCTTTCATGGACGCCAACATGATCGAGGCCTTCCGCACTGCTTCCGATCGTGGGGTTGATGTGCAGATGATCATTCCCTTCGACAAACGGGTCACCAACCGGAAGGGTATCGAGTACATGGTCAAGGATCTGCGCAAGATGCAGATTGACCTGCGCATCGAAAAAGAGAGTGCAGAGAGCCAGAGATTGCTGCATGAGAAACTGATGATTGTTGACGACCGGTACGTGGTCATCGGCTCGACGAATATGAATTTCCGTTCGTTCAACCTTGCCTATGAGACATCCTTGGTCATCGATAGTGAAGAGCTTGCCCGTGAGGTGGAGAAGCACTTTGATGAGCTCTACAAAAAGACGGTACCCATCACGGAAGCGATGGCTGAGGCTTGGCAGACGTTTGCCAACTGGCCCCGATTTGCCGTTGGATTCTTTGGAGGTTGAGCATGCGAAAGTTACTGGTTTCCCTTATCCTGCTCATGCTTTGCTCCTCTCTCTTTGCCCGTACGCTGGGCTATGGGGTAGGGTTCTACGGCCAGAACGTGGAAGCAGAACCTGAGAGAGCGAGCAGTGGTGCAGAGATTTCCTTGGTGTACAAACCCCTCTTGCTTCCCTATCTCAATCCTTCCTTGCATGTGAAGAACTCGGTGGGAACTGAGATGGACGGAGAGTGGGTGGCCCCCTATTGGGAAGTGGGAGTGAGCGTGGACCTGATCCGCATCATCAACCATCCTTTTAATTTTCTGGCTCACAACATCATTGCCTACACCCCTTCGGTGAGTGTTGCCTACCAGTATGATCCGAGAAGGGGTCGATCGCTGGCAAGTGTAGGGTTCAGCCCCTTCAAGCTGAGCCAGAAAGATTTCTGGTACGAATTCTTTTCACCCTTCCTCACCTATGACCTCTCCAGTGGGACGTTGGACAGTTGGGGGGTGAATCTGGTGCGATACACCTTTTTCTTCAAGTAGGTTGGTATGCGTAAGATCGTGTTGTTGCTGACAGTTCTGATAGGGTTCACCTTGCCCGTTTTTGCCGGGTATTTTGACCTGGCTCTCACGCTGGGCACAAATGTGCATATGTTTGAGAAGGATCTCGATCCAAGCAGAATGAAGTTGGCTTGGGGTGCTTCTGTAGGCCTGACAGATGACTGGGAGTTGGATGTACAGGTCGACACCCAAGTGGTGCCCGACTTTTTTGGTTCTTCTTCCCTCTCGTTGGTAGCGCAGAAAGCGCTGTTGGGCCAGCGTTCAACCGATTCCGCGGTTGCGGGAGTGGGAATCAACACCCTGCTGGGGGCAGGGCTGATGGTCAGTCCGTATCGCACCGATGGGACACTGGGCATCTCACATCTTTTGCTCACCCTCACCCCGGTCACCATCGGAAGTCCGGTCACCGGCAAGCGTGAGCGATTGTTTGCGCTCACCCTTGCCTATAACCTCAGCAACCAGAAGTTCGCACTCCTCTTTGACTTGGTGAAGTACGACTTCTATGCCGTCGGAACGTATCGGGATTACCGTTAGCAGTGCTGCTCAAGTGCCATCATCTTGTCGACTCTCCGCTGATGGCGATCCCCTTCGAAACTGGCGTCCATGAAAGCCTGCAACATATCCACAGGATCTTCGCTGTAGTCAATCCTGCCTCCGAAGGCAATGAAGTTTGCATTGTTGTGCTTGCGGGCCATTGAGGCGGCGTAGCTGTTCTGTGGCAGGGCACACCGGATGCCCTCGACCTTGTTGGCACTGATCGAGATGCCGATGCCGGTTCCGCACAGCAGGATGCCAAAGTCATAGCCACCCTTCTTATACTCGTTGCAGGCAAGTTCTGCCATATCAGGATAATCGACAGAGTCTGCCGAATGCACTCCAAGATGATTCACGGTGCATCCGTTCTTCTTCAGATAGTCGGTGAAACGGGCGGCAAGCTCAACCGCTCCATGGTCGTTCGCTAGTACAATAGTGGGCATATCCCTTCCTCCGTACCTTGATGGTAGCGCATTTGCAAAACCCTGCCTAGCGTCTTTTGAGTTGTAAGCTTTTTGCAACTGGGGTAAAATAGCTCATCGATAGGAGCTTGAAGTGGCAGAGATTTATGTGAGTGGGCACCGGAACCCAGATATGGACAGCATTTGTGCTGCATACAGTTATGCATTTCTGAAAAACAAGCTGGATCCGAGCAACACCTACCTGCCGGTGCGGTGCGGAAATCTCAACGATGCCACCAAAGCCCAGTTTGAACGGCTGAATATCGTACCGCCTCCTTTCATCAAGGATGTGCGGACCAAGGTGTCTGCAGTGAGCAGAACGGCCCAGAACACGGTCCAGATCACCGATCCCGTCTATACCCTGGTCTCCTTTTACGGATCCACAAGCCGCAGTTCGGTTGTTCCTGTCATGGAGGGTGAGCAGTATCGGGGCCTGCTGAGTGTTGATGAGGTGAGCAGCTTCATCCTCAAGGAGAACAGCGGGACTCGCCCGGTCTATCACTTTGTGGTGGAGAATTTCCCCAAAGTGCTGAAAGGTACTTTTCTGCGCAAAGGAGAGCAGCCAAGCTTCGATGCACCCATCATGGTGGGTGCCATGCGCTATACGGTCTTCTGCAAGCACATGGAAGCCTTGGAAGGCCAGTCTCCGATTTTGGTGGTCGGTGACAGGGAAGATCATATCAGGAAAGCCATTGAATTGCAGATTCCGGCCATCGTATTGACTGGCATTGAACATGGGGTCACCAGCAGCGTAGATTGGGATGCCTACCGGGGAACGGTGTTCCTCAGCGCCCTGGACACCGCAGAGACCCTTCGTTTATTGCGCCTGAGCGTGCCGGTGGAGAAGCTGATGGTACAGAATCCACCGAACCTGCAGGCTGACTGTCTCTTTGACGAGGCGAGGGATATCCTTGCGGACAGTGAATTCCGTGGACTCCCTGTTTTTGATGGACAGGCCTACCAAGGCTATGTTACCCGCCGCTGCTTTCTGGAGCGGCCCAAGACCAAGCTGATCATGGTCGACCACAATGAGAATGAGCAGGGTGTGCCGGGCATCGATGAAGCTGAGGTGGTGGAGATCATCGACCATCACCGCCTGGGGGCTGCCAAGACCCGCAACCCCATCTTCATCTGCTGTGAGCCGCTGGGCTCGACGTGCACCATCATCTACAAACTTTTTTTGCGCAACAACGTGGAGATTCCTCCCTCTCTTGCACGGGTGATGCTCAGCGGCATAGTCAGTGACACCATCATGCTCAAGAGTCCTACCACTACCTTCGAAGACTATACGGCGGTTCAGGATCTCTTGGCACTCGGCCAGGTTCCGGATATGCGGACCTTCGGCGAGACTATGTTCCGTAGCGGTGCCTCGCTTGCCAAGGAGGATCCGAAGAAGATGCTTGAGGCAGACTTCAAGCACTACAAGGAGCTGGGCGTCAGCTTCGGGATCGGGCAGTGCGAAGTCACCACCCTCTCTGATGTGGACGACTACAAGGAAGCCTACCTTGCTGAGCTGGAGAACGTCAAACACTCCCACTCCCTCGATTGGGCTTTGTTCCTGATCACGGACGTCGTGAAGGAGAGCAGCGTGCTGTTGATGACCAGCATGCCGATCATTGAGCGCAAGCTTGCCTACAAGAAGATCGGGGAAGGCATTTTCAACCTTCCCGGGGTGCTTTCACGAAAGAAGCAACTGCTTCCTGAGGTGCTCAGGGTCCTGGAAGAGTAGGCTACTTCACCTCTGAGATGGTATTGATACTGGGGATGGTCTTCAGGCTCTTGATGATCTTCTTGAAATCCTCTTCCTTCTCCACTTCCATGGTGAAGGTTCCCATCAGTTTGCCTTCCTCGTCATCATGGAGACGGCCTTCGATCAGGTGGCCCTTGAACTTGCGCAGCGCCCCCTCAATTTCACCGAAGAGATCATAGGTCCGCTTGCTGGTGACGCTGAAGCGCTTGGTAAGCTTGGGGAATTCGGTCTCCCACTCCACCTCGATGGAACGATCGACCACCTCACTCATGTTCTTCAGGTTGGGACACTCGCGCTTATGGACGATGATGCCCCGTCCTCGGCTGATGTATCCGACGATGTCATCACCGCGTACCGGAGAACAGCACTGGGCGATGTGGATCATCATATTCTTCTCATCACCGACACGGAATTTCATCCGTTTGGCATCGAACACCTGGCGAACGATCTCATCTCCATCGGCGTTCGGTGGTGGGGCTTGGGGCGACTCCTGCTTGGGTGCCGGCTCTGCTTCCTTGCGCTTGGCTATGATGTCCTTGTCGATGAGAATGTTCTCATCATACTTGTTCAGCCAGGCCTTGATCTTCTTGCGTGCACTGCTTGTCTGTGCATAGCGCAGCCACTGCAGGTGCGGCCGGGCGTTTGGGCTGGTCAGAATCTCAATTACCTGGGTATTCTTCAGCGGAGCATTGAGCGGGATGATGGATCCGTCCGCTTTCGCCCCGGTGGTGTGGTTTCCGACCTCGGTATGGATCTGGTATGCAAAGTCCAGGGCTGTTGCGTTTGCCGGCAACTCCACGATGTGTCCCTGGGGGGTGAAGACATAGATGGTGTCCTTGAGCAACTCACCCTTGATATCATCCATGTAGGACTCGCTGGTCTCGATTTCGTTCGACCAGGTCTTCAGCTTGCTGATGATCTTGGAGAACTGCTCATTGTCCAATTTCGACCATGATCCGCTGTCACTGCCGGTTTCTGCCTTGTAGCTCCAGTGGGCGGCAACGCCGTACTCGGCGGTGGAGTGCATCTCCTTGGTCCTGATCTGGATCTCCAGCAGCTTGCCGTCCAAGGCCATGACGGTGGTGTGGAGGCTCTGGTAATTGTTCGCCTTGGGCATGGCGATGTAGTCCTTGAACCTTCCCTCGATCGGGGGCCACAGACGATGCACCACACCCAGGATGGTGTAGCATTCGGTCACCGTATTGCAGAGGATGCGCACCCCAAGGATGTCGAAGATCTCATCGATCTCCTTCTTGCGCTTCTTCATCTTCATATAGACCGAGTAAGTGTGTTTTGCCCGGCTGGTAACCAGCACATCGCTCAGGTTTGCATCGCCGCAGGCGCGATAGATGGACTTCTCGATACGGTTGAGGTAGGCATTCTGCTCGCTCTTCTTGCTGAGCAGATACTCCTGGATGTAGTTGAATGTATCGGGTTTGAGGATCTTCAGGCTCAGGTCTTCCAGCTCATCCTTGAGCCAGGAGATGCCCAACCGGTCGGCCAATGGGGCGAAGATATCCAGCGTATCCCCTGCGATCTCCCGAGCACGCTCAGGGTTGAGGTGTTGAAGGGTGCGCATGTTGTGCAGCTTGTCGGCCAGCTTGATGATGATGACCCGGATATCCTTGCTCATGGCGAAGAACATCTTGCGGATGGTTTCCGCCTCCTGCACACTCTTGTTCATGGTCTTGAGGTTGGCTATCTTGGTCTCGCCCTCGACCATATCGGCAACGGAGGCCCCAAAGATGGAAGTCAGCTCCTCATAGGTGGTGTCGGTATCCTCCAGCGTATCATGGAGCAAGCCTGCGCAGATGGTGTCGGCATCCATCTTCAGTTGGATGAGTATCTCTCCGACTGCCAAGGGATGGATGATGTACGGCTCTCCGCTTGCACGCTTCTGGTTCTCATGCTTGCTCGCAGAGAAGGTTGCCGCAGCCAGGATCTTCTCCTGGTCGGCCTTGGGGTACTTGAAAGCTTTCTGGATGAATCGTTCTATCAACTGCTCGTACATGCAAGAACCCCCCAAACGACCCGTTCAAGAAACGCAAGGTCACGCGCTGTGCCGACCTCTGCAAACTGATGCTCGCCCAGCAAGGTCGCCACGCCGGGCGCCTGTCGGTAATCACACTCCAGGAACAAGGCACCACCTTGGACCAGATGCTCGGTGCTCTGCTGTACCAGCGTCCGGATCAGGCCAAGCCCATCTTCCTCCCTGCCGTCAAGGGCAAGCCTGGGTTCCCAGGCCACTTCCTTTGACACCTGATCACACCAGAGCTGGGTCAGGTAGGGGGGGTTGCTGACGATGATATCATACTTTCCCTCTGCTGGGGAGAGCAGGTCGCCTTGAAGCATCGTCACCTTGGCTCCCAGACGCTCTGCATTGGCTTTTGCCACCTCCAGGGCAGCGGCGCTGATGTCAGTGAGGGTGACTTGGCACCCAAGTTCCAATGCCAGGGTTATCCCGATGGCCCCGCTGCCGGTGCAGACATCGATGATGGAAAGATCTTTGCTCTTGTTCAGCTTCCCGGCAAAGGCAAGCACCTGCTCGACCAGGATTTCGGTGTCGGGCCTGGGGATGAGCACACGCTCATCCACATGGAAATCCCGTCCATAGAACTCCCTCGATCCAAGGATATAGGCCATCGGCCGATGGGCAAGCCGCTGCAACACCAACGTCTCGAGTGCGGAAAGCTCTTCTTCTGTGAGCTCTTGGTCTGAGCAAAGAATCTGCTGGACATGGTCCAGACCTGTCACGTTCTGCAAAAGCAGGCGGGCGTCGAGATCCGGACTCTGGTCCACCGAGCCGTCCATGAGTCTGGAGGCAGTCGATCGCTTCCACTGCTGGACGGTCATGCCAGCCATCTCAGCTCTCCTTCAGGGCAGCCTCGCCGGCGGCAATCTTCAGTGCTTCGACCACTTCATCGAGTGCACCGGCCATGATGAGCTCAAGTTTGTAGAGCGTCAGGTTGATCCGATGGTCGGTGAGCCGGTTCTGGGGGAAGTTGTAGGTGCGGATACGCTCGCTGCGATCCCCTGA
>Ga0172377_10002205_pt1 | contig 19957 bp, 17 predicted proteins | sample Pumphouse3metaG_FD_119749 | JGI IMG/M metagenome (GOLD analysis project Ga0172377, IMG submission 119749) | Leachate microbial communities from a municipal landfill in Southern Ontario, Canada - Pumphouse #3 metaG | ecosystem: Engineered > Solid waste > Landfill > Unclassified | place: Canada...
AAATCAGCCGCTCTTGAATGTGAAGATATATATGAAAGTTTGAAAGATTATCTTGATGAGATGACTTTCAGTCAGAGTGATTTAGACAATATGCAGCAGAGATTATCACAGCTGCAGAGAATTAAAAAGAAATATGGTCCAACTCTTGAGAATGTAATCACATTTAAAGAGGAGATTGATGGAAAGATTTCTGCATTGAATAATGGCAGTGATGATATTGAATATATTGATAATCAAATCAAGAAGACAAAGGCTAAATTGATAGAAGCATGTGAGGCTCTGACTCAAAAAAGAGAGAGAGGTGCACTCAAGTTAAGTAAGGCTATTGAGAGATCTCTGAGAGGTCTTGGAATGCCACATGCATCATTTTCAATTGAGTTGACTGCATATTCTGATTACAGAATTTCTGGTAAGCAGGCGGCTGTTTTCATGCTATCGGCAAATCCAGGACTTGAGATGCGTCCTATAAAAGAAATTGCAAGTGGAGGGGAACTCTCACGTGTCATGCTTGCAATAAAGAGCACTCTAAGAGAGAAAGACTCTGTTTCTACATTGGTATTTGATGAGGTTGATGCTGGTATTGGTGGAGAGGTCGCAAGCAAAGTTGCAGATGAATTGATCTCTTTATCAACATCATCTCAGGTCATTGCCATCACTCATCTTGCATCAATTGCAGCAAAAGCAGATTATCAGCTTGTTGTTAAAAAATATGTTAAGAAAAATATGAGTTTCACTTCCATTGATGAAGTAAAAGACGATGAGAGAGTCAAAGAGGTAGCAAGAATGCTATCTGGAGATAGTGAGAGCACAATCTCACTCAAGCATGCCAGCTCTTTGTTGGATGCTTAATACTGATCTAAAAAAATAATATTCATATGCCCATTCAATATTTAATTCAATTTGAATGGGCATTATTTAACCTCTCTTATTAACTCAATAATAAAAGAGGTTTGGCTAAAAACAAATAATTTAGTATTTAAATTATTTGTTCATACCTTCTTCAACAGCAACAGCAACAGCTACAGTAGCACCTACCATAGGGTTGTTACCCATACCGATGAATCCCATCATTTCTACGTGAGCAGGTACTGAAGATGAACCAGCGAATTGAGCATCACTGTGCATTCTACCCATTGTATCTGTCATACCATAACTTGCAGGACCTGCAGCCATGTTATCTGGATGTAGAGTTCTACCAGTACCACCACCAGAAGCAACTGAGAAGTATTTTTTACCTTGTTCATTGCATTCTTTTTTGTAGATACCAGCAACTGGGTGTTGGAAACGAGTAGGGTTAGTACTGTTACCTGTGATTGATACATCAACACCTTCATGGTGGTTGATTGCAACACCTTCACGTACATCATCAGCACCAAAACAACGAACGCCTGCTCTCTCACCCTTAGAGTAAGGAACTTCACGAACAATTGTTAATTCACTTGTTTTGTAATCAAACTTAGTTTGAACATAAGTGAAACCATTGATTCTTGAGATGATCTGTGCAGCATCTTTACCTAGACCGTTTAAGATAACTCTTAGTGGATCTTTTCTAGCTTTGTTAGCGTTACGAGCAATACCAATAGCACCTTCAGCAGCAGCGAAAGATTCGTGACCAGCTAAGAAACAGAAACATTTTGTTTCTTCTCTAAGTAGCATAGCACCTAAGTTACCGTGGCCAATACCAACATTTCGTTCTGATGCAACAGAACCAGGAATACAGAATGCCTGTAGACCAATACCGATAGCTTCAGCAGCTTCAGCAGCTGTTTTACAGCCTTTCTTGATTGCAATTGCAGCACCTAAAGTATAAGACCAAGCAGCATCTTCAAATGCAATTGGTTGTACACCTTTAACGATGGTACTTGGATTGAAACCCTTGCTTTCACAAAGAGCTAGAGCTTCTTCTAGGTCTTTAAGACCATATTCTTTTAGACAAGCGTTAACGCCGTCAATTCTTCTTTCTAGGTTTTCAAATTTAGCCATCTTCTTACTCCTTACGAGGATCAATAAAGGTTACACCGTCAGCCCAACAGCCGTATGTGCCTTTAGCATTTTCGAGTGCCTTGTTAGCATCTGTTCCTGCTTTGATAGCATCCATCATTTTACCTAGGTGAACGAATTCGTAACCGATGATTTCGTTTTCAGCGTTCAATGCAACGCGTGTTACGTAACCTTCAGCCATTTCTAAGTAACGACAACCCTTTAATTTAGTACCAAACATAGTACCAATCTGAGAACGTAGTCCTTTTCCTAGATCTTCTAGTGAAGCACCAATTGGAAGTCCGCCTTCACTGAAAGCAGTTTGAGTTCTACCATACACGATCTGTAAGAATAATTCTCTCATAGCAACGTTGATAGCATCACATACTAAGTCAGTATTTAAAGCTTCAAGAATAGTTTTGCCAGGAAGAATTTCAGATGCCATAGCAGCAGAGTGAGTCATTCCAGTACAACCTAAAGTTTCAACTAATGCTTCTTCGATGATACCTTGCTTAACGTTTAATGTTAATTTACATGCACCCTGTTGAGGAGCACACCAACCAACACCATGAGTTAGTCCACTGATATCTTCGATTTCTTTTGCCTGAACCCATTTCCCTTCCTCAGGAATTGGAGCTGGTCCGTGATATGCACCTTTTTTGATAGGACACATATTAATTACTTCATTGGAATACAACATAGTGTGATTCCTCCCATAATTATCCATAGATATATCTACGGAGATTTATTTAGTTAATTGAACAATAATTAAATAAAGTTCAGAATTAACTTTTCTAAAACTACCATTTTTATTATTTTATTTCAATTGAATTTTAGGGGCAATTTACCTTTTTTTGATGAAATGAATATTTTTTTATCCATTAGGGTAAAAGAGTCTCGATTAATGTCTGACTTCATAAGAAAATGCTTTAAAAGCTACTAAATACGTAGGATAAAAATATAAAAACACCAGCATTTTAATTAAAAAATACTGGTGTAGATTTATTAAATATATAATTATGCGAAATTTAACAATGATTTCATCAATTTAAATTCATCCTGATTAAATTTTTTAGATTTCTCTGGAGTTATAAAATAAGGATACATAATGTTCTGTATCTCTCTTGTATCGATGATCAATTTCACATCATATGTGAACTGCAAAAATTGATTGATTTCGTGAATTATGGTGTCGTTTACACCTTCATCAATCAAGTGATCTGCTATATCTTTGCTCTCTTGATTGAAGATCTCAAGTAACTTATCATTCTCCTTGGTTCTACCATGTTTTTGGATGAATGTGACCAGTGCATTCACACTTGGTTGCATCTCCTCCCATGATAGAGTATCAGGAGTTACAAACAGACTTCTTAAAGCTCTTAAGGCCGTTCCTATGATCTCAATGAAACTTGTATCGAGAGGTAGGTAAGGAGAGTTGTTGTATAAGAAAGAATAATTTGTGATGTCCCTTGCAATCTGACGGACAGATTCATCATCGACAAATGATAGAGAGTACTCTATCCAATAAAAAGCACTGTCTAGAATACGAGGATTTATATCAGCACTTGTTAAATTGTAATGACGAACGTTGTTGGTATGATTATCTTTAACAGTTATTGACATGTTTAAGTTTGAACTGTCGTCTTTATCAAAATCGTAAAGTCCCTCAACGTTGAAACTTCTGAGAGATAGAGTATCAAATATCTCAAGCTTTGGTTCATCTTTAACATCACGTATCGATATCAATTCAAATCGTCCATATTTGTTTGTATAGAACTTATCTTTAGCAATAAATCTATCCATTTCAAAGAAGATTGCAGCCTCAACCTCTCCAGGAATTGCCTCCAATATCTTCTGAGCAATGGTAAGTCCATTGCCTTCTTTAGCAATATTGCTCTTTGCCAGTTTTAAATCTTTCAAGAATGGCGAGAGCAGGCTTTCTTTGCTATATTTTTGGAAAAGACTTATTGAATAAAGTGCATAGTGAATGTTCTGCTTTGGTTCTATTCCTGCCAAATCATTGAAGAACCAACCACAGGATGTGAATGAGAAATACTTATTCTTCATACCATCAAGAAGACAGGAAATCTCACTTTCATTGCCCTTTGCAGAAGGATATTTTTCTACCAAATTTTTGATGAAATCAATCATACTCATTCGTTGAGATGCAACAATTCCATAATCGCTGAGAAGCTGATAAGAATCAAGTTCATCTTTAAAGATGGCCTTGATTCGTTGATTGTAAATTGCGACAAGGCGGTCTGAGTTGTTGTTCAGTGCATCTCTTAAAGGAGTCCTCCATTTCTGATTCCATCCTTCCTGGCCACCTGTTGAACAACCACAATCTTTGTACCATCTAGATACACCGTGGAAGCATGACCAAGAAGTTCCTTTAGATTGCTCACCAACATGAAGTTCTGCATGAAGAGTTGCTGGATTATCTGCAAGGAATTTACCATAGTTGGTGAATTCAAAATCATCTCTGCTATCCACTTTCTTAATCATTGCGGCAAGAGCCATATCTCCAAAAGGTTCATGGTGACCGTAGATCTCTCCATCCGTAGCCGTATGAATTAAAGCTGGTTTTTCATTGTTCTTGATAGTCAAAAAATGGTTGTAGAACGCATCAGCATCTCTAAGTAGATGACCGAAACTGATATTTTCTGCTAGATGAGGATGATAGAAAAAGGCATTTATAGATCCTCCATTTTTTCCTTTTAAGATATAAGCTCTATCATATGGTGCTGGTCTTCCATTGAGATCAATCATGTTGCCATTTTCATCTTCTACAGCTTTACACTGCCAAGGTGATAGTATGACGAATTTTATTCCTTCATCACTCAAGATATCAATAACGTCTGTATTTATAGCAGTTTCAGGAAGCCACATACCTTCAGGCATTCTTTCAAATCGTGATTTGAAATCTGTAATACCCCATCTAATTTGAATTCTTGCATCAGAGAGATTGTCCAACGGTAAAATTGTATGATTGAATCCCTGCGCAAGAGCATTACCATGACCTAGAGCTTTAACGCTTTTTTTGTCGGCTTCTATTATTTGGTCGTGAATGTCTTTGTGCTGCTCTTCCATCCAAGATAGTAATGTTGGACCGAAATTAAATGAAATATGTTCAAAATTGTTTGTAATGGAAATAACTTTTCCACTTACATCAAGATAACGTGCATTTATATTAGCTGCATAGCATGAACTCAATATCTGTTCATTCCAATCAAGAAAAGGCTCAGCTGATAGCTGTTTGGGAATAATTCCAGTTAAAGGATTTTCTCGAGGAGGTTGATAAAAATGTCCATGTAATATTATTTGGGTTTTTTTATTTTTTTCCATATATAAAATATTATCACAATTCATGTAAAATGATTAGTAAATCTTTTGTAAAAAGTTGTTTTTCAAATCATTTTAAATAAAATAACACTTAAAAAGCAATAAAACTCTTTTTCTTTGTTAAACTACTAATAAAAATGCCCTAAATGGTATAGTATTCTTATTATAAAATGTTATAGATAATTGCATTATAATTACTTAATAATCAATATTATCTTATATTGGATTGAATCTATAATATAGCATTAATTAATAAGTTGAACTTTTACAAATTAAATATATTTATAAATAATGCTCCTTTATCAATCGCTTGTACAATTAAGGTAAAGATTGTAGTGTTGACCAAACAATAAGTTTTATTTACCATTGAGAATGTATTATAAAAGAAGGGGATAAATATGATTCTTGTCAATATGGATTCTTTGTCTATTGCAGAATTGAGATATCTAGCAGAACGTGAGGGTATTGAAGATTTTGACACTATGGATCAAGAGGATCTCTTAGATGAACTAAGTGATATATTAGAAATATCTGATGGTGCCTTTAACGTAAATAAAGATTTAGCTTCTTCAAGCAATCGTCGTTATGTTAATGCATTGAGTGACTTTCCAGGACATGAAACTGCTGAGAGACTTCCTGGAGTAGAAGAGTTAACTGATATTTATAAGGAGACATCGATTCATTTGATGATGCGAGATTTAAACTGGGCTTTTGCCTATTGGTCTATTTCTCCTTTAACACAATCAAAGCTGATTGAAGAAGATGCCAGTTATTTGAAAAATGTATTTTTAAGAGTTACCTCAACAAATGATAAAAATTGTAAGACATCTGTTTATGATATAGAAGTGAGCAAAGATGATACAAGTTGGAATATCAATTTGCCTGATTTTGGACATACTTATCAAGTTGCCCTATGTGTTCAAAATGACAGTGGCATGCTGATTGCTCTAGCTCAGAGTTTGGCAATAACAGTACCACAACCTTATTGGACAACAAACACTGCAGAACTTGAAGAAGATCCTGTATTATTCAATGCTTTGTTTTCATCAATCATCAGTCGCAATGGTCAATATAAAGATGAGATTGTGATTCCAGAATTGGTTAATAAACTAGTTGCAAGAGAGGGAAGAAGATAGATGGCAAATAATAACGTAAACTTCATTTTGCATGCACATATGCCATTTGTAAGACATCCAGAATATAAGAGATTTTTAGAAGAGGATTGGTTGTTTGAATCAATAAATGAATCTTATCTTCCACTTCTTAGGATGTTTAAATCACTCAAAAAGAAAAATATTAAATTTAAACTATCCATGTGTTTCTCTCCAACTTTGATATCTATGTTGGTAGATCCTGTTTTACAGCAACGATACGTAGACTATCTGGAGCTTCATAAAAAACTCGGATTGAAGGAAATCGCTCGTTGTACTAAAGAACAACCAGAATGCCTGGATATGGCAAAAAGATACTTAAATCTAATTGAAACAAATTTAAAAGAATATGAAACTGTTTATAAAAGAAATATTCTGACAGGTTTCAAAGAACTGCATGAATTCGGTTACATAGAATTGCTTGCAAGTGCCGCTACAAATGCATTCCTTCCAGCATACAGCGAGTATCCTGTTGCTATCAATGCTCAAATAATCGTTGGAATACAGACTTTTATAAAAGAATTTGGATGCAGACCTGATGGTTTTTGGCTTCCAGAGCTAGGATACTATCCTGGAATTGAAAAGATTCTTGCAAAGCATGGTATTTCATATGTTCCAACATCTTCTCAGTCTGTACTCTTCAGTGAGGACAGATGTGATACTGGTGTGTACAAGCCTGTAAAGACCTCAAACGGAATTACATTGTTCCCTAGAGATTTCCAAATAACAAACCTTGTTTGGTCAGAAGAAGGTTATCCTGCTTCTAAAGAATACAGAGAATTCTACAGAGACATTGGTTATGATCTAGATCTTGATTACATCAGACCTTATATTCATGAACCTGATGTTAGAGTGTTCACTGGATTTAAATATTGGGCTATTACCAATAATGGACCAGAAAAAGATTATTACAATAGGGAAAAAGCAATGGATCTTGCAAAAGAACATGCTAAAAACTTTATTTTCAATATAGGTTCTAAGGGAAGACAGGTCAGACCTAATCTTGGATCAGATGATCCAATGTTCACACTGTGTTTTGATACAGAATTATTTGGACACTGGTGGTATGAAGGTATAGAATGGCTTGAACAGTTCATCCTATCATCTACTGAGGAGCTATCTCCGGTAACTTTAACCACACCTAATGCCTTCTTAAAAGACAAAAGAGATTACCAGGTTATAAGACCAGCATTATCTTCTTGGAGTACAGGTGGATTTGCTCAGATTTGGATCGACGGATCTAATAACTGGATATATCGACATACTCATAAAACAGTCGAGAGAATGGTTGAATTATCAGATCGATATCCTAGACAAGAAAGCCTTAAAAAGCGTTTCTTGAATCAAGCTGCTCGAGAGGTACTTTTATCAATGGCGGGAGATTGGCCTTACTTATTGTACAATCAATCCAATGCTGAGTTTGCTAAGAACCAACTTGAGAGCCACATTGAAAATTTCAATGTTGTTTATACAAATATGTGTAAGAATGCTGTAAATACAGAGTGGCTTGTAAAAGCTGAAGCTCGTGATACAATTTTCCCATTCATAGATTACAATATCTTTAATTTCAGAGATGATTTTTAAACCATATTGATTCAAAAAAGGGCCTGCAGTAGCAGGTCTTTTTTGTTGAATTTGAAGATGTCTTGAATTGTAGATTGTGACTGATTCGAGATTATTTACCTAGATTTTTCCTTTGATTTTGTAAAAAGAATATTTTGATCTTTGGTTGCAATATAAAAATAAAAAGAGGAAATTGGTTCCATTTTAAAGATCAAATTGTATATAAGTCATCCTCCAAGCATCATTATAAATGGCTAAATCTTAGTTCTGATTTGTGAAGAACTCAAATTTTGTATAGTTTAATTGTAAAATAAATAAAACTTGAAAAAAAAATATTTATTTGTGTTCTTTCTGACAAAATTCTTTTAAAAAAGCAATCTCATGCATAGCCGATCTGTTTAATATTTATCAGATATGAAAATATTTGAAACCTAAAATTATGATACAGTTGGCAACTCAAGATAGAAATATACATGAAGCCTGTTGAAAATTCAATATTTCCTATAAAAAAGTCCTTTTTTATCACATGAAAGCTGTTGCTTTTTGGCTGTTATATATCAAACATAAAAAATGCAATATTTACCTCAATACCCATCCATAGCTATCTTGTTATATGTATGTTCCTACATATAGTGTTATCTGTATTTTTCCAATACAATTCTAGCTTTATATGTGATGGGAAAAACATCTTTTCAAACTTTGTACGTTTGAGAGCAGAACTTCTAACATTTTGGAAAAATTTATTCTAAAAAAAAGGCATAATATGTAGAAAAAAAATGTTACTTAAAAAAATAATTATTACACAAATTCCCATAAAATGTCTAAAAAAGTTAAATTATTTTTTTCTTTTTATGTCAAAATATATTGTTGTATAGGTTGAAATTAGGTGGTGAAGCTGAGTCTGGTATCCTTCAGATAATAGCAATTATAACTTAACAAAAAATAACCAAAAGGCCAACATATTCATGCTATTCTTACACACAATGGAAAATTTGGGTGAAGAATCTTGCTAATTGGTGGTAATTAGGGTAGTATTAAGGGTAAATAGTGGTAATTATCCAAAAAATCTCGTAAAGGAGGAAGAATATGGAAAATGGAATATTTAGAATAACCATTGATGAAAAAGGTCGATTCATGATTCCTAAAAAATTACGTTCTTCCTTTGATGAGAACAATTTTATACTCACTTATGGAGTGGATAAATGTTTGCAGTTACTATCTATTGTTGAGTTTGAAAAACTCAAAAATGCAATATACGGAAAAGTTGGAGCCTCTTTCAATCGCAATTCAAGATTGCTTTTGAGAAGATATGTTGCTCCAGCAACTGAGGTTACAAGTGATGCTTCAGGTCGTATTGCCATACCAAGAGCACTCAGAGAAGATATTGGAATTCCTACAAAAATGGAAGCCATATTCGTAAGTGCTGGTAGCTTCATGGAAATATGGAGTGAGAAAGAATATCTTGCAATGCAAGATGAAAGCGTAGAAGCATTAGAAGTCGCTTCGCAAGAAGTGTTTGATATAATGAATGGAGGAGAAATTTAATAATGGAATATGTACATTATTCAGTAATGAAGGAAGAAGTTAAACATTATCTTGTTCCACCACTAGATCGCCCCTCCGTTATGGTCGATTGTACGACCGGTGAAGGTGGACACACTCACATGATGTTGAGTGAGTACCCAAACTTGAAAGTTTATGGATTGGATTGTGATATTCATATACAAGAAAAAGCAAAGACAAGGATGAAGGAGTTTGGAGACCGATTTATTCCCGTGCATACCTGGTTCAATGATTATTTTGATGATTATCAAGGTGAGAAAGTGGATTTGGTACTTTTTGATTTAGGAATCAGTATTTTTCATTATGCCGAAAGTGATCGAGGATTTTCTTTTAAGAAAGAAGAGAAACTCGACATGAGACTAAATGATGAATCGACACTTACTGCCGCAATGGTGGTGAATTCTTACAGTGAAGAGGATCTTGCCAATGTTATTTATAAGTATGGTGAGGAACGATATTCAAGAAGAATTGCAAAAGCAATCTGTGAAAGAAGAACAGAAAAAGAGATAGAGACTTCTAGTGACCTTGAAGATATCATCTTCAAATCTGTCCCTGCAACATACAAGCATGGAAGAATACATCCTGCAACAAGATCTTTTCAAGCTTTAAGAATTGAGGTCAATAAGGAATTGGATCGCATTGAACCAGCTCTTAGAGGAGCAGTTAAAGCACTCAATCCTGGTGGAAGAATTGCTGTTATAACATTCCATTCGCTTGAAGATCGAATTGTAAAATGGACATTTAAAGATTTGGCTAAGAAGTGTACTTGTCCACCTGAGCAATTGCAATGCACATGTGGCGGTAAAGCAGCTATTAAAATTTTAACTAAGAAACCTTTGGTTGCTAGTGATGATGAAAACAAAATGAATCCTCCCAGTCGAAGTGCAAAACTTAGAGTTATAGAGAAATTATAAGAATAAATTGATATTTTGGAGAGAAAAGGAGGTAACAGTTTATGGTTGAAAGACGTTTGGCAGATAATTTGGAAAGAGGTAATAATTTTTCACATGCACTAACAATTTTTACAGTTGCAACAACTGTTGCCTGTTTGTTTGCTCCAATTTTTGAAACTGGAATGACTCATCAACTTGAGTCTCAATCAAAAGATTTAGAAAGTGAAAAGCAAAATTTGATAGAACAAAGAAATAAATTACTGAGTGATGTCAGTGAACTTCAAAGTCCTGAAAGTATTTATGACATAGCGGTTGAAAACGATTATAAGTTGACACCGATAGATGTACAAATTTAAAAGGGAGCTTTTTATGGGATTTTCTGCTTATAATTATGGAATTTTCAGTGTTGCTCAGTTCAGTAAGACTGTTTGTGTCAGACAAACGGCCCAAAAAATTAAGTACATTTCTATTGATAGTAGAAAGATCAAAACCAATTCCCTTTTTGTATGTCTGAAAGGAACAAAAAGAGATGGTCATGACTTTATAAAAAATGCAGTTGATATGGGAGCTGCAGCTGTGATGGTTGAGAAACCTTACTGTGAGAAAGCTCTCAGCTTGACAGATGGAACATCAACAGGTGTTCTGGTTGCGGATAACTGCTTGCACTCAATGCAGACTCTTGCAAAAGAATATATAGCTCAATTTCCTCAGATCAATTTCAGTGGTATTACAGGTTCCTGTGGTAAAAGTACAACGAAGCAAGCATTGGCTGCTCTTTTATCTCAAGTTGGAAATACTGTCTACACCCCTGGAAACATGAACAGTGAGATAGGCATAGCTCTGTCCCTTTTGAATTGTGACTCTTCAACCCAGTTTGGAGTTTTTGAGATGGGCATTGATAGAGTTGGTGAGATGGACCGACATATGTACATGGTAAGACCTTCTCAGGCTCTCATCACAAACATTGGGCTGAGTCATTTAGAGAAGTTTGGATCAAAAAAGATCATTGCAAGAGAGAAAGGTAAGATTTTTCATGAATCTCTGCAGCAAGGTTTTGTTTGTAAGGACTGTGATTATAAAAGTTATTTCAGCAGACATTCAAAAGTAAAATTGAAACAGTACTCCAACGAAAATATCTCTTATATATCTAGAGGTCTGCTCGGATATGATGTTTTAATTGATAAAAAACTCATCAGAGTTCCTTTACTTGGCGAGCATCAGATGGAAGATATTGCAGGTGCTATAACAGTTGCTCGTTCAATGGGAGTAACTGAAAGTCAGATTGCAGATGGCCTCAGAGCTTTCAAACCAATGCATGGTCGAGGTTCAATCAACAAAGGTAAAATTACAGTAATTGAAGACTGTTACAATGCCTCTCCATTTTCAACCTCAAGTATGCTAGGGTATCTTGAGCATGTCAGCTGGAATGGTAATAAAAAAATTGTTCTAGGTGATATGAAAGAACTTGGTAAAGAAAGTAAGAAAGGGCACACTCAAGTTGCAAAGAGCATCTTTAACTCCAAGGTCAATTCTTCATTTTTGTTTGGAGAAGCAATGTATGGAGCATATAAATATTTGAAAAAAGAGAACTATCAAGGTCAGCTGTTTTACAGTGATAATTTTGATGAAATCAGAGATGCTGTAGATAAGGATAAAAGAGAAGGAGATCTATTTCTTCTTAAAGGCTCTAGATCTATGGAAGTAGAAAGGTTGATTCCGACTCTTCAAGGAGCGCTATAAAAAATGAGTAAAGAAGCACTTATATTGGCTCTTAAGGTTATAGCTTCGACTGCTGCTTTGACATATTTGTTTTCTGTTTTGAGTATCAAATATTTGAAAGTACTTACAAGTAAAACAAAACCAGAGCTGAGCGATATTCAAACATACCGAGAAGGAACTCCAAATACTGGAGGAATATCTTTCTTGAGTAGTTTTTTGATCACTGCTTTTATCTTTATTCCTCTCAATTTAACTGCAAAATATATATTATTTTCAACATTCATATTTGCGGTAATTGGCTTGATTGATGATCTTGCAAAAATATTTACGGATAATGGAGATGGACTCTCTGCAAAACAAAAAGCTGTTCTTCAGTTTGCAGCTGCATTTATTGTTGCTGCAGTTGGAGATAGATTGAGTTTGACAAATATTGGACTTTCATTTCTTTATAAAGAAGGAATTGGCTGGGCTGCAATCAGGATCTTCTTGACCACATTTTACATTGCATATTTTGTAAATGCATTCAACATAAGTGATGGTCTAGATGGACTTCTTGGATCAATAACAATTCCGATAATAATACTCATGTTCATGATCTTGTTGAGCATACCAAATCATACCACAGCCATGATGCTGGGTATTGGAATAATAAGTGGCCTTTTGGTTTTTATGTATTTCAACTCTCATCCTGCTTCTTACTTTATGGGAGATTGTGGCTCAATGGGACTTGGTGCATTTATGTCTATAATGGCGCTAAATCTAAATATTGTTCCAATCTTTCTTGTAGCAACTCTGATGTTGAGCATTGAGTTGTTCTCTTCGTTGATTCAAATTGTTTCTATCAGAAAATTCAAGAGAAAGGTTTTTGAAATAGCTCCGATTCATCACATGTATCAAAAAAGAGGAATACGTGAGACCTCTATAGTGAGTCAGTTTGCAAGGTATTCAGCAATGTTTTCAATTATTGCATTTTTTCTATATGCCATTTCAAAATTTTAATAAGAGGGAGTACAAAAATGAAATTGGAGAATAATTTTAGTGATCTATTTTACTCTTCATTTGTTTATTTGCTTTCGATTTTAACAATTGTGCTCTGGGGTTTTATAGTGATGTACAGCTCAAGTTATCACGAAGCTCTCATTCATGATCTGCCTCATTATTACTTTCTGGTCAATCAAGTTAAATTCTTCTTGCTATCATTATTTGCAGCTTATTTTATAAAAAAAGTAGATTTCAAGTTCATTGAATTCTGCATATTCCCTCTTATGGCCTTTTCAATTTTGTGTATGCTCCTTACTCTATTCTCCCCTTGGGGTGTCAGTGTTCTTGGAGCCAGAAGATGGCTCAAACTTGGACCTGTTCCAAGCTTTCAACCATCAGAAATTGTTAAGGTATCCACAATTCTGTTTATAGCTAAATATTACTCATCAGAGAAGAAGAAAGATGGTGTGGCAATACTTGTTGTTGTTTTGAATGCTGCTCTAATTTTGATGCAGAAAGATTATTCCACAACGATGCTGTATCTTGCATCAAGTTTCCTTCTTCTGCTTGTATGCGGCTGTGATTTCAAGAAAGTTTTCATCATTGTGATGTTCTTAATTATTCCTGCCATATATGCTATTTTAGCTGAACCTTTCAGAGTCAAAAGAATAGTTTCATTCATGAATCCTAATTTAGATCCAAATGGAATCAACTATCAGATAAACAACAGTCTTGCTGCAATCAGACGCGGAGGATTATTTGGTGTGGGACTTGGTAATGGTTATTACAAACTTGGAAGACTCCCTGAAGTGCAGAATGATTTTGTTTTTGCAAATCTTGCGGAAGAAACTGGATTTGTTGGAGTGCTTTTGACTTTATTGATTTTTTATGTAATTTTAAGAATAGGTTTCAAATTTGCAAGTGAGAAGTACAGAGATGGAGATCTTGTTCAATCTTATATCTGCTTTGGAATAAGTGTATCTATATCTCTGCAGCTAATAATAAACGTTTTGGTTGTAACAGCATTGATTCCACCTACAGGAATACCTTTACCATTTATCTCTCAAGGTGGAACAAACTTATTTTTCACAGTGGTTGAGACATCAATTATCTACAAGTTGATAAGCGATAAGAAGGAAGAGGTGCAGCCTGTTTTGAAATCAAAAATATCAGATATAGAAATAGAAGATGGAAGAAAAGCATCCTTGAATATTTCTAATATAAACATTGGAACAGATTTTACAGATTATATGGATATTGGAAAGGATTAAATGAATAGAAAGAAGATAGTTATCTTTATGTTGATGTTTTTTATTCTAGCCATGGTAATACTTTATTTTACACTGAAAAGAAGTCATGATTATGACATAGAAAATATAGAAATAAGCATTGATGATACAGATAGAGGTGATATACCAAATACGACAGTGCAGGAGTTGAGCAAATATTATGGACAGAACTTGCTATTTGTGGATAAAAAGTCCATAGAAAGCAGTGTATTAAACAATCCCCTAATAGAAAGTATACAAATTGAAAGGGTTTTTCCTAAAAAATTACGAATTTACTTAAAAAAAACTCCAGTTAATGTTATAATCACCTACAATGAGAGAAAATTAGGAGTTTATTCAATAATTGATGAAAAACTAGTTCCACTTGCATATGAAGATATTGATTGTATTGATCCTTCTGTTGTTGAAGTATCAAGCGATATTGGTAGTATCATGTACTTAAATGAAAGTAAAAATATGAAGATTTTTCTAAGATTACTTGATGTACTTGATACTAATTCTTATTTAATAAGCAGTATTAAATATTATAGCGGTGGATTGGTTGGAACACTGTATTTTGATGTATATTTAGATGGCTTGAATGCTGTCTTGAGATTCAGAGAATCATTTAATGAAGAGAGCTTCGAATTGGCACTTAACATGGCAAAAAAAATATATAAAGACCGTGTTGATGATAAAAAAATAAAATTGGATATATACCATGGTTCTATTGTTGAAAGACAGTAGCCACTTGGAGGGTGAATAATTGGCTGGAGAAAGAATGATGATGGGGCTAGATATTGGTTCTGGAACAATTCGTTGTGTGATTGGCTCCATCGGACGTGACGATCAATTTATGGTAGATAGTATCTGTGAGAGACCCAGCGAAGGTGTCCTTCATGGTTCTATTATCAACATTGAACAAGCTGTTAGATCAATAAACAGTGTCATTAATGAAGCCCAATTATTAGCTGGTACAGAAATTGAAGATGTAGTTATTGGTGTTGGAGGGGAATCAATTCAAGGAACACTCAGTCAGGGTGTTGTTGGAATAAGTGACCCAGACCAGGAAATAAAAAAGGAAGATGTTATCAGATCAATGGAAGTTGCAAAAGCATTTGAACTTCCTGCAGACCGTGAGGTAGTTCATCTTCTGGTACAAGATTTTAAAATTGATGGAAGATCTGGAATAAAAGACCCAATTGATATGATTGGACGTAGATTGGAAACTAAAGTTCTTGTTGTTACAGCATCTTCTATTTTATGTCAAACTCACAGAAAATGTGTTCAACGTTTGGGTTTGAATGTAAGAAGGACCACACTTCAATGTCTAGCTGATGCTGATGTGACTTTATCTGCTGAAGAGAAAGAAATGGGAACAATATTGATCAATATTGGTTCAGGAACAACGGATATAATTTGTTATAGTGGTGGAACTCCAATGTACACTGGTGGTGTTAATCTCGGTGGTAATGCAGTTACTGATGATATTGCTCAGATTTTGAGCAAACCTCGTGCTGTTGCAGAGCAGTTGAAGATTGAAAGTGGACATTCTTTTGTTCCATCAGTATCTTCAGATGAAATGATAACCATACCCTCAGTTGGTGGAGTACCTGCTATTCAGCTACCAAAGAAAGAACTTGCTAAAATCATTGAAGCTAGAATGGCTGAAATATTTTCAAGATTGCAGAATGAATTATTGAAATCGCCTAATATTGGGAATATCGGTGGTGGAGTCCTCCTCGTTGGAGGTGGTGCTTTATTATCTGGTGTGACAGACCTTGCTAGTGAAATTTTTAGATTACCTTGCAGAGTTGGTTTTCCTGAAGCTTTAGGCGGTTTGGATAGAAATTATATAAATCCTCAATATACAACTGTATTGGGATTGTTAAAAAGTAATGCTAAAAAGCAGATGGAATCTTCTTCTCCACAGAAAAAGAAGAAGAAAATCAACAAGAAAGGAAATGTAGTTTCCAGATTCTTTAAGAATATATTTTAATTTGAATTGAGATACAAGGAAATAGGTTAGTAAAATGGATGTAGGAATGTTTGAAGTACAAGATATGATTTCCGGTGAGCAAGCAGTGGAAACTAACATCAAGGTAGTTGGTGTTGGTGGAGCTGGTGGTAATGCTATAAACCGTATGATTGCAAGTGGTCTCAAGAAGGTAACTTTTGTAGCAATGAATACGGATATGCAGGCTTTACAACGTTCCAATGCTTCAACACGGTTGACTCTAGGAAAAGCTTTGACTGAAGGTCTAGGTGCTGGTGGTATTCCAGAAATTGGTGAGAAGGCTGCTCTTGAAAGCAAAGAAGAAATAAAAGAAGAGTTAGAAGATGCTGACATGGTATTTGTAACAGCCGGAATGGGTGGTGGTACTGGAACTGGTGCTGCTCCAATAGTTGCAGAAGTTGCAAAATCAAACAACGCCTTGACAGTTGGTGTTGTAACAACTCCTTTTTCATTCGAAGGAAAGAAAAAACTGGCTCTTGCTGAGGCTGGAATTGAGAAGCTCAGAGCTCAAGTTGATACTCTAATAATCATTCCAAATCAATATTTATTGAACGTAGTAGAAAATAACACTCCTATAAAACAAGCATTCTTGATGGCTGATGAGGTTCTTTACATGGGTGTTCAGGGTATCTCAGAGTTGATTACTGAACCTGGTGAGATAAACATTGACTTTGCGGATGTAAGAACTGTAATGAAAGGCAAAGGCGATGCTCTTATGGGAATCGGCTTTGGAGATGGAGCAAATCGTGCAGTTGATGCTGCAAGACAGGCAATAACCAATCCTTTACTTGCAAATGCTTCAATCAATGGAGCTAAAAGTGTTCTTGTAAACCTTGCCGGTACTGATACTCTGACAATCCAGGAGTATCAAGATGTTGTTGAGCTGATCACTGAAAATTGTGCTGAAGATGCTCTTATAATTGCAGGTCAATCATTCAATCCCGATTTAGGAGACAAAGTAAAAGTCACAGTTGTTGCAACAGGCTTTGAAAAGGTAACTGATAATGTGGGTGAGAGATTGTTCACAGCTCCAATAAATCCTGAGAAAAAGAAAGCTGATGAGGCTCCTGAGGTTGTTGAAGAGAAGAAAGAAGCTTCTTCTGATATGGCTGCAATTACCGTCAATAGATGGCAGGATTTACAGCAGAGAATTGGAACAAGTGCCAATGGTGGAGAGCCTGATGATTACAACATTCCAGCTGTTCTTCGTTACCAAAAGCGAGGAGACAAAAAATAATGAATTCCTATTTCTCTAAGATTTTGGATTCTTATAGAAACTATTTATTATTTGAAAGACGGTTGCAGAAAGCGACCGTCTTGGTTTATATACACGAAGTCACTTTATTTTTGAATTATCTTGAGATGTCTGAGATTCCATTGAATTCATTCAATTTAAAAAATGTTGAGAATTACTTGAGTGTGAACACAGAGGAGAGAGAGCTCTCCTCCAGAACAAGTGCCAGAGATCTGAGTGCAATAAACTCCTTTGTTGGATACTTGATAATTACAGATGTCAGACAAGATAATCCACTGGATCTTTTGGATTCCATAAAAATAGATTATAAGATACCTCTTGTTGTCACAAAAGAAGAGATCCAGGCTCTCTTAGATACAATGGATGGTGATGATGTTCTCTCAATCAGAGATGCCGCACTGTATGAGCTCATGTACAGCTGTGGTCTTAGAGCCAGTGAGGTTGTCAATCTTGATATAAACAATGATCAAGACCAGTTCTTGATTGTTACAGGTAAAAGAAACAAGATGAGATCTGTTCCAATTGGAGATGTAGCACGAGTGAAGCTTGATAGATACTACAGAGAATCTCGAAAATCTCTCCTACATGATAAAAATCAAGCACTTTTTTTGGGAAGAAGAGGTAAGAGACTCACCCGTCAAGCCATCTCAAAAAGACTTGAAGATTACTGCTATAGATGTGGAGTTATAATTCATCTTCACACCTTCAGACACTGTTTTGCTACACATCTTCTTGAAGGTGGAGCCGATATAAGAGTGGTTCAGGAACTTCTTGGACATTCTGATATCAAAACTACACAAATTTATACCAAAATTGCGGACAAATATCTCAAAGAAAGCTATATTAAATACCATAAAAGTTTACTAAATAAGGATAAAAACTGATGGAAATGCATCTCTTAATATTTTTACTTCCTCTCATCTTTCTTGCAGGATTTGTTGATTCAATAGCTGGTGGTGGTGGATTGATATCTCTGACTTCGTATATGGCATTTGGGATACCATCTCATGTTGCTTTGGGCACAAATAAATTTGCGGCATGCAGTGGAACAACCGTTGCTGCAACCCGATACATCAAGGCAGGTCAGGTGAATTTTAAAATCTGTATATTCGCTGCAATATCTGCTTTGATAGGATCTTCAATAGGTGCACGTCTTGTTCTTTTAACTAGTGATGTTTTCATCAAATACATGCTAATCATTGTTGTTCCAATACTTGCCGTTTTTACCGCTCTTAAAAAAGATTTTGGTCATGGTGGTGAAGTTGAAGAGAGTGCAAAAGTTTATGCTATCTGTGCTCTTATATCATTCGTTGTTGGTGGCTATGATGGATTCTTTGGTCCTGGTACTGGAATGTTCCTTACATTCTTCTTCACAGCCTTACTCAATATGGATATCACAAAAGCCTGTGGAAACACTAAAATTATAAACCTTGCAAGCAATATTGCTGCATTATCTACATTCATATATTTTGGTAACATCAACTATGCAATAGCAGTTCCATGTGCAGCCGCACAGATTGCTGGTAGTTATGTTGGCTCTGGTCTTGCTATAAAGAAAGGTGTTGATATTGTCAAACCTATCATGTTGATTGTACTTGCGCTTCTTCTGCTTAAAGTTGTATATGATCTAACTTTCTAATTGTTGAGATCAGACAGCATGAAGTCATCAAAACTCCTCATCTATATGCATGGAATTCATGCAGACAGATGAGAGTTTTTTTTCTCCGTGACTCTTAACTTTTAATTTAGCTGTTTTAAAATAATGCAATTTACTGAGTTTTGAGTAAATGTAGTATATGAAAAGAGAAAATAAAATACTTCTATCATTGCTACCTTATTCTGTTGAAAGAAAGAAACTCTGGATGCTGAAGAACAATGCAAGTTACTTTGAGATCATGAAAGAGATAAAATTCCATGGTATTAAGAACATTGATGAGAGAATCTCCAGTTTGAAGGAGTTCAACACGTGCTTTGTAGATGAAGCACTGTATCCATCCAATCTTCTAAATTGTGATCTTCCTCCACTTAGACTTCAATCAAATGGTAACTTTCCAATCAATGGACGTATTAAATTCGGAGTTGTTGGATCATCTGAAGCATCACATAAGATAATAAAATCATTCAAAACATTTGTGCAAGCAATCTTCAAGACAGACAGTGAGATTGTTGGAATTGGAAATGATGTATTCTATAAAACGGTTGAGCTCTGTGACGGTTATAATCGA
>Ga0172377_10002206_pt1 | contig 19952 bp, 25 predicted proteins | sample Pumphouse3metaG_FD_119749 | JGI IMG/M metagenome (GOLD analysis project Ga0172377, IMG submission 119749) | Leachate microbial communities from a municipal landfill in Southern Ontario, Canada - Pumphouse #3 metaG | ecosystem: Engineered > Solid waste > Landfill > Unclassified | place: Canada...
AAAAACTTTAGGCCGATATGTCGCTGTAGGATAATGGTTTACCGGCGGACTACCACGTCAACCGCGAAAATAGTCGCCAAAACGGTGACCGGAACGATCACCGTAGGAGACTGCCACCACCGCTGCCGGCGGGCGTGCGCGGCCTCGAGGTCCCAGGACTGCCAACGGATCACGGCGCGCAGAGAATCCTCGCGGCTCGCGGCCGCGATCTCTGCGAGGCGGTGATGGTAGGTGAGCGCCGACACGGTGTCGCGCACCGCAGCGCGGAGCCTGAGTCGGTCGGCCAGGATCTCCCGGAGCTCGGCGCGCGCCAGCGGCCAGCGGATACCGTCGGCATCGCGGGCATCGAGCAGCTCAGCGAGCCCAGCGCCGGCCGGCGGGCACGGATCAGGCGGCGCCCCCGCGGCGGGACTCGTCCAGAGCATCGCCGATAGCGCCAGGCAGATCAGACTCCACTTTGCCGAGTCCATCCTCCATCTCCTTCGCTGCGGCCGCCTGGGCGCGCTCACGCTCGCGCAGCGCCTCGGCCCGGGCGGCGGCCGCCTCAGCCTCGCGCGCTCGTCTCTCGGCATCCTGCGCAGCTTCCTTGGCTCGGTCGAGCCTGGCCTCGGCCGCCAGCCGATCACGCCAGCCCCGGAACCACGACAGGCCAAGGGCGCCGGCCAGCGCCGCGAGCACGGCCAGCAGGGCCTCGACGCTCACGACTGATCGGCGGCCGGCGTCCGCGTGCTGAGCATTGGCAGCGGGACGCGCTCGGCCACGATTCGCAGCACCGAGTCAGCCACGTAGGCCATCGCCAGGACCACCATCGCCGTCGTGTATGCTGGGAAACATGCCTGGGCCACGACCGACGTGCTGGCGGTCAGCCGCAGCATCACCCACGTCAGCAGACCAGCTATCACCAGGATCGCTGTCAGTTTGCGGATTCTCGACCATGCCTCAGCAGAGATTTTCATGACGCCGCCTCCTTTGACTTGAGCGCGCGCCGGCGCTCGTCCTCCATCAGCGCAGCCTCGATCGAGACCGCGTGCCCGTCGATGTACCCCTGTCGCCAGGGCTCACGCAGCCCGAGGACGCCGCGGACGTCCAGGTGCAGCCATGCCGCATATCCGCGCACGTAGGCGGCGATGCCACCCGCCGCGAACCACTCTATGCGATTCGCGAAATCGTAGACCTGGATCAATGGACGGCTGGTAGTGATGTCGGCTGCGCACGTATAGCCACCGAGGTCTGCGCGCGGCAGGTGCATACTGGACGGCGCGCCGCCGACCGCCGCGTTGTGCGTTGTGCATCGCGAGCCGCTGTCGATCCGGATCGGCACGCGGATGATCTCCCGCAGCTCTTGTAACCCGACCACTAGCGCCGGGTGCGGATCGGCGAGACCGCAGCCGCAGCGGCACGTGAACTCGGAGCGCGCGAAGTAGGGCGTGATCACAAGAACCGGCTCCCTGCCGCAGCGCCCACGACCAGCGCGGGCAATATCTGCGTGAGCAACGCCCGCAAGCTCAACTTGTTTGCCACGGCGTCCCGCAGCTCGCGCAACGTGTCGGTGTGCTCATTACACGGCAGCCGCTTAATCATGACCTCTTGGACCGCCGCCACCCGCCTGGCCTCGGCCAGCTCCCCTCGCAACCCGGTGACCGATACGTCGAGCGAGGTGGTCGTCTTGTCGAGACGATCGACGCTCTTGACCAGCATCTCCCATGCTTTGTTGCCGTTGCTGAGATCAGCCACGTCAGTCCTCCGTGATCACGTGCCAGTCCGATAGATCGCTCCACGGCCCCTGCCGACCGAGGCTGTCCACGCCGGCCGCGCGGGCGCGCCCAGAGTCCGCCCAGACAGGGATCGGAACGACACACGTGGTGTCGCCCCAAACCGTGCCGCGTATCCAGAGATCGACCACGTACCGCTGCACCGGCGAGCCCTCGGTCGGCGGCGACCAGTCGAGCCGAGCGAGTCCGCGGTCCCGACACCCGAACCGCAGCTCGGCGTCGGTCAGCGAGTACCAGACGACAGCCAGCTCGTGGAGGACAGCTGTCAGCGGGCGCAGCGTGTCGCTGGCAGCGGGGACGGCGACCACCCGCATTTTGGTCACGAGATCCGTCTCAACCGTCCCCGCCTGGTCGTCGGGCGGCTGCCAGCAGCCTACGCACCCGGCAGCCAGCGCAGCCGCGAACAGCAGCACGCCTATCGTGGTCCTCATGACCGGCCTCCCAGCATCAGCGTCAGCATCGCGCCCTGGCGGCCTTGCTCGGCCATCGCGCCCTCGCACCACTCAGCGAGCGCCGGCTCGGGATCAGCGTCCAGGATCGCCGACAGCGCCCGGCCAGCGGCGATCAATGATGTCACTGCCCTGCGTAGCAGCTCGTTCGGCACGCCGTCGGCGCTCGGGATGCCGACCAGATCGTCGTCGTCTCCGGTGAGCCGGTAGACGCCGTGCGATAGTTTGACCACCTGGCCGCGCTTGCGGAGGTTACTCAGCTTGACCCGCGCGGAGGACGGCAGACAACCAGTCGCCGCCGACAGCGTTTTCGGCGTCACACACCCGTGTTCTTTTTCAATCGCGCGGAGGTAGTCGGTCACGACCCTAACCTCGGGATTCCACCATAGATCTGCACGCCGCGAATCCAGTATGGTCGACGCCAAATGCCGTCCTCTTTCGTCCACTGGTACGGTGCCGGTTGCGCCCATGGCTCGCGCAGATCGAGCGGCGTCGTCACAGCGTATTTCCACGCCAGAACATCAGAGCTGTTCATAAACACGGCCCCGAGCTTCTGCAGTTCATCGACCACGATCACGAATTCCCAAGGGTCGATTGCCGTCGTGTCGCCGTAGGGCCCGCTCTTGATGTCGTGCGTAAACCAGTGCATGATCGGCTGCTTGCGACCAATATGTCGCTGCGCTTGGTAGCGTACCCGTGCCCGTAGCTCGTCCTCGGTGAACGTGACTTCGCGCGGCCCGACCAGATCCTCAGCCGCAAAACTCGGGGCCCACAGCATCACGTTGACCGGTGACCAGGGGTAGTGCATAACGAACGAGATCCGCGTGGAGTCAGACTCTGACGTGCCGAACCCGCCGCAGCCGAGAGATGTTGCCCCGGCACGCCAATCGAACCAGCCCCATTGAGCATCGTGCCCGTATTGTCCGTAGAGATTCCCAGGCCCAGCACGAGTTGTGCGGATCGACGTGTAACCTAGCCTTCTGGCCGCTTCGATTCCCTGCTGATTCCACCTGTTGTTTGGTAGCGCTAACGCCTTGCCGACGTAAGGGTCATTCAGATATTGCGCGCCCATATAGGCGTAGAGCCAGCACGGATCGAAGTCCACTAGCAACGAGTCGGTACCGGACCCGGCTTTCGAGAATATGTCCTCTGGCCAAGTGCGCTGTGGCGGTGCCCAGTCGTCGCAATCATAGACGCCAAATTCACCAACCTTGCCGTGTTCACGGAATCCAACCGATCCAGTAGAACAATACTGTGCGGTCCCGTACAGTGGATGCACCCGGCTGTGCGCGCCGATCTCCATCCCACGCGCCCGCCAAGTCCGCAGATCGTCCGCGTCGTAATAACTGCCCAATTCCTGGATGTTGACGTTGATCGTGATTGAGATGCCAAGAGAATCTGCTTTCTGCGACCAAGCTTCATTGCTGGCTTTGTGGCCGTCGTCGCTATTCATCGATGCAATCAGCGTGGCCCCGCCTGGCAGCAGCGGTCCAGGATCATATCCCTCGATCCAGGACAGCGTGAAAAACGGGCGGGCGGCTGCAGTCGCGTGATCAGGCATCCTCGCGGAGACGAGTGCAACGGTTGAGGCGTTATCCATCCAGGCCAACACCATGCCATTATAGACTGCGCCACCGGCAGCCGCCGTGACGATCTTCGTGATCTGGAAACCATACCAATCAGGTGACGACCAGCGCGGCGTGTTATATCCATTCGTCGGGTGCGGTTCTGATGTGAACTGGTAAACGTCACCCCAATCGGCGAATCCGCGACGATTATCAAGCGACGGGGACCATGGTGCACTGCTCGTCGTTGGCGCGCCACGACCAGCAAGCGTCGATGCGTTCCCCTCGATGCAATCATCCTGTCCTTGGATTTGGTTCTTCCACGAGGCATGAGCCATTCCAAACCGCGAGCCGTAAGAAAGCAACGTATGCCATTGATCATCATCGGCCCGCGACATCATCACTGCTAGGAGTGTGTCCGTATTACCTTGCGAAAATGACGTTGATGCCTGGATGTTAAGTCGTGCATCGACGACAAATGAACCAGCGGGGACGAGTTCATGGATCGGGCAGTAGAACAGGAGATACTGCGTTGTGTCCGGATTCGTCGTGTTGTGCATGTCGTGTTGTTCGCCGATTGAGCGATAGCTAGATGTCTGCGTCGTGTAATCAGCCACGCCATCCCATTTATACGGGCTCTTAATAATCTGCCGGAATGCGATCGGAATATTACCCTCGGCAGCCCCGTATACCGCTGACACGTCAGCGTGTTCTGCATAGATATTCCACAAGCTCGATCCAGACGGCGTGCTGCTGGCCCGTGTCACGACAGCGTGTTTCATTGTTCCAGGCAGATCGCCACCGAGTGTGTCAGCAAATGCGAATTCACCAACATCGCCAAGGTCGATCCAGACGTAAATCGAATCACCCTTGAACGCGCGAACGGTGTCAGGCAACGACATGTCTAGCGACACGAGGCTCGCGGCCTCTGGTGAATCGTATAATTCAGTCGCGAGCATCCCGCGCGAAAACATTTCCTTGCCTACGACGCGAGTGGTGACCGCGCAATCGACGTCATAGCCGAGATCCACGCTGACTGATAGATCTGGCGTCTCGCCCCAACCAGCAAGCATCGGCTCCACCGCGATCCCCGCGCCGCCCCCGTGCTTGACGGTAACATTACCGCTGAACAATTCTAGCGTGTCGCTACCGGCCGGCGTACATACCCGCACGGCTATAGTCTGTTCAGCATCCACACCTATTTCCAAAACATCTTTCACGGCATGCCGCGTAGCAGATGTGTAGTCCTCCTGGTAATCCGCCTCCGGAACTTGCACAACAAGCACGTGCTCAAAGCCGATGTTACTCTTGACGTGCAACATCGGCCATGCGCCGTCGTAAGCGACATAAGCCTTGACTGTAACGCCAGGCTTAATTCCTCCAGAGCCGCCGCTGTACGGACTAGGGCCGGTACTATATGGTCCTGTATCGCCTGCGGCGATTAACAGGGACAAGGCGGCAGTTATCAATATACAAGCTGTTAATCGCCGCATTACCACGACCCCCAAGTAACGATAACTTCTGTCGCATCGTCGAACACTATCTTGACCGAGTCGATCCCGCCGGCCGCAGAGAACGGCGCCGGCTCCCCATCACGGACAGTGTACACGGTGTCACCGCTCGCGGAATATGGATAGCGTGTCGCCCGGCTGTAGATCCTGACCGCAGCCGTGCCGTCAGCCCTGATCACGACATGGCTAACGCCTTGCGTGATCACAGTTGCATCTGTGCTCAGCACCTTTTCGCCGACCGGCAGCGCAGCGACAGCGAAGCCAGCCAGCAACACGCACGCAACAACAACAACGATCTTCCACATCATCATTCCTCCTCTGCCGGCTCCGGCTCCTCTAACAAGACCGACGTAACTGTCATGTCCCGAAAATTGACTAGCTTCGAAATGCAACGTGTGTCGGCAATCGTCTGCCCGTCGTGCGTAACCGCAACATCTTCTACTCGCCACCCGCAATCGTAATCTAACCCGCGCATGTCTTGCACAACATAAATTTCTTTGCGCACTTGGCAGTCAACGTCCAGGCGCGAAAAATAATCACGGACCAACTGTTCGCATACCTCGTATCGGCTTGGCGATGGGCTGATTAGACTGTTACTCGTGAGATAGGGCAAATGGAATATGCTCAGCGTTTCAGTGACATTGTCTGTATAGAAACTAGCCTTTGCGTTCGTGATCGGTATTTTGCCGTACTTAGCAATACTGTCTGCATTTTCAAACGTCTGCCATAAAGCGTCAGAATCACTGCCCCACCCAGACGGCACAGAAACATGTTCCTGGCCTTCAATGTAATTCACGCCTGCTGCCGGTGTTTTCAGCCAGCCGGACCGCCAGCGTCCATAGCCGGCGATAACATGATTCCCGACATGTTCGAGTGTAAGTTTCCATTGCGCGGCAATGACTCCGTCTTCAGCGTCTAAGCTGGAAGCTGTAAAATCATCCGGGTTGCGGCGAGGGAACATCGCAATCTTACCCGACATCGTGATGGTAAGCAGATCGTGAGAATGACGCGCCAAACCAGTTAACGTTTCGCCGTAGCTCTGTCCGGGCTCGCGTCTGTATACCACGTATAACGAGTTATCTTCGCCAGAACCATAGCACAACTGATCTTTATGAGAAGCGGCAAAACTTTCTGTATCTATCATGCTGGTATCAACGCCAAGCGATCTCAGAATAGCCCCGATAACCTCAGCGACCGTACCCATCCACGCCCTTGGGATCCAAATATGTGCAGTTCGCGGCGTTACGAACACACCCGACCAGTAATAAAACAACCTGTTGTATGACACGGTGTCACGGAGCGGGCAGGGGAAAAACAGTTTGCGACCACTTGTAGACGCCACAAATCCGCCGGGGCTGTACGGAGTAATTTGTCCGTCACAGTATACAGATTCCCATGCAGCGTAATTTCCGCCCCCGTATCCATACGAGTATCCGTAAATGTCGTTTCCATGCAACACGTTACCAGTTCCTTGATAGCTTCCGCCTTCCATATAGAAACATCCGTCGATATCTTCAATAATATCAAGATGATAATTACCATTGTCGGCATTAGTTACCGAGGCTATGCTGAACTCCGGCACTAGTTCCGTGTATTCGTAGTCTGTCGACCACCATGTACTATCGAGCGCCATTAAGTCAAAGCTCCCGCGCCACGGACCGTCATACCCGTGTCTATCGCATGCCCGTCCGCTTCCGACCACGTACCGTTGAGAAATGCTACTGCCGCTGAAACACTGGTAATCGTCATTGTTTGCCGCACATCGTCCTGCTCGATTTCGACAACACGCCCAAGATATTCGCACATTTCCAATAGCGACCAATCAACCGCCGGGTTGTCGGTACGCGCTACCCTGACGTATACCTGGTGATGCACATAACATTCTTGCGGTGTTGCCTGATAATCTGCTACCGGCTCGTACCAATAGTTAGCCGATGTCGTTGGATAAAACAACCCGTCGCCGTTTGCTGCGACGAATCTATATAGCCCGGCAGGCATCCGGCCCGGGTTCGCCAGGCTCAAATTGTAAGCCGTGGTTTCTCTCGATCCCGCATCGACAACACGATGAGGCCCGGCTAGATCATCATGCACTACTGTCCATGTAATATCGCCGCCGGCGCCGTCAGGAACGCCGATAAGCCAACGCTGCCTATACAGCGGACGCCCGTCGGCTATCGCATCGTATTGTGTCCCGGTGAGCAGGCCCATTACATATCCTCACTCACTAGATCGGCCCAATTATGATCGTAGGTGTATTCCTCTAACTCAAGCGTACCGACCCACACTGTACCGCCGCTTTGGTTGCGCGGCGTGTTCGGTATTCTTACAATTCGATAACCGCGCCCCCTGGCACATACAGCGAGATCATTGCATGTCGTGTCCCGCAATGTAGTATCTATTTCAGCAACATCGTTTGCGCTGTGCACCTTGCGGTCTATCCGCCACGTGAGCGGCAGCAACGGAGCAGTCAAGTATCCACAGTACAATGTAACAGTGGCCGCCGCTATATTGTTGTCCGCTCCGGCAGAGGACGCGACAACAAAATTGCCATTGTAGTATATTGTAATTTTCTGTGTGGCACCGCCCCATGTAACACAGACCGTATTGATATGCCCTTTGCGCGGACTAATGTTACCAGATATTGTGGTGCCGGACACATTAACAAAGTATACAGTCGAATCATTCAAATAAACCCTTCCGACATTTCCGCCGGCAGAAGTCATAATCAGCGTAACAGTTCCTGTCGTAAATGATGACGATTCAGGCCAAAAAAACGAGATATACATTGACCCGGATGCGGGGAATTTGAAATTAGCCACGACCTCAGAGGGGCTGGTCGTCAAGGTCCCAGGCTCCGGTTCGTACTGCGCTGCCGCCGTCGAACTGTGCGCTACATACGTCGGCCCTATTTCCAGGTACGGAGCGCCCCCGGCCGACGCGCCAGATGACAGATTGAAAAGCAGTATCGGGACGGCCGATTCCCAATCATCATTGTAAGGCAGCAACTCAAGACTGACTTTTGTCCATTGCGACAAATCAAGTGAATCTAGCTCAACGGTATCTATGTTACTGCTATGTTGAAAACTAAGCTCGGCCCCCGCGCCGACCACACCACGAATCCAAATCGAAACAGTAGCCCTATAAGACCCAGTAAACTCATAACCCTGGTAATTGGGATCTGCGGAATCCCATAAGCTACTGGCGATTACACCACGTATCCTGCTAGTAGCATTATCGGCGCTCACAATTAAAGAGTTCAACGAATTGTATGCTCCGAATCCACCTGGCACATGCGTAAAAGTTATATCGGAACTATGCGTTCCCCATTTTATCCAGCCACTATCGCCAGTATTTGGATCGACAACATTATTCCCTTCGGCAGCCGACAGTGGCGTCCACGGCTGGAAGCGTGATGTTTTTGCACGCTCAAACATCTGGCCGGTACCTGCCCTTGTCGGCACGACACGGCGCTTATTGGCGGTACCTTGTCCGTCTGGCGCATACATCGCCCTGACATCTGGCAACCAGACAGGAGCGTTTACGCCTCCGGTCGTGGTAATATTCCAATGCCCGGTTAAATCCTTGTATGCTGTCGTGCCGTCGCGCATGGTGCTTCCGCTGCCCGGTACAGGCCGCAGAGCTATTGTAGTATCCAGGCCATAGCCAGGACAATACGAGATCAGATATTGGCGGCGCATCCATGTTTCTAATTTAGATCTCAACGAATTACTGATATAGTCTATTGCCAACTGTATCCTGTGCCTGCTCCTCTTCCGCGCAGTACCAAGGGAGCCGTTGCTATATTCGTATACAATGCTGGAATCAGTATAGCCAGTATCTAATACTATCGCCGCCGCGTCCCCGTTCGGGTTCAATAGCTCAATTTCTTCGCGGCTGTTATAAACAGAATCAGCAACACTACTTGAATATCCTGGTATCTCAGAATATGCATCAGAAATGTTTTCTATCATTACAAGGTTAATTCTTGCTGGCGCTGTCATGATAGATACACCTTGTCATAGTATGAGCGAGAGTAACTATTCATCCTGCCGCCAGCATCAAGAGCCAACGGTGCTGGCAATGCTTTTGCGGCGCCTGTTACCGTTTTATCCCATCCGCCGCCGCCGGAAAAACCACCAGTTACTAGATTGGTAATGAATTTGGACCCGAATGAAGCGAGCACGTCTGCAAACGTTTGGCGCAGAGCGTCAACAAACGCACGCCCAAACGCTCTAGTGCTGGTTAACGCCGTATAAAATGCACTGTCTAATGAAGAAGTAAACGCAGGCATGAACGCAGCTTGCGCCTCCCACATCAAGCGCATATTATCAGAAGCCGTATACAACTTGATTTGTTCTTCAGATAATTTTTCCATCCCGTCTGTCAGCCGATCTGCTTCCTCAGCTGCATCACTCATGATAAGACCAAGATCTTCATACGATCTGTTTAGATCCTCACCGGACCCCATGCCGGCCAGAGCTTGCTCCTGATACCATTCAGGCATCGGACCTAATCTAGCGCCTAATGCGGCGGCATTTTCCTGCGCAGCTATTGTCGCATTCCACGGCGCCTGACGCGAATTAGGCACGCCAGGAATAGCAAACATGCCGGGCGCTACCGTGGCGCCTTGCTGGCCGAACCATGCTTGAAACGCACCTGGCTGATATGCCGCACGAGCTGCCGCGTCGCGCTCCATGTATTCGCGCTCGGCCTGCTGATAGGCCATACCAACACCGATGTTCGGGTTCTCCCCGATAAGCTCCTGCACACGACGCTCGACGTATTGACTTCTCGATTTCTCCGACGCCGAATATGGCTTTAGCTTCGCCATCGCATCGGCCAACTTATTGACGGCGGCAGTAAACGGAGCCAAGAACGGTTCAGCGAGAGCTTCTTTCAGGCGCGCCGTAGCGTTAGCTAGATTCGTTTGCGAGTCCGCAAATTCTGCGCTCTTGGCGGCGAACGTACTGGACATCGCGCCGCCGTATTTTTCCATCTCGACTCGCATAGCTCTGATGCCGCTAGCGCCTTGCTGCAACATCGGCAGCAATGCAGCTCCCCCGCGCCCGAACAACTCCTGGGCCAAGTCCAGGCGTTCAGCCTGGCTGCTAATCCCCCGCAACCCGTCAGCGATCAACGGCAGCAAATCATTGAATGACTTGAGCGATCCGTCGGCACCGGATAGCTGATCAACCGAAATCCCCAAGCGACTAAATGCGACCTTAGACTTCTCGGTGCCGTCCTGGGCCTCGGCCATCGCACGTGATAGGCGCTTGGTCGCCGTTTCAAGATCGCCTATCGAGCCACCGCCACGATTAAGCGCAAACTTATATTCCGATAACTTATCGACGGCCACACCAAGCCGCTGGCCCATTTTCTCCATCTGATCGCCAAGTACCGCCTGCCCGGCGACAAAATCAGCCACGGCCTTCATGGCACCAACTACGGCAGCGCCAATAGCACCTGCCGCTAGCGTAAACTTCGCGGCCTTCATAGCGTTGGCGTCGAGAGACTGTTCCAGAGACGAAAACGCTTGTTGCGTTTCGTTCTTCGCCTTGATCGCGATTTCGACTAGCCGCCGCTGACTCATTCCTGCCGCGCTTTCATTCTGACCGCTACCGCAAAGCTTACTTCTGCCGGCGTCATATTCATCAACTCGTGAGGCATCTTGCCGTAATCAGTGCACATGCCGTCGAGGGCCTTGGCTATCACAACTCCCGCCGGCCCTCTGAGGATACGGGAAAATTTTCAGCCTGCTTGCTGTCACCTCCTGTAATCATCGCAAACAGCCTCGGACCGTGGTCGGCCATCGTCAGCCAGGTTACCGTATCACTGGCCGGATCGTCCACGTCACCGAGTTTAGGGCTGATCATGCACGCCTTGAGAACTTTCGGCATCATGTCCGCTGCTGCGCCGATCATATCCGGGTTGATCTTGATCCGCTCCCCGGCCTCATCGTTTACCACCAGGAAAGCGTTAGCGCCAAATACCGACAACGCTATTTGCGTATCCCACTTGTGACACACGTACTTGATACCGTCCAGCACGTGTTCCTTGTGGTTCCGCTTCATGAGCTGCTCTACTGCATTCACTGCTACGACCCCGCGATGGTTGTTACCGTGAGGCCGGTAGCCTCGACGGAAATTGTGAGTGGCACGAATCCACGCCCAAGATCCGGCGGGGTGCCGATAGGCTGGCACCCCGTCAACGTGTGGTCCTTGATTATGATCGTGCCGAGCGTTGTGTCGCTGTAAAATTTGTCAAGCTCGGCGACCGTGTTGTTGCTCGTGGCCGTATCTAGCTCGACCTCGAATGTCGCCGTAATCCTCGGCCGCTCGTTGCCGATCACCGGCTGAGGCAACGTAGCAGACCCGAGACGCTGCCGGTCGATACCGGATACCGACCGCTCAACGCTGATCCTCGCCAACTTGCACGAGTTGACCACGGTACTATTGATCGTAAACGTGGTCAGTCCAACCGGAGTTACGAGCAGAGAATCAGCCGGTAGCGACGGGCTTCTGGCCGCGCCGCTGTATTTTTCCTGTGCTTGGCCGATAAAATCCAAGCTGATCGTCGAGTAGTCGCCGGCGCCCTTGAGTTCCCAGGCGATAGACCTAGCAATAAGTCCCTTGTAGTCATATTCGACGCCGCCGAAGTCACAGAACGCGCTGAGACTCGTTACAGTGGGCGTGCCGGTAAAGTCGTAGTCATTCGTACTGAGGCTGGCCATGTGCGCATAGATATTGCCTAGCACAGTACGAACACGCGACATGCCTAGCACGGCACCGCCCTCGACGTATGACGCCAGCCGTAGCCCGGTATGCGGTGCGTTGCCGCCGAGCGTCGGTGGCACGGCACGCACTTCCACGAGTTTCAGCGTCGAGCTTACACCGTGCTGGTATACTGGCGTTGCCGCAAGCGTGCCGTATGCCACGGCCTCGGAGCCAAGGGCTAGCCAGCCAAAACTACCACTCAACCAAGCCATCTTACACCGTCCTTGTTACCACTCTGCACCAGCGTTGTAGGCGAATACCACCGGCTGGACCCATACCAGGCGTCCGATTGAGGAAAGCTGCCCCTCGTCTGTATCGCAATCGTCGAAGCCAACAAACACTGCCCCTACCTGCTCGTTGATCTCTGACCTGTAACTAACGAGGGCATTCCTGACGTCCTGCAATAACCCATTACCTAGTTGATTCAAGCTTTCCTCTTTTGCTTTGATCAGGGCATACACCTGGTACTCGACCGAAACATGCTGCCGTCCGCCTAGTTCGGTCTCGCCAAAACGCTCCGATCCTAACACGATATACAGCGCACACTCTTCCTCGCAGTTGTTTGCCTCTTGCCAGCCGGCGCAAATTCTAGGCTGCGTATTATATCCCCCGGCAATCGTAATGCCTGAGAACACCTGCTGCATGAGCAGATAAATCTTATGTCGAATACTCGACGCCATTACAGCCGCTCCATTACTGCGCCGGCCATGATCTTCTCAGCGTCATTTGCCGTAGCGTTGATCGTGTTAAGCAGCCCGGGCCGAGCCGGGATCTTGCTGCCCGGATGCCTAACTGACTTGACAACCACCGATTGTCCGTCGACCATGAACGCCAGCGCCTTGCCGTGCCTGGGGAAAATGTCATGCGGGCGAGTAGTGCCGCCATATTCATGGACCCTTGCATACTTCAGATCGCTTCCGTAGTAGGCTGCCAGTTCACGCTCCACGATTCGCCGTGTGTAGCTACGAGACAACGCCCCGCTCCGCATCGTCAACCTGTGAGGATCGGTAGCCGCGGTTAATAACCGACCTTCGGCATCCCTGAGTTCCTTGGATCCGCGAATAAACTCGCGCCGCTTGTGGTGCCGCTCCACCAACGCAATACACTTGTGCAGGCCCGAGACAGCGCCGACGCCAACGGCCTTCTTGCCCTTCGCGCCTGCGATCTCGCGCGTCGAACTGTCGTCTACCGATACGCTAAGACGTAATGCGGCCTGCGCCATTATGAGTACACCCTGTAAGCTCGCCAGATATCCGCGATGCTCTGAGGTACCGCCGCCGGATCGTACGTAGCGGCGTATCCCTCGCGGCTCTCACTTGTCACTCCAACACGGCCTTCGAGTCTCTGCTTTTGAAGTCTCACCATTTCCAGCGCCGAATGCTGTACGTTACCGGGTACGTCTTCCCACCCACCGCTGTACGCGACATGGATAACCTGCTCGGGGTGGTAGTATCCAGCTACGTTGACTTCTAGCACCATCCTACCGGTCTCTTCATTGAGCGTATATTCGTCAGACGTGAGCGTATCGACCAGGTCGCCGTACCTGTACACCTTAACGCTTGTGATCTCATCTATCGGCGTTGCTCGCAGCCACAAAACAGGATAATGCGGCGGCGGAGCGACCTGCTTATCTGTAACATCGCCCTTAGTGATTCTGCTGCGGCTTGTGTATTGCATAAACAGTCCTGACACGGCATTGATGTACGCCCTGGCCTTGTCGCCGCTGAGACTCAACATTTCAAGCACCATTTGCTCCGATACGATCGGATCACTCGTGAGCACCACGGCCATGACTATTCCTCTGGTTCAGGCGTGACAAACATGTCTATCACCCGTTGCCGCGCTCGAATAATAAAGATCTCCGAGTAATTATAGAACGTGTCTTCTCCGTCAACTGTGGCAAGTTCGAACTGCGCCATGTAGTCTCCGGCCTGGTCTAGCTCGCCTTCGCCCGGCGTATACGATATTACGCCATCCTCGCCGGCGTCGTTTTCGCCAACCACTACCTTGGTACACGTTTTCCCGTCGATCGTCTTGGCCCCGGCAATGCCAGCGGTGAGCGTCACGGTAATAGCCTCGCTGGACACGTCGAGTGCACCGGACAACGTCTTGAGCGCGACCTGTAGCGGCCGCGCTGTAGCGCCAACCCAGGTGTAAAGTATTTGCGTCGCCTGCGACATCATCTGACCGCCTTAGTCCGGTAGATATATCCTTGGTTTCTTACCGCCGATTGGTGCCGGTATCGGATCCCGCTCCCGCGCGGATGTTAACGATGCCATCAACCGGATGGTGCTGCATTCCGCAACCTCCAGCTCTATGCTAGCGGCACACGCCATCCCGGACGACTCGGCTAGATCGTCCCGCACGTAGACCGATTGATCACTCATCGTGCGCCTTCCTCGACGGAGCGCGGCGCAGTTCCTTAGTCGTCTTGGCCGGCTCGTCTTCGACGATGGCCAAATGCCCCATCGCCACCCATGGTGTAAGATCATACGGCGACTCATCGCTGGTAATGATCTTACCCACGTAGCAATGCACCGCCCCATTGCCGAAGTCGAAGCCGATTTCCTTGATTACTTTGTACTTCATGATCTCTCCCGGCCCCGGCCTGCGCAGTTCTGAACGCGGCGGCGGCCCGTCTTCACCAAAGCCGATTACTATTTCCTTGCCGGCGTTGGCCACAACATCGTCAATCGTCCAATCAGACAGAATGGCAATAGGTTCAGAGCCCATGCCTGTTTCTTCCCATGACATCCCTGGCCTGTAGGGAACTGGCATCATGATTGGTTCAAGCCCAAGCTTCGCGGCTGCGCGGATGCGGTGGCATCCCTCCAACGCTGCCCACATACCTTTGCCCTCAAGCCACACGGCACGTATCGACGGACGGCCGAGTGCTTTCATTTCTTCCACGACACGACAGAGCCGGTCTTCCTCGAAGTAGGTATGTATCAATGCAACTTTCATTTTTGCCTCTGCGGCGGCCCCCGCCGAAAGGGGGACAGCGAGGGCCGCCACTACCGCCTTACTATCGAGGCGGCGGGTTCTGCACTACGCCAGCGCCGTGAACCGCGCGTAGCTGTGCATGTACGGGTTGCCGATGGTGAAGTCAGCGTAGGTGCCGACCTTCAGCCACGTTTCGTTGTCGTTCCAGCCATCGCCACGGTCGTTGAAGTCCACGCGGAAGGCACCGTCCCAGGCCACCATCACCTTCTCAATCGGAGAAAGGATGATATGGTTACGCACGGCGGTGGGGTTTGCCTTGACAGCGAACGGCGTAGTAACAAATCGGTAGCCCTGGAGACGCGGGAACGGGCCCTGTGACACGTCGCCCCAATTCATGCCCTGCTGCGTGAGCGTGCCCTTGAGCGTTTGCGCTACAGCGTCCGTCGTGATAATCACATATTCGTCAGTGTCGCCGCAGCCCTCGTGGTCAACGATAGACTCGCCGATGAACTTCGAAACAAGCGCGTAAGTCACAGTCGCCGCTGCACTTTGCTCGTAGACGTTCGTCGCACGCAGGATGCCGTTGTGCGGTGCGGTGCGGCCGGTGAACTGCGTCGGAGAACCAACGTAACCAGCGATGATGCCGTTCTCCAGCCGTCGCACGACTTGCTTCAATAGCTGCATTGTCATGGCGTTCGGAATCGAGATCCCGTAGGCCGTGAATACCTCGTTGGCAAGCTTCACGAACCCATGGCAGTACTGCGGATTCAGCGCGTCGCCGCCCCACTCGGTACCGGCATCCGATTCAGTCAATGCGGCGCCCTGCGAGCGACGCGACCAAACGGTGTTGGCCAGCGTAACCTCGTTCGGGACGCGGATCGTGTTCCCGGCCGGCAGCGTGAACTTTGTGACCAGCGGCCAGATCTGCCCGTGGCGCAGCACGAGCTCGATGATCTGATCGCTGACCAGGCGCGGCACTAGGTACCCGCCTTGCGCGTCCACGTCGCTAGAGATAAACTGCGCGGCCTTCTGCTCCAGCCACTGTGGCATTTTGCGTCCACGGTTTGTGTGCCATGCGGACTTCACGAACATGTCCATCTCATGTTCCAGGTCTTGAGCACCGCTTTTGCCGAGGCCGGCTTCGAGCATCTGTCGCATGGCCGCGATGTCGTTTTGCACTACCCCAAGATCACCGTTGAGCGCATCGACTTTCGCCGCTGCGGCTTTCGCATCGGTCTGCGCCTTTTGAACGTCATCGATGCTCGGGATCTTGTCGAGCTTAGCGGCCACGTCCTGCACCTTGTTGGTCAGGTTAAGAATCTGGTCTTCCATTTTATTACCTCTTGCTTGCAGTCTATGAGGCGCCGCTCTCCCCGTCTCCTAGGCGAAGATGCGATTACGGTTTAATGCCTCGATGGCCGATGCGATGGCTTTCTGCTCCCGCTCGGCGCGAACACGTTGTTCTTGCATCAACATTGACTCGACATTACGCAGCCGGTCGTCGTACATCTTGAGCACGTCCGCCGCGTCGCAGAATCCTTTGGCGAGTACGCCTGTCGCTTCATTCGCTCCCTGGTTGACAACTGATACTTCCCAGAGTTCGGCCTCGTAAATGTCGAACCCGCCCGCTTCGTTTGGAACCTTTTCTGAAGGGATAAACCCGACGCTCCACTCGTCCAGGTAGCCAGCACGGATCTTGTGATCTAGCGTGGCGGCTAGCTGGTCCTCAAGGTCGAACTCGACAGACAGCAGTAGCCGTTCGCCGTCTACGCGGGCAAAAGCCTTGGCCAGGTTCGGCACCCACGGATTGTGCATCCAGTAGACGCGGCCGCCGCGCGCGTTGAACTTGTCCAACAGCCAGCCCCGGCCTTTGTCGCTCGGCCCTTGATGGATCACGTCATTGTCAATGTCTCGCTCTTGCGTCGACACGACCGCGACGATCGGCTTGCCCTTTGGTGCATCGAGTACCTTACACGACCGGACCTTGTGAATCATTTCCATTTCATCAATCCTTGATCGCCGGTATAGTCTCGCACCGGCAGTTGATTACTTCCTCGGGCGGCGCTCCGCTTTCCTGCGGATACGTTAAGCCCATGGAAAACGCTGCCCCTAGCGGCACGACTTCACCGTCTGCCATCTCGTGAGTCTCGCGGCTGTTGGCATCGATCACAGCAAGCCATTCGTGATGCGTAAATCCCTGGTTAGCCATCTCATCAAAACGCGCCGCGTTGTATACTGTGCCGATCTCGGTACGAGCTATCATGCGACCTCGGTCGCGGCCGATATGATCGAACTGATCTCTGACCGCCGACGCGAACGACTGTAACGACTCTCCACGTTCCGAATAGTCTACGGCAGCCGCCGATACCCACTCAGCCAAAGCCATGATCCAGTTGGCGGCAGCCTGCAAAACATACATACGTCGTGTGGCGAATAACCGATCGATGATCGGCGAGAACATCGCTGTCTTGACTCTGTCGTGCCACGGCTCGGCCGCCTTGCCTGTCACGATGTCCTGCACCGATACGATACCGACTTCCGCAGCTCTACGTTGCGACGGCTCGACGGCGGCTAGCAAGCCCTCACGAATAGGACCGAGGGCATCTGATACTTTCGCTGCTGCGGCCGTCGCAATCTGCTCGACCGGGAGCCCTGTGGCCATGATCTCCTTGGCTACCGTATCGCCGACTCGTTTGCCTAGTTCTGCGATAGCTTTCGCGACGTTGATCTCGATTTTGTTCAGCATCCGATTGCGCTGCGACTTAGTGATAACATCCAGCGCCCGCATTTTGATCGTCGCGTTACACAAGCCCTTGCGTGCCGTCTTGCCGCCGCTGATGGAACCAAACGCAGACGCCACGGCTTCGCGCCTGGCGTTGGCCGCGTCCTCTGCGGCGATCATGTCGGCTTCGTTGAATCCAAGATCCAGCTTGTCGTTCAGGACAGTTAGCGGGATGCCCATGCTATGATATACTCGCGCCGTCGATGCCTTAATGGCCTCGTCTTCGCGCAACGCTCCTACGCCGGAAAGATCGAATCGGACGAACGTCTTCATGTTACGCTCGCGCGTGAAAAACCTGTCCCAAGCGTCTTCATACGAACGCAGCAACGGGATCAATGTCTGCGCCCAATACAGCTTGATCGCTTCGGGCGCACTCTTGTATTGTGCGCTGTCATCGTCGCCGATCAGGATTGGAGCCATGCCATAGACGTGGCAAATTTTCTTCTTACTCATCGTCTGCATGTTCAAGAAGTTCAGATCCTCACGTGTGAACTTGGGATCTTGCAACGACAATGCCGCCGGTAAGATCACGTCTCTACTCGCCTGCCCGTCCCCTGGCCTGCGCATAGCTAAGATCTTGCGGTGCTGATCTACCTGCTCCGGTGTAAGATCCAACGTCGGATCACTCGGGGCCAATACCATGCCGCGTTCGCCGCCCCTGGCCAGTGTGTCTCCCTGTAGCGCATCGGCCGTGTTGTCGATGCCGAGCGATGATGCCGCAGCTTTGAGCGGGGACTGGCCACGGTACGGGTTTGTTGGGTCGATCGCTCCCATCCATAGCACCTGTGTTGCATCCACCTTGAACTGATCCTGGTTGTGGTGATATTCCCACCCAATCAACCCAGCCTGTTTCGTCACGATCTCGTTCCAATACATCGGATCGTACCAAGGGAAAACGGCTCGCGGCGATCCACGTTGCCCCGTCATGTCAAAGCGCCAAAAGCATTCTCCACGCAGCATGCGTAACGTTGTCGTCCACTCGATCAACCGCCGCCTGGTGAATACCTGGTTGGGCCTGTCGAACAACATCGCTATCGGATCATCGTCTCTGACGTAGCTTGTATCGTCGTCCGGGTCGGACAGATAGAGCATCGGCAGCCCAGCAATGTCTTTCGCTATACGTGATATGCAAGCGTGGGCGATAGCGTTCGATGAGTAGGCGTTTGCAACATGTGCTTGCGGGTTGAATGGTCGACGTACAGGAACGAACCCAGCCGGCGAAGTCCAATCGTACACAGCGCCCTTTTTCATCCATGACATGATGGCCTTGCGCAAGTTCATACCACCACCATTGTCCCTTGCATGCGCCGCGCGGCGGCGATTCCTTGCACCATATACCGTACGCTGTCCGGGGCGTGGTCGTCCACCTTGAGCGGCACCTCGCCTGCGGGGCCCGATTTCTCATCTGGATATCGGTACACATCGAACTCTCGGATGTGATCTCGCAGCGACCGGCGAAACTTGAGGCGCCCGTTTATCAGGCGAGTTTCCACTAGCACGATGCCGGCGCGAATGCTGGACTTGTCGCGGTCGCCAGTAACACGCGGCGCCGGGCGGACAGGGAGACCAGCAAGCCTGAGTTCCTTGATCGTGCCTGGTTCGCTTGCATCGGCAAACCACGAACGCACGTTGTGTTGAGTTTGGAGATTTCGCAGAATACCCACTAGGTCAGCCGTGGTAGACTCTCGCAAATATGTACCGTCGTCTACGTGCAGCACGTCGTCTCGGTCTAGGCGGCCAACTGATACAACGGTAGGATTTCTAAAGCCGAAGTCGATGCCGCCCCAACACTCGTCAGATCCAAGCGGCTCGCGTTCGTCGTAGATCATAGGCCCGGCCGGATCGAAGCTCTTGTATACCTTGCCGGCAAAAGTGACGAACTCGGCCAGGTACTCCTGACGGAACACCCAATCTGGTAGCTCACGTCTTGCCGCATCGATTTCAGATTTCGGTATGAACGGATTATCGTAGGTGCTCGCCTGCCACGATTTCCAGTCTGGATGCTCGATGTTACTTCCGCGCTGCCATAGTGTATAGAAATCGCCGCGACCGTCCGGCGTCGAAATGAACATCGCAGCGCCTCGGCGATCCGTGAGCGCCGGCCGCAAATCCTCTTGCCATGTAGACAGCAATTGCGGCAGGAACGCCGCCTCGTCG
>Ga0172377_10002207_pt1 | contig 19950 bp, 16 predicted proteins | sample Pumphouse3metaG_FD_119749 | JGI IMG/M metagenome (GOLD analysis project Ga0172377, IMG submission 119749) | Leachate microbial communities from a municipal landfill in Southern Ontario, Canada - Pumphouse #3 metaG | ecosystem: Engineered > Solid waste > Landfill > Unclassified | place: Canada...
ATCTTTTTGCAAAAAAGTCACTCCTGAACGGCTGCAATAATCAAATACTAGTTCAACTTTATCGTCGATTTTGAAGGACTTTATGGAATGTTTAAAGCATATCTAATCCAAATAATCTTGAACATATTCTTTTTTGCCTCCTACATGGAGGACTAAATTGCGCTTTATTTGTGAAATGAAGTTGTTGACTGGTTGTAATAACAACTTAGATTCCTTAGAAGTTGACTTCGTAAACGTTTCTCGTAGATTTAATTTTTTTATCAATTCATTGTGACCGCGAAACCCATCATGAATAACATGCGATCCGGGTTTAATATGCGGCCCATACATATTTAATATCTGTTGACTCGACAAATGGCCCTTTCCACCTATTTTTGCATAGACTTGATGATGAGAATCAACACCAACACATATAGCTATTTTGTTATTGCTGATTCCTCTTAGATGTTTTCCATTAACAACTATCATTTGATATCTGGAAATGTTAATAAAACATTGATCAATCCAAACATCCCCAGATAATATGGTACTTTCTTGATAATCAGAAAAACATTTATAAAGCTTTACTCTCCACATATATGCAGTCTTAGACGATATTTCCAAATAGTCTCGAATAGCCTTAAGAGTGGATTCATTGATCATATATTTAATGAATTCACGCCATATAAACACATTCTTTTTTGAAGATGATAGGAAAGTGTTATTTGTTGAAACAAAAGTTCTATTACAGTTATTGCACTTATATCCTTGGTGTTTATGAACTATTCCGTATTTCTTAATCTTGGGGATTTACAATATGGACAACTTCTAAAAAAATGTTCATCCAGTTATTTAGCAATAATATTATATCATGAAGTCTAAAACAGACACACTTTTGTAAATTCATCTATAAAATAAAATTCAATTTGTCTATTTTTTTCCAAAAACTCAAAAATGTTTAAAACACAATCCACGAACTCGCTAATAAGTAGTTCTATCATTAATATTCTCTGCTCTTTAATTCTATTTTTATACTATCATTTTCCACTGATTTGTCAATAAAAGCGAGGATTTATTGAAAACAGTGAATTAGAAATAAATAACTGCGTTAAAAATGAGGTTTGAAATTAATGAACATTTCAAGATTAACTTAGTAAACTAGACAAATTATTCTCTTTTTTTTCATCATAACTCTTGAAATTGGTCTGTATTTATGTAATTATATATAAGCGTTGGATCGGTAGCGCAACGGTTAACGTACCTCCCTGTCACGGAGGGGACTACGGGTTCGAATCCCGTCCGGTCCGCCATTATATATGCAGGCGTAGTTCAGTGGTAGAACATCAGCTTTCCAAGCTGACTATGCGAGTTCGATTCTCGTCGCCTGCTCCATCTTATTAATTTGCTCGTTTCGACGGGCTTTTTTTATTTCTAAAAATTCTTTCAGACATTTATCACTCGTTTTACTTGCCACAACAAAAAGCATTACTTTTAGAACCAATCCACTTAAGTATTAGACGCGATTTGGTGAATTGTAGTCTTAATTAGGACTGATTTATATATTTACTAAGATTCGAATTTTTTTCTTCTTCCCATCGGGGTTAAAATGATTTTAATTTGGACTGCTGAAAGTACTCCGCATAAAATTTCGCAGCCTTTTTTGTGAGGGAGAACAAAAATCTAATTATAAATCGATATTTTCAAACGTAGAAATAGATTTTTTCAAGGAAATAACAGTAGTAACAACGTATATAAAAATACTTATTATAAGAAAGGAAAGTTGCAGACCAATGTGATCAAAGTTACAAATATTAAGCACTTCAAACCCCGGTATGTTGTGCAAGGTTTCCATAGCTCCCACAAAGACAAAGGTTGCGATAGAAAAATACAAAAATGGCTTTCCAAAATAGTACGCTGTTCTAAAAAAGCCAAAAACAAATATCAGGTTAAATAAGGCGAAAATAACTAAATAACTCCCAAGATATATAAGATTGGCATTCATGAGAGGATTGTTTACATACACTTCCGCATTTGAAAGAAAAATCATTCTGATTAAAGTTAAAATTGCACTAAGAATAAATGAAATCATCTCTATGCTTATCACGAATATGAATCTAGCTTTTACCACATCATTTTTAGCCACTGGTAAAAGTGCTGTGTACAAAACATCGTTATCTTCTCGCGCAAATTGAAATGTATACAGTATACCAAGACACACGAAGAACGCTCCAATTAGAATTGGATAACCTGGAATCATAGTCATTGTTGAAAAGGCAATGAAAATGAATGTTAGTGGACAGGCAGTTAGTTTAAACTCTTTTAATAGAAGCTTTTTCATAACTAAAAATCCTCCTTTTCCAAATGTATCATAATAGATTCCAAATCAGGTTTTCCTATTTTGAATTCTTTAAAGTATCCCACATCACTTCTTCTAATCAGTGCAGTGCTCCCATTTTTATTTAAGCAAACACCAAGGAACTTTTCGTTTTGTTCATCGTTTATGATCCCTTTTTCAGGTAAATCTATCACGCTGTAATTTTCCAAAAATGCATCAATTTTTTCCGATGCTAATATTTTGCCTTTTCTTATGTAAGTTATATTGTCCGCGCACTTATCCAAATCCGAGATAATATGAGTAGAAAACAAAATTGAAACACCTTCTTTTGCTAAATTCAAAAATATTTCCAAAAGTTCATCTCTAGACACAGGGTCAAGGCCGCTAGTAGGTTCATCTAAAATCAGCAATTCAGCGTGATGTGACAAGGCAATTGTCAAATTAAATTTCACTTTCATTCCCTCTGAAAGTTCAAAAAGTTTCTTGCTTTCATCGAGCGAAAATACTTTTAAATAGTGACGACAAACTTCATCGTCCCAATTTTCATAGAATTTTTTGGTTATATTTATAATATCCATCAACTTTTTTCTCTTGTAGTATGAAATTCCACCGGTGGCATATCCTACTCTTTGCTTTATCTCTTTTTCATGTTCGCGCAAAGGCATAGAGAAAAGTTCAATTTCCCCAGAAGAGGGATGAACTAAATTCATCAGCAACTTAAGCGTGGTTGTTTTACCTGCGCCATTTCTTCCAATAAAACCCATAATACTACCTTGCTCAATAGAGAAGGAAACATTTTGTAATTTGAAATTTGAATATTCTTTATTTAAGCTATTCACTTTTAATACGTATTCCATATTAACCTCCTAAAAATTTATTACTTTTCTTCGGATTTTGGAGCTATATCTTTTATTGTTCTCGCAAATTCATCTGAATTCTCCTCAGATTGTTCCGGGTACAACTCTTTCGCCTTTCCGTCAAAAATAGCATCAGCAATGCCGGCAAATGTCGAATATCTTTCAATCGCTATACCTCTAGATTTGTCAGCTAAGATAATCATCGTATCCCCCGCCTCAATCGAAAACATACTTCGAATCTCTTTCGGTATTACAATTTGACCTTTAGGTCCGACTTTAGCGGTTCCCATAAATTTATCATTATTTTTTGTATGTTTCACGTCATCCTCCTGTATCATTAGTATAATTTGTATAACAAGTTATACATTCATTTTATATTTAAATCAAGAGTCCAAATCTTATTTTAGTCCAAGACTTTCTAAGTGGATTTTTAAATAATCGCAACAGCATTTGAGTTTTACAAGGCTAGCACCTTGTTAACACTGTTATTTAATAATTTATATTTTGTCCACAACCATTTCAGGAATCAGTACAAAATATAATAAACTAGATAATAATATATAAAAAGAATAAAATATATAAAAGGGGGATTAATAAAATATGGAATTTAGTATGAAAAACTCACTGCCCGCAACAAATGTGATAGTAACTGTTAGAGATAAAGATGGAAGAGATAACGCCTTGGTCGTCGCCTACAGCGGCAACTGCTCTTACGACCCTATCCGCGTCATGGTTGGTATAGTACCTTCGAGATTCTCGTATCACATGATTAAAGAAAATGGATATTTCGTCGTACATCTTCTGGACAAGTCTCAAAAAGATTTGTTTGAATGTGCCGGCACTAAATCTGGTCGCGATGGTGACAAGTTGAAAGAATACGGCATCAAACTTAGAAATGGCGATAAAGTAAACGCCGCTGTTATTGAGGATTGCCCGATTGCTATCGAATGTAAAGTTGTGGATTCTATCGTCACAGGATCTCACGAAATGTTTATTGGCGATGTGCTAGCCATACACTGCGATAAATCTAAGCTTACCAAAAATGGTCGCATAGATTTCTCTAAGTACAATTTAATGTAAAATACCTTTACTTAATCAAGTTAAAAAACACGCTTCACAACGTGTTTTTTTAATCTTTCTGATCTTTTATATAAGCGATGTATTCCTTGAATACTTCATCTTGTTTTTTATATTTTTTCACTTCGGAATTAGTTTGTTTCTCTCTCTTTTTAAGCTCTTTACAAACGTCGCTGTAATGATTCTTTGAATACAATTTCGAATCGATAGAATCGCTCTTTTGACTAGCCTTTTTAGAATTATTCTCATATATCTTTAAATTGCTCTTTTTAGCGTGCATATTTTCTATACTCGTAATTGTTGCTGCAAAATATTTTTCTAGGGATTTTGAATATTTATCATATTGCTCTAATAATGCGTTTCTATTTGTACACAAGTCTAATTTCATCGCTGTTCTTTTTTTCTTGTTTAGTAAAAATGTCTTTCTTAAATTTTTCTGACTCGCGCAATATTTTTCCACTTGTAAGTTAAACTTTTCTATCTGATTATCCAATGCTAATTTAAAATCATCTTCATTTTTTCCGTCCTCTTTAAACACAATCCGCTCGGTTTTTTTTGTCATTGGAAGTTCTTTATCTTTTTTCAATCGGGAAGTTATTTCTATTTTCTTTTTCTTTTTATATTTGCTACCAGGAATCCAATCTTTTAAAGTTTCATCTGCTTTGCCAACTACTTCTACAACAGAATCGGTATTTTTACCTGTGCCTTTTTCAAAAGGATTATATATTTCTTTATCGCTATATTGATTTACATCCGGAATCTCTTCCTGATAAGAAACCTCAACCAAAACATCGCTGCTTTGAGTATTCTCACCCAAGCACTTATCGTACTCTCTGCGTTTATTTGAATCGGAAAGAATCTCATTAGCTATTAATATGTCTTGTATTTGAACGTTGTTTTCTTTCAAAAACTTTTCATCAGCGTAAAAAGCTTTTACACGTGATTTATAAGCCGCCTTTATTTCGATAGCACTCGCTTTTGGCTTTATTCCAAGAACGCTGTAATAAGTTTGCTTGCCAGTCATTAAAGTGTATATTTCTCCTATTTATAAGACTTTAATATTATATCTTTTATAGTGATATTGATAAAGAGTAAAGGTGAAAAAACAACAAAATATAGATTATATACATTCCTTTATTTATTTTTTTTAACTTGTACTTCATTTCTATCGACTATACATTTAGGAAGTGAAATATACATGTAAACAAACCAGCCTATCATCAGGACATGAAGCAGGTCATTCTGATTGAACCACACACCAGTATTTTGATATAACACCGGTGATAAACCTGATAAGTAATATATATAATACAAAATATTAAGAATTAAAAATAACGACCAGGTTATGATAAATTTTTTATTCATTTCCTTGTTTATTTCACTTCTATAATTTCTAATATTTATTACGAAAAACACTATAAAATGCCACATAAAGAAAATACAAAGCATTTCGTATGACACTAAAAACTGAATTCCAGCTATAGAACCGACAGTAAGCAATACAGCATATATAGGCAAACTGATTAAAGCTATCATTTGCATTATCTTTCTAGTCTTACCAATCGCAGCGCAATACGACATACCAAATACTAACATGCATATGCTTGATCCAGTGAACAATAAGTACATTATTTCAAACCAATCAGTGAAATTTGCGTAGGTGTTTCCTAAACATTTTAGCTGATAGCCAAACGCCTGATAACTTATACCAGCAAAAATAGCACTTACTCCCCAGAAAATCATCGAGATTCCCCACCACTTGCGCGATAAGTTCCCTTTTTGAATTTTCAAAAGTTTTATGCCAAAAATAATAATAAATACTCCTAAACCAAAGATAAAAATGCTTGAACTAGGTTGCTGCCAAATCAGACTGCCAATCGTAACGTGCGGCATAGATTCTAAGAAATCAACTCCAGTCGTAAGAGGATCCATTTTCACTAAGTCGAAATTTGCTAAGCAACTAATAAGAATTGTGATTACTGCTAGAAATGAGATATAGAAAATTGATAAATACTTTTCTCTTGTTTTCATTAAATTTTCCTCGTGGCTTAATATTATCATAATTTTTGTTTCGTTTCCACGCGTTTTTAATCATATTATAAAAATTCCAAAAATCTTTGAATATGGGATTTTTTCAGCCAAAAGTTAACCAATTATCGAATTCGTGATTGAGCAAATATTCACAATATTCAATACTCTTAATTTAGTCTGAAAATAATATTATCCACTTTAAAACATATTTTTAAACGCGCGCACTAAAATTTATATTTTTGATCAATCAAGACCAAACTTTAAACAAAGCAACTAAAAAACCCTTTTACTTGACCAATTATAGTACAAATTTAAGGGTTTATTATTTCTTATTACAAACTTTGTGTTTGAATCAATTGATTTTGTATCTATGCTTTTTTCTTAGGGTTAACTTTGGCTTTCGCAATAGCTTTAACCTGAGATTTTTTATTTTTTATGTCGCGAGCTCTGCAGTAGTTTATTCTCTCTTCTTCGTTTTCGGCATCGTATTCATCTTCGATTTCACCAACAAGTTCTTCAATGATATCTTCCATTGACACTAAACCTATGTACCTGTTCGCCTCATCAATTACGACAGCCATGTGTGACTTTTCGCTTTGGAACCTTTTAAATACTCCAGTAATAAGCTCATTTCCCTCTACAAAGATGGGAGAATTAATAAGCGATTCTCTCGAGCAGTTCTCTTCAAGCAACATTTCATAAAAGTCTTTTTGAAGCAAGAATCCAAGAACTTCTCCCGTATCTTTATCAAGATAAGGAATGCGCGAGTAGTTATTCATTTCAAAGATTAATTTAATCTCGTAGTCGGAATCTTCATCTGTAACAGTTACAGCACCATTCCAGGGGGTCATAATCTTTTCAACTGTTTGATCGTCGAACAGAATGGATTTTTGAATAAGGTCGTGCTCATTTTGATTGATGACGCCCTCTTCTTTAATATCGGATACGATCATTTTCAATTCATCTTCGGTTAATGACGGTTCTTTTTTTCCTAAGTGGAAAAGTAGAGAAATCACATCCATCAACTTGTCGAACATAACGGAAAATACAAAAAATATGTAGTAGAACACTATCAGCGGATAAGCAGTAAGGGTCGCCATTCTTACAGGTATTTCCTTACCGAAGTTTTTAGGAATAATCTCACCAAAAATCAAAATAACAACAGTAAGTACCAACGTTGATACTAGCGGACCATTAGTTCCACCCAACCATTGTATAAATAATATTGTAGAGATCGTTGACGCACCGATGTTGACAATGTTGTTTCCTATCAAAATTGTCGACAGTAGTCTCTCGTAGTGATCTGCTAACAACAGTGCAGTTTTAGCAGATTTTTTACCAATAGAAAGTCGTTCTAAACGAACGTGAGACACACTGGTATATGCAGTCTCAGAACACGAAAAAAATGCTGACAATAATATCAGTATAATCAGTGTTATAATCAGCGGAACTTCCATTAATTAATTTTATCTCCTTTAGATAAGATAAATTAACACAAATCGCAATAATTGTCAATTATACATACTTTTATATATGTATATATATACATTATTATTTTAAACAATATTTCACTAATATCTTAAATCCTTTGAAAATCTTTTCATATTAGATATACTTTATATATATAACTATTAAAATTTGATTTTTAATATAGGGAGTAACTCAATGAGAAAAAAAATAACTGCATTTCTTGCATCTCTGGCAATAGTGTTTTCACTATCTTCTTGCACGAGCACTTATTCAACAACTGGCGCTATTTCTTTTTATGACGACAATACTCTTTTAGGTGAGTTGGAAGGCACTTCCGGAACTTTGATTTCAGAAAACACCGCTGATTCAGCCTTGCTAGATCAATACAAAACAAAACAAAATCATCAGTTCGATAATTGGTATTTAACAGCAACTTTAGAAAAATCCATCGATATCAAATACTACCCATATCAAGATATAAGTGTTTACGCTAAATTTTTAAATAACGTAACTATAACCTTAGATGCTGGTACAGGTTCATTTGCTGCAGGTGCTGTAACAACTTACAGCGGAGTCGAAAATGATGAAATAACAGACACCTTTGCGGTTCCTTCTAAAACAAACGCTACTTTCTCAGGCTGGTTCTCAACAGAAGCTGGTGAAGAAGCCGATGAATTTACGTCTAACTTCTTCCCTTCGGAAAATATCACCTTGTACGCAAAATATTCCGATTGGCCTACGCTCAGCTTTGAAACAAATGTTGTGGGTTACGAAATAGATTCAATTCAAATTGAGCCTAACACTGAAGTTCCTACCGACTTAATAGATATCACAAAACTCGATAAAGGCGATTCTTATAAATTTGACGGTTGGTATACTGAAAATACTTTTGAAACTCAATTCAGTTTCGAGTACATGCCCGAAGTTGACACAACGATATACGCCAAGTTCTTAGAGAAGCAAACGATTGATTTTATTACAAATGTTCCTGGATACGATATAGATGACTATGTCGGCTTCCCAGGAGAGGCAATAACCGCTCCAGTAATCGATGAAGCAAATATGAAAATAGACAGCAAATATTTTGCTGGATGGTACGAAGCAATAGACTTCAGCGGCGATAAATTCGCGTTCTCAGAAATGCCTGAAACCGACGTAATTCTATACGCCAATTGGGTAGATGATCCTGTAATTACACTTTACGACACAGACGATACAACAGTCATCGCTGAACTAAGTACTTTTGAACCGGGAAGTTACGTTGATTTAACAGCGTTTAACCCCGATCATGAACACGACGATTTCTTAAATTGGGTTACTAAAACCACTGAAACCGTCGGAGGTGTTGAAACAACTACTGAAACAGCCATATTTGGTCCTGAAAATTACATGGTACCTGATGTTAATACTGATTTATTCGTTCGTTACAGAACGAACTACTTGCTCACGGTAGACTTTGTAGATACCGAAGGTAATGAAATAGTTGATATAGATGATTATGTGGAAATCTACGGATCGTATTTGATTGAGGATCCCGACGCTGAAATAACTACCTACTTGAATAGCGAATCACCGATCACATATAAACCTATTCATTACTTAAATAGCTTAGATGCTGAGATCTCTTTCCCTTACGCAATATCTTCTGAAGAAACAATCAAAGCTGTTCTTGCTCAAGAAGTTACTATTTTCTTAGAAACTTCTACTGATGCCGTAACACCTCCAACACCCATTGGAAGTTTAACGGGTTTACAAACTGAAAAAGTAGTAGACACAGAAGTAGTAACAAAAGATGCTGTCAGTGGAAATTACTTCGTATACGGATTAGATACAGGCTTTGATTACTCCGATTACAATTGGGCATTCGCCTACAATAAATCAGTCGGAGATACGCCTGAATTACAGTTGTCAAACGCATATCCTAATTCGGATATAACATACGTTTTAGTCTTTATTGCTGCAGAGTAATAGTTCAAAAAAAAGCCCTAAATACAAGTTTTGTTTTAAACTTAAATCTCTAACTTAAGTAAGAAAGTAATTTCGTACAATCGAACAAATAAAAATGACTTGTTATTGAAGCAAGTCATTTTTTCTGTCTTCCTAAAATTCTACAGGCGATAAGTAATTTATCACACGCTAATTTTAAAGCAATTTTTCAATATCGCCTTTCATGCTGAGCGGTTTAACTGTCGGACCAAATCTTTTGATAACATTACCTTGTTTATCGACTAAGAACTTCGTGAAGTTCCACTTGATTCCTCTGCCAAATAAACCTCCTGATTTTTGCTTTTTCAAGTATTTATACAAGGGGTGAGCATCGGGTCCATTAACTTCAATCTTTCCAAAAACCGGAAAAGTTAACCCGAAGTTTTTTTTACAAAATGTTTGAATTTCATCGTTCGTTCCAGATTCTTGCTTAGCGAACTGATTGCACGGGAAAGCTAGAATTTCCAGTCCTTTTTTATTGTATTCATCGTATAATTTTTGCAGATCTTCGTACTGAGGAGTAAATCCACATTTGCTTGCGGTATTTACAATCAGCATTACTTTTCCCTCGTACATATTCAAACCAATTTCTTCACCACTGCTGCTTTCAACTTTGTATTCATAAATTTTATTCATAGATTTTCTCCTTTTTGTATTCTTAAACCGAAGATTTCCTTTTGACCTGGTAGCTTACCATCTATAAACTTTACAAAGGGATACAGTCAATTTAGTTTATCTTCAATAATTTCATTCTATCCAATTTTCATACGCATAGATAGCAAAGTGATTAAAATACTATCTCAGCAAGATTATGTTTAGAGGAATTTCAGAACACATTCGATAATGTTTAGACAATTGAAAAAGTTTGCCTTTAAACAGACAAACTAATTCAACGATTAAGAATAAGCATATATAAAGACTAATTCGCTTTAATTTTTTTATTTACAATATCCAAGATTTGTACTGCGGCCGCCTTGGGAATAAATTGACACAATTCTTCAACGCTAGTATCCTTTAGCGAATCAACTGTAGGATAAGCTTCTAACAACATGGACTTGCGCTTTTTACCAACTCCAGGAATATCGTCATATATAGTGTGATACAATTCCTTCTCCCGTTTGCGACGGTGAGTGGTAATTGCAAATCTGTGTACTTCATCCTGCATTCTCATCAACAAGAAGAATAAATTAGAATGGTGATCAATAGAAATTATTTCACCCGTTGAGCCATTAATCAAAGCTTCAGTTATGTGCTTATCGTTCTTTTTTAAACCAGCGACACTAATGTGAACATTTAACTTTTCGCATATTTCAAGCGCAGCGATTATCTGATTCTCACCGCCGTCGAGAATGATTAAATCCGGAAGCTTTTGCTTCTCGCTAATAAGCCTTGTAAATCTTCTGGTTAAAACTTCTTTCATACTGGCTAAATCATCTTTTTTATTCGAATTTTGTATGTTGTATTTTCTGTACATCTGGGGAGCTTTTTCTCCGTTGATATATTTAACCATCGCGCCGACAGCATCAGCGCCTTGAAAGTGCGAGTTGTCGTAAAGTTCAATATCTAAAGGTGCATCCATTTTAAGTTTTTCACCTAATTCTTCTAGCAAAGCGAGGTTGTCATCTTCGAGCCTAGCTGTTTGAAAATGCTGATCTAAACCTTGCTTGGCATTTTCTAAAGCCATAAATAGCAGGTCTTTCTTCATGCCTCTTTGAGGTACAAGCACCTTAGTTTCTAAGGTTTCCGCTATGAGTTCTTGAATACCTTTTGCGGGAATAATAAGTTCCTTTGGTATCCCGTGCTTTTGATAAAATTGAATTATAACTTCCGTGAGTATGTCATCGATTGAACCAATTTCTTCTACAACGAACAAATTTTTACCAAGCAAAGAGCCGTGTCTATATAGGAAAAACACAATAGATATATATCCTTCTCTTACAGAGTATCCGACAAAATCTCTGTCCATGTGATCTGACATCATTATCTTTTGAGTTGAGATAATGTGTTTGATAGCTTTAATTTGATCTCTCTTAATTCCAGCTTCTTCAAAATTCAAATTCTCCGCTGCTTCTTTCATCTTTGCAGTCAGCTTTGCTTCTAATTTAGAAGAATCTCCATTTAATAGCTTGGTGATCTCAGAAATTATCGGAGCGTAATCTTCATCCGTTACTTTTTTAATACACGGAGCCATGCACTGGTTCATGTAGTAATATAAGCAGGGTTTCTTTGGTAAGTTTTTACACTTTCTCAAAGGGAATATTTTATTGAGTAAATTTATCATCGTATAAGCTGAACCAGAATTGGGAAAAGGTCCAAAATAATAGTAACCTTTTTGTTTGTCAGAACGAGCGATTTTTAGAAAGGGATCACCCTTCTTCTTCAAGGCGATATACGGATATGTCTTACCATCTTTGAGCAAAATATTAAACTTAGGATAATACTTTTGAATCAGATTAATTTCTAGCAGCAAAGATTCTTTTTCAGTGTTAGTTGTAATAATATCAAAGTCGGTAATCTCACCGACCATCTTTTGCACTTTACCAACTTGAGGTCTGTAAAAGTACTGTCTTACTCTCTTTACTAAAGACTTAGCTTTTCCAACATAAATGATTTTCCCGTTCTTATCTTTCATTTGGTAACTGCCAGGTTTATCAGGCAGCAAGTCTATCTTAGCTTTGAGAAAGTCGTTCATTTTAATGTGATAACAGTAGCGCCAACGCCACCTTCTCCCGCTCCGCCATATCTGTACGATTTAACATATTCTTTAGTTTTCAACATATTCCAAACCATAGTTCTCAATTTGCCAGAACCATTTCCGTGGACTATTCTCACTTGACGATATTTCATAAGCAAACAATCGCTTAAATACTTCTCTACTACTTCCCTAGCTTCATCCTGATACAACCCGATAATATTGCATTCTAAACCAACGCTGGTTTTCTGAGCGATGTATTGGTCGGGCGTATATGTCTTTTTAACCTGAGAAAAATTTTGTGGTAAATATTCTAAGTCCTTAATCTTTGTGCGTATAACAAGACCACCAACATCTACGCTGACATTCTTTTTATCAATATTAGTAATCGTGCCTGAATTGTTCATAGAATTAACTCTGACTCTATCATTCATTTCGAATTTGTGCTTTTCAATGTGGGTTACTGCCGCCATCTTTTGTTTGCGAGGAGCAGAAATCTTTTTCAACTCACCTTTAATCTTTGCCATCTCTCCAAGCGAAAAGTTAACGTTTGCGGATTTGTATGCTGCGTCAATCTCTTCGATTTTTAAATCGATTATCTTTTCTATCTTAAGGTCTGCTTTTTCATATATCGCTTGCTTCTCTTGTCCTAGGGCAACAATAGCAATCTCTCTCTTTTTAGTGAGCAGATCCAAAGATTTAATCTTTTCTTCATACTCGCTTTTCAACTTCACATTCTGCGCTTGTAATTCCTGTACTTTATCAAGTACTTCCTGCACAGGAGTGGATTTTTGATCTTTCAAATATTTCTTCGCGGAATCGACAATATCTTTATTTAAACCCAAGTTTTGAGATACTTCAATCGCGTAGGATTTTCCCAACATTCCCAATTGATATTTAAAAGTGGGTTGAATAGTTTTCTCGTCAAAAATCATCGCACCAACTTCGCAGGAGTTGTCCTCAACAGCTTTTTGTTTCAATCCGTCGTAGTGAGATGTGAGGATTGAAAAACAATTGATTTTTTTCAAGTAATTAACAACGCCTATACCTATGGCTTCTCCATCAAGCGGAGAGGTGCCTTGTCCAATTTCATCAACGACAAATAAACTGTCGTCAAATATTTGAGAAAGAGCATTGTTTATTGATTTTATGTGACCTGAAAATGTAGATAGATTATCCATTATTGACTGAGAATCTCCCGCTAAGAAGAATATATCGTGGAATAATCTTAATTCGGCTTTACCCGAACAATCTACAAGCAAACCTCTTTGATTCATGTAACAAGCTAGTGCGACAGCCTTTATTAAGACAGTTTTACCACCAGCGTTAGGACCAGAAACAACAAGTATTTTGGCTTTATTTGTGAGTGTAAAAGTATTTCTTACTACTATGTCTTGATCGATTAGAGGGTGCGCGAGATCTTCCATGTGAATACCGTCGGAGTTAGAAGCCACTGTTCCGTGATAGCTCAAACCAAAACGAACGCGAGCAAACAAAGAATCAAGAATCAGAGCAATTCTGTAATCTTGCTGCAACGCAGGCATATGTTCTTTTAACATACCTGACAGCACCTTTAATATTCTTCTGATCTCATCTTGTTCATCTTCTTTTAAAGCGTACAATTTATTTTGAATATCCAAAACTTCAATAGGAATAACAAAAACAGTTCCTCCGGTATTGGATATAGCGGCAACTAATCCTTTGACCTTAGACTTGTCGTTGGCTTTTACCGCCAATGTAGGTAAACCCTCTTTCATCACTTCTTGTTTTTGTGCGAGATAATCGCCATATTTAGCCGACGCTGCTTTAATAGCGCTGTTAAACTGCCCGGAGATTGACTTTAGTTTCCGACGTATATCGTACAGGTTTGACGAAGCGTCATCCGCCATGGTCAAATCGGGTAATATTGATTTTTTAATTAAATTTGAAATATTAGAAAAACTGGTTAGATCTTCCGCAAAATTGTGAAGCTTTTCTAACTTATCTTTAGATCCTAGGGCTGTTTTAAATACTGTTACGTTATCCAAAAAGGCGCGCACATCCGAAAGTCCCTTTATGTTGAGATTCCCGTCTTTAGATAGAAGCATCATGTGATCAGCTATAGCAAAGTTCTTTTCAATATTGATTGAATAGCCCAGGCGATAGAACTCTAGAACTTCATTTAACAAAGCGTGTTCCCTATCCAAACTTTCAGGATCAGTAATCATATCCAACTCTTTAAATGTCACCTGATTATCTTCAAACGCAAAAAAAGGTAACAAAATATCTTCTATTTGATCGAACTCCAATGCTCTTTTAATATCTTTCATAGTTTGCCTCAAGTGATATTTTATCATGTAACACTCAAGATAACTACAATGAAGCCTGCGTTAATGCTAAAATAGAACTAATGCGAGGGAAAAACACATGGACTATATCAAATATAAAGTAGATGAAGCCAAAATACTCGAGATTAAAAATTTTTATCACGCGAGAAAAATAACAGATCCAAAACAGCAGTATCACATGTTTTTCATCAGACTCCCCAACGGAGTTGTCGTGGATGGGTTCACCTCTAAAAAAGGATACTCCGTGCTCTTCTCTGGAGACAAAAGTAAAATAACCATTGAGGCCGCTCTCTTTTTTAGCAATCCTCAAACTATGAAACCGTCAAAATCTAAAATAATTACAGCGACAGGTTGGGAAGATAGCAAAGAACAAATCGGTTCGGATGAAGTCGGAGTTGGAGACTTTTTCCAAGGCTTTTATATCTGCGCTGCATACCTAAATGCTTCTGATGTAGAATACATCAACTCCCTTGGGGTAATGGACTCTAAAAAATTGACCGATGCTAAAATAGAACAGATTGCTCCGCTCTTAGAAAAGAATATAAGGAAGTTTTTAGTTCGCATTTCTCCTGATAAATTAACGGAAATGCACGACAAAAATTGGTCTACTCACGTAATGCTTTCTCAAGCTCACAACTTCGCTCAAGAACAGCTGATAAAAAAATACAACCTCAGTAAAAATCTGACGGTTTACATAGATCAATTTGAAAAGGAAGCTATATATAAGAGATACACCGGACCTAGCTTAATAAGCAATCCCTTAGTATTTAGAACTAAAGGCGAATCGTATTATCCTTCGGTTGCTACAGCTTCGGTTATCGCCCGCTACGAATTCCTTCAAGATTGGAAGAAAATGGAAGCTGAATTAGGAATGACTATTCCTAAAGGGGCTGGACTGTTAGCGGACAATGCATATAATACACTCATAGAAAAATACGGGAAGAAAAAACTCGACCCGTACGTTAAGCGATTCTTTAGAAACTACACCGGCACTAAGTGCTAGTCTATACTAGCAACATATCTTAAACAACTCTTAAAATATTCGTCTATAGGTGCATAAAACACCATAGCTTTTCCTGTGCGAGGATGTTTAAACGCAATGCGAAAAGCGTGTAAAACTTGTCCTTGATCTGCGACTGCGAGTTTGTGTGTTCCGTATATCATATCTCCAAGGATTGAATGTTTAATCAATTGTAAATGCACTCTAATTTGATGCGTTCTGCCTGTTTCAAGTTTGCACATAAGCAAACCTGTCGATTTAAATTGACGCGCTACTGTGAAATGCGTAACAGCAGGCTTACCGCGGTCCACATCTACGCACATCTTTTTGCGATCGTACTCATTGCGAGCAATGGGACCTTCAACTCTGAATTTCTCAGCTCTGAAATATCCAAAAGCCAAACATAAATATTCTCTGTCTACCTCGTGATTAAATATTTGTTTAGACAAATTTTCTTTTGCTTCAGGAGTTTTTGCAACGAGCAATAGTCCTGATGTATCTTTATCGATTCTGTGTACAATACCCATGCGGTTCTCATCGCTGGCCATCTCTTGTGATATGTGATATTTGTATGCCAAAGCATTTGCCAATGTATCGTCCGGATGTCCAACTGCAGGATGAACAACTAAACCTCTGGGTTTATTGATTACAATAATATCGTCATCTTCGTACACGACGCTAAAATCGATATCTTTAGGAACGATTTTATTTTCTCTTTTAATAGTTCTGTCTATAGTAACAACGTCGCCTTCTTTAACTTTCATACCGGACTTTTTAGGTTTTTCGCCATTGATAAAAACATTGGTATCAGCCATGTGTTGCGCTTGGTTTCGAGAAATATCGAGTATTTTTGACAAATACACGTCCAAACGTTCAGCCTCATCAACTATATACTTTTCTTCCATTATATGTTCTTATCTTCCTTTTCTGAATCTATTTTATCTTCGCTTTTATTCATTTCATCAGATTCAATTTTTACGTTTGCTTCTTCGTCTTTGTTACTTTTTTCAACTTCTTTTCTTCGAGCTTCAAGATTCTCTTCTTGCATCTTTATCTCTTTTTTCTTCTCAATTATATCGTCAATGATAGCACCGATAACCAGCAAGATTGCTCCTACCACTAAACAGGAATCCGCAAAGTTGAATGTTGGGAAAACATAACTGCCAAATTGAAACTTTAAGAAATCAATAACGCCTGTTTCATAGAAAGCGCGATCGATTAAATTACCCAAGCAACCAGGTATCATAAAGAATAAAGAAATCTTGGTCCACCAAGTAAGCTTTTTGTAATACTTAATCAAATAACCGAGCATCAAGATGCCCGCTACCGCTGAGAAAGTTACAAGCAACCAAGTGTTGCCGGAAAATATTCCCCACGCTGCTCCCGTATTGTGAAGCACTTGAAAATAGAAGAATCCAGGAATAACTGTAATTGTAGAAGAGTAATTCCCATTCCAAAGGGCCGCTTCAAAGCACTGCTTAGAAACTATATCAATTATGAAAAATAACGGAATAAGCCAAAGGTACGATTTACCAAACCACTTCAGGCCTTTGACAAATTTGTTATTCTTATTCATCTTTTAACACCTGATGGCAACGGGGACAAATCTTGTGCCCTTCATCATCTTCTTCAAGTTCATCGAAGTAATTCCAACACCTCTCACACTTTTCACCTTTTGTTTGTTTGATTTGAATTGATTCTTCATCACTTTCTTCAAAACTAAACTTAGAAACGATGAGACCTTTCACTATATTTTTAGTTCCTAAAAATTTCATAGCGGCAAGTTCATCTTTATCGTTGGTTAAATATGTGACTTCAGCTTGGGAGTTCGCGGAAAGAGTTTCGCTCTTTCTGGCATCTTCTAATTGCTTGAATGTCTTTTGTCTTACGTTCATAAATGCATTGTACATTGAAAGTTTCTCTTTATCCAATTCAGGTTTCGGGAAATCTCCAAGAGCGATTGATGTTTCTACCTTATTTGGAATGTTGTCGTTCACTTCTTCCATAGTAAAGGGAATGATAGGTGAAAGCATTATTGCTAATTCTTTTACTATTCTATACAAGACGTGTTGAATACCCTTTCGGCGCAAAGAATCTTTCGCATCGCAGTATAAACTGTCTTTGGCATAATCCAAATACAAAGCGGACAAATCGTTCGTCAAGAAATTTTGAACTGAAGAAGTAACGCCAATAAAGTCGTACTCATCATATTCCTTGTGAATATTGATGCAAAGTTCATCAAACTTAGATAAAACTAATTGATCTAATGTAGAATATTCAAAAGCCTTTGAAAGATCTAACATTTCATCTTTTGTGTCGTACAAGTTAGAAATCATGAACTTCATCGAATTTCTAATTTTCCTGTATGTTTCTGAGACTGTCTTGATCAATTCACCTGACAATTTGATTTCAGCCATGGTGTAATCGATTGAAGCAGACCACAAGCGCAAAATATCTGCGCCGTAGTTATTGTTAATCTGATCGGGTGTCATACCGTTACCTTTAGACTTTGAGAATTTCTCTCCGTTTTGATCAACGATAAATCCGTGGGTGAGAATAGATTTAAAAGGAGTCTTATTGCCGGTCGCAACGCCTAAGATAAGCGATGAGTTATACCAGCCTCTGTACTGATCGGAACCTTCTAAAATCAAGTCGGCAGGATATTTGAGTCCGCGAGCTTTTTCGACTCCTAACCAAGAGGAACCAGAATCGAACCAGACATCCATAATATCTTTTTCTTTTACAAATTCACCGTTGGGTGATGCAGCGTTGGTATATCCTTCGGGAAGTAATTCCTTTGCGGACTTTTCAAACCAAATATTTGAACCATTTTCTCTGATTAACCCGATGATGTGATTAAACACTTTTTCATCGATGATGGGAGTTTCGTCTTCATTGTAAATGATCGGAATCGGAACACCCCAGGCTCTCTGTCTGGAGATGCACCAGTCTTCTCTTCCTTCAATCATATTGTGAAGTCTTACTTTGCCCCATTCGGGATAGTATGTTATATGATTGTCGACTTGATCTAGCGCTTCATCTCTAAATTTAGCAATAGAACAGAACCACTGAGGAGTCGCTCTAAAAATAAGAGGTTTCTTAGTGCGCCAATCGTGAGGATAAGAGTGAACAATATCGATTTCTTTAAGCAAAGCGCCTGTTTCTTCAAGCATCTTTACGCATTCGTCGTTAGCGACGTCGTATGTCATACCTTCTAAGCGAGGGCCGCATTCGGCCATCATCACGCCCTTTTCGTCCACCGGGCAAAGCGGAGGTATCTTATATTTTTGACACACTTTAAAATCGTCAGCACCGTGTCCAGGGGCCGTATGAACGCATCCTGTACCGGATTCATCAGTGACGTGATTGCCAACTATAACAAGTGAATCTCTATCGTAGAAGGGATGTTTGACTGTAACGTATTCAGCTTCTTGACCTTTAAAGGTGCGAAGTAATTCACACTGTTTGAGACCGAGTTCCTTTTGAAGCTTATCTTTGAAAGATTCGAGGAAGATCAAATTGCCTTTTTCTGTCTTAAATACACCGTATGTAAATCCGGGATTTAAACATATAGCAAGGTCAGCGGGGATAGTCCAAGGAGTAGTTGTCCAAATGGTGAAATAATCATCTTTGCTAAACTTACCTTTTCCATCGTCAACTTGAAATTTAACATATATTGTCTTTGCGGGAATATCTTTGTATTCGATTTCAGCTTCGGCAAGTGCACATTCGCTGGAAGGTGACCACGAAACTGGTTTGAGTCCTTTGTAGATGTATCCTTTGAGAGCCATATTAGCAAATACGCTGACTTCGTCAGCTTCGTATTCTTTTTTAAGCGTGATATAAGGGTTAGCAAAATCGCCCAAGACTCCTAATCTCTTGAAGCCTTTCATCTGTTTTTCTACCTGTTTGTAAGCATATTTCATGCAGTACTTTCTAAATTCGTATACAGGCATAGTTTTGCGATCAATACCTTGTTTTGTTACAGCATTTTCGATGGGTAAACCGTGAGTATCCCAACCGGGGATATATGTGATTTTGTAGCCATCTAAAGCCTTGTAACGGTTGATCATGTCTTTGAGTATCTTATTCAAGGCGTGACCGCAGTGAATCTCACCGTTAGCGTAAGGGGGGCCCTCGTGCAGATAGAACTCTTCTCTGCCATCTCTGTTGTCGCGGACTTTGTTGTACAAGTC
>Ga0172377_10002209_pt1 | contig 19941 bp, 27 predicted proteins | sample Pumphouse3metaG_FD_119749 | JGI IMG/M metagenome (GOLD analysis project Ga0172377, IMG submission 119749) | Leachate microbial communities from a municipal landfill in Southern Ontario, Canada - Pumphouse #3 metaG | ecosystem: Engineered > Solid waste > Landfill > Unclassified | place: Canada...
CACGAACCACAATACATTCCATACACCAATCCGCACTCAATAAAACATTAGACAAGATTTCAGAAAGGTGTGAGGAGATGAAGAAATATGTTTGAACGGAGAATTCCGGACACTAAGTATTTTAATGTGATTGAATCCACTAAAGGTATGGGAAGAGCAATCTATACTGATGAATGGATTTATCAACTGTACATCTATTACGACAAAGAAAACGACAGATATGTCATTGTTCATAAAGGAAAGGTTATTGATAAATGTACAGGTGAATGTTACACAAAAGTGTTTTGTAAACCCATAAGTATCAACGTGACGAATTTAATCAACTCATATAAACATGATTGTTTTAACGATGAGTATTGGTGGAAGATGTTGCGCGATGATTGCGTTGAACGATTGTCCGTGTTATGGGGATATAACTTAACGGAACTCCAAAAGGTTTATTTCTATAATAACCTTGAAGAACCAATCAATAGAATCAAAGAACATTATAGAATGAGGTGCGAACGTGAGAAATGAAAGTAAACATCATTATTTTATGAGAGAATTATACACCGAAACGTGTAAACTTGTCACGTATTTATATGATAATATTCCTGAAGTATTACATAAAAATAATACACCAGACAAAAGCATGATGGATTCGTCATATTGTATCATGGTCGATTCCGTCTCAATACATAAGTCATATGATTGGGATAATTATAGATTGATGGCGGATTGCGAACTCGACATGGGTGAAGAGCATTATAAAATGAAGTGTGATATCCCGTATAAACTGCTAGGTAAGTCACATGAAGAGATTGATGAATACTTTAGAGAATATTACGAACGTCAGAAAAAGAAACAAGAAGAGTATGACGAATTCGAAAAACGGAGAAAGCAACGACTTATATTAAAGTCTGTCGCAGAGGGGATAGACGAAGGACTTCTCAAACAAGAACAATTTCAAATATGTCAAAATCCATTTCGTTCATATCCATGTCATAACTCATACATCTGTAAAAACGGAACCACAGTTTGTTTATTGAATGATTCAGGTATTGTAAGAGGCACAAATAATGACGCGATTGAATGTTTAGATTACGATTACTGAATTGTGAGGACTATGTATGATTATAAAAGATAAAGATGATAAAGATACGACGTTTGAAGATATGCAACGGTACAGAAAGGAATAGGGAAATATCTTAGAACCTTACAGTAAACTTGTTGAGTTTTCGTATGATTTAATGCTCATGATTTTGTTCGCGTCTTTGATGACCTTGTTTATATATTCAATTTATTCACTCGTCACAGGACCCTTGTTAATGTTTTCTTTAGCAGTAATAACAATATCCCTGATAGTAGTATGTATTTATTTGATTATATACTTGTTAGCATGGATTAGGCTCCAGATATTTTTATATAAATGGTATAAAGAATCACCGGATTCATGGAGTAGAACGTGGGGAAAACATGTTACATGGAAATCAAAATTAAAGTGGAATATTCAGAATAAGTTTAAACTCTGATGACATGAGGATAATACATGATTATAAAAATATTAGGGGATTGGTTATTCTTTGATAGAGATACTAATACAACGCTATCAGAGATTAAATGTAAGATGTTTCTACGTGAAGAAGTAATGTCTGAACTCGCATGGTTAAAACATCTTCATAAAACGAATAATATCGGAATCAAGTTCAGACTCATTAATTTCGAAGAAGGTGGTGAGGATTTCGAATATGAAGATTTTGATATTCATAAATTTAATCCAGAAAATTATAATGAGGTGATTACGAATGACAGTAAGAATATTGTTTGATGACGATAAACAAGGAAGTGTAAGAGTAGAACATGACGTTCTGCCGGGTGCAACTCAACCTGAGATTGATGCTATGCGTAAATATTTAGCATGCGTCACTTACGCATATTCGTTTCTGTTTGACGCTGACGGAAACGTAAAAGAAGAATATAAACAAAAGGAAGATAAGAATGACAGTAACTAAAACAACGACGAATAAAACAGAAACGACAACGACTAAACAAGAAACATCAACAACTTCTAAACAACCTACACTCATTCAACAAATTACAGAGTTGTATGAATCAGGAGAACTCGATTTCTTAGTTAATCCTGAAGTGGAATGGAAATATGTAGTTGACCCTGAATTTAAAGATTCTGAATTCATCAGACCTGTCAAGGTGAATGAAGGGTGGGACGCATGTTATGACCTTTTCTCACAAGAGAGGGTTGGTATTCCGCCAGGTGAAACCAGGACAGTATCTCTCGGGATTAAGGTTATTATCCCTCAAGGATATTGTTTGGATATTCACCCTAAATCAGGTAAAGGGTGTAAAGGACTTAGTATGTCGAATTGTATTGGCGTGATTGATTCCGGATATAACGGGACAGTGAAGGCATGCCTTATAAACAACCATCATGTAAATACAATCCAAATTATGCCGGGTGATGCTGTGGTGCAGTGCCGTCTTACAAAACTCGTCAACAGCACCGTCACAGAAGGAAAATTATCTGACATTCCTGACTCACCTCGTGGAGAGAAAGGATTTGGTGAATGTAGTGAGAAAGCATATAAGAAGTGAGGGTATGGAAAGCGATATATATAACCGCGCTGTCTTGAAACGTATTGAAGAACAACACGAAGCACGACAGTACAATTTAGCGATTCTGGAAGATTTACGTAACCGTATTGCAAGTTTATTAGGTGAAGTGTATACCGAGAACACAGGAGAGAGTTGTTCACATTGCATGGATAACGAGAACCTCGGAGAGAATGGTTCTCACTACAAGACGGTAGGACAAGCCGACACTATCCTCATGTTTGAGAGATTGTATTGTAGAGACAGTAAAGAGCCTTTGGTATGGGCATACATCTTTAACATCATGAAATACCAACAAAGACTTGGTATTAAAGACGATACATATCGAGGGATTGCTGAAGACATGTCCAAAATTAAAGATTATAAAGACAGACTCAATAAATTACTGGAAGAAGAACCTAATCTGAATGATGTTATCAAAGTGCACCTGCATTCGGATGTGATGTTAGATGCATGATAAAGAAAGTGAAGAAATTGAGCGTCGCTATGTTGTCGGTGTATGGTATAATAACAAATTCATAGGATATATACCGTCACTACACAGATATAATGCACATAATGCGAAAACAGATATTAATTCAGCACATGTCAGCAATACAGAATATACGGGTATGGTCTGTGATACATTCATTGACATATATAAGGAGTATCCTCAATACATGTTTAAGGTTCTTGACGCGAACGATATCTTAACCTTCTCCGAAGAAAAACGTAAAAATAAAGAATCATTGATATGTTTGTTAGATAGTATGATGAATGCTATGGGATACAATAGAGTAGAAGAGTCTCAAGAGTCTCAAGAGTCTCAAGAGTCTCAAGAGTCTGATGATATTATAACTACTCCTACATGCGGTAAAGATATTGATTGTATGTTCATGTCTGAAGACGAAGTCACTGAGACCGAACTCGGTATGGACATTTATGCTCATACGTATGCTGAATATGTATTAGAGTATATAATGTTTAAACTTCGTGGGGATGAAGATGAACTTGACTGCATTAAAACATGTGCAAAAGATATATACGACGAACGACTTGAATTAGAAGAACTTTTCAGATGTAGATTTGACGGAGTTTCTTTATACAAATACAAATATTAAGGAAATATATTATGACAAATGAACAAACAGGATGTTTACATCCTACTACAACACTTTTTGTGAAACGCGAGAACGATGAAATTACAATACCCATTGTTGAATTGAAGAACGATGACCTTATTCTTGGAACTGACGGACAATATCATGAACATGGCGGACTTAAAAGACGTGCGTTTTCGGGCGACATGCTAAAAATTACTATGCCTGACTTTACAACCATGATGGTTACACCCGACCATCTTATGCCTACATTCCCCGTGGGTTTGAAGCGTAGTTCGGAATTAACTACTGAAGACAAACTTCCATACAGAGCAACAAAACACACGAACAAAATTTATTACCGAAAAATTTATGATATTACACATTTCAAACACGTTGGCGAAGTTTATGACATTGCCGGAGTTTATAAATCGTTCTATATACTTGGTAGTAATTTAGTCGCAGGTATGTCTGACTATAATCCGGAGTTTTATACATTCACCGTTACCGTTGAAGGAGTTGACGAGTTTGTTGACACCACGACAACCAAAGTTTATTACAATATTTCACCTTTTTATACTGTTGAAGGCGATGCTGAGTGGACCGAATACACTAAACCTATCTCAGTCCAAGAAGGGTATATTGTTCATGTTAACGTGATAGAAGACACAAGTACAGGATACACATTCGTAGGATGGGATGACGATGGGTCACTTCTTCTTCCGAGATTCTTTAAAGTGGTGGACGAAGATATTTCTGTGGGAGTTGAAGTTGGATACATGATGTATGCTCACGAGTTTGGTCCTGAAGTTGACGAAACGGGTTCATTTGAATATAAGTTGAACGACGCAGAGGATTGGACACCTTATGAGGATGTTATTATGACAAATGTCAATGATACACTCGTGGTTAAAGCAATCCCTGCCGACGGATATAAGTTCGACGGATGGGTTGATGACGAAAACGGGACATTGACAGACACAAGAACATTCACCGACACGGTCACACCCGGAATTTACAAAGCCGTGTTTACGGTGGTTGCATAACATTTTTGAACTAAGAGGAGTATTATGACGGAAGTAGAAATTGTTAGTGACGTGGGTTGTGGAAGATGTGACATGGTAAAAGTATGGTTATCAGAACACATTTTACAATATGGACTTACAGATATCAATGTAAAACATACCATGATTAACGACATAGAAAACAAGGATGAATACATTACACGTGCACAACATACGGGTATTACAACATACCCACTCATCCTTGTTGATAACGAACTTATCACATTCCAACAACTTAAAGAGATGCTCTCTTAACTTGTATGAAATCAGAGATGTATTTGGGGGAATATATTATAAAAGGAGAATTTTGATGAAATATTTAGAACAAGGATATGAAGAAGAATTTAACACATTAATGGAAAATTTAAAAGAGAAGTATGGTCAAAAAATGTTTGACCTTGACGGGATTGGTAAACAACTTAACATGAGTAAATTTAGTAAAGAGTTTTTTACAACGAGGGTTACAGCAGATGCATCTGTTGATTCGAACTCAAACGTATATGACAACTCCGTAATATCTTACGATGTTGAATTCGCTAAACCTTTCTTACGATACAACTCATATTATATGCTATGGCGTGAGATGAAACGACTGTATGGTCAAGAAGTATCTAACACAATCATCGAACATCAGTTATCGGGTGATATTTACATTAACGATTTCCACGGAATTGGTAGTGCTAAACCATATTGCAATAATTACTCAACATATGATATTATGATGAATGGTTTACCTATGATAGAGAAACCTAAATCACTTCCCCCTAAATCATTATATGCTTTCAAATCACAAGTTGAACAATTCAGTATTATTGCGGCAAATTCGACATTAGGCGCCACAGGTCTGAGCGACCTTTTCATTGTAATGTCTTACTACGTTGACCAAATTTTTAAAACTGGGAAGGATGCACACACATATTTTGACGGATGGTTTTCGGACCAAGAAAAGAAAATGTTATCCGAAGGTACATACCAAGATATTTACCATGATGCGCCGACATATCTTCATGAAGTAGACTGGTTTGAAGAATATACAACGTGTCATATTAAACGAACCGAACCTCATGATAAAGAATGGTTCACTATGAATGTTTGGAGATATGTCAGAGAGTCGATTGCTTCCTTTTTATACACTATCAACCAACCTTTACGCGCGCATCAAGCCGTTTTCTCTAATGTATCGATATACGACGACGCATTTCTTGACGCAATGTTGCTTGATTACATATTCCCCGACGGAAATACACCTAATAAAGAAACAGTTAAAGAAATTCAAAGAATCTTCTTATCTACTATGAATTCTGAAATGTCTAGAACTGTATATACATTTCCTGTCGTGACGGCATGTTTTGCGAAAGATAAAGAGACTGGTGAATTAATTAAAGGGGATTTGTTTGATGAACTACCTAAATATGCGATGAAATATTCGTTTGTAAATATATATACTGGTGACACTGCTACATTAAGTTCGTGTTGTTTTGGTGCGAATCAATCGGTATTGACTAAATCTGATAATGGTGTAGCATTAACACCAATTAAAGACATTTGTCAAGAGCACGGTTGGAAGAAATATAGAAAAAATCTAACAGTGTTCCATAACGGATCATGGCAAAAGGCGAAGCGTGTTGAAATTCCATATAACAACGAGTTGTATAAGATAACAACATCTAATAATAAAGAGTTATTTGTTACTGATGATCATTTACATTTAACAATGAATGGTGATAAAAAAACTACTGCTCTTACAACAGACGATTATTTGGCGTTTAATGTTAGACCATTAGACACATTTGCAGAACATGATGAGAAATTAACATATGCTCAAGGGTTTTTACTTGGTGCATATCTTGGCGATGGATCTAAATACAAACGAAAGGATTCAGAATCATACGAAGTCACATTTTCTTTAAATGCTAATAAGTTAGCACATGTTGGATTATTAGAAGAAGCGTTATATGATTGGGGTATTGATAAAGAACTTCATATCTACGACGGAAAAAATAATGTCAAGTTTGTTAAATTTTACTCTAAAGAATTATTCGATATAGTTAATAAATACATTCGAGGATCGTATTCACATGAAAAAGAAATTGATATGTGTGTATTATTACAATCGCAAAAATTCAGAAAAGGTATTGTTGATGGATGGTATATGACAGATGGTGGAAATTCTAATAGAATTTATACGACGTCGAAACGATTGATCGATACTGGTGAGGCATTATTCACATCACTTGGTATGAATACTATTATTAATGTTTCAGATAAAACAGGTAAGGCAACAATTAGAAATGAAGAATTCACTAGAAATTATCCGTTGTATTGCATCAGATGGTATGATACATTAAATAAACTCACTATGAAAGATGTGTATATTGTCAAAAATAATACAGAGTATTTCAAGATTAAATCGATTGAAAAATATGAACATGCAGACACCGTATATTGTTTTGAGATGAACAATTCAGACATTCCATATTTCACATTACCAAATGGTATAATGACACATAATTGCCGGCTTCGTTCCGATACTACTAACGAATACTTCAATAGTTTTGGTGCAGGATCTGCAAAAATCGGCTCGGTTGGTGTTGTGACGATTAATCTACCAAGACTTGCTGAAAAATGTAAAAGTGATAAAGATAAGTTTATTGATGACATTAAATATTTTACAAATGTTTGCGCTAAGGTAAATAATGCAAAACGACACATTGTTCGTAAAAAGATTGAGAACGGTAACCATCCATTATACACATTAGGTTTCGCTGATTTATCTAGACAATATTCTACAGTGGGTATGAATGGTATCTATGAGGCAATCGAATATCTCGGAATGGATATTACTACAAACGCCGGTGCGGAATATTTATTGAAAGTTCTCGACACTGTTAACAAAACGAACGATATGAACAGTAAACGCTACACGTCACCACATAACTGCGAACAAGTCCCTAAAATGTGTGGGGACGTTAAATCTTATCTGATTGACTTGGAGTGCCATGAAAACATGGTTGACAAGGGGCAAGCAAGACAATTTATTAATGTCTGTGCAGCCTGAACGACTAAGTGATAAGACAAGTTATATAATAACTTGATGCGATAGTCTGAACTTGTGATATATATAAAACACAAGAGGAACGGTCAAATGTAAAGACATTTATGGAAGAACCGTTCCCGCTGAACAAAATATTTAGATGATATTTTTAGTCAGTCATAAAAGTAACAGAATGGCAGAGAATGTAGCAGTCAAGCTTGTAAAGAAGGACAACTTATTAAAATACAATTCAAAGAATCACGTGTTATATAGTAACCAATTCATTCCTCTGTTGCACGAAGCAGATGTATTTGAGAGAATTCGTCTTCAAGGATTATTCGATTCACATTTCTCAGGAGGTGCGTCACTTCATGTTAATATCGAAACACCCATTACGTCTAATAAAGTATATCAAAATCTGATTGAGTATTGTGCAAGAAGTGGAGTGGTTTATTGGTCACCTAACTATAACATTCAAGATTGTGTAAATGGGCATGTGTTGGTTGGTAAAAACACTCAATGTCCTGTCTGTCAAAGCGAAATCGCTAACAACTATACAAGGATTGTCGGATATCTTACACCCGTCAAGAACTGGGGTAAGGAACGTAGAGAGATTGATTATCCGAATCGTAAATTTTATAAGGAGTTAAGTGTAGATGAAGATAGCAAAGACACAAATCAATCTCGAATATAACGCATATGAAATATACATATCTGGTTGTAATCAAACGTGTGAGGGATGTCACAATTCCTCTCTTAAAAATTTTGATACAGGTGTTCCATGGAAGGAATGTATTGAAAGAATCGTTTACGATATTACTGATATGGGTTGGAATTACGACTATGTGTGGTTACTCGGCGGAGAACCCATGGATAACGATATCAAAGAATTGTTTTTGTTTGTATCATTTTTACACAGACAGAAAAAAGATCACGATTTTGATATTGTATTATTTACATCTCATGACATGACTGTTTTCGACAAGGGGTTACCTGAAAATACATTACGTAGACGACTTAGACAGAAACTTGACTATGTCAAGATAGGTAAATACGACAATACACAATTATCAGACAGTTATAGAGAACCAATACTTAATATTAAGTTAGCAAGTACAAACCAGAAAGTTGTAAGTTTAAAAAATACTTCTATAACTGATATGTATACGCCCGAAGGTAGTTTGATTCAACCGCACACGCAAAGAAACACTTTTGAAATTAGGAAACCGGACGACAATACTGTAATTATTATATTTGAACAGAATGATTAACGAGGTTAAATATGACAGACGAAAAAGGATTTCGGTTTTATGATTATTATCAGATTGAGAATGAAGGTTACGGTATAATATCATTCTCATACACATAATTAAGAAATTAAATTAAAATAGAAGGAAATTATTATGAAAATTAAAAAGATGTCGATATTTTTAGTAAGTTTAGCATTACTCGTAGGATTATTTGCGGGATATGCTGCAGGTAACACACAAGGTGTATTATGGGGCGGAGAAAGTGACGACGCGAGAACAAGAGCTGCCATCGACGATCTTGTCAATAGCGCTAAGTTAGTGACGGGGTTGACGGCTGAAAATGCACAACTTAAAGCTGAACTTATTAGTAAGAACAATACAATAACAACCTTGCAAGGACAGATTGAAAGCAAGAATCAAGAATTATTGAACAAACAACAAGAATTAAATCAGAAACAACAAGAATTACAAAACAAACAACAAGAGTTGAATGATAAACAGCAAGAAGTTAATGATAAACAAAACATTATTAACCACAAAGACAATATCATTAACGGACTTAACCAACAAATCAACACTCTTCAAAATCAGATTACACCCTTGCAGAATGAAGTGAACACACTTAAAGATGAAAGAGATATGTTGAACGCAATGCTTACTAAAGCACGTGCTGACATGAAAGCTTTGGCTGACTATGCAGAACTTCGGAAAGGTGAGGTTTCTTGAGGGATAATTTATAATTATCCCGATTTATTATAATATGAGGAAATTATTATGATATCAACCATACATCTTGAATACACAGCAGATATGACACATATGAAAGTAACAGGGATTGATAATGAGACAGTCTTTAAACATACATTCTATGACCCTGTCAATAAAGTTAAAACCAATATAGTATTTGACGGAACTGTGGCATTATGTGAGAAGGTGTCTGATTATGAATCGGACATGACGAAATGTGAGAACACATCTACTACATGTGTCAAGAAATTTACACAAGAAAGTGTTTTAACACGTAGTGATATGTCAACATTCATCACATGGGTTCGTGAATATAATATTCAACATGAATATTTATATGACCACGGTCTTGTTAGTGGTCTCAGATTCACGTATAAATATGCCGAGTCGGGTGAAAGTTCCACGCTGGTATCAGGTAAGTGGGATAAACAATACGGGGTAGAATTGTATGAGTTCACAGACCCAACGAAAACATACAAAACTCTCAGTTTATATAACAGAGTTGACGAATATACAGGTGGATTATATGGTAGACCAGTCTTAAATATTTTTATTAACGGTGAATTGATAGGATATTTAAAACATATAGATACCGGGTCAGTATTTATAAATAATTATGATACTTCCTCTGACACATACGCGCTAGATGGTATACGACTTTTTTACATTTCTCGAAATCTACATTTCACGATAGAAAATGGTAAATTAATTGTATATTCATCCGCATATTCAGGATATAATAAAATAACTACAATGTATGAATTCGATAACATTACATCCGTTGCATTTGCGGTAACCGGTCTGTATGAGCAGAAAACGCGACTACCACAAGATAGAATTTCATTCAACTGGAGTGTGAGTGAAGATGTATTTATACCGTAACACTGAGATGATTTAATATGGCAAACCACAAGGCATTAGAATTTAACATGGTATGGGACGAAGCGACTGAATTATATACCATTATTAGTGCAGACGTAAACTATCCGCATAAATTTATCATGTGTGATAAAGATAGTAGTGTTAGGATTGAGACGACCGATACAGGCATAGAATACACAGAGAATAAAACGAACACAACAACCACATTCACGTTGTCAGCCGAACTTAACAAGAATACAGTCACACCGAACGACTTATATAATTTCATTGTCTCAAAGTTATATAAATATAACTATACAATGGGTTGGACAAATTATGATGAGAACGGTGAGTCGATACCATCTGTTAACTTCCCGACTGTGAACGAAAATATGTATTTCACGATTTACTATAATACACAATCGTAATAATATAGAGGTGATTTTATGACATATACGGATAAAGAATATGAAATTTATAAGAAAGTGGAAAGACAAATTGATGATGAGTATCAGCGAAATAATTATATTAGTATGTGGATATCAGATTTGAATGAGTCGTGTGGATGGATGCGAGTATTAGGATATAGTAAATCTGAGATTGAAGACTATAAAGCAACGTGTTTTATGAATGAATTCGGATATGATTATAAACCTAATATTGAATCCGTAGAAACTTCACAAACTAATCCATATTCTGGATATAATTGGGTTGAGAATGATTTATGAAAGACGAGAAGACTGAAAGATATTCAACATGGATATCAGATTTAGATAAGGTGTGAGATGATGCGAACATTAGGATATAGTGAATCTGATATTGAAGACCACAAAAACCGCATGTCTTAACCGATTGGATCTTTTCAAAATCCATATTTGGGATATGATCGGGAAGGCGATGTTTTATGAGCAACGAGAAGATTGAAAGATATTACATATGGATAACACCATCATATAATTCTGAAGCAAAAGTAATATTATCGTTATATGTTCGTGTAAATTATGACCTCGCAAGAGAACGTATTGAAAGGATACGAATGTCTCTATTTCTACGACACACTGATGAGTATTTGGACTCAATAAAACTGAAAGTCGGTATGAATCAGGAAATTAAAAACACGATCTATGATGTATCGTTTATTGAACTCATTTATGATACATGGAGTAATATATATAAAACAGATTACGAGGAATTCATAGAAAAATGGAATGAAGGTTTAGAAATATTACAAAGAGAAAGTGAATAATATGGAAATTGCAACTATTTTAAATATGTTAAATGAATCAATCAACATGACGGATGAGATTTTGGATAGTGATATAGACGATATCCCTGATATTGTATATGGTTTATTAACCAAACTGAGCACAATCAGAGATATGGTTGAAGACGGTATTGAGGAATAAAATGACTAAGAAGGCTGTGTGTATTGGCAATTTCAAACCACGTATATCTTTCTATTATGAAGATAAGGAAGGAAATGTTAAAATCATCGCACCACTCCCTCATAATTTTTATCTTGAAGTAAATACTCTAAGAGCAAAACGCGAAAAGAGATACGTAAGGAAATGGAATGTGTGGGTAGATAACTTATACAGAAGAAAACGGTTTAAGGAGAAAAAGAATGACATTAATATTAGCAACCAGAATTCCCGAAACAACAGAAGTGTTTTTAATGTCCGACGGACTCTACACTCGCGAAGATTCATATTCGGTAATGCGTTGTAATTCCGAAGATGTTCATAATACCAAGATTACGAGAGTTAACGATTTAGTAATGTTAGGAGTTGCAGGTAACGTAAAGAATGCACAAATCCTTCTGAGTGGTTTGGACGTAGTGTTTGATTCTAAATACAACCATATGACTATGACATGGGAAGATGTTGTATCAGACATCGTTCCAAAAATCTTCAAACTCTTAGAAGACAAAGGTGGATTTATATCAGACACTGTCGATGATAGAAGTTTGAATATGGACATAGTGATTGTTTCAGGACATACAATCTTCACTGTGTATGAGTATGGCGAAGTTCTTGAGAATGTCGACTTTGCAGTCATAGGCTCGCCTTCCGAATATGTGCTCGGATGTAACGATGTATTGAAGTCTATTCACACCGAAGATGTGATTACGCGAGGTCTTCTGATTATGCGAAATACTATATCACGTTTCAGTAACGTGTGCGGATATCCTATCAAGATTATTGCAGGGACTGATGAAGACCCGGAAGATGAATATATCATATCAGATATTGAAACATTAGATATGGTCGTCTTGAAACAAAGCGAAACCACAGAAAAGTTATTACACGAACTTGAAATCAGTAAACAAGATACAGTGTTGCCGGAAAATACAACAAGAGAAAGTGAACATCTTTCAGCAATGCTACAAACGTGTTGATGTATTATGTTAAGAGACGCTGAAGAAAATCTTGCACCTTGGGTTCGTCCTGAAGATTCAACATTTAGATATAAGGCTGATGACGACACACCAGAGAATAAGACACAAGCAAGGAAATTGATATATGAGATGATGTTATCATGGCGGGACGAGAACAGATTATTGTATTTAGTTGACAGTTCTTTACCCGGACAGCGTGAATCTATACAATACGACGTCATCTTAAACTCAGGGGAACTGTTTGTTGGTATGACATGTATTTATAGAACAATCAAAAGTAAAAAAGATAGATTTTTCTTTTCGCGATTATTCCAACAAGCAGACGCTAAACCATACAACCTTTTAATGAGGAACGTAGAAGATAGATTACTTTTATATTGTTTTGATATACGACACATTGAACAAAGCGATATAAACATGCAAATTTTTATACCCTTCATAGAAATTATCAAGTTGATGGACAGAGGTGTGTCAAGTTTGAGTCCGTCTCAGATGACAAGAACCCCAGGGTCTGTTTATGTATGGAATAAAAAAGGGTTAAATATGGGATTTGAAAAATGGATGTTTACACAAAAACGCAAACAAAATAAATTTTATAATGATGTAATAGAGGGTAAAAGATGATTAAATGGATTAAAGATGTATTAGGAATTGGTAGAAGTAAGAAACAAACAAACATCATATTAGAAGAGATTCGTAACACGAACTTCCATCTCGCAGAACTCGACTTGAAAGTTCAAGAAGTAAAAAATACATACAGCAGAAACAGTAAACAACAAGAAGAAGAAAAGAAAGAGACGGTAAAGAAGAATAAGAAACTTGAAAAAGTTTTGTATGAAGTATTGGAAGTATCCAGACAATCCGAACAGAATATCGCGATGCTTGATAGTAACATGAACGAAATGTATTCAGAGCTCAATCTCAAGTTTGATAATTCATTCAACCAACTCGGATCTGTCTTACAGGCATTAGTTCCTATTATTGATAAGTTGACGGAGAAGGTCGATGGTATCAATACAAACATTCACGCATTATCAGAAGACGTGAATTATGTTGCAGGATTTGTTGACCGCACATCACCCATCATCAATCAGATGAAAACAGATATCGATAAACTTGCTAATCAGAAAACAGTCGTCGCAAGTAATTACAGTCAACTTCAAGAATATGTTGATACTTCGTCGTCCATCGGTCCGTATGATGATGTGATGCAACGCAACAAGGCAGCTGAAGAAAGATTACAAATGCTGCAAGATATGGAAGTTGATAGTAATGGAGATTATGATGAGGGGTTTGATGAAGAGACATCAACGGACCATGTACAACAGACTCCATCTGTACAACAAACACAAACAAGAAACTCAGGACGAAGAAAACGACAAACGAGCACGAAACCAACCTCAACCTCAACCTCAAAGAAAAGTAATATGGAACAGAGCGGACGAGTGAAACGAACGGAAGACGGCGGACTTTTCTGCAACTATAACGGAATGTCCGGTAAAGATTTGAACAACCAATGAAGCGTAGCGTAACGTAGTGAAATGAAGTATAGATTAGTGTAATGTGCGTAGCGTAATTAAAAATTAGGAGATATTGATTTGGATAAACTTAAACTAAAAAAAGAACACGCTGAACTTGCTACAAGATATGTGGGGTTTATCCATCACACTATCAAACCTTTAGGATATACATGGATAGATAAAGAAGGAAATAAAAACATAGCCAGGAATGAATATGTATCAAACCTCCCGGAACTTTTTATGAGAATGCTGGAACATGACTGCACAGACATCTATACAACAATACATAATTTCAACCCCTTAGATCCTGAAGTAAACGAAGGAAAGTTGAATATGGAGTCTCTTAGAATCAATACGGTTGCATTTGACTTTGACATTAAGGAAGGAATTGATGTATTGGAAGTGCTTGAACAAACAAGGAAAATGTTTACTGTATTCGAAACTATGGGTGAACATCCTATGGTTTCATTCTCAGGTTGTAAAGGATTTCATATTCGTATTCCAATACAACCTGTATCATTAATACATCCTAAAGAGGCTTTGTATAGTCTTGTGGAAGAGTTGCATAATGCTGCTTCACAGAAAGGTTACAACATGAACAGTCTCGACGACGCTGTCACGTATGATATTAACAGAATTTTAAGAGTTCCTAATACAATCAATTCTAAGACTGGAGTGTGGTGTATACCTTTATTACGAGATGAATTATTCAACTTAGGATATGATGAAATGTGCGAACTTGCAAGCCATGGACCTCGAGTTATACCAATATCCAGGACCATCTCTGAAGAATCGTTACTGAGAGACTGGTTATTAGACGCGGATTTAAAATCTGAGGAGTTTAAAATCAAATACGGTAAACCTCGCTATGCGTCCGTCCTACAAAACTATCGTGAGAGGGTATATGTTATGAATGAAAAGACATGTCAAACACATACCCTTGATATGTCAATACCTACATCTCCCAGGTCAAGTCGTTGTCCTATGTATGATTATGTGATGATGAACGGAATAGAGAAAGGAAATCTTAATAATTGTATTCATGGTATATATGGACATTTGTATGGTGGCGGAACTAAGGATTATATTATACTTAAAGTATTATATGACTGGTCTAAAAAATTTGGAATACCTGAAAAAATTATTGCAGGTGAATATTGTAAGAATCAAACAAGACCTCCTTCTCAGATATATTCAGGATGTTGTTATTTCTTAAAGTTTGATGAAGAAACAAAGAAGAAAGGATGTGGAGAATGTCCGACATACAAGTATTATCAAGCGCAGAGAGGAAGATGAGATGAAGATACCTTTAGCAATAGAACAAGGTAATGACGGACAAGGAAACATAATATTTAATATCTATAGTAACGGCGAGAGACATGAGATTTCGGATATAGATAAACCATATTGTTATTCTTATAATACATCTCCCTTCCAAGAAGTTCAGTGTATTAAGAGTGATATGATTCCGTTGAACAATCAACACTCTCAACAACCACTCTATAAACATATATTTAATTCTCGTAGAGATTATCATCAATACAAACCCGAAGATGCTATGGAAGCTGACGTAGGAGTTCTCAGGAGATTTTTAATAGATCATCCGGAACTCGTCACGAAACATCCTCATGAAAACATTAAAGCGTTAATCATAGACTTTGAAATGGCGTCTCGTAAAGAGTATGGGTTCGTAAACGCAGCTCGTGACCCCATCATAGCCACGGGTCTTGGATTCAGCAACCTTATACAATCTCAAGATACACGAGAAATCTATCTCATGAAAGATCTCTCAGAAGAAAAAGAACATATTGAAATGATATGTGATAGAATCATAGAGTATGACCCTGATATCATAGTTACGTATAACGGGATTGATTTCGACTTTCCGTATTTATTGGAACGTATGGAAATTCACGGGATTGATAGTTCTATATTGACGAGAGACGGTAAACCTATCACCATAAAATATAAAAAAGGACATGATTATCCTGACCAAATTCAGATTGGTGGACGTGTACATTACGACATCATGAAAAGATCAGTCAAAGATATTAAATCTAATAAGATTAAAGATCAAAAACTGTATGACTTAGGTCTCAAATCATTCTCTTTGAAGCCCGTATCCATAGCATATATGGCACAAAACATTATTCAAGAACCTCCTGAGGTTATGTCAAACCTTGTGTCTATCATGGGGACTGAACAGTTATATGATTATTTAGATTCTGATATACGAGCTACATTACATCTGTTCCACGTATATATTTATGCGTTGATAGCGAGTGCTGAAAGGTTGCAGGTAGACTTAAAATCTTACATAGAAAGCAGTCCCAGCTTTGCAGGTGATATCTTATTCTCAAGAGGATTGAATGGTGAAGGTTATGTGTCTGATATGACTGTGGGTTCATATCTTGAAAAGTTCTATCCATACATCATGGAAAAAAATGAAGAAGGTAAATACGTAAGAAGTCCGCAAGGTGCATATGTGAATACTCCTAATCCTGGGTTATATAGAGAAGGTGTGATTGACGTAGACTTTGCTGCTCTTTATCCGAACATCATGATTACATACAACCTTTCACCTGAAACCGTAACATTATTAGCACTTGAAGATGATATAAGACCTTTCCATACGGAAATAGATAAAGAAAATAAACATCTTTACTTATCTATACCTGACTATTCATTAGATAAACAAGTCATCATTCATATTGATTTCAGTAGAAAGGGATATGTTGCTGAATATTTAAAAGAATGTATTGCGTCACGAAAGGAAATGAAGAAGCGAATGAAGGAGATTGAAAATGAAGTATCTGAGTTTTGGTTAAATGATGAATGGATTACATTAAACATTAATCAGAATGACCTCAAAGTTCAAATCAACTCCATTTCAGGATATTACGCGTCGAAATTTGCAAGATGGGGAAGTATAGCTTGTTATATGGCAATCACAGGAATAGGTAGATTCTTATTGAGTAGTTTAGGTGATTGGGTGAAAACGTATATTGAGGCGAATACGGACTGTCTATACTTGAGTGAAGCTACAGTAAAAGATTTGATAGAGAACTACAAGGAGAATTAAATATGCGAAATCAAAAAGGTGAAAACAATTCTAACTATAAACATGGATTGACAGGACATCCAATTTTCACAACGTGGTTAGGAATGCGACAGCGATGTAATGATCCGAACCATGTAAGATATGCTAAATACGGTGGTATCGGAATCAAATTATGTAAAGAATGGGATGAAGATGTTAAAGTGTTTTACGATTGGTGTATTGAGAATGGATGGACAGACGAATTAACAATAGATAGAATTGATTCTACTAAAGATTATTGTCCTGAGAATTGTAGAATTGTGTCATATGCGATTCAAGCAAACAATTTAACATCTAATCATAATATTACATATAACGGTAAAACACAAACTATTACACAATGGTCTCGTGAGTTAGGTATAGCGCGTAAAACTTTACAAGGTAGACTGAATAAAGGATGGAGTATTGAAAAGTCATTTACAACACCAATTAAATCTACATGTAAACAAAGTAAGTTGGTGTATGAGTGGAATGGTTTAAGTATGACATTAAGCGAATGGGCTAAATATTTGGATATTCATTACGACATTTTGTACAACAGAATTGTGCGTGATAAATGGGACTTAGATAGAGCATTTAATCTTAATCAATACAAAACAGATATGGCGGATTTTAATGGATGAATTAGAAGAACCATTTTTAAAAATAATCCATAACGAATTAGATTCAATCATCATGAACACATTCGGAATCAAGAATGAATATATACGTATGGAATTTACACATTTTAAATCAGCACTCTTTATGTATGAGACGGAAGATACAGAAGACAAACACGCGTCAGTAATCCTTGACGAAGAACCTGACAATATTATATCCAAGAAAAAAACATACATGTTGATTGACATGGATGATAATCTTATTGTGCATGGTGCAGCTCTTAAAAATTCTGGACGTTCTAAGTTATATAGTGATATTGTGAAAACTGTGGGTGAAACTTATATGCGTAGAGATTTAGTGTATTCGGAAGACATTGAACCATATTACGATATTGAGAAAATTCCATTAGAATATGTCGTCAAGTCTGCTGATATCAAACCCCCGTCTGAATATGCTCGCAATACACTTCAAAAACAGCTGGGAGTTGCTTACGAACAACAATTCAACGAAACTATCCAGGGTCGTACAAACGTAAGATATGTTAAATGTGTTCCGCAAGATGCGAAGCGTAAAGGTAAGAATGATTATTATATTGTTACGGATGAAGTAAAACCGTCTCAAATACCAAGACTTGACTTAGAAGATATTTACGATACCGTAGATAAAGCACTCGAAGCAATCACTCTCTTTAAATACACAAGAAAAGGTAGAGAGTTATCAAGTCAACAGACACTTCCCATAGAAAGACCGGAGAATAAAGGCGTAACCGTGAAACGTGTATCTAAAAAGAAAAAACCGGAGTCTGATACACTCAAGAATAGTAAACAAATAACATTATTTTGAGGAGTAATTATGACAAATACGAAGTATGATACATTAGAAAAGAATGATAAATATATTGTTGTATGTATTGAGGAATTCAAAGGTTGTCGTAGAGATGACGAGGATTGCCCTGATTCTTTAAAATATGTTACTGTTCCGCTATACAGTAAATGGGTGGTCGAACACGTAGGCGATATTTATAAAGATCATAAATTATGCGTCATGTTGTGTAATGAGTTAAACACGATATTCGTATCACTCGACATATTCTATAAGAAGTTTATACCGGAAGATGCCTTTTACGAACTATATTATACTTCACGTAATATTAAGTAAGAGTAGCACAATAATATATAAGAGGAATACTATGAAACTTGTTTGTAAAAACTGTAAAAATGAAATGAAAGATTTAACGGAAATTGTGAGCACTGGAGAAGGAGAGATGTATTGTAGAACGTGTTACAACAACATCTTCATTAATAAGGAAATTGTTTTGGAGAAATGATATGAGTTTAAAAGATTACATGAAAACATCCACTATGTTACAGAAAAGTATAGAAAATAAAACAGGAACGTCCAAGAGTTCTTTAGGAACTCGGATTCTCGAAGAGAATCCCAAGGAGACTTACGTCTCAGATTTACCAAGTAAATCTAAGCCCATTCATAACATAGATACAAATTTCGACAAACAGACACCTGAAAAGAAAAAGAAATTTTATCTTTCATTTTCTAAGATTGTGAAGTGGTTGAAATGTCCCAGACTTTATTATGAAGAAGTCATTCTTAAGAATAGACCCGAGATGACGCACTACATGCTTATGGGAACCGTCGTCCACGGAACCATTGAAAGATTTTATGA
>Ga0172377_10002212_pt1 | contig 19916 bp, 14 predicted proteins | sample Pumphouse3metaG_FD_119749 | JGI IMG/M metagenome (GOLD analysis project Ga0172377, IMG submission 119749) | Leachate microbial communities from a municipal landfill in Southern Ontario, Canada - Pumphouse #3 metaG | ecosystem: Engineered > Solid waste > Landfill > Unclassified | place: Canada...
CCAGAATTACCCAGCCGTAGGAACTAAATCATCTAATTCAGCATAGATCTTGAACGAATTTTTCCCAGAAGATTTCGCCTCATACAGAGCTTGATCTGCTTTTGCATAAAGGCTATCAAACGTCCTAAATTCATCGGAAGAAATGAAAATGCCGATACTTGTGCTCGCCAAAAAAGTCCGACCATTATGTTCATATATTTTTGAAAAAGCAGAACAGACTTGAAGGGCCCTTTTTTCAACTGTTTCCGGCAAAGCATTCTCCAAATAAACCAAGAATTCATCACCACCAACGCGACCGACAATATCAGACGTGCGAAAAACAGATTGAAGGACACTTGCCAAATCACAAATGATCCTATCCCCACAAAGGTGGCCCAAAGTATCATTTGCTTTCTTGAAATTATCAATATCCAAAATCATCAAGGCAGAAGTCAATTTAGGTCTATCCTGTAGATGTTTACTTACAGCCGTTTTAACCGCCACTTTATTCAAAAGTTTCGTCATCGGATCGCGGCGTAAATCTTCCCGCATCGATTTAACCGCATTATTAAATGCTTTTTCCCTTTTAGTCTGAAATTCAAGTTCCAGCTTTTGCTTGTAATTATTGAATCCCTTAGAAGAAAAAGCATTTGCTACGTGATAAATGAAAAAAGCGATCGATTCAAACCGATCTTTTGAAATGACTGGAACTTTATCCACGGAAGACATTACTTCGCCAATGTCCAAGCCCAACTCCTTAGCAATATCCATATAGTGAAGATGATCTTCTTTTGTTAGCGGCACTGTAAGAACTTGCCCCAAAAGCCAATTTCCAAGATGCTTCCCATTGACTATTATACTTGCTCCAGCATCCATCAATCCACCGGAATGGCATTTGGAAATAATGGGGCCGTCTTCATGCAGACGCCCTAAGCCACTCTCGGAATTCATGCAACGGCGGAATCCATCTTTGTTGTCGCGCATTAAACACGAACAAAAATGAGTGAATTGACTTGGCTGAGTAACAGGAGATCCATCTGGATAGGTAATGATTGAGGCAACATTAAAAGCCATAGCAGCCCGATCCTGAAGACTTTGAAGTTCTTCCCGGCTAAAAATATCGAGGAGCGTGCAACTCTCTAAACGCTCACTCAAAAATTTTTCAAAATTTTTATCACCCATCTTTATCAAAATAAGCTAGAAAAAGAACAAAGATTCAATAAAATTTGTCTTTTTACAAAGTAACTTGTTTTTTAACGATGAATTTGGGCCATAAATTCAGCCCGAGTTTTTTCACTGCGCTTAAAAAGTCCAAGCAACTGACATGTCACCATAGTTGCTCCTTGTGCCTTGATCCCACGAATAGTCATACAACTGTGGGAAGCCTCCAAGACAACCGCAACACCTTTGGGTGAAAGGCTCTTTTGTATGAGTCCTGCAATCTGGCATGTCATACGTTCTTGAACCTGCGGTCGGCGGGCATAAAAATCTACGGCACGGGCAAGCTTGGAAAGACCGACAATGCGTTCTCCCGGAATATAAGCAATATGAGCCTTGCCGATAAATGGCAAAAAATGATGTTCACAAATACTCACAAAGGGGACATCCTTCAGCAAGATCATTTCGTCATAATTTTCTGTAAACTGCGTTTCCAGAACGGACTCTTCTTTGACATTTCCATCTAAGCCGGAAAGAAGTTCCTGGTACATTTTCGCCACGCGATGCGGCGTCTTCAGGAGCCCTTCCCGATTTACATCTTCACCAATGCCTTCCAGAATCAAGCGGAATCCATCTTCGATCTTTTGCAAGTTCATTACTTTGTTTCCAACGAAAGAATTAATATCCGAGAATTCCGCTTCAAATTATAGTTATTCCGCTTTGTGGGTGGGAGATCATTGAGTGTTCCATCGCGAAAGCCGAACGGATAAAACCAGTCCAAGGCCTGAGTTGTGAGAAGGAACAATTTTTTGTAACCCTTCATTCTACCCGTTGCAATCAAATGCCGTACAATTGCCGCACCTACACCCGACTTGCGATAATTGGCCGCGACAGCAATAGCTGCAACTTCTGCAGAACCATCTTCAAAGGCGTGAATAGCGCCACAGCCGTGAATTGCGTTATCAATAGAATAGACTACATAATCCGATAGTTTCTCAGAAATGGATTCCTGAGTGCGAGGAATGAGGTAGCCCTTGGCGATGTAGTCCTGCATAATCCGCAAGATATCTGGAATATCATCCACCGTTGCCGGGCGGATGCTCGAATACTGGTTAGCATAAACCATCGTCCCATCACCGCGGCTAGAGAACACCTCCTGAAGCACGCTGCCTTGTATCTCGCCACTGATGAGATGAACGCGATTTGCGCCCGCCTTGCAAGCGCGAATTGCATTCTGCAAGTAATCCACTTGAGCAAAATCAAGATTCGGATTGAGCTTCAAAATTTCTTCTGCTTGATCGATGTCCAAAGCAGAAATCACTCCACTATCCGTACTCTCAAGATACTTAGTATCTTGACCTGTCTTGAGCCCCTCAGAACGGATCCCATTTTCGCTACCGATAAAAAAGAGCTTTCCGACAACAAGATACTTACAAAGTTCCGTAGCAAGCTCCGTACTGGAAAGATTATAAGCATGGCCCAATTTATTCCACCCAATCGGCGGAAGGATCGGAATGAAATCTTCTGAAAGAAGATGTTCCAAGATATCTTTTTCAATACGTTCAATTTTCCCGGTGCGCATATAATCTACGCCATCAATAATACCGAGACTCCGGGCCATCACCCAATTTCCTTGAATTCCATGGCAACCACTTGCCGTGAGATGGCTCATGATTCTCTGTGCAACACCCAGCGAAGCCTGTTCAATAAGGGGCAAGGCCTCTTCGCTCGTCAACCGGATACCGGCAGCGAACTTGGATTCTATTTCCCAAGCGACCAACTGTTTGTCAATACTCTTACGGGTTCCAGGAACTATCAGAACTTTTACACCCGCTTTGTGCAGAAGCGTTATATCCCGCATCAAAACAGGGAACAGCGGATTATCCATCAAGCTGTCTTCAATTTTGAGGACGAAAAGCTGTCCCTTGAACCGGTTGATGTAACTGAACACTTCCCGGATGAAACTGGAAACTTCCAATTTTTGTTCGTTAAAATCCGCTGTCATATCCATAATGCACAAATATACTTTTTATACTTGCTATGGACAAAGCGGGATTTTACAACCAGTTAATTTTTGTATTCTATTTAAAATAAATTAAGCGAGGCATGAAGCCCCGCTTAACTACTTTCAAATTTTAAAAATCACTTCTTGGCAGGAACAGCTTTAGAAGTATCTGCCTTTGTGGCCTTTACCGCAGCAATGCTGTCAGCCTTCGCCTTCTCTTTCGCTGCCTTCACTGCCTTGAGGCTATCGGCGGTCGCCTTCTTCTGGGCCTGGACAGCCTTGAGACTGTCGGCGCGTGCGGCCTTTACCGCGGCAATGCTGTCGGCCTTCGCCTTCTCTTTCTCGGCCTTCACTGCCTTGAGGCTATCGGCGGTCGCCTTCTTCTCAGCCTTTACCGCAGCAATGCTGTCAGCCTTCGCCTTCTCTTTCTCGGCCTTCACTGCCTTGAGGCTATCGGCGGTCGCCTTCTTCTGGGCCTGGACAGCCTTGAGACTGTCGGCGCGTGCGGCCTTTACCGCGGCGATACTGTCGGCGGTTGCCTTCTCTTTCGCTGCCTTCACTGCCTTGAGGCTGTCGGCGGTCGCCTTCTTCTCAGCCTTTACTGCGGCAATGCTGTCGGCGGTCGCCTTGTCTTTCGCTGCCTTCACTGCCTTGAGGCTATCGGCGGTCGCCTTCTTCTCAGCCTTTACCGCGGCAATGCTGTCGGCGGTCGCCTTGTCTTTCGCTGCCTTCACTGCCTTGAGGCTATCGGCGGTCGCCTTCTTCTGGGCCTGGACAGCCTTGAGACTGTCGGCGCGTGCGGCCTTTACCGCGGCAATGCTGTCGGCGGTCGCCTTGTCTTTCGCTGCCTTCACTGCCTTGAGGCTGTCGGCGCGCGCGGCCTTCACGGCAGCAATGCTGTCGGCTTCTACTTTTTTAGCGGCTTTAACTGTTGCGAGGCTATCTGCCTTTTTTTCCTTTTCCGATTTTTTCACTGTCTTAGAAGTATCTACAACTTTAGCAGGCTCCACCGCAGCTGGTTCGGAAGGAAGAACCTTAAGAAGTTCTACTTCAAACACCAGAAGAGCGTTGGGCGGGATCACCGGAGAAGCGCCGTCGGTTCCATAACCAAGAGAACTCGGAATCCAAGCCTTAACCTTTTCGCCTTCTTTCATCAAAGTCAAAAGTTCCTGCCAGCCCTGGATAACGGCATTCACCGGAAATTCAAGGGGCTCACCGCGCTTGATAGAACTATCGAATTCCGTTCCATCCAAGAGGGAACCCGCATAATGCACGCGGACCTTGTCAGTAAGCTTTGGAGCCTTACCAGAATCCGAAGCTGCCGTAATGATTTTGTACTGAAGACCACTCGCCGTAGTGATGACTCCCTTTTCAAGTTTATTCTTGTCAAGGAAAGTCTTTTGAGAATCAAGAGCCTTTTGTGCCGATTCAGCAGCCTTTTTCTCCTTTTGCACTTGCATTTGGAGAACCAATTCCTGCAAGGCCTTCTCGGCTTGGGAATCCGTCATCAAAAGAGGTTTATTGTCTATTTGATCCCGAAGGGAACGCAAAAATATTTCTTCATCAATATCCGCTTCCACATTCTTGATAGCACGCCCCATATCCATACCGAGCGCATAGCTATAACGATCTTTTGGCGTAGAAAGGGAATCCTTTTTTTGGACAGCCGTTGTTGCCGTGGCCGTTGGAACGGGAGCAACCGCGGGCTTCGGAGAACTTGAGCAAGCAACCAAAGTTCCCAAAACCGCAACAGACAGAAAACTTGATGACAATAATTTCATATTTTTAGTCCTTGATTTCAGTTATCAATAATTTAGGAATTTTCAAATGAAAAAATTGACAGTACCCCTTTTAGTGGCCTTTTTTTGCCTCTCCGCAGAAGCAACCCGTCCCGTCACTCAATTTGAAGTCCCTATGAATATCGGTATTGGGCCTACCCTATTCTGGATACCGGGAGTAGCGAGCCGCGAAGCCCATACAGGTTTCAATCTTGCTCCCTATGGCGTTATAACACCTCAAACGCTTGAAGAGAATAAGGAAAAAATTCCAATAAAATATCGCAAATACTTAAATTCCATGAGAGAAATCCACGTGGCCCCACTTTGGATGATTCTCATTCCTCAATATGTAATAGTCAGCCCATCCGTTTTGGGTTCCGATGATGCCGTTTACGGAGCCATTTGGTCCTTGCTCAGTATCGGCCCGGAGTTCTATTCGACAAGAAATTTTGTCCTTGAAGGAAAGGCCTCTCCTACCATCAGCTATCTCTATATAGATTCCGATAACAACGAAGATACGGAAAATTTAATCGGACTAGGCGCGATGTTCACCCTCTCTGCAACATACGCCTTTAGTGAAACGACGCTTCTAAGCCTTTCTTACGGGCATCTGCTTCAACTTCCGCTAGGAATCAACGAATACAAACCAGAGAACAAAGTTGCCAAACATTGGTATCAAGCAGGAGCTCTTTCCTTAACGCTGCACATCCGTATACCGACAGAACAATCTTTATAACGCAAAAACCGTGATTTAAAACAATTTCTACACCAAAATGTATCAGAAAAAAAATAAACACCCTTTCCAAATAAAAATTATCTTGCTAAAATTTTACAATGGTGGAATTGATTTAGCTGGGATTAGGGCACAAATCGTTTGGATTAGGGAGTTTTTATGCAAAACTCAAATATGTTTTTTGCCCCAGAAACAAAAGGAGTCCGCCTCGTGCGAACGCCTACCCAATTTGATATGTTTCAAAACTCAGTCAAGCAGGAGTTGGACAAAGAGCTGATACATCAGCCAAGAATTATATTAAACATAAAACAAACTGAGGGCAAAACCGGTTGGCTTCCCGGTCCCCTTTCTTATCCATGGGTCTTTATCGTAATGGGCATTCCGCACTTAATACACTCGTTCATTATGTAATTTTTCCCATATTAAGTATTTAAAAAGAGAACCCAGCCGGTTCTCTTTTCTATTTTTCGCGGAAAATTCGGAGATCATTATGCAGGCACTCATCCTCGACGGGAAAAAACTCGCCAAAGAAAACGAAGAACTCCTCAAAGTTCGTGTTAATGCAATCAAAGAACGCACAGGCAAAACGCCAATACTTGCCACAATTCTCGTGGGCGATGACCCAGCAAGTGCCACATACGTAAAAATGAAAGGTAACGCCTGTGCCCGCGTCGGAATGGAAAGCATGCCAGTGCACCTTTCCAAGCAGACAACAACCTCAGAACTCCTCGCAAAGATAGAGGAACTGAACGAGAACCCGAACGTTCAGGGAATTCTGCTCCAGCACCCCGTTCCGCATCATATAAACGAACGCGCCGCATTTGAATCAATTGAAAGAAGAAAAGACGTCGATGGAGTAACCTGCCTCGGTTTCGGACTTATGGCAATGGGAGAAAAAGCTTACGGAAGCGCCACGCCCGCAGGAATTATGGCCATCCTCAAGCATTACAAAATCCAACTTGAAGGTAAACACGCCGTAGTCGTAGGGAGAAGCGCAATTCTCGGGAAGCCGATGGCGATGATGCTCCTCAACGCAAATGCGACAGTAACCATTTGCCACAGCAAGACGGAAGATCTGGAGAAGATCGTGAGCGAAGCGGACATTCTCGTCGGAGCCGTCGGAAAACCGGAATTCATCAAAGCATCTTGGATAAAAAAAGGGGCCGTTGTCGTCGATGCCGGCTACCATCCAGGAGGTGTCGGAGATATCGAAAAAGCAGGACTTGATGAAATCGCGAGCGCTTATACCCCGGTTCCTGGAGGAGTCGGCCCGATGACTATCAATACGCTTATTTCAAATAGCGTGGAAAGCGGAGAAAATTTCTTAAAATGAAAAAGATTCTAGTTACCATTTTAATCATCCTCTTCGCAGCTGTTGCCGGAACGGGGCTCTATTTTCATTTGACTTGGGAAAAAGAACTTTCACCGATCGCCTATTTTCTCATAGAAAAAGATTTGCTCGCTTGCGGCTCCACCACAAAAGAAACTAAATGCGTTATTACTGGCGATGCCGATTGGCTGTTCTATCAAGAAAGTCAACTTTCGCTCGTACACTCGTGGGAAGATAACACCAAACAAATTATCGCCTTCAACGATTCCCTCAAAAATCGAGGCATTCAGTTGATCGTTGTTCCAGTTCCAGATAAACTATTGGTAGAAAGCGACAAATACCTGCCGTTCTTTGACGAAGACCTCATTCCTTCCGCTTACCGGCGTTGGGCAGAAAAGTTAAACAAGAATGGAGTTATTCTAATCGATGCCCTAGACGAATTTAAACGCATCCACGACAGCATTCCCGTTTTTGAACCGTACGAAAGCCACTGTACCTATGAAGGGCGCTCCATTCTTGCAAAGCTCGCGGCAAACAAGCTGAAATATGCAACAAAGGACTTATCCAAGAAATCCTATACATTACGAGACACAACCATCAAGGGAACGGGAAATCTATTCCATCTAAAATACGGGATCTACGCCCACTACAAAATGAAAGAAAAAAAAGTCGTCGGAGAAAATAGGAAGAATTATAAAGGTCCTAAGAAAGCACCCATACTTGTCATCGGCGACAGCAACGCAGGTGAAGGACTTTCCCGCGCAAGTGACGTAGGCTCTTTAATTACAAAGGAAACAGGTGTCGAAACCTTTTCGATAAGCAAAGTCGGAGCGGCTAATTTCGGTCCCATTTTCTTCAAAGGTAAATCGAACTTCCTTGAAAACAGAAGGGCTATCGTCTGGGTTTTCGACGGCCGCGAAATTTACGGGCACTTCAGAAATCCACAATTCTGATCAATAAAAAACGTTTTCTAGGACAAGACCTTGGGGGGGAGCCATCGTCCGTTCACCAGTGAATTTATCTGCAAAAATTGCATCAACCGTTCCCTCGGGATATCGACCACGGCCCACATCAAAAAGAGTCCCCACCATCGCGCGTACCTGACGGTGCAAAAAGCGATCTCCTCTAATGTGCCAAAGATCCGTATACTCATTTGAACGTTCCAACCGGAATTCCGTGAGATGGCAGACTGTACTCTTCCCATCATTGCGGGGAATGCAGAACCGGATAAAATCGTGCTCGCCTAAAAAAGACTTTGCTTCGCGTTCCATGAGAGCATAATCCATGGGGACATTGCCGCATTCCCAGCCGAAATCGCGGAGAAGCGCCACCGGCCGGGTGAAAATCGTATAAATGTAATAGCGGCTCACAGCATCGTAACGGGAATGGAACGTGGAAGAGCATGGTTCCAAATCGCGGATGCGGACAACCCGCTTGCCAAGTCCATTAATGGAATGGACCAATTTTTTGCAATCCAATTCGCCGTCGAAATCAAAATGGACACATTGACCGCGGGCGTGAACCCCAGTATCCGTGCGGCCTGCGGCCACCAAATTGACTGGCGTCCGCAAAGCAATTCTAAAAGATTCTTCTAGCGCAGACTGGACCGTGACAAATTTCGTCTTTCCGCCTTCGTTCTGCTCTTGCCAACCGAAAAAAGCGCTGCCGAGATACTCGCAGCGAAAACGGTAGCGCATGGAACTATTCCCCCGTTTCGCGCTTTACGCGGATAACAGTCGCCACTTGATCTTCAGGGAGCTGCATACGGCGGGCAATTTCAGACGTTGTATAACCGCGGCGGTTCATTTGAAGGACCTTTTCCTTGTCAGCCCGTTCGCGGTCAAAACGGGTTACTTCAAGCGGATTATCCTTTGGGATAGCGGAAGATTCCATTGTATTGCGGCTCTGGGCTCGCACTTTGTTTGGAGCACCTTCATGCTTTACAGCAGCCTTCGGTGCGCGCAGTTCCGCGAGCGTATCGGAAAGAGATTGCATCGCGCTTGTAATGCGTTCTTTTGCCGTAGGACGTAAAGTCGGTTTTTCTACAACGCCCTTGGAATCCTCAAAAATGACATCTTTCGGAAGCGAATTTTCATTAGAAGCCTTAGCATCATCTATAATGGAACGGTGGACGCGGGTCCGCGTTACATAAGTCGGATCATCCGGAAATCCACTTTTAGGCGTCTTAAATCTATTCTCTTCGCGAATTTTTTCAAGCTGGCGCGTAATTGCATCCTGACGCTTGCGGAGTACAAAAAATACCAAAGCGAGAATAGCAATTAGAACGACCAAACCACCAATGATGTAGACAAAAACAGGGTTGGAAGATTTTTGAGAATTGTCTACAGGTACATTCGGATTTTCTGGCAAAGCAACAGGAACAACCCCGGAATTTGAATTTACGGCAGAAGGAGCATCTGGAATTTTTTCAAAAGCGCGCATCGCCGCCAAAACGCCCCAAAGGGAATCTCTTTTCTTTACACACTTTTCTTTTAACGCCATATCGTCGCTAGCTTCAAAAGCCGCCATATCCGCTTGGTCTATTTCCGCGCGGATACTCAAATAGCGCACACCATCCAATTCCTTCGAGGATGAACCGGACTTTAGGAAAAAGAAAAGGGCTACGGCGAGCGCTAAAAGAATTACAGGAACGATAATCTTCTTCATACTGTATAAAATTTACAAAAAAAATACAGGAAAATTTTTTGATTCCGTTTAGACAACAAGAGAGTTCCTATGGCGGCCTTCAATTTTTGAAATCAATTGTTACAGAAAGGTCTGTTCATAAGTATTCTCATCCCGGAGGATGAAGCATGCGAATGCGTGCGAACCGACTAAAATGAGGATGCAACCATGCTTGCATACACATAGCCGACCTGCACCGACAAGTGCGCAAGCACAAAAGTGGTGCATCACGGTGGCAATAAGCACTACAAAGCCGGATGTTCCCCGGAGGAAACCGGATCCTGCGCCTAAAAGATGATTTTTTTTAGAAGTACCCTAATAAAAAAGCCCCGCAGATAGCGGGACCTTAAATTTATATGTAAATCCAGTTATTTCTTGTTTTTGAAATTTTCTACAAGCTTGCGGCAATCGTCAAAGAAAGGATTCGAATCATGCGGGCCAGGAGCCGCTTCCGGGTGAAATTGCACGGCAATCATCGGAACCTTCTTGGAACGGAAGCCTTCGATAGATTGATCGTTCAAATTCACGTGCGTCACTTCCAAAATGTCCTTATCGATCGTTTCGGGGAGAACGGCAAAGTTATGATTCTGCGACGTCACCATCACTCGGCCCGTATCTAAAAACTTTACCGGATGATTTCCACCATGATGACCAAACTTGAGGCGTCCCGTCTTTGCCCCAGAAGCGAGTCCCAAAATCTGATGACCGAGGCAGATGCCCATCATTGGAACCTTTCCGAGAATTGCCTTCGCATTGTCCACGGCACCCTTGACACCCGCAGGATCCCCCGGCCCATTTGAAAGAAATACTCCATCCGGTTTCATCGCGAGCACTTCTTTTGCCGAAGTATAAGCCGGGACAACGGTCACTTTGAATCCCTGCAAACGGAGGTTGCGGAGAATGTTGCGCTTGAGACCGAAATCATAGACGACGAGATTCATCGTTGCAGGAGAGAGCATCTCGGGCATTCCATAGCCCATGAGGAATTCATCCGAAAAGACATACTTTTCCTTGCAAGTAACACCCGCCACAGTATCAATTCCATCAAGGCCTGCCCAAGCTTTCGCCTTGGCAACGCCATCTTCCGGCGAAATTTTTCCGGATGTACAAATGAAACCTTTTACAGTTCCTTTTTCGCGAAGGAGGAGCGTCAGCGCACGCGTATCAATGCCCGCGAGAGCCGGAATATTGTAACGAGTAAGCGCTGCGGAAAGTTCTTCGTCAGTGCGCCAGTTGGAAGCTTCATTCACGTGCTGGACTAAAAGGCCTGCAGCATGAAACTTGTCGCTTTCCATATCGATCTTGTTGATGCCGACATTGCCGATTTCCGTTTCAGTGAGAGTCACAAACTGTCCCGAATAGGAAGGATCGGAAAGGATTTCCTGATAACCGGAAAGAGAGGTATTGAAGACGACTTCGCCGAATGAATCGACCGGAGCGCCCATCGAATAACCATAAAAAACGCTACCGTCCGCAAGAGCGAGAAATGCCTTGCGTTCGCGTTCGAGTTTCCATTTTTCTTGTAAAGTCATTTGATGAGTCCTTTCACTTAAACATTCACTTTGGGGCTGTGACGCTGATATTCCTGTATGGAGCAGACTTCCACACCAAATTCACCCCTTCCAAATTCGCCCTTCATATCTTCCAAGCCTTCGATTGTCGCTTCGAGAGCGTCAAGGGTCGTGGTGATAGGAATGCCGCGGAGGATGCAGGTGGAACGGATCTTTGCTTCATCGACAGCGGCCTTTGCTCCTGGAGTCGGAGTATTTACGATCCATGCCAAATCCTTTTCATCGACCAAGTCAAGGACATTCGGGCGGCCTTCCGAAATGCGGAATACACCGTGTGTCTTGATGCCATGGTTGCGAAGTACAGTACTCGTTCCACGGGTTGAGAAGATTTCAAAGCCCATCTTCGCCAAGCGCTGTGCAAAAGGAACGACGGTTTCTTGATCTTCGTCCTTTACACTTAAGAAAATATTTCCCTGCATCGGAATGTAATTACCTGCGCCGACCTGACTCTTGATGTACGCCATCGAGTGGCGGTAATCGAGTCCCATCACTTCGCCAGTAGACTTCATTTCGGGAGAGAGCACGACGTCTACACCAGGGAAGCGCGAGAACGGGAACACGGCTTCCTTCACGGCAAAATACTTTGGGGAGAAAAGCTTCGTATATCCCAAATCCTTGAGTTTCTTGCCCGCCATCACCAATGCAGCAAGCTTTGCAAAAGGAATGCCGGTCGCTTTGGAGACAAACGGAATTGTACGACTTGCGCGAGGATTCACTTCAATGACATAAATGTCGTTACCTTTGACTGCAAACTGAACGTTCATCAAGCCAACCACATGGAGTTCCTTGGCAAATGCGATTGCACGTTCGCGGAGCCCCTCTTGAATTTCCTTGGAAAGCGTCGGAGGCGGAATGGTACATGCCGAATCACCGGAATGAATACCGGCAAGTTCAATGTGTTCCATAATACCGCAGAGTTCTGCAAACTCGCCATCGGAAATGCAATCCACATCTACTTCAGTTGCCTGTTCGAGGAAATGATCCACGAGAATCGGACGGTCTGGCGTTACTTCTGTCGCTTCTGCCATATACTTGCGAAGCGAAGCTTCATCATGCACGATCACCATTGCCCGGCCGCCGAGAACAAAGCTCGGACGCACTAACGCAGGGAAGCCGATCCGATGAGCGACAGCCACGGCTTCATCCGCCGTTTGAGCCATGCCGGAAGGAGGCTGGAGAATATGCAATTTGTTCACAATGTCGCCGAAGAGCTTGCGATCTTCTGCAGCATCGATCATCGCGGGAGAGGTACCGATGATATGCACGCCATTTTCTTCAAGTGAGTTGGCGAGATTCAGCGGGGTTTGGCCGCCAAACTGCACAATTGCACCGTCGCATTTTTCATGGCGGTACACGTTGAGCACATCTTCGAGAGTAAGCGGTTCAAAATAAAGCTTATCGGAAGTATCGTAATCCGTTGAAACCGTTTCCGGGTTCGAATTGACCATCACCGTTTCAAAGCCCGCCTTTTGAAGGGCAAAAGAGGCGTGAACGCAACAATAGTCGAATTCAATACCCTGGCCAATGCGGTTGGGACCTCCGCCGAGGATCATGATCTTTTTCTTGTGCGTTTGAAGTTCGCCTGGCTTGAGACCTGTGCCATCATTCAGCTGACCATCTGTCGGATTTTCAAAATGATTGTCATCATCGCGGTACGTCGAGTAGAGGTACGGCGTATAGGACTGAAATTCCGCAGCACAGGTATCCACCTGTGCAAAAGAGGGAACAACGCCAATTTTTTCGCGGGCAGCTCGAACATCAAGTTCCTTGGAATTCAAAATCCAAGCAATCTGGCGGTCGGAAAATCCGAGCACCTTCGCCTGGCGGAAGAGAGCCTTGTCCTTGGCAAGACTTTCAAGAGAAACCGCCTTGCGGATTTCGTCCTCAAAGAGGGCTAGTTCCTGAAGCTCGCGGAGGAACCAGATATCTATCTTGCAAATCTCGTGAATTTTTTCCACGCTCCAGCCGCGGCGGAAAGCTGCCCGGACATAGAAAATCCGGGTTGCGGAAGGGCGGTTGATAAGTTTTTCGAGATCCGCATCCGATGTTTCTTCAAAAGGCTTGTCCTTGCCGTCGGCACCAAAACCAGCGCGTCCCGTTTCCAAAGAGCGCATCGCCTTCTGGAAGGATTGCTTGAACGTGCGGCCAATGCTCATCACTTCGCCCACAGACTTCATCTGCGTACCGAGTTTGGTATCCGCACCCGGGAATTTTTCAAATGCAAAGCGAGGAACCTTGGTAACTATATAGTCAATAGAAGGTTCAAAACAAGCCGGCGTCACCTTAGTGATGTCGTTCAAAATTTCATCCAGTGTATAGCCCACAGCAAGCTTGGCGGCAAACTTTGCGATCGGGAAGCCCGTTGCCTTGGATGCAAGCGCAGAAGACCGGGAAACGCGCGGATTCATTTCGATGACCACTATGCGACCGTTCTTGGGGTTGAGCGCAAATTGCACATTCGATCCACCGGTGTCAATACCTATTTCGCGCATCACGGCAATGGACGCATCGCGGAGGTTCTGGTATTCGCGGTCCGTCAAAGTAAGCGCAGGAGCAATGGTGATGGAATCACCCGTATGCACACCCATCGGGTCGAGGTTTTCGATGGAGCAGACGATCACGCAGTTATCCTTGTGATCGCGCATCACTTCCAATTCAAATTCCTTCCAACCTTCAATAGATTCTTCGATGAGAACCTCCGATGTGGGGCTGTAATAAAGACCGCGCTGGACAATTGTCTTAAATTCTTCTTCATCATGCGCAATACCGCCGCCCGTACCACCAAGAGTAAAGCCCGGGCGAATCACCACGGGCCAACAATTGAGAGTTTTTTGTGCGGCAACGGCTTCTTCCATGGAATGAGCGGAAACGCTTCTCGGCATATCGAGGCCTATGCGGATCATAGCCTCCTTAAAGAGTTCACGGTCTTCTGCTTTATTGATCACTTCCGGGCGGGCACCGATCATCTCCACGTTATAACGCGAAAGTACGCCCTTCTTGTGAAGCTTCATTGCAAGGTTGAGGGCGGTCTGGCCACCGAGGGTCGGGAGAAGCGCATCCGGACGTTCGCGGCGGATAATTTCCGTTAACGCCTGAGCGGTCAATGGTTCAATGTATGTACGGTCGGCAAAATCGGGATCCGTCATAATAGTTGCGGGGTTCGAATTGACGAGAACGACTTCGTAACCTTCTGCTTTCAGCGACTTGCAAGCTTGAACTCCGGAATAGTCGAATTCACAGGCCTGACCTATCACGATCGGTCCGGAACCGATGAGCATTATTTTCTTTAGATCTTCACGTTTTGGCATAACACCTTCGGTTTGGGTAAATCGGCGTAATTTTAGAAATATATTCTTCAAGAAAAAAGGGAAAATTATTAACTTTTCCTTGATTTAAAAAAGGACGACGAACTCCTAAGGGGAATGTTTTTCAAAAATCTATATCTCGCTTGAGAGCAAGCGGAAAAGATAAAAACATCACAAAATAAAATAGTCGGATAGCAAAAAATCAAACTGTTTTTAAAATAGTTTTCATTTTCAAAAAGCAACAAGAGCCCCCTTTCTAAATATTTTTCCCTGTAACCGGAAACATCTTCTGCAAAAACAGCTCCTTCGGACCGGGTCACAAAGAGGAAGAAAAAATTATGCGGGAACGCACAAATTAATTGGAATGCATCGTTAAAAAGATTTCATCCTTGCCGGAATGCAACAAGGGCAAAGGGAGCGACGTCCATACAATTGCCCGCTCCCGCCATTTCCTTTCGCAAAGCAATTTGTAGAGGAACCCTTGAAAAATTTTGCTGAAGGCACAAGAATCCATCGGGACCTCCTTTTACCCATAAAAAAGAGCAAAAAAATTCTACGCACACTCCAATTCACCAAAAATCGTTTCAAACAGGGCATCGAAGTCTATTTTTAGATAAGCCCCAAGCATATTTTCCAATTTTCATCCGTCCTTTTCTTCTAAAAAATTAGATTTATGGTATGAATTGGACTCTTTATATTCTTTGGCTCATTTCTTTCCTCGGCGGGGTTGCTTTCGTTTACCTTATCCCATCGGCATCGCTTGCTCTCGGATTTCGCTTTGCACTCATCGCATTATGGGGCGCAGTCCTAGGCGGAATCCTAAACGTTCTCGCCTCAAAAGGGAACAAGAAAGCAACATCTGAATTTTCTTTTGATGCTGCAATTGCAAAGAAGACTAAATCGGAAACCGAACTCATTCCCATCATCAATGGAATGCAATCCCGAGAGACAAAAGAAATACCCCCTGTGAAAGAGACCATCATCAAACCGCCTGAATTCCCGAATGCCAAGTGGCAGGAATTCAGCCACGGACTCCTCCGCAACCGTCCATTTCCAGAAGTCATCGGAAATTTCAGCAAGCTTCTTCCAGAGATTTTCAAAGGAGCTTCCGGAATCCTTTATATGTATAGCGAGAACCAATCCGAATTGCATCAAATTTTTGCATTCGGACCAAATACTATCGGCGACCCGGTAATTGCGCCTGCGGAATGTGCGAGTTTTGATAGCGGCGAAATTGTCATTGCCAATTATTCTCTCCCGAACTTCATCGGCGGCTGCACACACCTGCATCACAGGCCCAAGGGTTATTCATTCTGTGCCCCAGTGGAAGGCTTGGAAGAACATTTTGGCATTCTCACCATCCAAGTAGATGCCCTCCCGAAAGGAGAAACTGCCGAATCCTGGAAGACAAAGATATCTATTGCAGCGACTACTTTCGGGCTTTTCGTTGCCAACCAGAATTTGCAATTCCGCTTCCAAACCCAGAGTTTGCGGGACACGCTTACCGGACTCGTGAACAAACGCTATATGGAAGAAGCCCTCACCCGAGCCGTGAGCGAAGCAAAGCGCCACAACACACCTATCGGTATGATTATGTTCCACCCCGATATGCTAGAATCGCTTAAAGACGCAAGGGGCCCCCACGTGGCCGAACAAATGCTTTGGGAACTCGCCCAGAGGCTTCCCCGCTATATCCGCTCCGAGGACATTCCTTGCCGCTATACGAACGAAGTGCTTTGTGTGCTTCTCCCCGGAGCAGACCGCTCCATTACGGAACAGCGCGCAGAACAAATCCGGCACGAAATTGAAAATTTGCAAGTCGCCTACGGCAACTCCATTTTGGAAACAACACTGAGCCTTGGCGTCGCTACATTCCCAGATAATGCACAAAACGTAAAAGACCTCATCGCTTGCGCGGAGCAATCGATGTATCAAGCAGAAGCACTAGGTAGAAACCAAGTCTGCGTGTCACAAGTAAAATCCGCAACCTGATCTCCCGACCAAGTAGCTATAAGCCACTTTTCCGCAAAAAGCGGCTTTTCTTTTTTATTCAAGTAATTCTCTTTTCTAGTTCGTCGATAGGATAATGAAAAGATTTTCAATTTGCTATATCTATTTTGTTTCAAAAAACAGAAGAAAGCATTCTTTTCAATTCACGCGCCGTTCCTTGTAAATTTCATCAGCCCAAGGAGACTTTTTATCTCGAAACTGCTAGAAAGCACCCGAAATTGCGCACAGGATCCAGTGCATCTACTGTTCCGATTGCAAGATTCCTCATAGCAATCTCGTCTTTACCTCATTCTTCTGCATCGTCTAACCCAAGGATTACAAAGGAAGATATATGAACATCCATGCAATTCTCTACTCTGCGTTTATTTTATGCACGTCCGCAATAGCAACGCCCAAGAACGTGATACTGATGATCAGCGATGGTTGTGGATACAACCAAATTGAAGCAGCAAATTTGTACCAAACCGGGCGGCGCGTAGCTCAAATTTACGAATCCTTCCCAGTAAAAATTCCAATGAGCACCTGGTCCAAGACCGGGAACAAGTACGACGGCAACAAGGCGGCAAAAGACGCAACTTGGGTAAAGTTCAAGCCCACGGATTCTGCGGCAAGCGCCACGGCATTTGCAACGGGTAAAAAAGCGTATGACTCTTCTATCGGTATGGATATGGACAAGCACCCGATGAAGAACCTTTCCGAAACAGCCCGCAAAGCAGGCAAGTCTGCCGGAGTCGTAACAACGGCTCCTATTTCCCATGCAACGCCTTCCGCATTCGTGGTCCATAACGAGTCGCGAAATAACTACGAAGACATCGCAAATTCCATGATTTTTGATAGCGACGTGCAAGTCATATTCGGAGCAGGGCACCCCTTTTACGATAACGATGGAAAGCAGGTAAAGACGCCTGATTACAAATATATAGGCCAAGCGGCTTTCGATTCCCTCGCGCATGGAGGTGCAAAGAGCAGAGGCGGAACATGGAGCTTTATCGAGACCAAGAGCGCATTCGATTCCCTTGCACAAGGGCGCTCCAAGCTCCCGGAGCGGATTGTGGGAATAGCCCAAGTTTACTACACATTCGAAGAAGCAAGGGGCGGCAAGGATCACGGAAGAGATTCCGTCTATCAAAGTCCCTTCAACGCGAATGTTCCGACGCTTGCAACTCTTGCACAAGGAGCTCTCCGCGTACTTTCTCAAAACGAAAAAGGCTTTTTCTTAATGGTGGAAGGCGGCGCCGTGGATATGGCTGCGCACGATAATTACTTTGCCCGGAGCATTGAAGAAGAATTGGATTTCGACAGGGCTGTGGATTCCGTCGTTACTTGGATTGAAAACCACGGAGGATTTGAAGAAACCCTCCTGATCGTAACCGGAGACCACGAAACCGGATATCTCACAGGTCCCGGTGGCGTAAAAGATTCCGCAGCGATTGATTATAAATTAATCAACAACGGGAAGGGTAATATGCCGGGCTACGCTTGGAACTTGAAAAGTCATTCCAACCAGCTCGTACCTCTCTTTGCCAAAGGGAACAGTTCCGGTAGCATCATCAAGATTGCCGGTACAGATCCTGTCCGCGGGCCCTATACCGATAATGCTATGATCGGTTCCGAACTGCTGAAAATTCTCAGCGCGAAGTAATTCAGAATAAATCAGCGGTCTGCATTTCTATATTTATTTAGTCTTTTTAATAAGAGGTTAATTATGTCATCGCTTAACGAAGCTGCTCTAGCCTACCACGCCAACGGAAAACCCGGAAAGATCGAAATCGTTCCTACGAAACCGCACAGTACGCAGACCGACCTCGGGCTCGCTTACACACCAGGCGTCGCCGCTCCTTGCCTTGAAATTGAAAAGAAAAACGATTCGGCCTACGACTACACCGGAAAAGGCAACTTGGTCGCTGTCATTTCCAACGGCACTGCCGTTCTTGGCTTAGGAGACATAGGAGCCATTGCCGGAAAGCCAGTGATGGAAGGGAAAGCACTCCTCTTCAAAATCTACGCCGGCATTGATGTGTTCGACATCGAAATCAACGAAAAAGATCCGAAAAAAGTGATCGAAATCGTCAAAGGGATCGCCCCCACATTCGGCGGCATCAACTTGGAAGATATCAAAGCTCCGGAATGCTTTGAAATCGAAGATGGGCTCAAGGCCGTTCTCGACATCCCTGTGATGCACGATGACCAGCACGGGACAGCCATCATTTCTTCGGCAGGCCTTTTGAACGCAATTGAAATCGCCGGCAAGGATATTTCAAAAGTGAAAATGGTCGTGAACGGAGCTGGAGCCGCAGCGACCGCATGCACCAAACTTTATATAGCCCTCGGTCTCAAAAAGGAAAATCTTTTGATGGTCGACAGCAAAGGCGTCATCCGCAAAGACCGCAAAGGCCTCTCGCCTGCCAAAGCATTTTTTGCCACCGACCGCACAGATGTCTCCACTCTCGCCGAAGCAATCAAGGGCACCGATATTTTTCTCGGGCTTTCCAAAGGAAACATCCTTACCCGTGATATGGTGCGTTCTATGGCCGACAATCCGATTGTATTTGCACTCGCAAATCCGACTCCGGAAATCTCATACGAAGAGGCCAAGGCTGCCCGGGGCGACTTGATTTTTGCAACGGGCCGTTCCGACTATCCGAACCAAGTTAACAACGTCATCGGCTTTCCCTACATTTTCCGCGGCGCCCTCGACGTCCGCGCTACTTGCATCAACGAAGAGATGAAACTCGCCGCCGTACGGGCCATTGCAGCTCTTGCTCATAAGCCCGTACCCGACGTTGTGAACATCGCTTACAACGCAGAGCGGTTCACCTTTGGCAAAGATTACATCATTCCGAAGCCGCTCGACCCGCGCCTCCTTACGGAAGTTTCCATCGCAGTCGCCAAGGCAGCTATGGAAAGCGGAGTCGCCCGCAAGCCCATTGCGGATTGGGATGCTTACTACGACAAGCTCCGCGACATGATGGGCTACGACAATAAGCTGATGCGCGGATTCACCGATATGGCGAGATCCAACCCGAAGCGCGTGGTATTCGCCGATGGCGACAATTTGAACATGCTCAAGGCCGCCGTGCAGGCGAAAGTCGAAGGAGTCGCATTTCCCATTCTCCTCGGCAACCCGGACAGAATCAAACTGATGGCGCAAGCGGAATCTTTCGACCTTGCCGGTATCCAGATCATCAATCCGAGAAGCGCGGAAGAATTTGACCGCCGCCGCAAATTCGCACAAATTTATTCCAGTGAGAATGGCCGTCAAGGGGTGACCTTCGAGGAAGCCCGCGACGAAATGTTCGATCGCCCGCACTTTGGTATGATGATGCTAAAAACCGGAGATGCGGACGCATTCATCACGGGAA
>Ga0172377_10002213_pt1 | contig 19901 bp, 19 predicted proteins | sample Pumphouse3metaG_FD_119749 | JGI IMG/M metagenome (GOLD analysis project Ga0172377, IMG submission 119749) | Leachate microbial communities from a municipal landfill in Southern Ontario, Canada - Pumphouse #3 metaG | ecosystem: Engineered > Solid waste > Landfill > Unclassified | place: Canada...
ATCCTATCAAAAAGCAACCGCAATTTTTCATCTTCATCAAAGTGTTCTTTCGTTTTATCTATAACAAAATCATCCTCTCTTTTTAAATCCTCCTCCGAAAGATATTTTTTCTCCAAAGTATATTTCAGAAAATCACTCACTGCATAAAACATAGTTGCAGAAGGAAGTCCGGCATAAAAAAAGTCATTCATCTTTCGAAAAAGCTCCGCATATTTTTTCGCGCTCTCGAAAGTCTTAAAAAACCAAATATTATTTTCAGCAACCAAATTATCCAAAAAATAAGTCGCCCCAGCTTGGCCGAGTCCGTCAAAAACCATTGCATCTCTCAAAACATAATCAATCCGATCCGCGCATAAATCAGGCAGATTTTTCTCCTTCAAAGGAAAATTTTCATCATTCAAGATATAATCCAAATCAAAATCATATTTTTTGAGTATATCTGGAATCTCCGAATCTCTCACAAACTGCTCAAAAATGTCGTCCTGATAGGTTTGTTTTTCTTCATTCCCGATATTAAGCACATATTCCGTGCAATGCGAAAACGCCGTATGCGAAACATCATGGACAAGTCCCGCTATCTGCTCTTCAAGAGGAGCGCCATATTTTCTAAGCAAAAGACATACACCGACCGAATGCGAAAAACGATTATGTTTCAACCTATCAGCCTCCGACTTGCTTATCCAGAAAGGATTATACCCTGACTGGTCAATCCCCTTCAATCTCTGAAGAACCTGAGAACTCATCAGCTCCAAAATCACCGGTTCAGTGATTTCAAACTCTCCATAAACCCTGTCTTGATGTTTCATATTCTTATTTTACCAACAATTCTGTCGGGACGCCGGGATTCGAACCCGGAATCTCTTGATCCCGAACCAAGCGCGATAGCCGTTACGCTACGCCCCGCAAACACAAGTATTATACTACTATTTTTTGATTAGTAAATAAGCATTCGACCAGTTTCGAAGAATAAAACCATCAAAAAAAAACAACCTCTAAAGAAAGTCGTTTTTCATTCTGTCGGGGCGCCGAGATTCGAACTCGGAGTCTCTTGGTCCCAAACCAAGCGCGATAGCCGTTACGCCACCCTGTGAAACATTAGCGTATCGCATATCATTCAAATATAAAAATCGGAGCATCCAAGAGTATAATAGCTGTAACTACTATCAGTTATTATTCCCACATAATAATAGATAAAAAGAGAAGCAAGGATAAGCGCGAACAGAAAGCGAGTGTTTTTCTTAGAAAATATCTTATACTCTGATTTTCTATCAATAATTTTCATAATAAATACCATCGGAATTAAAATCCAAATAAATAAACCATTCCAATAATTAATAGTATTGTGAACTTTATAAAAAGAGCGTGGCATAAAACTCAGACAAGCCTCTTTAATATCCTCTTCTGTCACGCTATTCTGACTTTTATAATCATAGAAATCGGAATAGACCTCCTTATTATCTCCGCTAAAATATACTTCTCTGTATCCAGAATAAGCAAAATCTACTAAGTTCAATAGCAAAACAAAAATAGCGAATGAAAAAATCACTACTTTTATTATCCTTTTTTTATTATACATAATTTGATCTATAGAATTACTAAAGGTTATAATGTTATTATATCATTATAAATAATTATTTACTAGCCAGATCAAATAAAAAAATATAGAGAATAAAAGATTATTCTCTCTACATCCAGTTACACTTGACCTGATAAAAGTTCAAGATATATCTGTTCTACATATCCCCAGTGCTGAAGAGCATATCTCTTGGGAATCAAAACAACCGTTTTCCCAGGAGAGTAATATCTTCGCTCCCATTGTTGAACATTACTATGCTCGGGAGCATATTTATTAAGATCTGCCTGATCCACTCCTCCGATATAAGCATTTCGAGCTATTTCTATTGGCACATTATATACCAAACCAACATGATATCTTTCTGGACTCCAAATCGGTTTGCTATAATCATAGACGGTTACGCTCTTTTCGGCATATACCCTCGTGTTTGCCAAAACTGGCGTTATCATTACACACAGCAATATTAGAAATATTGCCGCTAAGGCTGCTTTCCTCACCATCAAATTCAATTCTTGTCACCTTTCTGTTTCTTTTTTGTTCTCAAGTCTCTACTAAATTTTCAAATTTTATTAATTATTAATTATTTCACACTTTCATATCGCCTCCTTATTGCCCATAGAATAGCAAAAAAAAAATATGCTATGTCAAGTTTTTTCCCACCTACAAAAAACAGCCTGCTAAGACTGTTTTTCATTCTGTCGGGGCGCCGGGATTCGAACCCGGAATCTCTTGATCCCGAACCAAGCGCGATAGCCGTTACGCTACGCGCCGCAAACACAAGTATTATACTACTATTTTTGGATTAGTAAATAAGAGAAAACATAAAATAACCACATAAAATTTCAAGACTGTTTTAGGATAACTATAAAAATTTTACGCAATACGCATAATAATAATCAGATTCCAATATAAAAGCCCATGTAAAAATAGATATTGATATTAACTCAATGCACATAAGCATAACTATATATTTACGAGATAATGCTATTTTCTTGCATTTCTTCAAAATCATTACTAAGAATACAAATAAAACCGAAATCGCCGTTAAAGAGCTGGCCAAAAAAATGAGTCTATAATAATTTGCTATGTCTCCAAAAGGAGATTTTAGATTTGAACAAATTGCCTGCTGTTTAACTTCGACAGGAATATTAAAATAATTACTCTCATAATCATTGACTATTTTATTATTATACACCGCATAGTTTCCACTTTCATAAGCTCTTTCGTAATACAAATAGAACAGGTTTATTAACAAAGAAAAAATTATCAGGAAAAGAATAAATGGTTTTTCCGATTTTTGTTTATAGTCCATATTTTTAATTATAAATATAAAATCCCTGATAAGAGTATACCATTATTTTATAAAATAAAAAAAGAGAGGAGAAAAATAAATTCATCCTCATTATTTACAACGCTATACTTGTCCCGATAGACATTCAAGGTATATTTCCGAACCGAAATTCCAACGATGCAAAACATATCTTTTCGGAATCAAAATAACTGATTTGCCAGATCCATAGGCCCGTCGATCCCATGCCTGTACATTACTATGCTCAGGAGCATACTCATTAAGAGTTGATCGGTCTACTCCGCCGATATAAGAATTCTCATTTGTTTGTAACGATACGGGATATACTAATCCCACATGAAACCAATCCACAACTACAGTTTTTTCAGCATACACTCTAGTGGTTGCCGAAGCTGGCGTTATCATTACACACAACAATAGCAAAGAAATCGCCACTGCAGCTACTATTCTTTCAGTTTTCAAATCTTATCACCCTTATTTGTTTGCTTCTAATCCACAAATCTGTACAATCTTTTCAAATTTATTATTTTTATCTTTACTTTATATTTTTGTTTCACCTCCTACGACCCACATAATAACAAAAAAAAAATACGCTTTGTCAAATTTTTGTTGACGGGGAGCCCCTAACCCAAACCAAAAAAACGACCAACCAGGTCGTTTTTCATTCTGTCGGGGCGCCGAGATTCGAACTCGGAGTCTCTTGGTCCCAAACCAAGCGCGATAGCCGTTACGCTACGCCCCGTGAAACTACCTTTCCATACTATAAGAAAAAAGATAATTAGTCAATATAAAATAGAAGAAGACGATTGCCTGGCAATGTTATCTAACAGGCAGATCGTCCTCAATTTGAATTAGCAGTATCACGTCCGAGTCTTTATTTAACTCAGATCAACTACTATTGATTTAAAAATACTATAAAAATTATAACCTGTTCAATATCTCCGATAAATCCATTTTACTATCCCCTGCCAATCGTATACAATAAAGTTATGAACAAATATACCGAGCTTGCTCGAAAAACTGTGGAAACTTATGCAAAAACCGGGGAAATCATTCCTGTGCCACAGGATTTGCCACCGGAGTTTTATAGCGAGCAGAAAGGCGTTTTTGTAACGATTCATAAAACTGAGAATGGGAAAAATTGCCTTCGTGGTTGTGTGGGGACTTTTACTCCTACCAAGGACAGCCTCGCCCAGGAAATCATCCAGAACGCCATTTTTGCCTCGCAGGAAGACAATCGATTCCGTCCTATCATAGAAAACGAGCTAGAGAGCTTGAATTACGAAGTGAGCCTTCTCGATCCGCCGGAACAGATCTATTCTAGCGCAGACCTAGACACAAAAAAATATGGCGTCATTATAAAAACCGAAGACGGGAGGACGGGGCTGCTACTGCCTGATATTAAAGGAGTGAATTCTCCTGTCTATCAAATTGAAATCGCCGCACGAAAAGGTTGTATTAATTTTGAAAAAGAAGAATTCTTTCTCTACCGTTTTACAGTCGAAAAATATAAAGAACAACGATGACAAAAAAGAAATATATCGCCGAAATCATTCCCGCCGTCAATCTCCCTCGAGATTTGATGCAGTTTTTCAGTTATGAAATTCCAAAAGACTTACAAGAAAAGATCCAAATCGGCGATGCCGTCAAAATTCCCCTTCGAAAAAAAGAAGTATTTGGCATCGTAAAGTCTTTTTCCAAAGAAGATAAAAAAGTGGAATTCGAAATAAAAAAAATCACAGATATAGAAGAAAAAATAAGTCTCACGGAAAAACAGCTTGAATTGGCAGAATTTATTTTCGAATATTATTATGCACCGCTCAGTTTGGTGATAAAAATTATGTTTCCCGAAATCACCAAAAAATCAGCGCGCGCGGAAATAGACCTAAATCCGTTTTCACAGATTGGAGAAATGGAAAAAGAAACCTCAAGCGAGATAATCAAAAAAATCAATCAATCGAGCAAAAATATTTTACTACATAATCTGGACTGCGAAAGGCACAGCTTATACGAAAGCCTTATTAAGAAACAAGATAAAGATTCCCAGGCGCTTCTAATGCTTCCAGAGTTTTTTGATGTTTATAATTTAGCCAAATTCTATATCGACGCTTTCGGTGAAAATCAAGTAGCAATTCTTTGTAGCGACATTACCAGAAATCAATATTGGCGCGAATGGCAGAAAGTGAAAAGTGGTGAGGCGAAAATCGTCATCGGTACGCGCCAGACAGTTTTTGCGCCTTTTCAAAATTTGAAACTCATTATCGTGGACGAAGAACATAATTCAAGCTACAAACAGTGGGACCAAAATCCGCGATATCACGGAGTCGAAACCGCTATCAAGCTCGCGGAAATTCATAAAGCAAAAATCATTCTATCCTCACCCACTCCTTCTTTGGAAACCTACCATCGAACACTGGAAAATTTCAAATTGATTAACATCTCGGAGAAAATAAAAAAATATCCGCAAATCGTGGATATGGATGTCGAAAGAAAAAACGGCAACTATTCTTTCATCTCGGAAAAACTGGAGGAAGAGCTTCTCGAAAAAATATATAACAAAAAACAAGCGCTCATCTTCATACCTCGACTGGGAGAAAAAACCATCCATCAATGCAAAGATTGCGGACATATTGCCGAATGTGAAATCTGTCAAAACCCCCTTATCGGATACAAGGGCAAGCTCTATTGCTCAAGATGCAAGCAGCTTTATAAAATCACAAAAGATTGTCCCAAATGCCACGGGCATAATATAAGTGCATTCGGCGGAGGTAGCCAACGGATTTTTGAAGAAATCGAAAAGATTTTCGAAAACAAAAATATAAAAATCTTCCAGTTAGACAGCAGCACTTCTCAAGACAACAAACAAAATCAAAGAATATATAAAGATTTTCAAGAAGGCAGAATCGATATCCTAGTAGGAACGCAGATGATTTGGAAGAATTGGCAAATGCATAATCTGGAGTTAGTCTGCATCATCTTTCCAGAAATTATCTTCAGCGCACCCGGCTTCCGTTCAAACGAAAAGTCCTGGCAATTTCTCGGCAAAGTCTATAACCTCGCCAAAAACAAAACGGTAATCATCGAAACTCGTAAACCAGATCACAGATTTTTTCAGGAAATTAAGAACAAAAGTGTTGAAACTTTTCTAGAGGGAGAATTGAAAAATCGACAAGAAGGACTTTCGCCCATCCCTTATCCACCTTTGGGAAAAATCATAAAGCTTATTTATAAAAATCCCGACGCCCGCACTTGCGAAAAGGAAGCTAAGTGGCAATATGAAATCCTACAAAAAGAAATTTTCGAACACCATTGGCGCGAAACTTTTGAGATTGTGCCACCTTTCCCTGCCCAAAATTACCGCGAATATGGAAAATATCGCTGGCATATCATTATCAAACACAAACCCGACATCAGCATCGAAATCCGCGACTCCATTCTGACATACATAAAAAAAGACTGGATCATTGATATTGACCCAGATGAAATTTTATGATTTTTTACGGACGATAATCAACCCTCAAAAGATCCAGGCTCCTCACAAAGTTCTTCTAGAAAATTCCAGATTATTTTATATTTTTTATAATCTGGATAGAAAAAATTATCTTCCAAATATCTAATTATATCCTCACAAGTTATACCAAACCCTCTCATTAATCCTTGAGGATTAACAGCACTATTCCTACCAATCTCAGTAGATATTTTTTCTTTATCGATTTCTACATCGCAATAGACAGCGACGTAAAACATAAAACCGATTATAATTTTCTTTTCCCTTCTAATAATTATCTCATCATTAGAAGATAAAATCTTTCCTAGCCTATCAAGAGTTTTTCTAAAGGAAAGATTTCCACCTAAAAATGCATTAAAATTATTATGGAAGCACTCCCTTACTTTTATCGTTTTTCTGAGATCCACGGTCTCGACAGGAATAACTTTTCCATAAGATTCTTCGCGATTATCAGCGAATCTTTCACCTCCGGATATATTAATCATACGGATAATCTCATCGATAGAAAAATCTCCTCGAAACAGATCATCCACTTGTCCAACAAAACATCCTGATATATTTATTCTTTTCTTGGTATCTATAATCCCCAAGAAATCAAGCTGGCAGGAACTAATCTGATTTTTTCTTTTTTTTCTATTTATAGTCCTCATCATATTTCTAGAGAAAAAATGATGACGATTAAATCTATTCCAAAACCGATAATAATCAGCAACGATTTTATAAAAAATGCGCTCATTATCACCTAGCACCCCCTCTTTTGTCTTTATTGTCAGATTCTCTCTGTCTTTTTCATGAGTTCTCATGGCACTCTCCTCTTTGTTTCTGTTTTCATGTTTTCATGTTTTCCAAAGAGCAAAAAGAACCCAGTAATTACTGCGCCCTTTTTTCAAAGTTCTTTCTATTTTCTTATCTTAAGACTAACACTTGGAAAAAATAAAGTCAAAATCACCCCCCAACACAGCTATGTGGTTTATACCCCGCGGCTTCGGCTTCTTTTTCTGAGCTGAACCAAATCAAATTTTCTGGCTTAATTTGATTGACATATTGGCAATCTCGGCTATGATAAAGAGTGCTACTTTTGCTTGCCGCGAATAAACCAGAGGTTGCGTTGGAATCTGAAATAGTCGTTTTTTCTGCATTCTGTTCCGTTCCGTCTGTAATCGCGACACTTTCAGAGTTTGGAGAAGAAGCAACTTCTTCGCTTTGTCTGAAAAGTCCATTACAATCTGCGCTATTATCTCTGACCGCAAGCACACTATTGCCAGCGCCATTATCAAGATAATAATATCCAGAAGCAAAACCCAAAGAAAAAACTAGAACAAGCATGGCGAACATTTTCAATTTTTCTTTATTGTCCTCGATAAAATCTTCTACTGACATATTTTGTTTTTATCGGATTAACCTATATAATTAAATCAAGCTCAATCTAAAATAAAAATTATGGAATATATATTCTTTCTCGGAAGACTTCCCTCACTGTCTCTCGCTGAGATTCAAGCGATGCTAGAAAAATATAAGTTAGCCTACAAAGTCATACTTTTGAATCCCGCTTTCGTAATTCTCGACATTGAGGAAAGTTTTGATGTCCGCAATTTTTTTGTGCAGATGGGTGGCACTCTCAAAGTGGCAGAAATCTTGAAGAATGACACGCGAGAGGAAATCAAACCGCGGATAATATCCCATATCAAGAAAACTCTTGAAGAAAGACCAGGAAAGAAAAGCATCGGCTATAGTATCTATTTTACAAAAAAAACAGATAAAGATAAAGAGGAAGACGCGCAACAACTTTTTCAAGATATGTTTTCCAGAATGAAACGAGACGAACTCAAAGATCTTTCCATTAGAATCGTCTACCCCTTACCGAATAAAAATGAACTTTCCACCGCTACTATTTTCAACAATAAACTCACCTACTCCAACAAGGGAATTGATTTTAACATTATATTCACCGATAAAGAAACCATTCTTGCCAAAACATTAATTGCGCAAGACATTGAAAGTTATTCAGTTCGCGATTATGAAAAGCCAGGTCGCGATGCCAAAATTGGTATGATGCCGCCGAAATTAGCACAGATTATGATCAATCTTGCTCAAGTGAAAGAAGGACAAATGATTTTCGATCCTTTCTGCGGCACTGGCACAATTCTTCAGGAAGCGCTCCTCAATGACTATCGTGTAACTGGTTCCGATGCCAACGACGAACAAATAACAAGATGCAGACAGAACCTGGAATGGATATCGGAGAAATATGTTATGACCTATCCCGACTACAAAGTTTTTCAAGCCAGTTTTAATGAAGCCATTAAAAAAATGAAGAATGACTCCGTCGACGCCATTGTTACAGAATCCACGCTGGGTCCAGTATATAAGAAAATCCCCAACCCCACTGAAATCAGGAGTAATTACTTAGCCCTTAACAAACTTTATGTGCGCTTTCTGCAGAATGCCAAACCTATTCTCAAAAACAAAGGACGCATCGTCGTTACCCTGCCAGCCTATCAATTAAAACCCAAAGAATACGTTTTTGCAGAATTCGTTGACAACTTGGAAAAATTGGGTTATTCTAGAGTGTGTCCGCTAGATAAGAAATTTGAGAGCAGCGAAATACGGATTACCAAACGGAATACCATCATTTATTCCAGGTCAGCGCAGATTGTTGCTCGTGAAATCATAGTTTTTCAAAATAATAAATAGTTAAGCACAATACAATGTCACATAAGAAAGCTGGTGGAACAGCGTCCAACCTAAAAGACAGTAAACCAAAATATCTCGGTGTTAAGGTCTTTGGAAACCAATTTGTCAAAAATGGCGGCATCGTCATTAAGCAAATCGGAAACAAATATCGACCTGGAACCGGAGTTAAGGAAGGCAAAGACCGAACGATTTTCTCAATTATGGATGGTTTTGTAAAATTCACCGAAAAACAAATTACCAATTTTGACGGCAGAAAAAAACGAGTCCAGTTCGTAAGTGTCGTAACGGATAGAATTGCCACTCACCCAGAAAAGAAAAAAACCGAGAAATAAATCTGGTTCTACAATAAAAGAACAAGCCCATTTACAGGGCTTGTTTTTTAGTTTGAAGATATCAACTGTCAAAAAATTAAATAAGAACGGCACGAAAAATTCGATGATACGAACAAGAAATTACCACAAAAGCAAACCAAATCACAACACAAATAACTAACGAATAACAATAAGATAAAAAACAGAAGCATTCTGTCCTTCTTCTTTTGCAACTTGTATATTTATCACAAGAGCATTCATCACGCCCCTTATCGTTAAAAACAGGTTAATATACCCTATGCCTCTATGCTTTTCCTCCAAAGCAGTGTTAACAAAAAATAAAGGGAAGACACTAATTATTCTCCGCCCACTCCTTGGTCTTGTTATATGAATCGTTGCCGCCGACTTGCCCCTGCTCTCCAGTTTCAAGATCGACCATAAACATTGCAAATTCTTCTCTATCGGGATTATTAAAAGCGGCCTCGTAGAATATCCTATTTCCATCCTCAGAAAAATAAGCATTACCTGCCGCTCCATATTCTTCGGCAATTTGAAAAGTTCTATCCGCAAAAACTCCCCCTATGCTCCTAATATTCAAATAGATTTTCTTTTCTTCGCCAACATAAAAGCTCTCGAGAGAAGCGATATATCTCTCATTCGGCGAAATGTCCGACACAAGACAATCTCCACTCAAGACATCTGCCAAAGAATTATCCTCCAAATTTAATCTGTATATCTCATTAGGCCCCTCAAACAGAACATAATCACCACGCTCTTTATATACAGCCCCAATATATAGATTATTTTTAATGCGCTTAAAGATTTCTATCTGAGAAGGAAATCTTCTTTTGATATCCCCTATTTTAACATCACTGTTCCAAACTTCAAAATTTTTCGAACTTTCATCTGAGACAATTTTTATTTCACTATCATCCAATAACTCCCTAGGTTCTAAATCGACATCAGCACTATCCTCTTCTATCGCGCTATTAATCGTAATATTGCTATCATCTCCTATATAATCCGATTGCGCCTTCTCTATGATATAAAAGATATAATTGAAAAACAACAAAATCATCAAGACCAGGATAATCCAGATTATCAACTCTCGCCATTCGTGAAATTTCTTCAGCTGTTTTATCATTTTGATATCTTAAAATTCATATTCATAAAACCACTTCTAGTAAAAAATATGTTTTTAACAGAAAAACAATCTTTATATCCAGTATACTTCAAATATAAAAAAGTTCAATTGTTTAAATTGAACTTTTCAAAATTATCAATCCTATTTCCTTCCTTTTATTGCCGCCTTCATAAACGCGTTAAAAATTGGCTGAGGTTTCATAAAGCGAGTCTTAAATTCAGGATGAAATTGCGTTCCCAAGAGAAACGGATGTTCTTTCTGTGAAAGCTCGGCGATTTCCATTAATTTGCTATCTGGAGATTTTGCAGAGAAAATAAGCCCGTTCTTTTCGAAAGTATCAATAAATTCAGGATTAACTTCCCATCGATGACGATGACGCTCTGAAATCGATTTAGTCTTATACGCGGCATAAGCAATCGTGCCTGTCTTTATTTCTGCAGGATAAGCGCCTAAACGCATTGTCGCGCCATAATTCTTCTCTTTAAGATTCTTTTTCTGTTCAGGCATAATGTCAATTACAGGATACTTGGTAAGCGAGTCAATCTCCGTTGTATTAGCCCCTTTAAAACCACACACATTTCGCGCAAACTCGATACAAATAATCTGCATTCCGTAACAGATACCCAAAAGCGGAATCTTGTTTTTTCTCAAGAACTCCACTGCCTTGATTTTCCCCTCAATACCTCGCGAACCGAATCCACCTGGAATAATCACTCCATCCAACTCTTTCAATTTGTTTATGCTCTTCGGATCCTGCTCAAACTCTTCCGAGCTTATCCACTCAATCTCAGGCTTAAACTCATTTGACCACGCCGCTTGCTTTACCGATTCGATAACTGAAATATAAGAATCCGCCAGAACAAAATCTCCTGAATTGAAATACTTTCCAACGATGCCGATTCTTACTTTCTTATTAATATTACGTATACGCTCCACTTCTTTTCTCCATTCCGTCAAATCTTTCTTTTTAGCCTTCATCTTGAACGCAGAAAGTATTTTGTCTCCCAATTTTTCATTATCATAATTGACAGGAATTTCATAAATAAAATCAACATCAGGCGAAGCGATTACGTGATCCTTGGGCACGCTACAGAAAAGCGCTATTTTCTCTTTACGCACCTCATCAACAGGAACTTCACTGCGACACAAAATGAAATCTGGCTGAATTCCTACAGAATTAAGCGAACGCGAGGCATATTGAGTCGGTTTGGTTTTCATCTCTCCAATTTTATTCGGCACCGGCAAATAACTTACCAAAAAAACCAAAACATCCCCCGGCTTTTCCATCCTGAGCATTCGGGCTGCCTCCAAGAAAAGAATATTTTGATATTCACCCACAGTGCCACCGATTTCAATCATCACAAAATCTGCCTTAGTTTTCTGTGCCGCTTTCTTTATACGAGCAATAACTTCCAAAGGAATATCAGGCACTACTTCAACATTCTTACCATTATATTCAAGGTTCCTTTCTCGATTAATAACTGAAAGATAAACCCGCCCAGTTGTCATATAATTACCAGCAAGAATATTAGTGTCTAGAAAGCGCTCATAATTACCCAAGTCTTGATCAGTTTCCAATCCGTCATCAGTTACAAAAACCTCTCCGTGTTCCGTCGGAGTCATAGTTCCTGCATCTACATTAATATATGGGTCAATTTTAATCGCAGTCACACTGTAACCCTTGCTCTGTAAAATCCTACCGATAGAAGAAGTCGCAACCCCTTTACCGATTCCAGACATAACGCCTCCTGTCACAAATATAAACTTTGTCTTTGCCATATAATATTATATTTATAAATTAAAAAAATGGGGTCGGAAAACCCCATTTCATTATTCTGCTTCGATATTGACTCCGATACTGGTTTCCAGTCCGTGTTCAAGATTGATAGTAATCTCAAACTCTCCCAATTCCTTGATGGGTTCATCTACCATCACACCACCTTTTTCGATTTCAAAACCTTTCGCTTTCAGTGCTTCAGAAATTTCTTCAGCCTTTATACCAGCATACAGTTTTTTAGAAGCATCTGCCTTGGCTTTAATAGTAACAACGACTCCCTGAAGCTTGTCTGCCATTTCTTTGGCCAACTTGAGAGCATCCTCGGCATCCTTCTCTCTTTGTGCTTGAATTTCTTCTGCCTTTTTCATAACACTTTCAGTCGCAACTCTGGCATAACCACCAGGAAGAAGGAAATTGTTAGCATAACCACCTGCCACTTCTTTAACCTCTCCCATGCGCCCCAAATTTTGCACATCTTTCATAAGAACAACTTTCATAGACTTATATTATTTTTAATTTTTACCATTCACAAACGCCGCCTGTTCCAACGACATTCACTTTATACAGTTTATATCATTTTTAAAAATAAATCAACAAGGTAAATATTTAAAAAAATCAAATGGTTAACACGTTTATCGAAGATCTCCATGGATACAATATTTATAATCGCTAAGAGGAGTGCCTGAAGGATTTGTAAGTCTGGAAAAATTAGCAGAAATCACTTCAGTAGAGAATAGAAACGAATACAAATAGTCAGTTCGAGAGTGTCCATCGCAATACCAAACAGAAGATGAGGAATAATTTACTGCAGACCCAAGCCCTACATATTCGTAGCAAAAACGAGGCAACGGAGAGCTCGTATTTAGCGGATCTTTAGGCGCAACACTAAAAGAACCGTCAGTAACCAAAGAAGCAAGCGACGAAGTTCCAGAAGTCGTGTTGCAGCGTATTCCTATATTTGTATATCCCGGATAATATCCATGAACACTATAATAAACCTCCAAAGCCTTTTGAATCTGCTCTATCTCGGTTATTCTTTTTGCATCCCGCGCTTTTATCCTCGCCGCATTAAGTGATGTCATTGCGATCGTCGAAAGAACCCCAATGATTGAAATCACAACTAAAAGCTCGATGAGAGTAAAACCTCTTTTACCAGGAAACATAAGCGAAGCGATAAAGAAATAGATATAATCAGGAATATGCAAATATGCACATTTCTTCCATTAATTATAATATAACACTTTCTTATAATACTAACAACCCTTACAATCACCTACCGTAATTGTTCCTGAATAATTAAACACCGTTCCATTACACGCTTTTATGCCTGGACTTATAACTCCTCTGGATTCCAACCTATAAACAAGCATATACCACTGATACTCACAACCATAACTCAAAGAATAATAGGTGTAAGTATAGGTATTAGACCAACCAGCCCAACCGGTGGAGGTGTTTACGGGGTCCTTAGGAAGCGCTGTCATATAAGGGGCTAATTTAGTTTGAAGACTATCCCAACTCGCATCATTACTATTGCTCCACCCGCCATTTGGAGAAGTTGCACCACCAGAAACTGGATATTGTCCATTGTCTGCATAGTAAAGTTCCAACGCTTTCTGGATTTGTTCTATCTCTGAGATTCTCTTGACATCTCTCGCTTTAGTCCTGGCACCGTTTAGCGATGTCATTGCAATTGTCGAGAGAACTCCAATAATAGAAATCACAACCAAGAGCTCAATAAGTGTAAAACCTTTCTGTCTCCAATACATAAATATTACAATTATCTATAAGATTTTATCGAGAATAGATTATACTAACTGAACACCTTCGTCTCTGTAAATTTTGCCTGAAGATAATATTCCCGCACAGTCTTTATTATTTTAAAATCTCCAACGCCTTCTCAAGTTGAGGATCTTTTCCTGCCTGATAATCTTCAATAGTGTATCCAACTTCAACATCTGGCACGATACCGTCTTTGTTGATATTATTGCCATTAGGAGTGAGCCATTTAGCAACTGTAATTTTTAGCGCCGAGCCATCATCAAGATCAGTAATCCCCTGAACAAGCCCTTTGCCAAAAGTGGTCTTTCCTACCAATGTAGCGAGTTTATAATCCTTAAGCGCTCCTGCTAAAATTTCCGATGCGCTGGCACTCCCTTCATTAACCAATACGACAATTGGCAAATCATTGAAACGTTTATTCCCGTTAGCCTTGTAGCTTTTCTTAGAGTCTCCGGATTCCTCAATCACAACGACTTGTCCTTCATCAATGAATCTACTAGCAACATCAACTACAACATCCAAGTATCCCCCAGGATTATTACGCAAGTCCAAAACGATTCCTCTTGGATCTTGCGCTAAAATATCCCCGATTTGCGCGTCCAACTCCGCAGAAGTGTCTTTTTTGAACTGACTGATTTCGATATAGGCAAGTTGATCTTCTTTCATTTCCCATCTTACGGTTTTATCGACGATAGTATCTCGCACGATATTGAATACAAAAAGCTCCTCGCCACGTAACACTTTTATTTCGACGGTTGTCCCCTCTTCACCACGAATAAGATCGACAATTTCATCGACATTCATTCCTTCTGTGCTCTTATCATCAACTTCGACGATTTTGTCCCCAGAAAGAAGACCTACTTTTTCTGCTGGGCTTCCTTTAAGTGGCGCAATAACGATAATAACCCCCTCTCGATATCCCACTTCAGCGCCAATACCGCCGAATCTTCCCTGTAAATCCTTATTGAGAGTATTATTTTCTTCTGGTGTTAGAAAAGTAGAATACGGATCTCCAAGCGAATCTACCATGCCAGATATAGCACCATAAACCATTTTATCCTTATCCAAAGGCTCAAGTACATAATTTTTTTCGATTAAACCCCAGGCATCCCAAAAAATCCCGAAATCAGCTTTCTCTTCGCTTATAGTCTTATCTCCTTTAACCAGTCCCAACAAATCACTCGCGCTATCTATAGAAGAATAGTTGTCCTGTCCATAGCTGAAACCTGCTCCAAAAGAAATAAATATTACAACGACAACTGCCAAAAAATTTCTTACATTTTTCATTTTCATTTATTGAAAAATTATTTATTTATTATCAATTACTGCGCCGACTCTTCAAAAATATTTCGACAAGCCTCATGAATCTCATCATAACTCCCTCCTTCTGGCAGCAAGATATAAGATCCAGTCGCAGAATGGCTTTGATACAAAAGCCCCGTGCTACTCGTATCAAACACTCTACGCTTCACATTCGAACTATCCGCATTTTTGAAAAATCCAGCCAATTCTTTAATTTCCCAAAGCTCTGCATCTGTGCGCACGTGATTTCCCAAAGAATCCAAAATAGAGACTATTTTTACTGGATTTGAAAGAATACCTAACCCAAGCGCCTTCTCCTTAACCCCCACCAAAACCTGCTGTTGACGTTTAGCTCTATCAAAATCCGAACTACTGAAACGCGCACGAGCGAAAAGAAGCGCTTCGTCACCATCAATTGCATTCTTTCCTGCCGGTAAAGAGATAGACCCCTCCATAAATTGATTTTGCTCAGAGAAAGGCTCATCTAGATAAACGGTAATCCCCCCCATTGTATCGATTATTTCCTTAAAAGCCTCAAAATCAACACTCGCAACATAATGAATATCTAATCCGCTGACATCTTCAATCGCCTGCTTACTATAAGAAAGAGCTCCTTGCCAGTTATCGTTTTTCATTCCGTGTGCATATGCCTCATTTATCTTAGCATTATCACTACTGTTGGGCATCTTAACATAAAGATCTCTAGGGACAGAAATAAGCGCAACCTCGCCAGTCTTCACCTTCAGACTAGCAATCATCATTGTATCGGTAAGAAGCCCACCATTAGGATCATCAACACCACGATATCCCAAAAGCAATATATTAAGCCGATCTAATTCATCATTGCGAATTTTGTCAATTGGCGAATCGCCACTATCTTCAACTGGAAGTATGTCGAAGATATTATCTCCTAATGGAAGCATCTTCACTATACTCTTAAAAAGCGAGTTGCTCTGACCTGTCATTTTGTCAAAAGCGCTGCCAGTATGATACATAAAATATCCACCCGCCAAAGCCGAGATCAAGAATATCGACAAGAAGAAATATTTAAGTTTTGAGAAAAATTTCTTCTTTTTTTTCTTTTTTTTAAGTCCACCAAGATCAAGAGATTTTTTTTCCTTTGTTTCTCCGACCTCCCTGATTTCGTGCACACTAAATTCATTTTCTGGTTGAGAATAAGCCATATCTGTAAAGTTCTTAGTAATTAAAATACAATTGAATAATACTACAAAAAGAATAATAAATCAAAGCTAAAAATCCGTTTCTTTTATAGCCTAAGATTTCTTGATTTCCACGCCAGAAAACGACTCTTTTCCTTCCAAATTCTCCAATTTGTAAAAAAGGGCCAGGATAATCACAAAGAACATAAGAACTTTGTCATTCAAAATCACCACGTCAAAAAAACCATAAGTGAAAATCCATAAAGAAAAAACAAGAAAAGAAAATGCAAAGAAACGAAGGTTTCTATCCTGAAACTTATATGTTAGCAGGAATAATTTCTCCAAAAGACGAAAAAGAAGCAAAAGAAAAATAATCAGCCCGACGATCCCCAATTCGACAGCGACATCAAGATAGATGTTATGCGCCGATGCTCCCATTTTAGAAGTCGTCACTTTTTCACTAAGCGCCAAAGGAAAGTTCCCCATCCCGATACCTACAATCGGATGTTGCGTCACGGAAACTAAAGAATCGCGCCAAATTTCTATTCTTCCTTTATTAGAAGTTTCGTCCATATCAGAAATAGATAGCGTTCTTTGCAGAAGCGAGTTCCTTCTCTCACCTGTAACCTCCCGCCCCTCACGGATAAGCTGAGAGTCCTGATTCTCCCTCAAAACGAAAGAAGAGACCGGAAAAAGCACAACAAAAAGCATAACCGCCACCAAGGTGGTTTTATAAATTTTTTTATTAAACACGTAATCCTTAATTTCCAATATTCTAAATCTCTTCGCAAGTTTAGGAGAAAAGTAGAAATACAGGGTGGCTGCCAAAGCGCCAAGCCATCCAACCCAAGCACCGCGTGAACCGGAAAAAAATATCGCAAGCAGCAGCAGAATAAAAATCAAGGCATTTTTTCTCTTATCGGTTTTTGATTTAGACGCATAAAAATAGAACAAAGCCAAAGGCGCAAACAAAATCATCAACATCGAAAAAGAATGCGAATCCGGCATAACCGAAAATATTCTAAGCGTCGGAGGAATGTCACCATCAGGATCATAATAAGAAAACCAAGTATTACTATAACTAAGCAAAACCATTGTCCGCTCTCCATAAAAAGCTTCGATAACATAATTATTCCAAAGCCCCCAAAAATCATAAAGAGTTATAAAAAAAGTGGAAGCAAGTTGGGCATAACCGACAAACATAATCCCCACACCAGTTGCAAAAATCGCTTTCAAAACTTTCATCGCTTCATTCTTATTTTTCACTGCAAAAGAAACAATCCCAAACAAAACAAAAACGCTTCCCAAAAAAATAATTTTCTTAATCCCCACGCCCAAGCTCTCCGCAAAAATCAGAGAAAGAAAACTGACTGCCCCAAATAATAGAGTTGGATAAAGAATTCCATAATAATTAGATGTCTTTACGTCTCCAAAAAAAACTTTGAAATTTGAAATGATTTCCGCCTTTCTGTCCGCAAGCGTCAGTCCCTTATTTTTCAAAATAGACAACAACTCAAACTTCTCAACAAAAATTTTAAGAGCAAAAAAAAGAACAGCAAATCTCCACACACTCATAGACTCCGATAAAAAGTTGGAAGGAAGCGCAACAAAAATCGGAATTGAAAAAATATAAAGTAGTAAGGCATCCAAATCAGAAAGCTTCCAAACCCCTAACAAAAGCACAAAAAGTGAAATATATGCCATAGTCGCATCCGCTACTCCTAGAATAATAAGCATCGCCAACACGAGTTCAGATAACCAGAATATTTTTACCAAATTTTTCATAAAATAACCGTTAAACATTTTTTAATATAGACATAAGCGTCCTTTCCGCACATTCTCGCCAATTGAACCTTTTAATATTATTCCCCCCTTCAAAAACCAGAGAGTTATAGTAATCTTTATCTTCCAGCACTTTATGCAGACTTTTCAATATACATTTCATTTCATTCTTTTTCACAAATTCGACAGACTCTCCGCCCACTTCAACAAGCGAAGTGTTGTGGCTAGTTAAGACTGGCTTAGCGAAAAACTGCGCTTCCACAACTGGCAATCCGAAACCCTCGTAATCAGAAAGATAAATAACCGCGCAGCAAGAGCTATAAAATGCCATTAACTCATCCTCTTCCAAAAAACCCAGATGCACAATTTTCTTTTTCTGAAATTTACCATTGATTTTTTCTATCTCGGCGTCGACATCTTCAAATGGAAAAGTCCGATTCTTTCCAACAACGCAAAGCTGATAGTCGCCATTATTTTCTGAAAACTTGTCGAAAGCGTCTATTATCTCTGGAATATGCCTTCGCGTAAAAATAGTACCGACACACAAAACAAATTTCGAAAGTCCATACTTGTCCTTAATCGCCCGAATTTTAGTTTCGTTTCGCTCCATATGAAAACCGCTGTCGGGAGCAAGCAGTGTTACGACTATTTTGTTGGGCTTTATTTTGTAGTATTTTACAATTTCGTTTTTGCTATATTCTGAAACCGTAAAAATCAAATCAGCATTATGGGCGGAAATTTTAGAAAATATTTTCAATACAAACTGACTCTTACGATCAAACCATTCTGGATGCGCTTCATAGGAAATATCGTGAAGAACAATCGCCGATTTAACTGGACAAAAAAACGGTCGCAGATAAAAAGGTGAAAAGAAAAAATCTGCATCGTCTTTTCGTAAATTCCAAGGAAGCAAAATATGTTGAAAGAAAAAATTACTCGAAAACCCCAGTGGATTTTTAAGTTGCCTTAAAACAAAATTTTCACCGCCCCAAAAATCCTTATCAGGAATTTTATCTTTAAAATAAAGCACAAATTCGCAATCTTCCCTATTTTGCCAAACTTTTAATAAATTCTCCAAATATCTCCCCACTCCAGTCTTATTCCCTTCCAAACTACGCGCATCTATAGCTATTTTCATAAGAGTGGCTTATAAACTTATATCAATCATTACTAGGTCATTTTAAGGAAAATATAAGGTTAAGTCAAACAATGATTGAGACGCAAAAACGGGAGCAGGTTTAAACCTACTCCCCCTGCCGGAACCAGTCTCCAGACCAGTTCCGTAACGTTTTGATTTCGGAACAAGACAGCGCAAAGCAAACACAATTTTATATTCCACAGCGTTTATAAAAAGACATGACAAGAGGATGAATTTTTGATATTTCAAATCCTATGGACCAAGTCCGGAGACCAGAGACCCTACACAAAATTGTGTCTAACAGGTAAAATATAAATATTAATTATCAAAGAAAACTATGTCAGACAAAAATTCTGTTTTTGCACGCGAAACGCGGAGGCAAGTTTGAATCTGTTCTCCAGGATTTGATCGATTGCGC